>Ga0075447_10000095_pt1 | contig 39656 bp, 39 predicted proteins | sample CoawatmetaG10DNA_FD_72352 | JGI IMG/M metagenome (GOLD analysis project Ga0075447, IMG submission 72352) | Marine microbial communities from the West Antarctic Peninsula - Coastal water metaG104-DNA | ecosystem: Environmental > Aquatic > Marine > Coastal | place: Atlantic Ocean: West Antarctic...
GGAATCGAAGAGAAGTCAAGGCTAACTTTTTCCTTTCTTAAAAGAAAGATTATTGAATATGAAATACTTAAAAAAGAGATTAATGCGCTAAAACTTGAATTCGAAGAAATTTCTAATGAAAAGCGATAATAGCCATTATCACTCCCATAAAAATTACATATAAAAATGATTAAAGAACTATCGAGAAAATTTAAATGAAAATGTATAAAGTCAACTTTATTTTAGCTAACAACGAACCTCATAGTCATACTCGCTTGGTAATAGAGTATGCAAATGAACTAATTAAATTTGGACATTCTGTATTCATTTCATATCCTATTGTAGATTTTTATGATTTTATTGAATTTGAGACTAATTACAATATGTCACAAACAAAAAATATAATTGGCAAGCTGAAGCATTTACTTAAAGGTAAATTAAGAATAATTTATAAATTATTTAACCCAAATAAATACACATTCCTTGGAGGTAAAATGGTGAGTGTGAATGCAAATGTTATTCTTAATAAATATACATTTAAACCTTCAGAGTTTAACATGCCAAACGCTGATATTATTATGTCAAATCAGGATTATTTATTAAAGCATTTAGTTTCTCTTCCAGACGAAAAAGGGGTTTTAATTGGATCAGTTCATTCAGATTATAAAATGGTTGATAAAAATAGATCCACTACTGAAATGTATATTGATAGAATGATTTTATTAAGTAAAAGAATTAATATCCCTCGCCTATCTGTAAGTGAAACCGCAATGATATCTGCTCAAAATATTGGCATTAACGTTAGTCGTGTTATAAATAATGGCATTAGAAGCTTTCCTTGTGAAAATATTAAAGATGACAAGGGTCCTATTATTATCATGTTGTTTTCATCAACAAGAAAAGAAAAAGGATTGAGTGATGGAATAAAGGTTATTAATAAGCTTAGAAAGTTAAACATAAAAAACATATCTTTTAGTTCAATTGGTAAAATAGATGAAAAATCATCAAAACAATTTGACTTTAATTATGGGTTTGTAACTGGTGATGATTATTTCAAAGCACTTTGTAAGGCTGATATATTCATATATCCCAGTTTATATGATGGTTTTGCTGGTCCCCCTATGGAGGCAGTTTCTTGCGGGTGTGCACTTGTAACAACACTTGTAGCAGGAGTTGATGAGTGGGCCATTGATGGCGAAAATAGCTTAGTGGTAGAACCTGGAGATTTAGAAGGCATGGTGAATAGTGTCATTAAACTTATTAAAAATCCTAATTTATTAACTAAAATATCAAATAATGGCATTCAAGTTTCTAAGAAGTATTCATGGAGCTTGCAAACAGAGAAGCTTGTGAACTTTTTCAATTTTTGCGTTGATCGTCCAATTGATGGAAAAATAAAAAACTAGAGTGGATTGACTTTTTTGATTCAGTATGAATAAAATTTACAGTCAAGATGTATGGGTGTAAATGTTGGTAGCCTAGTCAGAAGGCTTTATTGCAAGTCATAGAGGTTGATAAAGAAGATCTAGGGAGCTTTGTAAAACTAGTATAAAGATTTTTAAAAAATAAGATAGATAGGTGTATAGATGATAGATAGAATAGCATTAGTTGGCCTTGGTTATGTAGGATTACCTCTTGCCATAGAGTTTGGTAAAAAAATAAAAACCATTGGTTTTGATACTAACACCTCCAGAGTGGAAGAGCTTAAGCAGGGGAAGGATAGAACTCTTGAAGTGGATCCAGAAGAGCTGACACAAGCTAAAAAACTTAGCTATACCACCAATCCAAAAGATATTTTGAATTGCAACATATATATTGTTACTGTCCCAACTCCCATTGATAAGCATAAGCAACCAAACTTAGGTCCACTGAAGGAGGCTAGTAAAACAATCGGTAGACTTTTAAAGTTGAATGATATAGTAATCTACGAGTCAACAGTCTATCCAGGTGCAACAGAAGAAGTGTGCGCCCCTATTTTAGAAAAATACTCAGGGTTAAAATATTTGTCTACTAATTGTCAGACTCTAATTACTAAAAAAACAAAAGGTTTTTTCTTGGGGTATAGTCCAGAGAGAATAAACCCAGGTGATAAGCAGCACCGTCTCTCAAATATTAAAAAAGTCACCTCTGGATCTACTCCAGAGGTGGCAGAAAAAGTGGATCAGCTTTATCAACTTATTATTACAGCTGGTACTCACAAAGCTGATAGTATCAAAGTGGCTGAAGCAGCAAAAGTGATAGAGAATACTCAGCGAGATGTAAATATTGCTTTAATTAATGAGCTTGCTGTAATCTTTAATAGGTTGAATATTGACACACAATCAGTCTTAGAGGCAGCAGGTACCAAGTGGAACTTTATGCCATTCCGCCCAGGTTTAGTTGGTGGTCACTGTGTCGGTGTAGATCCTTACTATTTAACCCACAAGGCAATTGAAGCTGGTTACCATCCAGAAATAATTCTTGCCGGACGCCGCCTAAATGATAATATGGGTAGTTATATTGCTGGCCAAGTCACAAAATTAATGACAAAGAAACATATCCATGTGGTTGACGCTAGTATCTTAATTATGGGGTTAACCTTTAAAGAAAACTGTCCAGACCTCCGGAATACCAAGGTTGTTGATCTAATAACAGAATTCCAAAGCTTTAATTGTAAGGTGGATATATACGATCCATGGGTCGACAATCAAGAGGGCGATATGGTTACTATAAAGCAGCCAGAATTAGGTAAATATGATGCAATTATATTGGCTGTAGCGCATAATGAATTCAAGGCGCTAACAGTAAAACAGATTAAAGCCTATGGTAAAGAAAATCATGTGTTGTATGATATAAAATATCTACTAAAAGCAGACGAAGTAGATGGTAGGTTGTAAATGTCAAAGGAAAATGGAATTTTTAGTATCAATAGATTTTGAACTTTATTGGCCAGTTCAGGTTAAAAAATTAGTGAATATGAGTTGAATCTTAAGGGTGTAAAAAAAATAGACTACTAAATAAGGATCAAGTAATATATGACAAAATATAAAGAAGTTAAAGAGTATCTAAAAAATAATCAAAGTGTTTGGCTGATAACTGGCGTTGCTGGTTTTATTGGATCCAATCTTTTAGAAAGCTTGTTGGCTGCTAATCAGAAAGTAGTAGGCTTAGATAATTTTGATACAGGTTATCAGCATAATATTGATCAGGCTATTAAGGGAGCTGAAAAATTAACAAAAAAATCATTAAGAGATAATTTTAAATTTATAAAAGGTGATATTAGAAAGTTAGAAGAATGTCAACAAGCATGTAATGGTGTTGATTATGTTCTCCATCAGGCGGCACTTGGTTCAGTGCCAAGATCTATCGAAGATCCGATAAATACTAATAAAGCAAACATAGATGGTTTTTTAAACATATTAGTGGCAGCTAAAAATTCAAAAGTAAAGCAATTTGTCTATGCTGCTTCCAGCTCTACCTACGGTGATGATTCAAGTCTCCCTAAAGTGGAAAATAAAATTGGTGACCCACTCAGTCCTTATGCTGTTACCAAATTAGTTAACGAGCTCTACGCTAAAGTCTTTGCCAAGACCTATGGTTTTAATACCATAGGTCTTCGATACTTTAATATTTTTGGAAAACGTCAGGACCCAAATGGGGCTTATGCTGCAGTTATTCCAAAATGGACTGAGTCACTGATTAGTGGTTTAGAGGTATTTGTTAATGGAGATGGAGATACAAGTAGAGACTTCTGTTATATAGAAAATGTCATTCAAATGAATTTACTAGCTGCAATGACAGAAAATCCACAAGCTGTCAATCAAGTCTATAATGTGGCTGTGGGTGATTGTACCAGCCTAAATAGCTTGTACAAAATAATAGCAAAACTTTTAAATATGAATCTTAAGTCTGGCATAATTCAAAAAATTTCGTACAGAAACTTTAGAGTAGGAGATATTCAGCATTCTCAGGCTGATATTTCTAAAGCTAAAGATCTTCTCAACTACCAGCCAACTCACAAAATAGAGCAAGGATTGGAAGAGACAATAGCATGGTACATTCAAAATCATAAAGAGAATGCAATATAGTTCTGAACATACAAATATAGAGCACTTCTCATGCATGTAATAAATTCTAAATAGCGTCTATAGTAAATGACTAAATATATAATCCTTTGGCATCACCTCTCTAGACGACGACAAAAGCAGTTTTTATTAATAATAATCTTAATGTTTTTAGCATCTATATTTGAGGTTGTTAGTGTAGGAGCAGTGTTACCATTTTTAGGGGTTCTAACGGCACCAGAAGAGCTATATCAGCATTCATTGATGCAGCCGTTCATACAGAAATTGCAACTTACATCTCCTAGTCAGCTCCTTTTGCCATTCACTGCGATCTTTATCTTTGCTGCACTTATTTCAGGATTTGTCCGCCTTTTGTTACTTTACTCAATGACTAAATTTTCACATGCAACAGGAGCAGATCTTGGTATTAATATTTACCGTCGTACTCTTTATCAAGAGTACAAGGTTCATATAGAGCAAAATAGCAGTAAAGTGATTAATGGAATTATTGCAAAAACAAATACGGTAATCGGTGGCGTAATTAGCCCAATACTCTCACTAATAAGTTCTACAGTTTTCATTATATTTATCATGACAGCTCTTTTTACTATAGACAAGGTTATTGCCTTGGTGTCTTCTGTTGGTTTTGGGGGGCTTTATTGGGCAGTAATACGCTATACACGCCATCAATTGAAAGAAAATAGTCAATGTATAGCAGATCAGTCCACTCAAATAATTAAATCTTTACAAGAAGGGCTAGGGGGTATACGAGATGTCCTTATTGATGGTAGTCAGGAGTTTTATTGCAAACTTTATCGTGAGGCAGACCTGCCACTTCGTAAAGCATCGGGTATGAATACATTCATCAGCGGTTCCCCTCGTTTTGTCATGGAGGCAATTGGAATATCGCTAATTGCAGGGGTAGCATATTTTATGAGTCTACGAGAAGATGGGTTGATAGCTGCAATTCCAGTACTAGGGGCTCTTGCATTAGGAGCTCAAAGACTTCTTCCGGCTCTGCAGCAAGCTTATGGCTCGTATAGTACAATTAAAGGCTCGCAATCATCCTTTGGCGATGTATTGGATTTGCTAGATCAACCGCTGCCTGAATATAGTAATTTATCGGCACCAATTCCAACCCCATTTGATCAAGAAATTCGTCTTATAGATGTCTGTTTTCGTTATGGCAGCGAGGAGTCATGGGTATTTGATAAAGTTAATCTTGTAATACCTAAAGGTTCTCGTATTGGATTTGTAGGTACAACAGGTGGTGGTAAAAGTACATTGCTTGATATTATCATGGGATTATTGGCGCCAACATCAGGGTCAATTTTCATCGATCAGAAGTTGATTACATCAGATAGTCGTAGGTCGTGGCAAGCAAATATTGCACATGTCCCGCAAAATATCTATTTATCAGATAGTTCAATTGAGGAGAATATTGCCTTTGGCACCCCCAAGAATGAGATTAATCATGGGGAAGTAAAAAAAGCAGCACAACAGGCGCAAATTGCAGATTTAATAGCAGAGTGGAGGGATGGATATCAAACTTTGGTGGGCGAGAGAGGGGTTAGGTTATCAGGTGGTCAACGCCAAAGAATAGGTATTGCTAGGGCTCTTTACAAGCAAGCTAATGTTTTGATTCTTGATGAGGCAACTAGTGCGCTGGATGACGAAACAGAGTCTGCAGTAATGGAGGTAATTGAGGGGTTGAGTCAGGAGCTAACCATACTTATTATTGCACATAGACTGACTACTCTAAAAAATTGTGACAAAATAGTAAAAATAGATAAAAACAGCCCACTTTATATTGTAGATTATAAAGATCTTAGGAAGCTAGATAATGAAAAATGAGGAAAGAATGCTAGAAAAATCAAATATTTTAATTACAGGTGGAACTGGCTCGTTTGGTCACGCATTTACTTCAATGACACTTGAGAAGTTTAACCCTAAAAAGATAGTAATTTTTTCACGTGATGAAATGAAGCAATGGGAAATGGCAAAACTTTTTAAAGGTGATCCTCGCATTCGCTTTATGATTGGGGATGTTCGTGATAAAGATAGGCTTTATCGTGCATTAGATGGTATTGATTATGTTGTTCATGCTGCTGCTACAAAGATTGTTCCTACTGCAGAGTATGATCCATTTGAATGTGTCAAAACTAATGTAATAGGTGCTATGAATCTTATTGATGCTTGTATTGACAGGGGGGTTAAGCAAATTGTTGCCTTGTCAACTGATAAAGCGAGCAGTCCTGTGAATTTATATGGTGCAACTAAGCTTACTTCTGATAGATTATTCGTATCTGGAAACTCATATACTGGCAGTCATAATACAAGTTTTTCAGTTGTAAGGTATGGCAATGTAATGGGCTCTAGGGGTTCTGTTATTCCATTCTTTATGTCGATTGCAAAAGATGGCACCTTCCCAATTACTGATAATCGTATGACAAGATTTATGATAACTTTAGAAGAGGGGGTTGAGTTAGTTTGGCTCGCTTTTGATGATATGCAAGGTGGAGAGATTTATGTTAAGAAAATACCTTCCATGAAGGTAACTGATGTTGCGATTGCCGTGGATGATAAGGTTAAGCAAGAAGAGGTAGGCATTAGGCCAGGTGAAAAGTTACATGAACAAATGATTGGCCCAGAAGATGCTTTGTATACTTATGAATATCCCCATCATTTTAAAATATTACCATCTATCAATAATTGGAGCAGCGATCCTATGAGGATAGGAAATGGTAAAAAAGTTGATCAAAATTTCATATATTGCTCTAATAAAAATCAAGAGTGGATGAAGATTTCTGAGCTTAAGGAGTGGATAGAAAAAAATCGTACTAAAATTGGTATTAGGTAAGTGATTCCTTACGGTAGACATGATATTAATCAAGCTGATATTGATTCAGTTGTAAATGTCTTAAGATCCGACTTTTTAACGCAAGGCCTTCAAATTCCTTTATTTGAAGAAACAGTTTCGAGTTATTGTGGTGCGCAATATGGAGTCGCAGTTAATAGCGCCACTTCAGCCTTACATGTTGCTTGTTTAGCATTGGGACTTGGAAGAGATGATTGGCTTTGGACTAGCCCAAATTCTTTTGTTGCATCTGCTAATTGTGGTTTGTATTGTGGTGCAAAAGTTGATTTTGTTGACATTGACCCGCTGACTTATAATTTATCCTCAGAAGAGCTAGAAAAAAAACTTATCCAGGCTAAGCAAGATAATAAGCTTCCAAAAATTGTAATACCTGTCCATTTCGCTGGACAATCCTGCGACATGAAGAAAATTCATAAGCTTAGTCAAGAGTATGGCTTTAAAATTATTGAAGATGCCTCTCACGCTATTGGTAGCAAGTATCTAGATCGCCCAGTTGGCGGTTGTCAATACTCTGATATTACTATATTTAGCTTTCATCCCGTTAAAATCATTACAACAGCAGAAGGTGGTTTAGCAACAACGAATAATAAAGAGTTCGCAGAGCGTATGCAACTATTTCGCAGTCATGGTGTAACTCGTGATCCGAAGTTGATGACAAAAGAATCCAAAGGCAGATGGTATTATCAGCAGGTTGATTTAGGGTTTAATTACCGTATGACTGAATTACAGGCAGCATTAGGGGTTTCTCAAATGGAGCGACTGGATGAATTTGTTGTTCTTCGTCACCAGTATCAAATGCGATATGATGAATTATTGAAAGATTTGCCCATTATTACACCTTATCAAGGTTTTAATAGTTATTCAGCATTACATCTTTATCCCATTCAAATTCAAACAGATAAAGTAAAGAGCACGAGAAAAGAAATTTTCAAAGCATTGTGGGAAAAGGGTATCGGTGTAAATGTTCATTATATTCCTATACATATGCAGCCTTATTATGAAAATATGGGATTTAAAAAAGGTGATTTTCCTAATGCTGAAAGCTATTATGAAAGTGCGATTAGTATTCCTTTATTTCATGCAATGACATTTGAGCAGCAAGACCAAGTGATTTCAGTTTTAGAAGTAGTTTTAAAGTAAACGTGTCAAAAATAGCCCTCGGTACAGTGCAATTTGGAATTGATTATGGTATCAATTCACACGATAGTCAGGTGAAACCTGAAGAGGTTAGGAAAATCTTGAGTTATGCACAATCAAAAGATATTAATTTTTTGGATACTGCACCTAGTTATGGGAGTAGTGAACAGGTTCTGGGGCATGCTGACATTCAGGATTTTAAAATTATTACCAAAACTAGACACTTTGATCAATCTGAAATAAGTACTAACGAATTAGTGCTAATGGAAAGGGATTTTTACCATTCATTAAAATATTTAAAACAAGATAGTGTTTATGGGGTGCTTGTGCACAACGCTAATGATTTGTTAAAACCAGGGTCACAAAATCTTTTCGATCAGCTTCAGGGTTTAAAGCACGCAGGAAAAATAAAAAAAATTGGCGTATCTGTTTATGATGACAAGCAGCTACAATCTATTCTTGACAATTTTAATATAGATATAGTACAACTGCCTTTTAACATACTCGATAAGAGATTGATTAATAGTGGCATGCTTGCTACGCTTCAAAGCAAGAGTGTTGAAGTACATGTACGCTCAGTTTTTTTACAAGGTTTATTGTTAATGAAGGGGTGTAATAGGCCTGATAAGTTTAAACGTTGGGATGCTCTATGGAAAATATGGCATGAGTGGTTGAATGACAACCAGATAACAGCATTAGAGGCCACGATAAGACATGCACTTTCCATACCAGAAATATCTAAAGTCTTGGTTGGTGTTGATACTGCAGGCCAATTAAAGGAAATTGTCATAGCTTCTGATGGTGTTTTGCCAACTATACCAACCGAATTATATACAAATGAAGTTAATTTATTAAATCCATCAAACTGGGGTAGATTGTGAAAGTAGTGGCATTGGTACAAGCAAGAATGGGATCAATAAGATTTCCAGGAAAGGTTCTTAAGTCTATTGTTAATAGGCCAATGATTGAGTTATTGTTAGCCCGACTATCTCAATCTAATGAGTTGGATGAAATTGTGGTGGCAACTTCTATTGCTAAGCAAAATGATAAACTTCAATCAGTGGTAGAATCTCTAGGCTATAAATGTACAAGAGGAAGTGAGAAAGATGTCTTAAATCGATTTTACGAATCATCTAAATCTTTAGAGGCCGATATTGTTGTCCGTATTACAGGTGATTGTCCCTTAGTTGACCCAGCTCTGGTTGATGAGTGTGTTGTAAGATTTAAAGAGCTGGGTGTGGATTACTTGTCTAACACCCAGCCTGTAACATTTCCTGATGGCATGGATGTAGAGGTAATGCTTTTTAACTCAATTGAGCGTGCAAATAATGAATCGAACTCTGAATTTGATAGAGAGCACGTAACATCTTATATTCGTAATTCTAACAGCTTCTCACGATCATCAATCCAATACGATGAAGATTTATCTGATCAAAGATGGTCAGTAGATGAGCCAGAAGATTTGACAGTTGTGACCAATATATTTGAACATTTCTCTCCAGATATATTTTTTGATTGGAAGCAGGTTTTGGAGTTAAGAAAGCTCCAACCAAAATTATTTCAAGAAAACTTACATGTGATTAACAATGAAGGGGCAATTATGGGTACAGGACAAAAACTTTATAAGAGAGCAAAGCGAGTTATTCCTGGTGGAAATATGCTACTTTCTAAAAGACCAGAAATGTTTTTGCCAGAAAAGTGGCCATCATATTTCAGCAAGTCTAAAGGGTGTAAAGTGTGGGATTTGGATGGTAGAGAGTATGTTGATATGTCTATTATGGGTATTGGGACCAACATATTGGGTTATGGACATCCTGAGGTTGATGAGGTGGTAATGAAGGCTGTTAGAGATGGAAATATGTCAACATTAAATTGTCCAGAAGAGGTTTATCTAGCTGAAAAATTAGTTCAATTGCATCCATGGGCAGATATGGTTAGATTTGCAAGGGCAGGTGGTGAAATTAACTCTATAGCCATTCGAATTGCTAGAGCATCAACTGGAAGGGATAAAGTTGCCATTTGTGGCTATCATGGTTGGCATGATTGGTATCTATCTACTAATCTTAATAGTGACCAAAACCTTGACGGGCATTTATTGCCAGGTCTACAGCCTAATGGTGTTCCTAGATGCTTAACTGGCACAACCTTGCCTTTTAATTATAATGATATTAGCCAGTTAGAGAAATTAGTAAAGGATAATAAAGATGAAATTGCCGTGATTAAAATGGAGGTTTCAAGAAATGAAGAACCTAAAGACAATTATTTGCAAAAGGTAAGAGAATTAGCTACAGAAAACAACATTATTTTAATTTTTGATGAGTGCACTTCAGGTTTTAGAGAAACATTTGGCGGTCTACATAAAAAATATGATGTAGAACCAGACATGGCTATTTTTGCCAAAGCGCTTGGAAATGGTTATGCAATTTCTGCCTGCATTGGTAAACAAGAGTTTATGCAAGCGGCACAAAAGACTTTTATCAGCTCTACTTTTTGGACTGAGCGTATTGGGCCAACTGCAGCATTAAAGACGCTCGAAATTATGGAGCGAGAGAAGTCGTGGCAAACTGTTACTAAAATTGGTAACAATATTTCTAGCCAATGGCAAAGTCTAGCAGATAAGTATGAATTAGATATTAGCACCTGGGGCCTGCCAGCACTTAGTGGATATACATTTAACTTACCCAACGCACTATCTTATAAAACCTTAATTACACAAGAAATGCTAAAAAAAGGCTATCTTGCTGCTAATAGTATTTATGCATGTACGGAGCATAAACAAGAGTTGGTGGATGGATACTTTGCAGAACTCGATCCAATATTCGCAACCATCAAGGAATGTGAGGGTGGATTGGATGTGAACTCTCTTTTGGAAGGTCCATTGTGCCATAATGGATTTAGACGCTTAAATTAATGAAAGTTATTTTCCGGGTTGATGCTTCTTTGGAAATGGGCACAGGTCACGTTATGCGTTGCCTCGCCTTGGCGCAAGTGTTAAAAGAAAATGGAGTTAATACTGAGTTTATTTGCCGAAAACACAAAGGAAACTTAATAGATAAAATTCGCTCAAGTGGATTTCATACTCATGAGTTGGAATTATCAGGCGAGAGTGAAACTGATAATAAATTAGCTCATTCTTCTTGGCTGGGCGTAACTCAACAGAAAGATACTGATGATTGTATTAACATACTTAAAGTTGAAAAAATTGATTGGCTTATTGTTGATCATTATGGTTTAGATGAGCAGTGGCAAAAGAGCCTTAAGCCTTATTATGGAAAGTTAATGGTGATTGATGATTTAGCAGATAGGCAATTTTATTGTGATATATTGTTAAATCAAAATTTGGGTAGCCATAAAGATAATTATGAAAATAAAGTACCGAAGGGTTGTGAATTATTACTAGGCTGTGAATATGCACTATTACGACCAGAGTTTTCAAAACTTAGGAATCAAGCGTTAGAGAAAAGAAAAAATACTAAAGAAATTAAAAATATTCTTGTTTTTATGGGCGGTGGTGAAAATAATATAACATATGATATTTTGAAGCAGTTGGATGATAGATTTAATATTGTTGTAGTATTGGGCAAAAGTTCCCCATGTAATGAAAAGATACAAAGGTATGCACAGGGAAAGAATATCAAAGTGATTGTGGAAGCGGATAATATGGCAAGGTTGATGCTGGAGGCAGATTTGGCGATAGGTGCAGGCGGCTCTACTTCTTGGGAGCGATGCTGTCTAGGCTTGCCAACAATACTTTATATGACAGCAAATAACCAGCGAGAAGTGGTTAAAAATTTAGAACAATTAGGCTCTGTAATATTAGCTGGAAGTTTAAAACATGACTTACAAGAAATAATGAGTGATTTTAGCTTATGGCAAGGAATGTCAAATAAATCCCAAGTTATCTGCGATGGCTTAGGCGTTAAACGGATAAAAAGTATAGTAGATATATTATAAAAAACAAACTAACTATGGAATATTTTAAAGTAAGAAATGAACGACATTATTTGGATGCTAATAAAATAGAAAGATAGATAAATTTACTTCTAACTTTCCAATTGAATTAGACTCTTTAAGTCCTAATTCTAACTATATTAAAAATTCTTTCGCTGAAAAAAAATTCTCATAGTAACGATATAGAATTTAGATTTATGAAAAAATATAACAGAATTTTTTACTAAGTGTAAATCATAGGGAGTATTGTGAAAATATCTACAATAATAAAATATGATGAATATCAGTTTATAAATTACACTGTACTAGATCACAAGGATCGAAAAATTGCTTTAGATTTTAGAAATCAGAATAGAGAATGGATGGTAAATAAAGATCTTATAAAATTAGAAGACCATGAAAATTGGATAAGATCTTTGAATAATGATCATTCGACCTTGTACTATTTGGTATTCAAGAGGGGAACCCCTTTTATGGCAATATATTACCATGATATTGATTTTGATAAAAAAGAGGCTTACTGGGGCTATTCTCTTGGTAATCAAAAATATAATTCAGAAGTGTTAAAAATAGAAAAAATAATTATTGATTTTGCATTTAATAGATTTAATTTTGATAAATTACTATGCATTAATAATATTAAAAATAATGTTATTGAAATTCATAAGTTCTTTGGATTTCAAGAAGATGGAATTGTCACAATAAATGGTCAAGATTTTTTTAAAATGTATTTACTAAGACCGTCTTAGTATGCAGTTTCATCACATAGGAATTGCCACTAAGGATATAGATAAAACGCTTGATTGGGTTTGTGGCCAGTTCGAGGTTGTATCAGTTTCTGATAAGGTTTATGATAAAAATCAAGACGCTTATTTGCAAATGATAGAAACAAAGAGTGTTAATATTGAGTTGGTATCAGGCAACGTGGTTAGGAAATTTATTGAAAAAAATATAACTTATTACCATGTATGTTATGAAGTTGATAATTTGGATAAAAGTCTCAAGGAGTTTCAACAGTCAATAGTTATATCAAAGCCAACTAAGGCTATACTTTTTAACAATAGACGAGTTGCTTTTATTATGACACCAATTGGAATTATTGAGTTGTTAGAAAATGAGGCCGTTAAATGAAAATAGAGTTGGTTAGTAATATTAATATGGATAGTCTCCAGTTCTATATGAAGGACTATCAATTTCTCAAAAGCTGCGGCTTTGGGAGTCATATGATAGATCTAGTAGACAGAGATTCGAAGCTATATAGAAGTGAGGCCAGCATTGTTCTATTATTCTTAGATTTTGATGAATTGAATGAGGATATTGATGATGTGATAATTGCAGTAAGTGCATTTATTAAAGATACAGGTAAAACTGTTATTATGAATACATTAGCTTTTTCACCTAATTACATTGATACATTCTTAAATACTAAATTAGAATTAGAGTTAAATGCTAATTTAAAAATTCTTTCCTTTTCAAAAAAAAATCAAAATGTCTTGTTGTTTGATTTTTTAAAATTACTGAAACAGAGTAACTTTATTGATGAAAAATATTGGTATATGGCAAGGATCAAGTTCACAAAGAATGGTTTCGAAAGTATAGCTAGAGAGGTAAAATTGTTAATAGATACTTATCAATACGGCCCAAAGAAAATCTTAGTCTTGGATTTGGATAATACTTTATGGGGTGGTGTGATCGGAGAAGAAGAGATTAGTTTGTCTAATGATGGTGCTGGTAAGATATATGTAGATTTTCAGAAAAAGATTAAACAATTAAAAGAGTTAGGTGTTTTGCTAGCGGTTTGCTCTAAAAATAATTATGACGATGGAATTAAAGGATTAAACCATATAAATTCAATTTTAAAAGAGAGTGATTTTATAATAAAGAAAATAAATTGGAATGACAAAGCTAGCAACATAAAAGAAATTCTAGCGGAGTTGAATTTGGGTGATGATTCTTTGGTTTTTATAGATGACAATCCTGTAGAGAGGGAATATGTAAAAAAAATATTACCAAATATTATTGTCCCTGATTTTCCTGGAGATGCTTACTTAATAAATAGCTGGTTTTTAGTTTTAGTAGAGGAGTTTTTTTCTAAGATAAGCTTAACAATAGAAGATTTAAAAAAGCAGGATCAATACCTTGTAAAGAAAGAAAGAGAAGTATCTCTTAAGAAAAAAAATCTCTCTTATGAAGATTTTTTAAAAACACTAAGGATAGAAATTGATTTTTATATTAATAATGAAGAGTATGTTGAGAGGTATGCTCAAATGACTCAAAAAACGAATCAATTTAATTTTACTACCAAAAGATATACTGTTGTTGATATTCAAGGGTTTATAGACAGTAATTCTTATGATGTTATTGCGATTAACTATAAAGATAAGTTTGCAAATGAAGGAATAACAGGATTGGTTATTGTTAGTATTGCAGATAAATACGTAGAAATAGACAGTTTTTTGTTGAGCTGTAGAATATTAAAAAGAGGAGTGGAGGATATTATTTTCTCTAAATTAGAAGAGTTGTATTTTAATAAGGATATTGTTGGAATATATGTGCCAACTAAAAAAAATGAACAAGTAAAAAATATGTACAAATCTCATGGTTTTTTAAAAAAAGATAAAAATAAATTTATCAAAAAATTAGGGTAATCTTGGAAAAAATAATAATCAGTATAGCTAGTAACCTCTTTGGACAAGAAATGTCGGTTGAATCAGAAATTGGAGATGTCGAAAAATGGGATTCATTAGGGCAGATAAACTTATTTATGGCAATTGAATCGAAATTAGATTTGAGATTTGATATTGAAGATGTAATTGAAAATAACTCAATTAAGAAAATAATCTTATTATTAGAGAATTATAAAGATTGACAGTGGAGCTTTTAAAGAAGGTTAAGTCCATATTAACATTTAAGTATTTTGTTAAATTATGAGGTATTTGGTAGCTACAATAAAAGATTGGAATATTGAAGAGTATAGGAAATATTCCAATGAATTTAAGGGAGATTGGGATTTGATTACCACTAAGGAGGATTTGACTTTAGATAATCTTAAAAAAATAAATCCTAAGTATATTTTCTTTCCACACTGGTCTTGGATGGTACCGCAAGAAATAGTTGATAATTTTGAATGTGTATGTTTTCATATGACTGATTTACCATACGGTAGAGGTGGCAGTCCCTTGCAAAATTTAATTGTTAGAGGGCATAAAAAAACTAAAATTTCTGCTTTAAAGATGACACATGAATTAGATACTGGAGATATTTATCATAAAGTTTCTTTGGATTTATCAGGTAGCGCACAAGAGATTTATATAGATGGTGCTAATAAAACCTATGAGTTGATTAAATTTATTATTGAAAATGAGCCTCAGCCTCAGCCTCAAGAGGGTGAAGTTGTTACTTTTAATAGAAGAAGGCCGAGTCAAAGTGAAATACCAAAAAATATAACTGTTGAAAAATTTTATGATTATATTCGCATGTTAGATGCAGACACTTATCCAGCAGCATATATAGATTATGGTGAATTTCGTTTATTATGTAAAAAAGCAAAGTTAAATAATGGTAAATTAACAATGGAAGTTGATGTGAAAAAAAATGAATAAAATATTAGTTATTGTTGCGCATCCAGATGATGAGGCTTTAGGTTGTGGTGCGACTATTGCAAAACATACCAAAAATGGTGACAAAGTTCAGGTAGTTTTTATTGCTGATGGTTTCAGCTCTAGAGAAACTAAAGATGACAAAAGGAATTTACCTGCAACAGAGGTAGCGGATATTTTAGGTTGTGAAAACCCCATTTTCTTAAATTTTCCTGACAATCAGTTGGATGTAGTATCGTTATTAAAAGTTATTAAAGAAATTGAAAAAATTATCAATGATGTGCAGCCAAATATAATTTATACACATTATTTTGGTGATTTAAACATTGATCACCAAATAACTCATAAGGCAGTAATGACAGCTTGTAGACCTCAACCTAGCTTTTGTGTTAAAGAAATTTATAGTTTTGAAACACTATCAGCAACGCATTGGCAATCATTAAGTATGGGTAATGCCTTCAATCCAAATTATTTTGTTGATGTAAGTGGCTTTATGAAGCAAAAGATTAATGCATTAGAATATTATGATAATGAAATGCGAGATTACCCTCATGCTAGATCCTACAAGGCAGTTGAAAGCTTAGCAAAATTTAGAGGAAGTATTATAGGTGTCCAGGATGCTGAAGCATTTGTAGTTGAAAGACTGATTAAATAAATTTATCTATGGAACATAAATGATAATAAACAATAGAGTTATATCAAATCAAGAATTACCTTATATTATTGCTGAACTTTCAGCTAACCACAATGGCAGTATTGAACGTGCGTTTGAAAGTATATTAGCCGCTAAAGAGGCTGGTGCAGATGCTGTAAAAATTCAAACTTACACTGCTGATACAATGACAATAGATTGTGGTACAGCCGATTTTCAGGTTAATGGCGGCTTGTGGGATGGTTATAAATTATATGATTTGTATAAAGAAGCACAAACTCCTTACGAATGGCATAAACCTTTATTTGATTATGCAAGAGAAATTGGTATAACAATTTTCAGTACTCCTTTTGATGAAACGGCAGTAGATTTATTGGAGGAAATTGGTGCTCCCGCTTACAAAATCGCTTCATTTGAAATGATAGACTTAGAGTTAATCAAGTATGTTGCAAATACCAAAAAACCCATGATAATATCAACAGGAATGGCAAACTTAGAGGAAATCAGTGAGGCGGTTGAAGTAGCAAGAAATAATGGCTGTAACGACTTGGCGTTGCTTCATTGTATTAGCTCCTATCCTGCGCCAATCGAGCAGTCTAACCTGAGAACTATTGCTGATTTATCTGAAAAATTTGATATTTTAACAGGGTTGTCAGATCATACAATGGGAACGGTGGTGTCAACAGTATCTGTTGCCTTAGGCGCTTGTATAATTGAAAAACACTTCACTTTGAGTCGTGCTGATAAGGGTCCTGATAGTGAGTTTTCATTAGAACCGCATGAATTGAAAAAACTATGTAAAGATACAAAAGAAGCGTGGCGATCTCTAGGTAAAGCGGGCTATGAAAGAAAGAGAGCGGAAGAGGGTAGTTCAAAGCATCGCCGTTCCTTGTATTTTGTAAAAGACATTAGTGATGGAGATGTCATTACTAAGGATCATATTAGAAGAATACGCCCAGGTTATGGTTTGCCACCAAAATTTGAAAAAAAAATTATTGGCATGACTGTAAAAAAAGACATTAAGTCTGGAACCGCAACAAGTTGGAATTTGATTAGTAAATAGAAGGCTTTTATTATTGTTAGTTATTTTAATATATGGATAACATTCATAGAAATTAACCACCCTTTGTGAAATAAATAAGTTTGATTATGCAAGATATATTAAAAGCATTAGATTTAGCTATGATCTATTGTCAAAATTTTATGAAAAAGTGATAGGAAGAAAAGCTAATGAAAATACTAATTGTTGTTGATCAGCCGAGGCGTGATGCTATTATTGCAAAAAAAATTAATGCAATTGGTGTTAAGAGAAAACATAAAATAATTAAGTCATCATCGTATATGTGTATTGCAAATGCTATGATATTTAAGCCAGATGTCATAATTATTGGAAATGCTGATACATATCATAGTGTTTATGTTCGTTTGCTTAGGCCCTATGTAAAGTGCATTGCTTCTATACCTACCGAACAGTATCTTGTTACGACTGGATATAAAAGTAATTATTTTAATCAATGGCAGCAATATATAAAACAAGGACACACTACTCCATACCAGCCTGCCTATAGTTATATTGATATCATACTCACATATGGGGAACATCAAAAAAATATAATTAAGAGTATTGTAAGTGATTCTGTTAATGTAGATACCATAGGACCCATTCGACTCCCTGCTCTTGAAAAGGTTAATAGAAAATCTATTGGTATAGTGCTTGATCAGCAAGATGAATTGACTGGAAAGATGGTTGCTGAACATGACACAAGTTGGTTTGGTGGGGATAGCCACAGTACTGGAGATATATTAATATGGTCAAAGTACATAGAGTTGACATTATTTGAAACAATAAAATTACTAGGAAATAATTTTTCTGAGACAAACCTAATTGTTAGACCAAGATTCAATTCAAAAGATAAGGTAGCATTAAAGTCATTAGATAGTTTTCTGAGTAAATATGTAAAGCATTATGAAATTGATATGTCAAATAGCTTAGAATATATGGCAGAAAATTGTTTCGTAGTTTTATCTGGCGAGAGCACTGCGTCGATTGAATTTCAAATTTTAGGAATACCTTCAATTAATGTAATGAGATTACAGGAATCTAAATATTTTGATAAAAATTCAATACATGAAAGTTATGGATCTATGTACCCTTATCGATATTCTTGGAAGCCTGAAGATAAAACAGATCTTTATAATATCATTGAATTAGCATCAATGAAAAAAATAAATATCTCTCCAATTGACGATCAGTTTTATCCACATATAGCTAGTTTATTTGGTTTTCATGATGATAATAATATAATTAATTCTGCTGAAAGGTCACTTGATTTAATTGAGGAGTCATACTTAAGATGCGAAAAGTATACGATGTATAAAAAAGATGAAGTATTGGAGAATATACTAATTGCAAAAAATATTAATTTACTACCAAAATCGATCCCACCCTCTTGGTATTTATTTTTTTGTAATTTTAATACTTTTTTTGGTGCAGTTTTTTGGACTATTGTAAGTTGGTTGCAATTAACAAGGCGTTATATATTAATAAATATTAGAAAAATATGAGTATGGTTTTTAGTCTAATGTGCAATATTATTTAAAATGAGCTTTAAAGAGGACTTTCGATGGAATGATAGTAGCCTACTCGATAAAGATTACCTGTATTTATCTGAGGTCTATGAGGAGACATTGACTCTACTCTTAGTTAGACTAAATAATATGCATGGTGTTAATTTTGATAGAAGGTTTTGGGAAATCTATATAGGTATCTGGCTTAAATACTTCATACAAATATTATTCTCTCGGCTATCAAATTTAAGTTTAAGATCCAAATATTTGGAAAATAGTAAACCTTATTTTAATGTTGATATGATTGAGAGGTTTTGTCCAAATGATACAGGTGAATTCAATTCATTAGTTAGAGGGAATGAATGGAATAATTTTATTATTAATGTTATTGCAGCAATAAAAGAGGGTGGACTCATATCAGGAAAAGAGTTAGGCGTAACTAAATGCACTAATCATTCCACTGCGAAAGTTCAGTTCAGTAGTTACTTGAAAGATCTTTTGCCCAAAGCAAAATATTTTTTTGTAAAATTTGCACTTCGCAAGCAAAAATACTTCATATATGAAAGTCATTTATCAAAAAAAGATTTAATTAAGCTATCCTTTAAACTTAAAGATTTTAGTTGTATGTTTTCTAGAAATGCCAGACCTAGCCCTAGGCTTTTAGGGGTTAAATGTAGTAGTTATGATGGTGAAAAACGAAGTTGGAAATTAGAGTATAAAGAGAGTGATAATTTTAAACATATCTTGTCTTCTATAATTCCAATGCAATTTCCTAAATCTTACATAGAGGGTTTTGCAAGTAACCTGAAAGATTGTGATAGTGCTGGGTATCCAAAATCACCTAAAGTTATTCTAACAACTGTATCAATTCTTCATAATGATTCTTTTAAATTATGGAGCGCTTTAAAGGTTCATTATGGAGCAAAATTAATTATTTGGCAACATGGTGGTCATTATGGAACTGGTAAGATAAACACCCAACATGATCACGAAATTAGTATTTGTGACAAGTATATAAGCTGGGGTTGGGGTGGAAAATTTAGTAAAATTGCACCTATGGGATTACCACTTAAATGGAGAAGTGGCAAGGTGATTCGTAATCTAGAGAAAAGAATTTTACTGGTTATGACAGATGGGCCAATTAATGGTGCTTATATTATGAGTTATCCAAATGGATTGCAATGGGGTATGCACCACAAATATATTTTAGATTTGTGCACCAAACTACATCACAGATATCAGTCAAGTTTATCGGTTCGCCCAGAACCATCAGATTACGGGTGGCATGTTAAAGAAAAGTTTTTATCTAGCATTCCTTCGTTGAAAATAGAAACTAGTGAGGTGAGCTTTGTGGAATCTGTAAATAACTCGATGATTTCAATTTTTACATCTAATTTAACAACATTTTTAGAGTCATTATTTATGGATCGTCCTACATTACTTATCCTTCCTTTGGGGTTTTGGGAGATTAAAAAAGATGCAGAATTAGATTTTTCTTTCTTACAAAGAGTTGGAATTCTCCATTATGATTCTAAATCTCTTTTAAGCCATCTTAAAAAAATAGAAATAGATATTGATGATTGGTGGTTGAGTGATGATGTGAGAAAATGTGTTTCCTTGTTTAAAAGAAATTATGCAAGAGAGAATAAAAATTTGATAAATGAATTGACTTATATTATGCGTGATTAAGTGTAGTGCTCAAAGATTTAAACTTTCTTATTTAGAATGAGTTAAATAAAACGAGTAATTCGGAGTAAAAAAGTATAAAATTTAATTGAAATTGTCACAGATTTTACTGTTGTAAGCAATTTAAAAAAAAGTTATAAGAGGCTTTGCATCATTAAACTAATTTCAAAAAAACTATCGGGATGAATGTGAGTAAAGACAGAAATATAAAAGAAATATTTGTTAAATCCATCTCTGTTAAGAAAAAATGTATAGAGCAAGGCTTTCAATCGATTGTTGATATGGGTGACATAGCTTCTAAAGCCGTTATTAATGGTAATAAAATAATGCTCTGTGGTAATGGAGGGTCAGCAGCCGATGCACAACATCTTGCAGCAGAGATGATAGTTCGTCTTAGGCCAATGAACAATAGAGAGGGCGTTGCTGCAATTACATTGGCTCAAGATACATCAACTATTACAGCTTGCGGTAATGATTTTGGATACGATATACTTTATGAGCGCGTATTAAGATCTCTTGGAAAGAAAGGGGATTGTTTAATTGGAATTACCACTTCTGGAAATTCAAAAAATATAATCCTAGCAATGAAAGCTGCCCATGAGATGGGTATTAAAGTATTTGGGTTTTTGGGGTGTAAAGGGGGTGAAGCATTGAAGTATTGTGATGAGGCATTTATCGTGCCAAGCAATGACACAGGTAGAATCCAAGAGGCTCATATTACCGCAGGACATGCCTTAATGGAATATATTGAAGATCAACTAATTGAATCAAATTACTTGCATTTACAAAAATAATTATGACTTTAAATGATATTAATGCATTTGTATTTGATTTTGACGGTGTTTTAACAAACAACCTTGTTCAGATAGATGAAAGCGGAAAAGAAAGTGTAAGTTGTAGTCGTGCAGATGGCTTGGCATTTGATGTTTTGAGAAAATTGAATATACCTGTTTTTATACTATCAACAGAAAAAAGCCTCGTAGTAAAGATGCGAGCAAAAAAATTAAAGGTTCCAATTATGCAAGGAGTGTCAAATAAAGTGGACGCCATTAAAGAGCTGTCAGATGAAAAAGGCTTTAGTTTAAAAAAAATTTTATATGTGGGAAACGATCTAAATGATTACTTGGCTATGCAGTTGTGTGGTTATAGAGTGTGTCCAGCGGATAGTCATCCAAAAATCAAACATATATCCAATGTATGTCTGAAGACAAATGGTGGAGATGGTGTTATTAGAGAATTGTTAGAAGAAGTGTTAAATATTGACTTTATTAAAATTTTATATCAAACCAATTAAAAAGGGGAATTATGGCAATTAAAATTATTGCAGAAATAGGGATTAATCATAATGGTGATATGGCCATTTGTAAACAACTCATAGATACTGCAAAAGATTCTGGAGCAGATTGTGTTAAATTTCAGAAACGAGATATTAATGAAGTTTATACTCAGGATTTTTTAGATTCACCTAGAGAAAGTCAATGGGGAGTAACTCAAAGGGACCAAAAATTAGGCTTAGAATTTAGTGCTCATCAATATCAAGAAATTGAAGATTATTGTAAATCTAAAGACCTTGAATGGTTTGCAAGTGCTTGGGATATTAATTCACAAAAATTCTTACGCCAGTTTAACTCTAAATATAACAAAGTTGCCTCGGCAATGATAGTGTATTCGGAATTATTAAAGGAAATCGCCAGCGAAGGTAAACATACTTTTATTTCAACCGGTATGACTACATATAGTGATATTCAAAATGCGGTTGATATTTTTAGAGCTGCCAATTGCCCATTTGAGTTAATGCATACGATTTCAACCTATCCAATGAAAGATGAAAATGCCAATCTCAAGATGATTAATACGCTTAGAGACATGTATCAATGCGATGTTGGGTATAGTGGGCATGAAGTGGGTTTGGCCATTTCTAATGCTGCTGCTGCACTTGGTATTACATCGCTAGAAAGACATATAACATTAGATCGATCTATGTATGGGTCTGATCAATCTGCATCTGTTGAGCCAGCTGGTTTTAAGCAATTAGTGGGCGCAGTTCGAAAAATTGAAATTGCAATAGGTGATGGTGTTAAAAAAGTTATAGAGGATGAGGCGCCAATTGCTGAAAATCTTCGCCAGCATCTTGATTGGAAAAAATAAGTTGAAAAATAAAGTTGGTGTAATGCAAGGGCGATTAGTTCCTAAGTATCAAGGTAGATATCAAGCCTTCCCTATTGGAATGTGGCGAGATGAATTTAAGGTTGCTCAAGAATGTGGTTTAGATTTAATTGAGTTTATATTGGATTTTAATGATGCAGAAGAAAATCCATTGTTGAAATTGGGAGGTGTGGAGGAGATAATCAGTGTTAGTAAAGATACTGGTGTGTCAGTACAAACCATTTGTGCTGATTATTTTATGGACGCGCCACTTCACTCAAATGATGACGAAGTCATAGCAAAAAGCTTCACAATTCTAGAAAAATTACTAGAAACAGCCGAAGTATTAAAAATTACAGATATTGTTATCCCTTGTGTAGATCAATCTAGTCTAGAAAGTAAGGAGGCAGTTGATAGGTTTGTTGGGCAGATAGTGAAAATTATCCCAAGAATTGAACGGCAAAATATTAATCTGTCTTTAGAAACTGACTTACCACCACAGGCCTTTATTGAATTATTAGATAGATTGAACTCTAAGAATTTTACAGTTAATTACGATATTGGTAATAGTGCCGCATTAGGATTTGATTCTGATGAAGAGCTGGAAGCTTATGGTGATAGAATTACAGATATTCATATTAAAGATAGAGTATTGAATGGTGGACCAGTAACACTTGGTGAAGGTAATGCTGATTTTGAAAAATTTTTTAAGAAGCTGAAGGGGTTTAATTATCAGGGCCCATTTATTATGCAGGCTTATCGAGATGATGAGGGTGTTGAAATATTTAAAAAACAATTAAACTGGATTTCATGCTATGTTAACGAATAATATTGTTGCAATTATTCCAGCTCGTGGAGGGTCTAAGGGGATACTCAATAAAAATATAATAGATTTTTGTGGAAAGCCATTAATTGCATGGACTATTGAGCAATGCCTGTACTCAAAATATATTTCTGATGTTTGGGTTACTTCAGATAGTCAAGAGATATTAAATATTGCAGAGAAATACGGTGCAAAAACTATAAGGCGTCCTGATAGTATTTCTGGAGATTTGGCAAGTTCAGAAGCAGCATGGATGCATGCTATTGAAATAATACAAAGAGATAGTAAAATAGATTTAGTATTTGCTCCACAAATAACTTCACCGCTTCGAGAAATACAAGACATTGATAATGCAATTGAATTATTTCAAAGAGAAAAATATGATTCAATGTTTTCTAGCAGTATTGTAGAGGATTTATTTTTTTGGAAAAAAGATAAGGAACATAAATTACAAAGTGTCAATTACGATTATTTGAATCGTCAAAGAAGGCAAGATATACAGGAGAAAATTATTGAAAATGGTTCATTTTATATTTTTAAATCAGAAATAATTAAAAAATACAATAATCGTCTTGGAGGAAAAATTGGACATTCTCAAATGGAATTTTGGAAAGTATTTGAGATTGATAATTTAGAGGATGTAAGAATCTGTAGTACATTAATGCGACAGTTACTAATAAAAAATGGAGATTAAATGATTAAATTAAATGTCGGTGCAAGTCCTATATGGAGCCAAGATGGTTGGCATACATTGGATCATAAAGAAAGGAAAGAGTCAAAAACATCTGTAAAAGGAGACGCAGCAAATATACCACTTGATGATGATAGTTGTTCTACTGTTTTTACCAGTCATATGTTTGAACATATACCTCACGTAAAGTTAGAGGAGATATTGTTAGAATTTAATCGTGTATTAGCTAAAGATGGTGTAGTTAGAATATTGACGCCAGATTTGAAAAAAGTTGCCAAGGCTTATATTGAAGAAGATGATGATTTTTTTACTGAAGCCAAACTTGAGGATGAAAGTTTAAGAACTGATTTGGGATTTGGTGGAATGTTTATGAATTTTATTGTATCACCAGGTCAAGATACCGCTCTTTATGACAGGGGATTAAATCAATTTATTGCAGGTTACGCACATTTATATTCGTATGATTTTAATATGTTAAGAATTTTACTGGAGAGAACCGGTTTTTATTGTGTAGAGCAAAAAGATTTTTGTGATTCTGAGTTAAAAGACTATCAGGAGCCATTGCATGTTGAAGGTATGAGTAAAAAATGGGAAAATTTTAATCAAGACTTCTACAAGAAAAATAATCTTGTACATTATTATGATTCTGTTAAAGGTGAGTACAATATTAATTTTAAAGTAACAGGATTTGATAGAGATCCTTTAACTTCATTAATAATAGAGGCAAGAAAAAAAGAAACCATAGATAAAAAAACATATCAAAGTCTCAATGATAGCCCTCTTAATTACAATAAATATGCTTGGTCTTTATTGAAAGACAAAGATTTTTTAGAAAAGCATAATAAAATGATGTCAGCTGGAAATTCGAATGGAAAATAAAATAAAGCCAAAAAGACTGGTTTATATGAATGGTGAATTTGTCACTGAACAAAATGCAAAAATTTCTATTTTTGATTCTGCCTTAATGTTTGGGGATATGGTTTTTGAAATGACCCGATCATTTAATCAAGAACAATTCAAATTAAGAGAGCATTTAGAAAGGCTTTATATGGGTATTAAAATTTTACATATACCTATCAATATGACTATTGACGAAATGGAAAGAGCCTGCTTAGATACAATTGAGAAAAATAAGCCAGCTTTTGATAAGCATGATGAGCATCGTTTAATGATAAATGTTAGTCGCGGACCTTTAGGATTATATGCGCCAGTTTTCGATGGTAAATTAGAGCCAACAGTTGTTATTGCTGATTTTCCACTGAAATGGACGGTGGCCGCAATGGCGCCATTATTCGATTCTGGGATAAATGCTGTTATCCCCTCCCAAAGGGCAATTCCTGCTTCGTTAATGGAGCCAAAGATAAAAAACCGTAGTCGTCTTTTTTATCAAATGGCAAATATAGAAGTATCACAGGTTAAGGGTGAGAATAATTGGGCTTTGTTACTTGATCTGGATGGGTTTATTGCTGAGGGATGTGGTGATAACTTTTTTATCGTTAAAGATGGTGTAATAATTACACCAGAAGGTAGAAATATTTTAAGAGGTGTTAGCAGGGATTATATTTTTGAATTGGCACAGGAGTTAAATATTCATTGTATAGAAAAAAATATAGAGCCTTATGATGTTTATGAGGCTGATGAGGCTTTCATGACAGCAACCCCATTTTGTTTGTTGCCAACAGTTACCTTGAATGGCCTCAAAATCGGTTCTGGGAAAATGGGTAAAGTATCTAAAAAATTATTGAAACAATGGTCTATCAATGTAGGTTTAGATATTGAAAGTCAGATTAGGGAATATGGAAAAGAGGTGGCGAATTTAAATTCTGATGCACCAACACCTTATCAATTTAAATAGAATAATGAATTTAGCCCTCAATAATAAAAAAGTTTTAATTACAGGAGCGTCAAGAGGTATAGGCTTGGCGATTACTAAAACTTTTTTAAATGAACAAGCAAAAACCTGTTTGGTATCTCGAGGCTCTAACGCATTATTTGAAAATGAGAAAAAACTACAAGATATTTATGGTTTGGAAAACTCCTTTGCTTGTAAGTGTGATTGTACTAATATTGAGTCACTCACTAGTTTAAAAAATAAAGTTAAGGATAGGTGGGGTGGTTTAGATATCGTTGTGGTTAACGTAGGTGATGGTCGAAGTGTTTCAGATGCCTTGTCTGATGATGAGCAATGGCAAAAAGTATGGAGTAACAATTTTGAATCTGCATTGCAAACAGCTAGAGTTTTTTTACCAATGTTAGAAAAATCAAAAGGCTGTTTATTGTTTATCTCATCTATTGCAGGAATAGAAGCCTTTGGCGCACCTACTGATTATTCAACAGCTAAGTCGGCAATCATAGCCCTGGCAAAAAACATGGCAAGAAAGTTAGCATCTGACAACATAAGAGTAAATGTCATTGCGCCAGGCAATGTATATTTCGAAGGCGGGTCTTGGGATGAAAAAATCCAACAAGATAAAAAACGCGTAGATGAAATTATTAAATCAACTGTGCCGATGAATCGCTTTGCAATACCGCAAGAAATTGCAGATTCAGCTGTGTTTTTATGTTCCGATAGAGCAAGCTTTATTACGGGCACTACACTGGTTATTGATGGCGGGCAAACTGTAGGAGTATTTTAATGTTAGAAGAGTTATTTAGATTGGATAATAAGGTTATTATTATTACAGGCGCAACAGGGTTGCTAGGGAGAAAACATGCTGAAGTAGTGGCTTGCTATGGTGGTACACCAATATTGCTAGATTTATCCCAACAAGCAGTAGATAGTTTTGCTAATGAACTGAATGATAAATATAAGATAGATTCAGTTGGCTTTTCGATTGACATTACTGATGAAAAAGCAATTGAAAATAATGTTAAAAAACTAATTGAAAGGTTTGGTAAGATTGATGGTTTAGTTAATAATGCTGCAAATAATCCAAAAGTAGAAGATAGTAATGAAATTAATTTTTCTAGATTAGAGAACTTCCCTTTAAATATTTGGCATGATGATGTCGCTGTTGGTTTAACAGGCGCTTTTTTATGTGCTAAACATTACGGTTATCAAATAGCGCAAAATCCACAAGGTGGCTCTATTGTTAATATTTCTTCTGATTTAGGATTGATTGCACCTGATCAAAGATTGTATAAAAAGAATGGCGTTGATAATAATTTACAAAATGTAAAGCCTGTTACTTATTCTGTTGTAAAAACAGGACTCATTGGACTGACACGATATTTAGCAACTTATTGGGCAGATAAGAATGTTCGCTGTAATGTTATGTGCCCAGGAGGTGTCGAGAATAACCAGCCTAATGATTTCTTAGAGGATGTGAGTAAAAGAATTCCAATGGGAAGAATGGCAAATGCTGATGAATATCAAGGGACGTTATTATGGATGTTATCCAATGCATCAAGTTACCTAAATGGCGCTGTTATTCCTGTTGATGGTGGACGCACCTCTTGGTAAGTCGAACTCTTATTACTACTGCCGATGAGCGCACTTGGCCTAAAGATAAAAAAGAGCCAGTATTGTTTCTTGGTGAATGGTGTAAAAGATATAGTAGAAAGGATATATGGGAAAATATGGACTACAAGGTGGTGCCATACCATTGGGATGATAGAAATAAATTATATTTAGACTATCAATATTTACAAAAATTATACAAAAAGTCAATTATTGATGTTTCTGAAAGGTTGAATCGAGTTCATGAAGTTAATCATGGCGCTCGTTATTGGACAGTTTTACTTGGCCCTTGGATAGGTTATTTTTCTCACATACTCTATGATCGTTGGTTCATGCTACGAAAAGCATTGGATGAATATGACTCATTAAAATGCTATTATATTGCACGAGAAGAAGGTGCGTTGATTTCTAATGACATGAATCAATCTACCAAACTTTTTAATGAAGATAACTGGAATGAATTAATTTATTCTCAGCTATTAAAAACCTATTGGAGTGATCAAATTGAGTTGATTGAGATCGTTCCAGAAGTGTCTTTACAGTCTATAGAATCCCATAATAAGAAAGGTATCAAAGAAATAATTAAAGAGAAAATTATTGGAAATTTAATGAATTTTTTTAATAAAATTTCTTCAAAAAATACTGATTACTTTTTTCTTTCAAGCCACTTACCATTAAAAACAGAATTAAAGTTACAATTGAAGCTTGGCCAGTTTCCTAAAATTTGGAGAAGTAAGTCTTTACAGGCTCTTAATTACAATCCTAAGATGCGACTTTTATTTTCAAAAGATAGTCAAAATTATAACAATCAAGAATTTGATAAAGTTGTTGATAAATTTATTTCACTACATTTACCAAAAGCATATATTGATGGATATAAAGATTTGGTTAATGAGGTGCAAAAATTACCATGGCCATCCTATCCAAAGGTAGTTTTTACAAGTAACGCTTATTCGATTAATGATATTTTTAAGTGTTGGGCTGCTGAAAAAGTAGAGAAAAAAATTCCATTAGTAATTGGTCAACATGGAGGCCATTTTGGAATGAATTTATATTCATTTCATGAGGAGCATCAGATTGAAATAGCTGATTTATGGCTCTCCTGGGGTTGGAGTGATATATATAGGGAGCAAATACACCCCTTGGGAAATATAAAATTAATGGGTGGTAAGGGAGTTAATTATAATCCAGAAGGAGGCGCACTAATGGTTGAGTGTGGCTTTCCCCGCTATTCTAATCATCTTTATTCTACACCTGTGGCTAGTCAATTTCTGAACTATCTTGAAGATCAAAAAAAATTTCTGAAGTTGCTGCCAATGGGTTTACGTAATAAAGTGACACTAAGATTGTTTCCTAGGAATTATGGCTGGGATGAAAAATTACGTTGGGAAGATAATATGCCAGAGATAGATGTCGATCTTGGAGTTAAAAATATTTGCAAGTTACTCAACAAAAGTCGACTCTACATATCGACATATAATGCAACTACTTACCTAGAATCATTTACATGGAATATTCCGACCATAATTTTTTGGAATTCAAAACACTGGGAATTAAATGAACAAGCAAAGCCTTATTTTGAATTATTAAAATCAGTTGGAATTTTTCATGAAACACCTCAAAGCGCAGCTGAGCATATGATTAAAATTTGGAATGATGTGGACAGTTGGTGGTTGTCAGATCTTGTTCAAAATGCAAAAAATGTATTTTGCGTTCAGTATGCACGAAATCAGGAAAACTCATTAAATTTACTTCAAAATATTTTAAAAGAAACCAAAAGCATTTAACAATATAAGGTTATTTATGTCCAAGATCTTAGTCACTACAGTTCCATTTTCTGACAAAAACACCCTGCCATTAGAGATTATTAAAAATAACAACATTGAGTATTTAATAAACCCACTAAACAAAAAACTAACTGAAGATGAGTTGGTAGATATGGTGTCAGATTTTGATGTAATTGTTGCTGGTACAGAGCCAATTACTAAAAAGGTGATGGATGCAGCAACTAATTTAAAAATGATCTCAAGAGTTGGAATTGGTCTAGATAGTGTAGATTTATTAGAGGCAGAAAAACGTAATATTATTGTTTCCTATACTCCAGATGCACCCGCACCGGCAGTTGCAGAGTTGACTATTGGCCTTATGTTGTCTTTGCTTCGTTCAGTACAAATATCTAATGTAGAGATGCACAATGGTAGATGGAAACGATTTCTTGGTAAGAGGTTGTCAGAATCAACTATAGGAATTATTGGTGCAGGCCGTATTGGAAGTGGTGTTCTTAGGCATCTTCAAGGATTTAAATCTCCAAAAATTTTACTTAATGATATAAACCAAAACTCTAGTTTAAATGAAAAATATAATATTCAATGGGCGGATAAAGAAACAATTTACGAGCAGGCAGATATAATAACTATTCATACACCTCTGACTAAAAAAACAAAGAATATGATAACAAAATCACAATTACTTGGTATGAAAGAAGATGCATTAGTAATTAATACTGCACGAGGAGGTATTATTAATGAACAAGATCTTTATGATGTAATGCAAGCGGGGCACTTGGGTGGCGCTGCAATTGATGTGTTTGACTTTGAGCCGTATGATGGTAAATTACGGGAAATCGAACGCTGTATCCTTACTGCACACATGGGATCTATGTCAATTGATTGTCGAATCAGAATGGAAATTGAAGCAACAGAGGAGGCTGTGCGCTTTCTTACAAATCAATCGTTGAAAAGTCAAGTTCCAGAGGAAGAATATGCAGTTCAGAGGAGAGGGTTATGATTAAAAAAGTAGTGGTAATTGGCGGTAGTGGATTTATTGGCTCACATGTTGCAGACTCTCTATCTGATAAAGGTTATAAAGTAATCATATATGATAAGATTTTCTCGAAATATTTACAAAAAGAACAGATAATGATACTTGGAGATGTTCTAGATATTGAAAAACTCAGTAAAGCAATTATTGGTGCAGATGTTGTATATAATTTTGCGGCTTTGGCGGATCTTAATCAAGCTGTAAAGCAGCCGATTAAAACTGTTAATATTAATATTCTTGGCAATCTTAATGTGATGGAAATGTGTCATAAGCATGGGGTAGAGAGGTTTGTCTATGCTAGCAGTGTTTATGTTAATAGCTCTGAAGGTGGTTTTTATCGTTGCAGCAAGCAAGCCTCAGAAGCTTATGTGGAGGAGTACCAGAAGGTATATGGACTTGATTATACAATTCTTCGTTACGGGTCATTGTATGGCCCCCGCGCTGACGAAACTAATGGCATATATAGAGTTGTCAAATCTGCATTAGAAGACGGCATTGTTAAATATGCGGGTGATATTAATGCTATGCGAGAGTATATTCATGTTGATGATGCAGCTAAAGCAAGTGTTGATGCAATAAATAGTAAGTTTAAAAATGAAAGTTTAGTTCTAACAGGACAAGAGCCCATGAAAGTTCTTGATATGCTCAAAATGCTAGCTGAAATATTAGGTTTGTCAGAAGATAAAGTTGAATTTGTAAATGATAAAGATGCAGGTCATTATGTAAGAACTCCATACTCTTATCAGCCAAAGTTAGGTAGAAAATATATACCACCAGTCCATGTAGATTTGGGGCAAGGGTTGTTAAATGTAGTTAATGAATTAAACATGGAAGTGATTAATAATGATAATTAAGAAGATTGCAAAAAAGTTTGTTTTCAAACTATTGACCTTCTCACTTAAGATTGCATCCAAAGAGCAGGGGTTAACTGACTTAAAGTTAAAATTAGAAAAAATTAATCCAGATTTGAGTGGACAATACACCTCATTCAAAATTGAGGGGGATTATTTAATAAATAAAGTTTATTCACAGCACGCTTTTCAAGTAACTTTAGCGCAAGAAGCTATATCATTGCTGGATAATAAAAAACGGGAATCTTTCTCAATAGTGGACATTGGTGATTCATCTGGTACGCATCTGCAATATTTAACAAATCTTGAAAAAGGCATTACTAGAGCTATTTCAGTAAATCTTGATTCTGAGGCAGTAAAAAAAATACAAAAAAGGGGTTTTGAGGCAATTGAATCAAGGGCAGAATTACTTCATAAGCATCCAGATTTTAAAGGAAGAACTGATATATTTCTTAGTTTTGAAATGGTTGAGCATTTATTAGACCCAATATCTTTTCTTCATGAAATGTCAGTCAAGAGTAAGTGCGATTTTTTTGTGGTGACTGTGCCATATCAGAATTCAAGTAGGGTTGGAATGCATCAAATAAGAAACTGTACATATAGTAACTCCCCATTTAATGCTGAAGTCACTCATATTTTTGAATTTTCTCCAAATGATTGGGATCTAATTTTTAAATTTTCTGGCTGGAGAGTTGTTAAAAGGGTTAATTATACTCAGTACCCTAAAAATAAATTAAATCCATTTTCACTACTGAAGTATGTATGGAGAAAGCTAGATTTTGATGGCTTTTATGGGGTTATTTTAGAGAAAGATGATTCGGTATCAGGGTATTATCAAAATTGGTAAAGATAACTGAAAAAATAATACTCTTTGATTTTGATGGGGTAATTAAAGATTCTGTAAAAGTGAAAACGGATGCATTTGAGTTATTATTTATACCTTATGGAGCAAATATAGCTGCTAAGGTTAAAAATCATAATAAAAAAAATAGTGGCATGTCTCGCTTTGATAAACTACCTATTTATCTTAAATGGGCTGGAGAAATTCCGGTAGAAAAGTTAATTGACAAATTCGAGAAGAGATTTTCAAATCTAGTCAAACAGAAAGTAATTGATTCAAGGTGGGTTTTGGGTGTTCAGGATTATTTAGAGAGGTGGAGTTGCTCTCAACAGTTTTTCATAATCACAGCAACTCCCCAGAAAGAAATAGAAGAAATTTTATGCGCTCTTGAGATTGATCATTTTTTTAAAGGAGTCATAGGCACACCCTCAATGAAAGGGGAGGCAATTAAAAAAATAATGACTGATTATAAATTTACACAAAAGGAGATGGTGATGATAGGTGATTCAAACAGTGATTATGAAGCTGCTGTAGAAAATAAAGTGTCATTTATTTTAAGAAATACAGAGTTAAATAAAAAATTACAACAAAGCTTGATATGTAAAAAGATAGATAATTTTCTATGAATAGGCGAGCTAAAATACAAGAAATTCGTAAGAAATTAAGCAATGGTAAGTGCAGTATTGGTAGCTGGATGCAAATCCCACATCCATCTATTGCTGAAATTATGGGCCAGGCTGGTTATGATTGGGTTGCTGTTGATATGGAACATGGAGCAATATCGGTGCATCAATTACCAGACCTATTTCGAGCATTAGAACTTGGAAATACATTGCCCCTTGTTCGTTTAGCGCAGAGTCACTTTAAAGACTGTAAGCAGGCGTTAGATGCAGGTGCAGGGGGTGTTATCGTTCCAATGATTGGAAGTGCTGACCAACTAAGAAAGGTAAGGGATGCAACTAGATGGCCACCATCAGGTAATCGTGGAATAGCTTTTTCTAGAGCAAATTTATTTGGAAAGCATTTCGATGAATATATCAAAGAGGCTAAGAAGCCATTATTAGTAGCTATGATTGAGCATATTGATGCAATTAATGAGTTAAATGATATTTTAAAAGTTGACGGACTAGACGCTATTCTAATAGGTCCCTACGATTTATCTGCGTCTATGAATCTAACCGCTCAGTTTGATCATCCAGAATTTACTAAGGCAATAAGAGACATTAAGAGTAAGTCAGAATCTGCTAATATTCCTTGTGGTGTTCATGTGGTTTCACCTTTTATTGATGATCTTCAGAAAAAAGTAGACGACGGATATCGTTTTATTGCATATTCAATTGATAGTGTTTTTTTAAACCATGTTGTAATTAGGCCAAATATAACATAAATATAGATTTAATTAATGACAGGTTTTTAAAGACATTCGTAAAGTATGTTTTAGATGCTGAAAAATCAGAATGGAAAGCAAATATCAGATTCTGGTTGGAGTTTACATAAAATGATATGTTGTTAAAAAATTATAAGATAGGAGATGTATGAATATACTAGCATTAATACCCGCAAGAATGAGTAGTACTAGATTCCCAGGAAAGCCACTAAAAAAAATTCTTGGTAAACCGATGATTGGCCACGTCTATGAGAGAGTTTCAAAATGTAATTTATTGATAAAAACGGTTGTTGCAACCTGTGATCAAGAAATTTTAGAATATATTGAGTCTATAGGTGGTGAGGCGGTTATGACAAGCAATCATCATGAGCGCGCATCTGATCGTTGCTCTGAAGCGTTAGGTTTTTTAGAAAAGCAAAATGGAATTAAATATGACATTGTTGTTATGGTGCAAGGTGATGAACCAATGACACATCCAAATATGATTACTGAAGCATTAGCTCCTATGTTGAACGACCCAGAAATTTTAGTGACTAATCTAATTGGAGATATTGAAAATATTGAAGAGTTTGAGGATAGAAATTGTATTAAAGTGGTTTGTGATTTAAATAGTGATGCTCTGTGCTTCTCTCGTGAGCCAATCCCAACTAGAAAATTTGGAGATGTCTCAATGAAGAAACAAATTTGTATTATTCCGTTTAGAAGGGAATTCTTATTAAAATATACAAATTTAGAGCCAACACCATTAGAAATTGCAGAATCTGTAGATATGATGCGTGTTTTAGAACATGGGCTAAAAGTAAAGATGATTCCTACTAAATATAAAACACATGCAGTTGATACTTTGTCTGACTTGAATAGAGTTGAAGCGCTAATGAAAGAGAAAGATTTTTATTGAATATGATTAGCCAACTATCTCATTATGATTAGTATTTTATTCTCATACCAATACCACAAAATATTTTAAATTAAAATATATAATGATGAGCAGAACAGTTGTAATTTGGGATACTGCTAAAGATGTTACAAATAGCAAATACTTCAATGTTATGTGGCAGAGTTATACGGCACCAATATTAGAAAACAAGGTTTCTATACCTCAGTTAGTTGAAGAAAACGATGATGAGTTAAGATCAAGGTATCTTTCTTTTATTTATGACCTAGGTGAAGTAAAGGTTAAAAAAAATCGAATAATTGACCATTTAAAGATTAAGTCAAATTTTAGTTACTGGTGGATGACGCTTTTAGTAGAAAAATGCAATTTTTTGAAATCACCTCAGATTGACAATATTATTAAATTGATGGCTTTTGATAAGTGGCTCAATAATCAAAATTTTACTAAAATTAAAATAGTTACACATAATCAACAGTTAGCTGAATCAGTTAAAATCTTATCTGAACAATTGGATGTAGAATTTGAATTGGTAAGACTGCCAGCGCAAAGAGTAACAGAAACTATAATTAGAAGAATTTATAACATACTTCCTGAGATTATTAAAGCACCTATAATGTTGATATATTATTTGATTGATCGCTGGAAATTAAAAGGGATTGGTGTTGATAGAATTAAAAAAACAACATCGGTAACAACTTTTATTTCTTATTTTTTTAATTTAGATATTGAACAGGCAAATCATGGGGCGTTTAAAGATAGGTACTGGACAGAATTACCAGATTTATTAATAAAAAATAAAATTAAAAGTAATTGGCTACACCTGTTTGTAAAAAGTGAATTTTTACCCACAACATTATCGGCTAAAAAGTTAATTAAAAAAATCAACAAACTACAAGGGGGTGCTCAAAATCACCTATTTCTTGATTCTTTTTTAAGTGTTGCAGTTATAAGGCAGACTATTTCTGATTGGATAGCTATACTATTTCGGTATCGAAAAATAAAATTGGGAATAAAGAAGCAATCTCAGTATTTTTGGCCACTTTTAAGGAGTGATGTTAAAGCATCACTACTTGGTTCAGTGGGCATGAAAAACATTATGTTTTATCATTTGTTTAAAAGTGCTATGAAAACACTTCCCAATCAAAAAAAAGGATTTTATTTGCTTGAAAATCAAGATTGGGAATTTGGATTTATCGCTGCATGGAGGGAATTTGAACATGGTAATTTAACTGGTGTAGCGCATTCATCTGTACGATACTGGGATTTACGATATTTTTTTGATAAAAAAATTTATGCTGATGGTAATTCTTTAGAGTTTCCTTTGCCAGATAAAGTTGCCGTGAATGGAAAGGTGGCAAAACAGCAATATTTAGATGGAGGTTATCCAGCAGACAGCTTAGTTGAGGTAGAAGCGTTACGTTATTTAAAATTAGATAAATTTAACAATTGCGATAAAGCTACAGTTAGGAGTAACAAAAATATAAATTATATTCTTGTCTTGGGAGATTATTTACAAAAAAATACAACTCTACAGATGCAGTTATTACACAAAGCATGTAAACAAATAACTGTTGATGTTCATTTTATCATTAAGCCTCACCCGATGAATCCAATTTCACAACAATATTGTAATAATAATAAAATAAAAATGACAGTTACAGATAAGCCAATTGATGAGCTAATAGACAAGGTGGTGATGGCTTATACTAGCTCAGTTACTTCTGCAGCAATTGATTTGTATTGTGTGGGGAAAAAGGTGGTAACAATTCTTGATGAGACAACTTTAAATTTAAGTCCTCTAAGAGGTTGCGAAAGTATATCTTTTGTAAGCTCTCCTAGAGAGTTTTCTAATATTATTAATAATATTAGCAAAATAAAGGATGTTACCGGTCAAGGAAGTGATTTTTTTTATTTTGATAAGCATCTTACAAAATGGAAAAAGATAATTAATAATAACTAGTCCTAAAAAAAGGAGTAACTTTTAACAATGACTAATTTTAATATTTATAATAAAAAAGTAGTTCTAATAACTGGACACACCGGATTTAAAGGGACGTGGCTTTCACTTTGGCTTAAAAAATTGGGAGCGAAAGTATCAGGAGTTTCTATTGATATTCCCTCTAACCCTTCGCATTTTATTGCTGCAAACTTATCGGATCAGATCGATGATTATCGTATCGATATACAAGATAAAGATGCAATTGCAGAGTTAGTTAAAAAAATACAACCTGATTTTGTATTTCATATGGCTGCACAAGCTTTGGTGCGACCATCTTATGAAAATCCTGTTGAAACCATGATGACTAATTCTATTGGTTCTGCAAATGTATTAGATGCATTACGAAAGTTAAAAAAAACAGTTATAGCAATAATGATTACTAGCGATAAGGCGTATGATAATGTTGAGTGGGTTTGGGGATATCGTGAGACCGATAAACTTGGTGGAAAAGATCCTTATAGTGCATCAAAAGGTATGGCAGAATTAGCTATTCGTAGTTTCGTAGATTCTTATTTTTCAGATTACAAATCCAATGTTCGAGTTGCAATTGCTCGAGCTGGAAATGTTATTGGTGGTGGTGATTGGGCAGTAGATAGAATTGTCCCAGATTGTATGAATTCATGGTCGAATAATAAGGAAGTATCCATTCGTAGCCCTAATTCAACACGTCCATGGCAACATGTGCTTGAGCCACTTAGCGGTTATCTGACACTAGGTTCCAAATTGGCAGAGAATCAGTCTTTAAATGGCGAAGCGTATAATTTTGGCCCTCCCGCGCATCAGAATCATTCAGTCCGTGAATTGATTGATGAGATGGGTATACATTGGAGTTCTATTTGCTGGAAGGATACTTCTCAGTCTGAGCAGTATTTGCATGAAGCGGGACTTCTTAAACTGAATTGTGATAAAGCTCTATTTGAACTACAATGGCAACCTACCTTAGATTTCCATGAGACGGTAAGAATGACTGTTGAATGGTATAAAGGTTATTATGAAAATAGTTCTAAATCAATGTTTGAATTTACAATGCTCCAGATTGATGAGTATATGAAGTTATCAGAAAGGCGAAATATTTCTAAATATAAAAATGATTAATGGCGTTAAATTAACTTCACTCCCTATTATTGATGTGGAGGGTGGAGATGTATTGCACGTTATCAAGTCATCAGATATGGGGTTTATTGGCTTTGGAGAGGCCTACTTTTCCACTATCAAATGTGGTTCAATAAAAGGGTGGAAGCTTCATCATAAAATGGTTTTAAACTTAGTTGTTCCAATAGGGGAAGTTAAGTTTGTTATTTTTGATGATAGGGTCAACTCGACAACAAGGGGTGATTTTACCGAGATTGTTCTTTCTCGACAAAATTATTTCAGATTGACAATCCCTCCTAAATTATGGATGGGATTTAAGGGGGTAGATGAGTGTGATTCTATCGTACTAAATATTGCAAACATCCCGCATGATTCTAATGAAGCTGATCATCTTGAATTGAATGAGATATATTATAAATGGAGTAGTAAAAATGTGGAGAAATAAATGAAAGTAGTGATTTTGGCAGGTGGTTTTGGTACTCGCTTAAGTGAATATACAGAAACCATACCAAAACCAATGGTAACAATTGGTGAGCGACCTATTCTATGGCATATTATGAAGACTTATGCAAGCTTTGGCCATAAAGATTTTTATTTAGCATTAGGATATAAGGCTGAAAAAATAAAAGAATACTTTCTTAATTATCGTTCCCTTAATGCAGATTTTACTATCGATCTGTCAACAGGTGATATAAGTCCGCACCAAGTAGACGAAACTGATTGGCGTGTTACATTGGTAAACACAGGATTAGATACAATGACTGGTGGGCGTATCAAAAAATTAAAGTCATTTATTGGAAATGAAACTTTCATGCTAACATATGGTGATGGTGTGGCAGATATTGATATTGATGCACTACTTAAATTCCATAAATCTCACGAAAAGCTTGTTACTCTAACTGCAGTTCGACCATCAGCTCGATTTGGTGATTTGGAATTTGATGGGGATCGTGTTAGTAGTTTTCAAGAAAAAGCACAGCTACATGAGGGGTGGATAAATGGTGGATTTTTTATATGTGAGCCAGAGGTCTTAAATTTTATTGATAACGATAGTCAGATGTTTGAACGTGAACCATTAGAACGTATAGTAACAGCAGGAGAATTAATGGCATACAAGCATCATGGTTTTTGGCATTGCATGGATACTAAGCGTGACAGAGATTTGCTAGACTCTTTATGGGCTCAGGGTGCTCCATGGTTAAAATAAAGGAGTTTATATGCGAGTTTTGGTGACAGGTGGTTTTGGTTATTTAGGAGGTAGAATATCTCAAAGCCTATTTAAGAAAGGATATCAAGTTGTATTAGGAACAAGGGAAAAAAAAACTTCCAATTGGTTACCACAGGCAGAGGTAGTAGAGTTAATTTGGAGTGATGAGGAATCCTTACTAGCTGCTTGTAAAAATATAGATATTGTTATTCATGCTGCAGGTATGAATGCACAAGATTCAGCACTAGATCCAGTAGCGGCAATGGAATTAAATGGTGTTTCAACAGCACGATTAGTGCAAGCAAGCATTTTTGCAGGGGTAACGAAGTTTGTCTATTTATCCTCAGTGCACGTTTATGGTTCACCATTGAATGGGAACATTGACGAAGATAGTTGCGCTCTAAATCTAGATCCATATGCAACTAGTCATATCGCTGGTGAAAATGCAGTTTTATACCAAGCAAAAAACGTAGATAGTTTCAGCGCTGTTGTCTTGCGTTTGTCTAACATGGTGGGCACCCCTACCCATAAAAATACAAATTGTTGGATGTTGGCTGTTAATGATTTTTGTCGACAGACGATAGAGAGACGCAGTATAGAAATTAAATCACCAAGCGGCATAGCGAGAGATTTCATTTCTATCTCTATTCTTTGTGAAGCCATTGCAGTAATTATTTTAGATATGGGTATGAATAACAACTATAAGACAACAGGCAGGATTATCAATATTGCGTCTTCAATAGCTATCACTTTGAAAGAAGTGGCAAATATAATATCTAATCGTGCAGATGTTCTATTTGGATATATGCCAAAAATAATTTCTAAAGATGTTCAAAAATATACTCAATCTAGTTTATTTATTTCAAATGATAGATTAAAAAACATTATCCAAGTAGATGCAAATCTTGAAAATGAGATTGATCAATTACTGTTAAAGTGTAAAAAATGGTTT
>Ga0075447_10000103_pt1 | contig 38765 bp, 32 predicted proteins | sample CoawatmetaG10DNA_FD_72352 | JGI IMG/M metagenome (GOLD analysis project Ga0075447, IMG submission 72352) | Marine microbial communities from the West Antarctic Peninsula - Coastal water metaG104-DNA | ecosystem: Environmental > Aquatic > Marine > Coastal | place: Atlantic Ocean: West Antarctic...
TTCAGTACTTGTACCCGTAACAACTTCTAGCCCATCGCCCAGCACCCCTTTAAAATCAATTAGCAACTTTTTAATCTTAGTATTTGTCATTCTATATCTTAAGGGATGAGCAATAAGGGCCTTGCCACCAGCAGCATGAATCCAATGAACAACCTCATCAAAACCTTTCCACTCAACGCCAACTCCTCCAGGCTTTTTACCTATCAAATAGCGCCTAAATACTGCCTTCATATCCTTACAATAACCCTCACTGATTAACATTTGTGCAAAATGTGTTCGGGTTAGCATGTCCGTCTTACTAAAACTTTGCGTTTTCTCGAGTGCGTCTTTAATTCCAGAGCGCCAAAGCCCAAGAGCGATTTTTTCTGCTCTTTCTTTTCGTAATTTTTGATTATGCTCTAAACCAGCTTGTAAGATATCATTATTAATGTCTATTCCAAGCCCTAAAATATGAATAGCCATATTTCGCCAAAGTGCGGATATTTCAACACCGTTAACAAGATTTAAGTTTAATTTATTCGCCTCTAATTGAGCTTCAGCGATTCCGTCGGTAGTATCATGATCTGTTAATGAAAATAAATCACATTCAGCTTCACTAGCTAGCTTAACAACCTCACTTGGAGACAATACGCCATCTGAATAGTAAGAGTGGTTATGTAAGTCAGCTTTCATTATGTGCATTATTATAATCTAAAAGTTGATTTAGCTCTGAATCCCTTAAACTTCATAGGAGTTAGTGAAAATATTGAAAGAACTTTAAGTCTAATTATCAATAGCTCAAAAATCGATTATTAACTATAATAGCTACCATTATTATATTAGTATTTACTTATGTGTGGAATTGTTGGTGGCGTTACAAATAAAGATATTACATCGCTATTATTAGAAGGATTAAAGCGGCTAGAATATCGTGGCTATGATTCATCTGGACTTATAGTCTTGTCTAAAAACAACATTTTTGATCGAGCAAGGTCAGTTGGTAAAGTTAAAAATCTTGAAGATAATTTAAAAGAAAGAGATTTAAAAATTAGTGGAAAAATTGGAATTGCTCATACGCGCTGGGCAACTCATGGTGAGCCTACTATTCATAATGCACATCCCCACATATCAAAGAATTCAGTTAGTTTAGTTCATAATGGCATTATTGAAAATTATATTGATCTTAAAAATGATCAGTTAAATAAAGGCTACTCATTTTCTTCTGAAACTGATACTGAAGTTATTGCTCATGCGATTGATTTTGCTATGAAGTCATGCAGCACTTTAATTTCATCAGTTCAACTAGCAATCAAATCTTTTTCTGGAGCTTATGGACTAGGGATAATTTCATCTAAATATCCAGATCAAATTATTGCTGCCAGAAAAGGCTCACCTATGGTAATTGGTATTGGAAAGACTGGAAATTATATTGCCTCAGATCAAATAGCACTTTTATCTGTAACCAAAGAATTTATTTTTCTGGAAGAGGGTGATATTGCGGAAATAAAAATAGACAAAATTACTATTTATGACCTAAATGGTGATTTAGTTAGCCGCCCCATCAAAACTTCAAAACTAAAACTAGGTCAAGCTGATTTAGGTAATTATGACCATTTTATGCAAAAAGAAATTTTTGAACAGCCTCAAGCAATAAGAGATACATTAGAGTCACGTATTACGAATAATTCTGTTGTGATTTCAGCCTTTGGAGTTAAAGCTGAAGAACTTTTTAATAAAATTAAGCAAGTCCAAATTGTTGCTTGTGGCACAAGTTACAATGCTGGATTAGTAGCAAAATATTGGCTAGAGGATATAGCAAAAATACCATGCAATGTTGAGATAGCAAGTGAATATCGTTACCGTCACCCCATACTTTTAAATAACACTCTCTTTATCACACTTTCACAAAGTGGTGAAACAGCAGACACAGTTGAAGCTCTTCAAGCAGCTAAGAAAATAAATATCAATATCATCACTCTATGTATAACTAATTCAGCAGAATCAAGTCTGACTAGAATCTCTGATTTAACTTTTTTAACACATGCTGGCCCTGAGATTGGTGTTGCAAGTACAAAAGCCTTTACTACTCAACTTTTAGCATTGGCACTTTTAACTTGTTCTATAGGTAAAGTTTCAAATACCATCGATAGTGAGCAAGAAAAAGGGATAGTGGATAGCTTAAAAAGACTTCCAGGGCTTATTAATGAAGCATTACTTCAAGAGGAGCAAATTAAGCAATTAGCTATTCGTTTTAAGGACAAAAATAGTGCATTATTTTTAGGAAGAGGAACGATGCATGCTATTGCAATGGAAGGGGCTCTTAAACTAAAAGAAATTAGTTATATCCATGCTGAAGCATATCCAGCTGGCGAATTAAAGCATGGTCCAATAGCTCTAATTGATAAGAATATGCCAGTAATAGCAATTGCACCTAATGATGAGCTTCTTGAAAAGTTAAAATCTAATTTGCAGGAAGTTAAATCTAGGGGCTCTCAAATGATTGTTTTTGAGGATGAAAATTCAAAAGTTCAGGAAATGGAAGCAATGGAAGTTATTCCAATTACTTCAAATCTAGGAAGAATAACAGCCCCTATTATCTTTACAATTCCTCTTCAATTGCTTAGTTATCATGTTGCACTTTTTAAAGGAACAGATATTGATAAACCGAGAAATCTTGCCAAATCTGTAACAGTGGAGTAGTTTTGAGTATACAAGTTTACCAATCCTAATACCCTGCCTAGAATTCAATATTGAGATAGAGTCTAACAGTCTCATGTATAACCCAAATAAAGCGATAAGAGATAAGGTCTTCCCTCTCAAAATAAAATTAAATTAAATTAATGGTCAAGAATTAATTTTTATTTTACTACTACTAGAGGAATTAATAGACATCCCAGACTTCATATCTAAACCATTATTTGATAAATCAAACTTCCATCCATGTCTTGGACAAGTAAGTATGTTTTCATTAGATATTTGTGCATTACATAGGTCAGCACCTTGATGAGGGCAAAACCTATCTATTTCAAAATCCTGACCCAATGAATTTTGAACTACCAGTCTTTCTTTGGAAATTTTAATAGTATAAAAAAAGTTATCATAAATATTAGACACATCTGAAAATAAAAAAATATTAGTATTATTATTAAAGGTGTCTGGTCTTCTTACAACAGTCGCTCTGAATGATAGAATAATATTCTGCCACCTCTCTGTGCACATAAGTGAGAAATATTTTTCATCTGCAACTATTTCTTGATAATCAAACTCATAGTTAAAACTAGATAAAATTCTCTTACTACTGACATCTATAAAGATTTTTGTTTTATTACTCTGATCAGTATCATCAAATTTACTTCCAAAATTAAAAATGATAATTGGAAGATTAGTAAATTCAATGTCTATAATTTCTTCTAATCTAATAGCTATTATTTTTTCAAGCTCTAGTCTATCAAAATTGTATTCAATAGATTCCCAATAATTAATGATATCTTTTTTATATTCCTCTATTTCTGCTTCAGTACTAGGCGGCATTATTGGATTTTTCTTATTAGAGTTAAATGCATCACCAGGTCTTAAATAGATGGAGTTGTTAATATTATTTTCTATTGCAAATTTATTGAAATTATCCTGATGAATAAATATATTGTTTTTACCAAAGGAGAGCTTTTTATCAAGAAAAGGAAAAATTGCTGGGCCTGCAGCAGGTAAAAAATACTTTGGTTTAAGTATTGTCAATGCGCTTAAAATATTATCAAATTTAATTTGAATTTTTTTCTTAGATATTAGTTTCTTTCTATCTTCAGGAAAATCAAAACTTGATGGATGCCAAGCAGCGCCAGAAAACTGAACAGAGTAGTAATCAATTTTCTCTTCAATATATTCTAATCTATCAAATATTTTGCAGTCATTTTGATTTAAAAACGTAAAGTTTTTTGTTTTAATAAATATGGCAGAATCATGGTTCATTCCGATATCTGCTACAAATAGCCTAATAGATAATTCATCATTAATACTATAACTGACGTTGTCTGAAATTTCTAAAACATTTTTAGATATTTTTTTGCACTGATTTAGAAATGTTTTATCCCTATAATTTGGGATTAATAATTCTGATGATGAAGGAAGTGATGAAATAAACTCTTGATCATAATGATCTTCATGTTCATGAGAAATATAGATGTATGCCCTTTGAGATTCAGATATTAATTTTAAAATTTCAGATCTCAGGTGGTGATTTTTTGGATACTGGAACCAACTTCCTAAAAATGCACCTGTATTAGAAAACCATGGATCTGTTACTAAAATTGATTTTTTAGATTGAATACTAAAGCAATTATGCCCCCAAAATCTAATATTTTTATCTATCATAGCTTTTCTTTATCTAAAGTAACAATAAAACTTGTAGCGCCTAATTTTATTGATATTATGCCAGTTATAAATCGCATTAGTTGATACGGATGAGTTACTAAGACGTGAATATTTTTTACTTGTGATAGATTTAATCTTTTGAGCAGAATTCTCAGTGATTGCGAATTAAAGCCATGGAGGTGTTCATAAGGAGAAAGATCATGCTGCTTTTTTCCATCGTATGGGAAGGTATTCCATAATTTTTTAGCATTATACTTTCCAAGATTTGGAGTTGTAACCCTAACTATACTTTTAGTTTTTAGATATGGCAACAAAGATTTAATTATTTCATATGGGTCTTTGACATGTTCAAGAACCTGCTCTAAGTTAATAACATCAAATTTAAGGCCATTAAGCTCATCTAAAGTGTTTACTGTGATGTAGCCATTTTCTTGTTCATTTCGTCTTTTTAGACTTGGCTCGAATGACCAAACATCAAAACCTGCCTTTAAGGCGGTTTTAGAAAATCGTCCAGAACCTGATCCATAATCAAGAAAAGTGGGTTGAGATTTATTTATTTTTACAGAAAGCTTATAAAGCTTCTCCATAGATTTAAATATATTTTTATTAGGCACAGTGGAGCCACTCCTCTTTTTTTTCATTATAGAGTGTGAATCATACATTTTCATAAGAGAGGAAAAGTCTGGTTGTATATGATGCCAAAGATGTTGACATCTATTGCACTGCTTAACATTTAAGTCCAAAAAATCAGACCAAGAATTCATAATACCATTGTATTTAGTATTGCTCAAAAGTCGAAAGCTCTCCCAATCATTTTTATTAGGAGTAAAAACAATTTTTGTATCCAATGATTCACATGCAGGGCAATCAACAATAATGTTAGTTTTCATTATCTAAAAAAAATGTAGCAAAATTCCATTTTATATACTTTAAATTGATTAAGTAACGAAATAATAAACTATCGATTAATCTACTTTCAAAATATTTAATTTTATAAAATATACTTAAACTAGTTAACTTTTTATTATCAGATTATGGCGTCTGTTTTTTTTGAAAGAACTAAATTTTAAATTAAGTAAAAAAATAAACTTATCTTTAGATAAAATGATGTTTAATATTTAATGAGATTAATAAACCATGGGTTCTGATGAAATAGATTTAAAAAATATTATATTATTATTATTTAGTAAAATAAAAATAATATTTATAATAAATATTATTTGTATATCAATAATTTTTTTGTATTTAAAACAAATACCTCATATATATAACACAACTTCTGCTTTTTCACTCCCATCTAAAGAAATTATAAATAAATTAAATGAAATTTACTCCATTTCTTCACTCTCTGAAGAAATAATTAGTCGAATAGATGAAATTGTTGATGCTTCAAAACTCATAGATGAAGTTTATTCAAATCCTGAATCAAGGAAAGGTGTCTTCCAAAGTTTTACAAATAATCTTTCCTCGAGTGCTTTTCAGAGAGAAATTTTTGATAATGGTGGTTATTTAAACAAGCTAGCATTAGATGATAAATTAAGTAAAAATGAATTAAAAAATCAAATAAATAACTTTCTTAATTCTGTTAAAGTCTTGCCTCCAGAACTTGGAGCAGATGATAGAAATTCCTTACTTGAATATTCCTATACTATTGAGATGGAAGGAGGCAATTCTTCAATCCAGAATGCTTTTTTAGATGAACTAATTATTAATAGCAATCAAAGTGCTATCAATAATATCATTTTGTCTAAAAAATTCTACTTAAATTATCAGATTGAGTCTTTAAAAAATGCACGTCAGCATGTATTTGATTCATTAAATAATATGAGGAAATTAAAAATATCAGAGTTAGAGTTAGAGCTTCAAGGTGAAATTTTAGCAAACAAGATGCGTGACACTAACAATATTAATCTCTTAACTAGATCAAGAAATATTGCTATTGAACAAGGAGTAATAACAAATAATTTTTTAACTGTAAATAATGTTTTAAACGGTGATGATTCAAATCAAGTCTTGGGTGGTGGAACTTTTCCACAATGGTTTTTATATGGAGAAAGTGCCCTTAATTCTGAAATAAAGTATCTAAAAAATCAAGAGGTTACTACAAAAGCGTTGATTAATTTGAAAAGTCAAATATCAACACTAAAAAATAATAATCTAGAAAATGAAGAATTAATAGCATTAGATTTTACAATACAGTCTCTAGAAAATAGAATAGCTGATTTCGAAAATATGGAGTATAGGAATGGACTTTCAGCTATGACAATAACTAAATATGTATCATCAATTACTATAGATCAAAACAAACTACTGTTATTAATTGTAGGGGCTTTTTTTAGTTTAATATTTAGTATTTTTATTATTTTACTAATAAATCTATTTAGTTCAAATTCTTTGCGCCATTGAGGCAAGACTTATTGAATGATTAAAATATTCATTATTAACCCTAGAAAATATTTTCCCTAATTGCCATAAGGTAAATTTCAATTGATTAATTATAGACAAGAAATTAATGGCTTGAGAGCAATAGCTGTCTTAGCTGTTTTGTTTTTTCATGCAGAATTTATTATTAATGGAATAAATCTATTTCAAGGTGGATTTATTGGTGTTGATATTTTCTTTGTAATCTCTGGATATTTAATTACTTCAATAATTATTCAGGATTTAAAAGATAAAAAATTTAGCTTCCTCAACTTTTATGAAAGAAGAGCAAGAAGAATACTGCCAATTCTTTGCCTAATTCTTATATTTACTTTTATCTTTTCATGGTATTTATTTTTGCCGCTCGAAATGGAGAAATATTCAAGTTCGGCGCTTTCATCGATACTATTTTCATCAAATTTTTGGTTTTATGACCAAGCTGACTATTGGAATAATTTAGGCTCCATTAAACCACTTCTTCATACATGGTCTCTATCATTAGAAGAGCAGTTCTATATCTTTTTCCCATTAATAGTATTTTTTTTCTGGAAATACTTAAAAAAATACCTTTTGATATTATTTTCTTTATCAATTGTAATATCTTTATTTATTGCAAACGAGTATTCAGTTAAAGAACCTGAATATTCTTTCTACCTAATGCCAGCAAGAATTTGGGAATTGTTATCTGGATCTATAATGGCTATCCTTGAAATTAATTATGGTCGAAAAAGATATCACTCTTATAACAAATTTGCACCATTATTAGGTCTCCTATTAATTTTTTATTCAATTACTTTTTTTTCTGAAGAAACTATTCATCCGTCTTTGAATACTCTTATACCAATATTAGGTGCAGTCTTAATAATATGGTTTTCTGAAGAGAACAACTTGGTTACAAAATTCTTATCCTCAAAACTATTAGTATTAGTTGGTCTAATTTCTTATAGTCTCTACATGTGGCATTATCCAATTTTTGAATTTTATAAAATAATTAATGACAGCCCATCATATTATGAAAAATTTGGATTAATAGCCCTTACATTAATCCTTTCCATCATATCCTACAAGTTTGTAGAAAAACCATTCCGAAACTTTAATTTTATAACAAGCAAAAACTTTATTATTTTATGTTTGACTATTATCATTATTATTATTTTTGCGAACTTATCTGTAATAGTAAAAAACGGAAATTTGTATAGGTTTTCTGGAGAAAAAATGAATCTTTTTACTGATTCTTCAAACCTAAAATTAGCTAAGGGAAATCCATTGCATCCAGTTCATTATGTAAACTTTAAATATAATAGTTCCGAATTTAATAAGGACTTTAGCGACCCAAATAAGAGAAATATTTTTCTTCATGGAGATAGCTTCTCACAAGATTTTTTCAATATACTTTATGAAGGAGGATTTTTCAAAAAGTACGAAATTAGTGCTACTAGAATTAGAAGAGAGTGCAATATTCCAAGCTTTATTGATTTGAAAAAAATTATAGGAGAAAAGGAGTTCAACTCTCAAAAATGTGCGGAAGCAATCAGAATTGGTAATCCCATAATTAATTCAAAAATTTTAGATGCAGACCTGGTGATCCTTTCTTCTGCTTGGACAGAGGACTCTTATAACTACATTCTAAAGACTGTTGAGTATCTTGAGAGTATTGGGGTAAAGAAAATCATTGTAGTTGGTCAAAAAAGAATGCCTCTACTATCAGATTTTAAATGGAAAAATTTATCAATTAATAGACTTAAAGAAGATACTTTTATAATTCATCAGGAAAATGAAATCTTTGGTAGAATCACTAAAATGCGTGAATTAAATATTAATAATTTTATTGATATTCAATTTTTAATTTGTGGTTCTGACAATACTTGCCCAATATTAGCTCCAGATAATAAGCTTATTAGCTATGATTCCAGACATCTCACAAAATCTGGCGCAAAACTTGTTTCAGAAATTTTAAAAAATGATGCTACTTATATTAAACTATTTGAGTAATAAACTTAAAAATTCTCATACTTTAAATTAGCTAATTTAGTTAAAATCTGGTAAAAATAAACCTAATTAATTTTAAAATTTAGGAAATATTCAAGTGATAAATAAATGTCTCTTTCCTGCAGCTGGTTACGGTACTCGATTTCTACCAGCCACCAAAGCAGTTCCTAAAGAAATGCTACCTATTCTAACAAAGCCCTTGCTTCAATATGGCGTTGAAGAAGCTATTGCTGCAGGGTTTTCTAATATGGCTATAGTTACAGGAAGAGGTAAAAGGGCAATTGAAGATCATTTTGATAATTCCTTTGAACTTGAATATCAGTTAAAAGACTCTTCTAAAAATAACTCTCTCAATGAAATCAAAGATATTATTGAAAATGCTACTTTTACATATATAAGACAAAGAGAGATATTAGGCCTAGGCCATGCCATTCTCTCAGGAGAGCCATTGATTGGTTCGGAACCATTTGCAGTTATCTTGGCAGATGATCTTTGCTATTCTGAGGATGTTGGCATTCTTCAACAAATGATTAAAATTTATGAAAAATATCAATGCTCAATTATTGCAATTGAAGAGGTTAGTCCTAGTATGATTAGTAGTTATGGAGTCATATCTGGCAAATTATTAGATAATAGTGATAACCTCTATCGCGTTGATAATCTTATAGAAAAACCAAATAAAAATGAAGCACCAAGCAATTTGGCAATCATTGGGCGTTATATTTTAACGCCAGATATTTTTGATATATTAAAAAAAACAAAGCCTGGAAAAGGCAATGAAATCCAATTAACTGATGCACTAATCTCTCAAGCTAAAAAAGGCAATGTTATTGCATTAAAATTTAGTGGCAAGCGTTTTGATTGCGGAAGTATTGAGGGATATTTGAAAGCAACAAACTATTATGCTAAGATTCTTGGGATTAGTGTCTAAATCATTCAGAAAAACCTCTAATTAATGGAAAGTCCTTTGATTATGTTTCAATTATTATCTCGATCAACAACTTTTTAATAAACTTAAATAGGCTATGAAAATTAAAGGCAACATATAAATACTTGCTCTAAAAGATATTGATGACTGAAATAAAAAAGTAAAAACCATATCTTTGAGCTAATTATCTACTTCGTATTTTTCGTAGCAAATTTCCGACACCATATTTAGGAAATGGATCAAAAAAATGGGCTAGCAGTGTTAATCTATGCGAGTCAGCATTTTCTGAGACTGGTAAATTAGTATGGAAAGATGTGTTCCCAAAAAAAAGTAAAGGCTCATAATTCTCAAATGAATTTATTAGCATAGGATATTTTTTTTCAAGTTTTTTAATACCATCTTTAGATGCATATTTGTTGAACCATAACTTACCTAAAAAATCTCCAATTGGATTTTTTGGAAATACTCTTAACTTAGGGAAAAAAGCTAATTCACCAATTGATTCTTTATTGTTAACTTTGGGTATAGAAATGGGTATAACTAGAGTAAAAATATGAGAATCAAAATGAGCTTTATATTTATCTATTCTATTTCCTGGAATAACCCTTCGTGAAACGTGGTACTGATTCGATATTAAACCCTTATAGCCAAACTCTTTATTAGCAATTTCAAAGAGTTTAGGGGCAAGATACTTATTTATAAATAATTTATCAATAAAATTTTGATGCTCATCACATAATTCAGTATACGTTCTACTTGAGATATCTTTAGTTATTAGCTTATCAACTTTCTTCAAATTTAAACTAGAAATGGATGGAAATTTGATATAACCATCAGTTAGTAATTTATCAATATTATTATCAAGAAAATCCCAATAATTTTCAAAGTTTATTTTCATGATAGAATTATTATTTATTAGATTTAGTTACAAATAAAAAAAATATTGATAGCGCAATAACATCTATTTTCTTTCTTCTAAACTCACCAGCATGCCAAAATAGATAAAATCGATCTTTAATTGAAAATCTATTTAATGCCTTCAAAACTAAATTATCACATTTAATAGAGCTTGAAATCTTTGAAACCTCTTCAAAGTATTGATAATTAAAAACTTTTTGAAATCTATATCTAATTGCTTTAATGCCATAATTAACACCTATTACATTTTTCTGATGTTGACGATAAAATAATGGTGCATAACTATCAATATACCAGTTAAAATTATTATATCTAAAGAAAGCATAGATAAACCAGTCATGGGAATGATCTGGTACATTTTTAATAAGTGCTTTATTGTCAATCAGATATTGTTTAATTGCCAAAAAGCCTTCTTTTTTAAGTACAAAAGTATTACCAGGTCCAGGTGACTCAAAAAGATAATCATACTTTTTCATTTTATAAGACTTATCTATAAATATTTTTCTACCGTCACTCCAGGATGATATAAAAGAGCTAGAATAACCTAATACATTTTTAACAGCCATTTTATGAGTTGCAACAATCAACTTATCTTTAAACCAAACATCATCTTGATCAGAAAGTGATATAAATTCTGCATTACCAATATCGGCATCAAGAATAAGTCTAAAAAAATTCGTTGCTGCACTCCCAAGTTTTTTATTATTTAGTTTGCTAAAATTACTACGCTTACTCCACCGATCTAGAATTTCTTGAGTGCCATCATCTGACATGTCATCTGATGCAATAATTTTTACATCAACACCATCTTGATTCATAATACTTTGGACTTGCTGATCCAGGTAGTTTGCACCATTATAGGTAGCAAGCAAGACACAGAATTTTGGATATTTCACAATATAATACTCATATATTTATTTATGATAATTAAAGAAAATACTATGACAATTTTTTGACAATCAAAAAAAATAAATCTTTTTCTATTTTTTTATAAAGACCCCATAAACACAATGCTGCTTAACAAAGTGACTTAACCAAAAAATATTAATTGGAGTAGAAAAAACTGTATCAATCTCATAGCCAAATTTGCATACTTCATTAATTAGTTTTTCTTTTGTGTAGAAAATTTTATGATCTGGGTCATTTGCATAGCCTATTTTACCTGGAACACCTATTATTAATACACCACTCTTCACATGAACCCTATTAACCTCGGTTAAGATTTTTTTAGGGGACTGAATATGTTCTAGCACATTATCTAATATAATCGAATCAAATGATTTGTTCTCAAATGGAAGGGAATCATTCTCATGCAACTTAACATTCAAATTTAGATCCTTACACCAGTCAACTAGATGAGAATTGATATCAACACCAACAGTATTATCTCTAAACTTTACAAAATCACCTAAGCCACAGCCAATATCTAATGCTTTTCCTTTTAGTAATCTTGATAGCTTTGGATAAAGTAAGTATTGTCTGTAAAACAAACCTAGCTTACTACGTTTTTTTAAATACAAAAAATATTCTTCAGTCATTATTACACTCTAAAAATTCTATATATTGTTTGGCTGCATAATTTTGACCAAAATTTTCAGGTAGTAATGATTTTCTCTCAACTTCTCTTTGAGATAAAGTAACTGCTCGAATCATTGCATCAACTAGTTCAGAATCATGATTAAATAAAGCACCATTTTTACCTTCGGATATTAACTCTCCATTTCCACCAGTATTTCTTAAAACACAAGGAATTCCAAAATAAAGTGCTTCTAGTGCAGCTCTGGGTGTTCCTTCTGCTAAAGAAGGCAAGACCATTACATCTGCATCAACAATAATTTTAAGTGGGTTATTTAGAAAGCCATATAGGTTGACATAATTTTTTAACTTAAGACGTTCAATTTCTAATTCTAGAATTTGAAACATTGGGCCACTTCCAATTATATTTAAAATAGCCATTTCACCCTTATTATGAAGTTTTGAAAGTGCTTTTAATAATAACATTGGCTTTTTACGTGATGAAAGAGTACCGACAAATACAAAGCTTAAAGGCTTAGTAATATTTAAAGTTGAGGGAAAATTTTTATATGGTATTTCATTAATAAAATTACAAATTATTACTGGCTCGACCCCACTTTTAGATTTGATCTGCTGAAACATCGAATTGTTCATTGCAACAACTATATCAAACCATCGCAAGATAAAAAAATGGAAATAAGTTAATAAAATGCTAATCCTTCCATAATCATGCCTATAATTTACTTCAATATCACCACGCAAACTCGAACAAGTAAGGCTATGTTTTTTGCAAAATAAATTTATCAAATCTGCAGAAAAACAATATGATATGGAAGCAACTTTTTCCCTACTACCTGCAATTTTTAGAATTTTCTGATATTCTTTGATTTTTCCTAAGTAATTACTTGATAATTCATTTAAACAAATATGCTTTACACGGCTATTGAGTTCTTTTAATAATGTTGACTTTTCACTAGACTTTTTAACAGAAACAATTACTACCTCTCTATCACTAATAATTCCATTAGCTAGAGCAATTGCACCTTTAACTGGTCCAGTTGGATTTAGTGCTGGGACAATTATAAAAAAAGATTTCACTGAAGTGGGTTTATATCAACAATACACTTAGCTCTTCTTGACCAAGTATAAAGATTTTTATAATCTTTATGAGACTGCATTCCAATTTTTTCTGAGAACGCCTTATCCTGAATTAATTTATCTATGGCCAGAACCCATTCATCAGAATTATCAGGAGATACAAGCAATGCATTAATATTATTTTTCAAAATTTCTCTTAATACAGTTAAATTAGATGAAATAATTGGAACACCTGTTGCCATATACTCAAACATTTTCATTGGCGACATCCATCTACCAGTATCATGGCCTTTTACACCTATAGATACTTTTTTTTGATAAGGCATTAACAAAATATCAAATAATTTCATAAGATATTGAGAGTTTGAATGAGGAACATGTCCCATATAAATCATATTATCATTCCTATTGAGTCTTTTTTTAGCATCAACATCTTCTTGATTTCCACCAAAAATAAGAAATAAAACATTAGGTCTTTTATTAGCCATCTCGGCAATCTGTTCAATACCACGACCAGAATATAAATGTCCAAAATATCCACATATCCCATCCCAATTATTACTTAATTTTGGATAAACTTCATAAAGTAAATTTCTACGCATATCTCTTGATATCGGTTCAACTCCATCTTGAGCAGCGTCGTGTAAAACTATATTTTTTAGTTTAAATAACTTATGGTGTTCTATTATAAGTTTTTTTAATTCCTCTGAAATTAAAATAGTTGTTGTATGCTTACTTCTTATAATTTTGTTTTGAAGATATTTTCTAAACCCATACTCAAGTTGATGAGTTTCAAATAAGATTGGTTTTCTATAAATAATAACAATAACAAATGAAGCATACAAGTTTCTTGAAATTATAATATCAGGCCACTTATTTATAAGAAGGTGGATTATTGCTAGAAGTGCAATTTGTATAGTATTAAATTTATCTAACATATTCCAAGTAGTTACTAACCTTAATGAGCCTGTATCTATTCCATATGCATCCATTAATGTTTCTTTCATTTTACTTTTCTTACGTACAGTTCTTTTTGTATACAAAACAATATCATTTGAAAATTTAATTAATGCCTTACATTGTAGAAGCACGTGAATAGAATTTGCTGATCGAGAAGGAATTGGAGCAGGGGCTATATAGACTATTTTCATTAGTTTAGAAGTTTTAACACTCACTGATTCTGTCTATTTATTGAATGGTAACCAATTCCAGGATAATTAATAAATCCCCAGTTTAGGTGGTTCGTTGGATTTAAAGCTATGTCAATACGAGCTATAGTAAGCATTCTAAACCATGAATCCCACAGATCAGACTCTCCCCAGCCTCTAGAATATACACTCCAATGTGTATTAATTGAGTTATGCTTAATTCGAAGCAAAGTTATTAGTTGTCTAAGTCTTTCTATCCGAGCCAATCCAGTTGATGAATTTACGTGCTTAATAGCTTTAATGATATTTTCTAAATTTCTAGGCCTTATTTTTTTAGATTCACAAAATCCACCATCAGAATTTTGCTCTGATAGAATACTTTTAGCTGTTTTAAGTAACAATTTAGTATGTTTATTAATAGATTGAGAACTAGAGCAAGTTAATAAATATATTGCATCATAATCATAGCAACCTCCCCCACCAGGATATGGAGCAAAATGTCCATCATCATCTGCTAAATTCGCCACAAAAGAAGAAGCGCTATCCCATGGAACATTTTTAGTTTGGAAATAATCAAAAATCTCATACTGATGATAGCCATTTTGAAACTGAAGATGAGACATGGAATCAAAAGAACCCCAAAATCCAAATTTATTAATAGCATCTAAATGAATTTTTTGCCATTTTTGTATCAATGGTAGAGTGTCAAGATCTAAGTAAGCATGAGCATGATAAAGGATGATCATAATAAACATGGATTGATTACCACTTTGTGGCCTCCCTGCAAGGGATTCAATTTTTTCAATACTGTCTTCAATATTGTTACTTATAAGACCTACAATATGATCCTCTAGTGGATCTTCTTTTAATTTTCCAAGGATTGATAAAGCACTAAGTGAGAAGGCAAGTAACTGGAGATAGGGCTTATCCTGCCTGAGGGAGAATTCAAGTTTTTGTCGCTTGGCCTTATATAAATCTAGATCTTTTCGGATATCACTAGATAATTTATTGGACCTTAAGGATAATTTTGAAGTCTCACCGATTAAATGAAGACCAAAAATAGCGAAACACCTAGAAAATTCAGTAGCTTCTGAATTTAAAGTAAAATTAAAATTGTTACCATTATCTAAAAGATTAATAAAATTTTTATATCTTTCTCTAGCAATATAAATCGAGTCTTGATCCAGCATAGAATGAGTTTAAGTTAGCTTAATATAATGTAAATTATATAGAGCCTGGATTATTTTGATCAATTTTCTTAACAATAATTATTGATGCAAGTAACCCACCAAAAATTATTGGAAGAGGCATGGCGCGAAACAGAACTGTTGAGTAGAAAAAGAAGTCAAAGCAAAAAACTCCCAAAATAACCATTAACATTTTATACCACTTAACTGCATTTTTAGATTTTAACTTTTTTATGCCAATTTTTAGCTTAATGAATATGATGAGAAAGAAACTACTTATCAACCCGGCCCCAAATAAACCAGTCTCAATCAATGCATGACAAAACCCAGATAGAGAACCTCGAAGCCTTGTAACTTCATATAAAATATCTCTGCTATTACCTAATAGCTCGCTAGGAGTAACAGCTCCATAACCTAGACCAAAAAGTAAAGTTTTGATGTCACTTGAAAATACTAAATCAAAAGCTAACAATGTTAGCTTAAAACGTCCATAGTGAATATTTCTGACGGTATCCATATCAGAACACAAACCTTGTAAAGTTTCATAATATAAGTCATCAACACAAGACATATTAAGATAATTCCAAGCATATTCAAATATATATAAATAATTTACATTTCCACGTTCAACTTGAAGACTGTTAAGGCTTGAAATTAGATAAATTCCTAAAGATACTAGTCCAAATAATATCGCAAATAATACAAATTTATTAGAAACATTTTTGGGTTTTAATTCATCTGAAAGAATAAAGATATAACTTGCTAATATAATAATAGGGAGTATAAAGACTGCCGCTCTTTTTTCACCAATTATTGCAAATAAAAATAAAAAAAACACCAAAATATAACTCATCAATTTAACTTCTCTCTTCATTAAGAAAAACACAAGGGGAATTGCTATTGCTGGAAATAATAGGCTAAGTTGTCCAGCTGAATGGCTCATAGTTCCAATAAACCATTGTTCATTTATTCCATAAAAAGAGTATTTATAAAGTGAGAAAAATATTTGTACTACTATTATTAAGTAAGCTAAAGACCTAAACTTCCTTAATTGAGCATAATTGAAATTCATAGAACTTACCCACAAATAAGTAAGGACTATAGTCAGCAATGACTGAATACTTGCTAAAGAATATACAATATTTTTGCTTAATAAAAATGATGAAATTAATGCAAATAATAAATATAAAATTAAAAAAATGCCAAATTTTAGTGACAAAATTGATAGTCGCATCCTACTTACTAATCCTAGTAGAACAATTGAAATTATAAGAATCTTTTGAATATATATGTAAGAAAAACTAAGTGAATGAATGACAAAAGCCCCTCCTAGAAATGAAAGGCAAATTACTACAAATAAAAATTGATTATTTAAGATCATAAAATTTAAGGATAAAAATCTTGGTAGCTTCCAGAGTCAATTATCTGTCCATTTTCAAGTTTGTGAATAATATCACAATCCCTTAAAGTAGTTTGTCTATGAGCAATAATTAAGATTGTCATCTGTCCACTGATTTTTTTTACTGAATCAATAATATATGATTCAGTCAGGCTATCTAAGGAGCTTGTGGCCTCATCAAGAACTAGAATAGTTGGATTATTATATAGAGCTCTTGCCAAGCCTATTCTTTGTTGTTGACCTCCACTTAAGCTAACACCTCTTTCACCCACAATTGTTTTGTAATTAAGATCTAATGATTTTATATGGCTATGAATTGCGGCTAATTTTGCAACCTCAACCACCCTACTATGATCAATTTCACTCTCTTCAACACCAAAAGCAATATTTTTTTCTATAGTGTCATCAGTAAGAAAAACTGATTGCGGAACATAACCTAAACTAGTAGACCATATAGCAGGATTGTAATTTTCTGCTACTACACCATCAATAATTATTTCACCAGATCTGACTTCTAAAAGCCCAAGAATAAGATTAATTAGTGTACTTTTGCCAGAGCCAGTTAGCCCCATAATTCCAATAGTAGTATTTTTTTTAATACTCAAACTTAAGCCATTAATTGAATTAAATTTTGAAGCTGGATAGCGAAAATTAATATCTTTAAAGAAAATTTCTTTATCAAAAAAAACAGGTTTAGTTGATTCCCACATTTTCTTTAACTCTGCCAAATTAGACAAATCATTTATTAAAACATCAAGTGCATTAATATTAAACTTTATCCTTGTAAGGGAACCATAAATTACTTGTGCTGAAGGTAAAAGTTTATAACCTGCAAAAACATATAGTGTTATTAATGGGATAGCATAAGCTAAATTTACAGAAGTTGATATTGTATAAATAATTATAAGAATTGCCGCTGAAAACGATACACTCTCCATAATATAGCGCGGAATGACTTCATATAATCTAGATAAAGCATTGACATTGGCATTTTCTTGTGCAGGAACAGCAAATCTGTCTACAAAAACTTTGGCTTTTCCCATTAACTTAACTAATCCAACGGATTGAATAGCTTCAGCAGAAAATTTAAAACGACCTGCATTTGAAGTTGTAGATTTACGTCCAATTAAGAGTAATTTTTTCTTTACTAAACTGTAAATCAAAAAATAGGACCCTAACAAAGTAAAAACTAGATACAAAGAAACTTTTGGGTTATTGAAAAATAGAAATAAAAAAATGAAAAATGAAATTATACTTTTAGTAAATATAGTCAGTACCTGTAACACAACTCCATTAACAACTCTTCTAGATTCAATCAAAATATTTTTACCAAGCTCACTTGAATTATTTTCAATAAAGAAAACATATGGAAGCAAGAAGTAATTCTCAAGAAGTTTAATTGAGATTTTTGCACCTAAATTAAATACAAATTTGTTAGTCCACCAAATGATAAAAGCTGAAAGGATGCTGGAAAAAATAAACAATATAATTACAGTAAAGCCAAGATAAACCGCTAGCTGTTTTAATCCAATAATGCCAAAAAAGGAAGACACCTCTTTTAAAAATGGATATTTTTCAAGGATATCTGGGTCAGTTACTATTGAAACAAAAGGTAAAATTGACGCGACACTGATTGTCTCAAGGATTCCTAACAATAATATGCCAATTAAGAGAAAGAATAGATTTTTTTTATCATCTACATCTAGTAATGATTGAAGCTTTTTCAACATAATAGTTTATAAATATAAATAAGATGTCATTCAATATTTTTTTTGTAAATAATTAAGGACTCTTTCAGACTCGCTCAAAACAGCATTTGCTATTCGATATTCATCAATATAGTCTATATCGATTACATGTGGTGAAATATTATCAATAATACCAATAGAATCAACACTAATTAAAGACTTGTCATGTAAGATATTTTTAATAAAGTTAATTTCGACCTGTCCTGAAATAATATATTTATCTTCAAGAAATTTAGATTGAACATTGTAAGATTTAATATCAACAGGCTTTATTTTTCCATCATCACAAAGCTTATACATCCATTCTGGCCTGTCTCGTGCAATTTTGATAGACCTAACTGCTTTAGAAAATTTATTATGAGCTTGATACATTTCATCAAAGAGTTGAACAGATCTAAAAGGAGAGCAGGGTCTTAGCCAGCAGATGCTTTCACTAGTATTAATTTTGTATTTCTGAGAAATCTCATTAACTACATCAAAATCGCTTGCATCATCATTAGATGATTCAAAAGATCTTTTGTGAAGTACAACATCTTTTGAAATAACTGAGTCAAGGTATTCTTGTGAATCAGATGAAACGATAATTTTTTTTATATTACAATTAAAAGCAAAATCACAAGCAATGTTTATAAAATTCTTATCATTGAGAGTTAATAAATTTTTATTTTTAATTCTTTTAGAACCTGACCTAGCAGGAATTATGGCAGTTAAATTATGCATTTTTAATATAACTCAGTGTCAAAATAAAATTTAAAAAATTTATAATTAATTACTTTCCATTCATAATCTCTAATATTATAAAAAGGTTTAACTTTCTGAAAATATTTACTTTCAAGATGATTTAAATCAGGCAAAGATACTTTGCTAGAAATTTCATTTGGAAATCCCGCAAAGCCAACCTTTTTAGCAGGTTTATTATGCAATTTTTCTGTATAAAGCTCTTTTAGTAGTGTCTTAGGAGAAGGCTTTAAGAGAATTGATGGTGGAGCGCCTAATGCTAATTTAACAATGTCCCTCCTCGCAAAGATAGTTCTACCTTCTAAACCATAATGGCTCATTCCGATATCTGATGAGAAAAAACCAACACTTCTACATTGAGCAAAAAAGTCCATAAATGAAGATGCCTTTATACCTAACTCCTTTTGCGAAAATCTATCAGATAAGTTTGTTGAGCAGACTTCAAGTGCGTTATCTTTTGCTTTATTAAAGCCACTAATTTCTTTAAATTCATCTATAACTTTAGAATAAACTGAATGATTATTACGAAGATTATACTGATCATCATAAGTTTGATAACCTAGAAAACATTCATCAGCCCCCTCACCAGAATAAAAAGTTCGTATGCCTTCTTGTTTCATTTTATCCGCAAGAAACATCGAAGATGGCATTGAATGAGTTGGAATAACACCTGCAGTGACTTTTAAACACTCTTTTGCATAATAGAAATAATCATCAGGAGACATGACATACGAAAAATGGTTGAGGCTATTAAGTCCAATACGATCTTTAAATTTACTAATTTCAGATGATGCACAATCTTTATTTAAAAATTTAATTGTGAAATATTTAAGTTTGGGTAAATTGGACTCAGACAGATAATAGGACTGAAGAGAGCTATCGACTCCACCAGATATTACTGCTGCAGAATCTTTTTTTTCACTATGATCAGTAAAATCTGCAATTGTACTTTTAATACGAACATCCAACAAGTCTTTTAGCTTATCTTGCGACTCAGGCAAGTCTTTTTCAAACCACTTTGAAAAGCTGTATTTGGTACCAAGATTAAATTCATATTCTTTATGTTTTGAAGCATTATATAGACAGCCTCCTTTAATTTGCCGTATTTCATCAAACATTGAATCATCATATGAAATTGCATGTCTACCTCCTAAGTACCGTAAAAAAAATGGAAGTGAGATTCTTCTATCAGTCAAAAATGGAACAAGAGCGCCTGGGACTGAAGAGATAATTAAGTGTTTACTATTATTTATGTAAAAAAGCCTTTTTTCACCCTGAGGGTCTGTTTTCAAATGAATTGAATCCAGTTTATGTTGATTAATATCTAGCCATATTGAAGCATAGAAACCATCATAATCATTCTGATCAAATTTATTTGGAGAAGATTCATACACATAATCCAGCTCATCTTCATGCTTAAATTTGAAAATTTCTCCAACAAATAATGTGGATCTATTGTTCATCCTATAGTTAGCAGCACTTTTCTTATTAGTAGTTAAAGAAAGAACACTTTGATGTGAAATATAATTAACGCCTACTATATTTTCGCTAAAATCTGGACCTCTAGTATTAATAAACTCTTCACAAACTCCTCTTACTTTATTTTGGGTAGAGGGAGTTATAACGCCAGTTTTATTAATATATAAAAATATACCACACATAGCTTAATTTAAAGATTCCAAGATATAAGAACTAATGAGATGATTATTATCAAGTTCGTTATTAAAAGGTAGCTCAGAATTATTAACACCCTCTGAGTTAAGGCTCCTTAGAAGCTCAATACAGTCATCAATAGTATCAACATAATAGAAATGAGAATACACATCCAAAATAGATTTCCACTCTGGATTAGCAAGAAACTTGGGCCATATGATAATTTTATTTAAAAGAAAAGCATCATAAGCCATTGATGAATATGTTGTAATAATAATGTCAGAATTTAAAACATCATAAAAACCTGACATATTTGAATAATTAGCTCCTAAAATTCTCTTTCTCTTTGATCTAGTATGGCCAGATAAAACAAAATTAATATCTTGATCATTTAAAGAAAGATATAACTCCTCCCATTTTGGGTTTATATTATTTTCTTTTTCATACTTAGAGCCACCAGTTTCAAATAAAACAACATTTAACTCATTAATTTTTATTTTTTTAGGGGATAAACTAATTATTTTTTGATACCAGCCCTCACTATATCTATCAGATCTTAGAGTGAGACAGTCATAAGATATAGTATTCTTTAAAGCATCAGACCAGTTTTTGGAATTAGAAATCAGCTCAACCTTGAAATCAATATTCCAAGCCATATTAGAAAATTGATTCTTAAAGTCGATTTCACCATTTTGAAGATGCCAATATGAATGAGGAATACTTACTACTTTTATATTTTTTTTTTGAATATTAGTTAAAATTTGATTATCGATACCATTAAAATTATCAATACTTTTAGGTCTTGCCTGATGATCAATAATAACTAAGTCAAACTTATTGAGAAAATTTAAAAATCTATCGCCAAAAGATATATGAATAGCTCCCATTGCAAGTAATTTTGTTTGAATCTTATTGATTATTCCTTTAGAATAACAATTTAATATGGATCTATAAAAAAAATTTAATTGAGCGTATTCAAATATATTCAAAAAATTAATACGGTGATTGGATTCTATTAAGCTGAAGGTGGCAACCTCATGTAAGTCAAAATTTAAATGCAGGGTTCGAGGCATAAAACTAATTTCAAGATCGCTTCTAGATTTATTCAGATTATAAGCAATTGGAATAAGATGATCTAAGTCATTAATTCTTGAAAATAAAATTAGGATCATAATTAATATTAAAAAAAAATAAGTTTTCTTAAAATACTTGCTTTAAGGGGCTAATTACTTTTCCATAGTATTTATACCACTCATCTGAAAATTCAGTATTTTTATAATCTTCGAAGCATGGAGTTCCAATTGTATAGTGTAATAATTTTTGGGAGTTATTATTTTTATACTCACCAACTAAAAAATTCCAATTTATACTAATTTCCCCTATATCTTTGTCGTTACACCATTTAAATTGATGCAAATCTAGTCCATTGCAATTTTCAACATAATCAAGACTTAAATTTTTGCATTTTTCATTATTAAAAACAATAACTGAGCTCCAATTCTTTCTTTTATATGCTAACTGCTCATGGTTTAGAAATTTTTTTTGTGACTTAGGTGCGTAGTTATGTTTTACGAGACTAACGACTTTATTTTGGTCAATTTCGTCAATTAATTTTTTAACGTCTCCTAAAACTATAGTGTCAGAATCCATAAATAAAGAATACCCTTTAAAACTTGACATGTATGGAGTCAAAAATCTTGTTATAGCAAATTCAGTAGAATCTTTTTTTCCTCTAGGTCTTTTAAAATCTGAAGGGCAGTTTTTGATTCCAATTGGTGTGAAGGATACAGGAATAGATGAATTTTCTAAAATACTTTGGCAGCAAGTATGAAAAGCAACTATCTCAGAAGAGTCGTAACCTATAAATATATTAAGTTTATCTAATTCCATTCTTACCTCATTTCATTGATTGTTATCACTAGGTATTTTTTAATAATAATTAAAAATCAAACAATTTCATCAACTATCTCTATCAAATTCTTAATGACATAGTCTTGCTTCTCTTTAGGCAACCCAGCCCATATTGGTAAATTTATTAGACTTTTCCATGCATTATATGTTTCATTTAAATCATCTTGATTGATTTGAAATCGATCCTTATAAAAAGGTTGATTATGAATTGGTGGAAAACTGACTCTAGTCTCTATTCCTCTTTTGAGCAGCCTTCTTGCAACCTCATCTCTATCAACATTTTTAGTAAATGATAATGTATACATATACCAAGCATGTCTTGTTACATAATCTGGAATAGTAGGCAACTTTATATTTTTCTGAGAAGCAAAACCATCATTATAGTATTCAACAATTCTTTCTCTTTCTGAAACTATAAAATCTAATTTTTTTAATTGTTCTAATCCTATAACTGCTGCTATTTCAGTCATTCTATAATTAAAACCAAGAGATGAATGGTGATAACGATAGTCTTGGCCCATATTTCTTAGCTCGCTAAGCTGATGATATAATTTTTCATCATTAGTTGTAATCATCCCCCCTTCACCAGTAGTTATATTTTTATTAGGAAAAAAGCTAAAAGTATGAAGCGGAGCAATTGATCCGATTTTTTTTTGCTTATATATCGCTCCAAAAGACTCTGCACTATCTGCAATAACTTTTAACCCATATTTTTTTGCTATACTCAGAACTCCATCATAATCAAATGGCATCCCATTCATATCAACTGCTAATATTGCCTTAGTTCGATTTGTAATTTTTTTTTCTAGGTCAATCAAAGAAATGTTATAGGTTTCAGGATCACACTCCACTAAAACAGGAATAGCTCTTTCATATAATGCCACTTTAGCAGTTGATGCAAAAGTTATATCTGGCACTAATACCTCATCACCATCTTTTACCCCAGATGCTATTAGGGCTATATGAAGCGCGGCTGTGCCATTATTTGTAGAAATAGCATATTTTGAGCCTACTATTTCAGCAAAAGATTTTTCAAACTCCTTTACCTTTGGGCCCATACTTAGCCAGCCAGATTTGATAGTATCGTAGACTGCTTTTGCTTCTTCTTCGCCAACAAAAGGCCTTGCCATTGAAACTTCTGTCATCTGAGGATTCCTTTTTTTATTGAAATATTTGAGCTATTTATTGAGTCAACATACCAATTAATGGTCTTTTTAAGTCCATTTCTAAGTGAGTATTTTGGAGTATAACCAAGTTCTTGAATTTTAGATATATTTGGACATCTTCTTGTAGTTCCTCCAGAAAGTAAATCACCCTCTATAATTCTAATATTTAATTCTAAGATATTAGCAATTTCTTTTGCTAAATCTTTAATTGAAATTTCTTCTTCAGTTCCACCATGATATATCTCTCCTTTTTTACCTTTTACAGCAGAGATCAATAATCCATCTATCGCATCTTTGATGAAGCAAAATGACCTTGTTTCCTCACCAGTTCCTTGTATAGGAAAATCAATTTCTTTAATACTAAAATTCTTACTAAGCTCTTTCATTCTTAGAATAAACTGAGGAATCACATGACCTGTGCCCATATCTGGACCATAAAAATTGTGCGGTCTAAAGATAACAGTATTAAGGTCTTGTTTTGCAGCATAGTGAATTGTCAGCAACTCAGTAATAATTTTTCCACCACTGTAAGAAAACCTTGGATTCATTATGTCTGGAATGATAATCCTTTCATCTTCTGAAGTTGGAACAATTGTTGGCTCTTGGTATACTTCAGAGGAAGATGTAACAATATAATTATGAACTCCACATTCAATTGCTGCATCTAAAGTAGTCAATGCGCCTTTGACTCCAACCTCAAGAACTTTCTCTGGAAAATTGTAAAAATTATCCGTTCCATTTATAAAGGCTAAGTGAAAAATTGTATCAATTTCTTTTGATGCCTTTAACACTTCACTATAATTTGTAACATCGCCTTCTATGAACTCTACCTGATCATGATATCCATCAAGCCTGCTCATCTTGCCTCTTATATTATTATCAAAAACTCTAACTTCAGCATCACCATTAACTAATGACTTAACTAGCTCAGAACCAACAAAACCGGTACCACCAGTCACTAAAATTTTTCCTAAAGAATTAATATCAATCATTAGCAGCCAACTCCAATATAGCTAATATCATTATCATTTTCTATATCATCACGATTAAACATGTGCCACCCATCAACGAATATTAAATCTTTTTTTGCAGACTTTAATAAAGAAAAAATATCTATTTTTTTATAAGAGTGGTGATTGTTCATCACAATTACTACGTCAGCTCCATTAAACCCATTTATTAAGTTTGCATACTTAATATTAAGTAATTCAATCTCTTCAGAATGAATTACCGGATCATAGCCAAAAATCAACTCTTCTTTGGCTTCTTTAGTCTTAAGATATTCCAATAAATCTATAGTGGTGGAGCCTCTCATATCAGATGTCTCAGGCTCTCCCTTAAAAGCAAAGCCAATAATAAAAAATTTAACTTTATGAACACTTTTGCTCAAGTCCTTTAACTTGTGAATAATCTCTTCAGCCAAAACTTTTGGAATTGACTCATTAACTTTTCTTGATTGATCAACTATTGTTGGATGAATATTAATTTTTTTAGTTGAATCAATTAAAATATAAGAGTCTTTGGTTAAGCATGGCCCACCAACTCCTGGGCTAGGAATTGGTATTTTATCTCGAGTGTACCCCATATTTGCAGCATGCACTAAATTTACCATATCAAGGCCTAAGCCTTTACATATCAATGCCATTTCATTAGCATAAGCAAACTTAACATCCCTAAAGGTATTATTCATAATTTTAACCATTTCAGCACTTTCTAATCCCTCGACCTCAACAATTGTATTAGTTATTTCTTTAAATAATTGCTGAGTTAGAAGTGTACTTTTTTCATCATATCCACCCACAATTTGTGGGAGTTCTCTGCACTCCTTTAAAGCATCGCCCTCTATAGTTCTTTCAGGCGCATAAGCTAAAAAATAATCCTTTCCAGGCTCTAAATTAACATATTTTCGCAAAATTGGTAAAACAACTTTTCTAGTTGTTCCAACTGGAACGGTAGATCTAAGAATAATTAAATCATCTTTTTTAATAAAAGGCGCAATAGAATTGATTGCCTTCTCTATGTAATCAATATTAGGTAACTTGGTAGCTTCATCAATTGGAGTACCGACAGTAACTATATACGTATTAACATCAACATTTTCTAAAGTAGATATTGGTTTTAATCCTTTATTAATATGTTTTTTTAAGTAAGTATCAATCCCATCTTCGAAGAAAGACAGGCTTCCATTTGAAAGTTTATTAATTAAATTATTGTCTATGTCATACCCAAATACTTTAAATCCAACATCTGCCATTACTAATGACAAAGTAAGTCCCACATAACCCATACCTAGAACGCAGATTGTTCTTGACTTTGCATCAATTAAGATACTAAAATCTGCAACATTATAAAGGCCAGCTATTTTTCTTTCGTTATCCAATACAGGTAAATACTTGCATTTATGAGTGAATAAATTATGTATCTCATTAAGGGGCTGTGTGTAATTTACAGTAACAGGCTTTTCATTCATAATCTTCATCACAGGATCTGTCGTTAAAAAACCCTTAATAAGTGATCTACGTATATCTCCTTCAGTAACTATGCCATGAAGAGACTGATCATCATAGGTAAGAAGTGCTATAGGAGAAGCCATTTTATCTATCGCCTCCATAACATCAATAATGGAAGATTTAGAGGATAAAATTACAAGTTCGTTAGTATTTAACATTGGATTGAGATTAAGTATTAATTACCTTTTAATAATAAAAAAATTTGACATTTAGTGATGAGTTAGAGGATTTTTATTTGATGTTTATTAAAAAATAATATAGCTTAAAATTATACCTTTAATTGATTGCTATTACTAATAATCCGATCTAGTATAGTATGAGACTCTCTAATTTTTGGAAGAGAACTGTAAACCTCTAATGTGTATTGTTTTTCAATAGATTTAGAATCTTTAAAAGTATCAAGAAATTCAGAATCTACAGAAATAGGATCATTAATATCATGAAAACTATCATTGTCACTAACATGTATGTAGTCAGTATTAACATATAAATTATTTAATTGAGCCAAAAAATCTAATCCTAAAGTTTTTGTACTAACTTTCAAGTGAGCAACATCAAGCAATAGATTAAAATTTATTTTATCTTTAAGCTCGAGATAGTCTTCAAAATTAGTTAGCATAAAAAAGTTTTCGCCTTTGAAATTTTGGTAATTTGTATGCGAGAAAACATTATTCTCTACATATAAATTTAGATCACCTGCATAATCCTGCAGTCTTTTATAAGCATCAGTGAATTTTTTTATTGATTTATCTTTGTCAAATAATGCAGCTTTTGTAATTTTTTTTCCTATCTCTTTTGGTTTAATATCAATAAAAAAACCTGCATGAAAGGCAAATTTTTGAGCACCCAAAGTTTTTGAAAGTTTAATAGAACCTTTAATATGATTATAACTTTTCTGAAAAACATCATCATTTAAAGACGCAAGATTTAAAACAAAATGCTCAGTTGGAGGGGGAAAATAATTATGACATAAATAATTAATACTATATTTATCCTGTAATTTGAGTAAATCACTTTCTAAATTATTATATTTTTCAGATCCGCCTGATAATTCAATATTCAAAAAACCATGATTAACTAGATCTAAAACAGAATCTTTAATTTTATTACGCTTAACGCATGCACTTGAAATATATATCATTTTAAAAGTTTTGCCGGTATCCCAGCAACAACTGAATTTTTCTGAACATTCTCTAAGACTACCGCTCCAGCTCCAACTATAGAGCCTTCTCCAATGACAACATTTTCTTTGATGATAGCTCCAATTCCAATAAATACATCATTCTCGATTGTCACCCTGCCAGCTATTAGACATCCTGGGGCAATGTAAACATTATCCATAATTGTAGTCTCATGATCTATAATTGAACCACTATAAACTATACAATTTGAGCCAATTTTTACCGATGTTGCAACTTTAGCTCCCATACATAAATGATTTCCATCCTTCATTATTACGTCCCTCTCTAAAATAACAGTTGGATGAATTACGTTTGGAATTTTAAATTTTAATAACTTAAGTTTTTTGAATAACATAGCCCTCTCTTCATTATCACCAATTGCAATAAAAGCATAGTCGATTCCCTCATTTTTTGCAATATCTAGCTCATCCCATGAATACTTAATATTAACTCCGTTTATAACTTCTCCAAAACAAGTTTGATCCCTATCCGCGATTGCAACTACATCAATATCATTATCATAATTTAATATAGATAGCAATACTCTAGAATGCCCTCCAGCACCAACTATAATAGCTTTTTTGGATTTCAAATTCTTATAAATCTCATTTAACCTAAATTCATTGCAATTTTATCTTAAGATTATTATAAGAAGTAGACAAATTAATTTATAGCTTCAGTAGAAAAGTATAATAAATAATATAATTAAACAAGACTAAATATAATATGAGAAAATTTTATGCACTAGATTCGTGCTATTTGATTGCCGAGATTGGAGTTAACCATAATGGTGATATGAAACTTGCCAAAAATATGATTGATGCGGCAAAATCTTCGGGTGCTGATGCGGTCAAATTTCAAACATTTAAAGCAGAGTCTTTAGTTACTCATGGAACTCCTAAGGTTGCATATCAAGAATCTACAACTCAAAATCAAGAGACTCATTTTGAGATGCTTAAAAAACTAGAGTTATCTGAAATACAACACAAAATTCTTAAGAAATATTGTGACCAAAATAATATTGATTTTATTTCAACACCTTATGATCCTAAAAGTGTCGATTTTTTAGAGAAATTAAATGTACGGCAGTATAAGATTGCTTCTGCAGATATTGTTGATCATGTGCTGTTAAGGCGGGTAGCGCTTACAGGAAAACCAGTTATGATTTCTGTAGGAATGGCTACTCTAGAAGAAATAGAGGATGCACTTAGAATTTTTTCAAAGTATGATGCTGACGATATCATATTGCTACATTGTGTTTCAAATTACCCTTGTTCATTTGAAGCTTTAAATCTTAAAGTTATTAAAACACTTCAATCCACTTTTAGGCACCCTGTTGGATATTCAGATCATAGCATTGGTTCACAAGCATCCTCTCTGTCAATAGCATTAGGTGCCAAAGTTATTGAAAAACACTTTACATTAGACAAGTTACTACCTGGTCCAGATCATAAAGCATCCTCTTCACCAAAAGAATTTATGGAATTAAAACAAGCAATTGATCAAGCTGAATTAATTTTGGGAAGCGAATTTAAAGAGTGTCAACCAGAAGAAAAACAGATGTCCCAAATTTCAAGAAAAAGCATAGTACTATCAAAAAATATGAAAAAGGGAGAGGAAATTAAACGAAGTGATTTAATAATGATGAGGCCTGGCTATGGACTTCGTGCCAAAATCATAGAAGATTTAATTGGCAAAATTCTTCTTAAAAACTTAAAGAAACACTCACTTTTAAATTTGGATGACCTTAAGTGATAACTTAAAATTAAATTTTAACTTAAATAAGCATTGAGATCTGTTTAGCTATCATCTCACCTGCATTTCCTTCAAAAGGACCTGCTTCATTAGTTTTTAATACCTTTCTCTCCTCTCTACCTAGACTAGGATTGTCTAAGAAAGTATTAATTTTTTTATAAAGCTCTTTAAGTGTAAATACTGTATCCACACCACCAGTTTCATAAGCTCTTTTATTATGATACTGATTATAGTCAGTCATAATATCCTGCCTTGAGTTTTGGAAGTCACCCTTACATACCTCTTGTATTGACATATTTATCACTGGAAGATCATGGATAGCAGCCTCTATTGCCATGGTAGAAAACATATTCAACATTAAGGAGCTATGAGTCAATAATGAACTTAAAAGCTTAGTTTCATTATCTTTAAGATCAAAATTAACCTCTTGAGATTCAAACTCTGGACAATTTAATTTAACAAAAGGGTATTTTTTAGTCACCTCATGATACTCATCAATAATTTTTTGAAAAATAAACTTATTATTTTCCCTTCTGTAATGAAGAGGATGAATCCTAACAAGCAATTGTGTAGGGCTAATAATTGTTTTATTTTCTATAGCATCTGCAATATCTCTAACAAGTGATGGCCCCCATGGAAATCTTTTAGGGGATTTTGTTATATATAAGAGAGTTTTTTTAGCAGAATCTAAATCAAAATGTTTATAGGTTTGCTCCTTACTATACTGAAAATTATCTTGATAATAAGGATCCCAATGAGCAACACCACCTACAGTAATTCTATCTTTTCCTATGTCATTCAATTCTACAAGCTCTTCCTTCATTGAGTCAGTCCATGAAATAACATGGTTAGGTTTATAGCCTGGCATTCCGTGACCACTTGTATTGTCCCAACTCAAAATAACGCAGCAAACAGGAATATTATTTTTAATAGCCTCTCTTGCAAATATTTCATTATATTTAAAACCTGCAAGGGCAGTTACAACTAACAAATCTGGAGAGTATTTTTTAAACAATGAAGAATTTAAGTCTGGGCTATAAAAAAAAGTCTCAAATCTTATTAGTAGGTTACGTAATAATTTGCTTTTTTTTAAAACTTCTATAATGAAAGAAAAAAAATTACCATAAAGATATAACTTTACGCTATTGCCCTTTACCCATTTTTTCTCATACAAGAAATACTCTTTAAAATCATCTATGGTGGTAGTAAATGACTTACCATGAAAACCATTTAAGACAAATGATCTAATTTGAATTAGTATTCTTTGAAGTTTATGTTTTTTTAAAAAATTTTCACTATCATATTTATTAAATTGCTCAACTGAAATATTAGAAGATTCATATTTTTCTCTAAAGCCTGGTTCATCTGCATTGTGAACAACTAAAACTATATGATAGTTACTTTTTAAAAGAGTTTTGCAAACATCAGACCTTACTAAATATCTAAGTGAAAAGCCACTATGTATATACAAAAAAATACATTTTTTATTATCTTTGCTATTTATATTCATTATTTATCTTAAATTTAAATAAGTAGTTAATGTATTTTTTTTGGAAATAATTGATAAATTTTAGAAGAAAAAATCTCGATATTTTTATTATAATTTTCTACATTAAACTCAACACCACCCTCTCTTCCATCCTTTTTTAAAAGAACAGTATACAAATCAAGTGAAAATGAATTAGCAATAATTGCACTTATATATTTTAATATCTCATCTTTTGAGTATTTATAAGATTCTATTGTATTTGTTATCTCAAAGTGCAAGTTATTCATACTACTTAAATGATTAACCATGGTAGTAGGCAACATATTGTAAATTGCGCTTCCAAATGAAATAACTGGAACTTGAGATAAAACTGCTTCAAAACCAATATTTCCACTTAGAACAATAACTAGCTTAGAGGCCCTAACAATCTCAATTGAAGGTAACTCAAAATTAGCAAAATCAACATTTGGAATCCTAAGAATTTTCTCATAATAACCCTTACCCCTTCTCCCAATATTTCTGGGATGTTCTTTTACTAGGAGCTTATAATCAACTGGCATCTGAAGAGCAATATTTCTTATTACTTCTATTTGGTTTTGATATCTTCTAGAAAAATTTGAAATAGCAATCTCTGGCTCTGCATGAAGAGGATAAAAAATATATTTATTATTCTTAATATAATTAATTTTATAAATTGTCCTATTAATATTAATACCTTTAAGGTATTTAATTTTATAATTTCTTATTGGATAATCATACAAATATCTTAAGCTATATAGCTCTCTATTATGGTTATCTCGGATATGAATAATTGTAAGAATGTCTTTTGCTAAAAATTTGAAATAATTAACAACATGCATTAATTTGAAAACTTGGTAGATCTCTGGAGTTTTTACATTTCCCTCATACGCTAAACTCCCTTCATCAAAGTTTAATAAATATTTTTTTGCCTCAATTAAAATAGTCTGCTCTATGTTATTAGAGGAAGAATAACTATTATATGATTCTTGAATATGATGGTATTCTTCAAACATTGACATCGTAAAGGTCTGATAATTTTTTAATTTAACAGACCTAAGAATATGATAAGGTATTTTTTTTTGTTTAGCTATCTTAACAAAAAGATACTCGCCTAAAGTTGTTGGGGAAAAGCCAATGATAATATTTGGTTTAATTTCATCAATAAACCTCTCTATGTTAAGTGAAAATTCCTGAAACAGCTTTAAAAGATCTTCATACTCATAGCTAGGTTTATAATTTTGTGAGTTTTTCACATATTTTCCTAAAAATAATCTTCTATCTATATTCAAAGAATTCCAAATTGACTCATCACTAAAATATTTTTTTTCTAACTCAATAATTAACTTAGTATTTAACTTTAATGAAGAAAGTTTTTCAGTAAGATCCCATTCTTTTAAATATTTAACTGAACAATCATTAATATAGTGCTTTTGAAAAAAAAATTTATCAGAAACATAAAACCCAGTATTACTCAATTCATGCTTATTTTTGATGAAAGTATCAAAACATGGTTTATATAGCGAGCCCATTGTTACATAAATAATATTCATTATTTATCTACTGCAATTATATTTGCAAGCTTCAGATCTATTTCTGTATCAATATTAATACTACTTAACTCATCCATTAGAATTGCCAAGTTGTTTTCTGCTATCAAAGATTTATTAGTTTCAAGATAAGATGCTTTGACAAGATAAATTGCACCATTCCTAATATAACTTTTATCCATTTCTTGATAGCCTTTAATCTCAATATTTTCAATTAAAGGCTTGATGAAATTTTGATTGATTGGAAAATACAGATAATGAGGATGAAAATGTCCAGACTCATTAACAGAGATGAGGCTATCTGCATTAGAGTTATCAATTAACATTTGAATAGCTTCATCAATATGTGAAGAATTTCTAAAAGGCGAGGTGGGCTGTAATAAGAGAACAAAATCATAATTTTCTTTATAAATTCTCTTACATTCTATTAAAGAATGCAAGACTAGATCTATACTTTTAGCTTTATCAGTTGAATACATAGAGGGTCTTAAAAAAGGAACTTCAGCGCCAAAATTCAAAGCAATATTGGCAATTTCATCATCATCAGTACTTACAATTAACCTAGTAATATATTTTGATTTTTTTGCGGCCTCTACCGTATATGCTATCATCGGCTTATTATTAATATTTCTAATGTTTTTACGTTTAACTCTTTTTGAACCACCTCGAGCTGGGATTATTGCCAAAATATTCATCTTATTCCTGCAAATACTTTACTAATTTATTAGCCATAAATACTTCGGTCTCTTCCATTGATTCGATAGTCGCACCCCCAATATGGGGAACTATAATTATGTTTTCATTTATTAAAGATTTTTTCCATATATTACTATTTATAAGCCAATCTTCTTTAATACTATTTTCATTATTTAGAACATCAAGTAAAGCTCCTGAGATTTTTTCAGAATCTATGGCTTTCAATAAAGCTTTTTCATTAACTAGCTCTCCTCTTGAAGTATTCAAAAAAACAGAGCCGTTTTTCATTTGCATAAAAAGCTTATCATTAAACATTTCATGATTTGAACTGTCGTAATTAATATGCAAACTAACTATATCTGAAGAATTTAAAAGTTTTTTAAGGCCTACCTTTTCTACATGATTTGGCATGCTTTCAACAAATGGGTCAGTAGCTAAAACTTTCATCTTAAAGGCTTTTCCATACTCTGACATAATACAACCAAGTCTTCCAAAACCAACTAAACCTAGAGTTTTTCCTTTTAACTGCTTACCTCTAAATTTATCTCTATTCCACCCTCCAGATTCAACATGATTAATTGCATCAGGAATTCTTCTATAGAAGCTCAATAAAAGAGACCATGAGAGCTCTGCAGTAGCTGTAATAGATTTAAGAAATTCATCCTCTCCTCTTAAAGACAAAACTTGTACATCATTTTTTTTTGCAGCATCCAAATCAATATGATTTAAACCAGTTGTTGCTGAGACAATTACTTTAAGTTTCTTTGCTTTTGAAAAAACCTCATCATCAATGTTATTTTTTAATCGAATAATTAATATATCCACATCAGGAATAGTTAGCAACAGTTCATTTCTATTACATTCTTGCTCTTTAACATCACCAATAGTATTTAATAATTTAAAAGCTTCCCTACTGAAGAATTTAGGCTCAGAATTCAGAATCAACATTAACTATTTAATTCCCCATACTAGAAATGCATTTCCAAAGCTCTCTTTGCAAAGCCATGGGTTCATCCCAGTTTCTTTTCCATTAGAATGAAGCATCTTTTCTAAGTGGGCGACTAGGGTTTTTTCACTTTCACGCGGCATTAAAGAAAAAGGGAAATCTATTGAATGCGATATCATTGGAACTGGATAAACCCCACTAGACTTAATATTTTTTAAACCTAATTTTTCTAATACTGGGATATACCTTTCTGAGCCAAAATCCGATCTAAATACTTTTTCTTTTTCTTCATGAGTATTATCTATATTTGACTTATATGCTCTTAAAATTTCATTAATCCAATTATATTCATTTTGTATATTTTTTTCATATTTAGGTACTATATATCCAAACCATATTCCCCCATCATTTAATACTCTTATTTGCTCAGATAAAGTTTGCTCTACATCATCAAAATGCTCTAACAATCCAATTGAGTAGATAACATCAAAAGAATTGTCTTTTAAATCTAAATTATTTGCATCACCGACTATAAAATTAGCTTTTAAATTATTTTTTTTAAAAATTTCTTTTGCTAAATCAATGGCATTTTCTGATAAATCTAGCAATGTACAATCATAACCTGCATCACTAAAATAGCATGAAAGACTCCCTCTTCCACACCCAATCTCTAAAACCTTATCACCAGTGGAGGCACCATCTTTACTTATTAATTCACTAAATAGTTGCCAGTGATTTCTAAAAGCTAATTGTATTTGATTTTCAATTGAGCCTCTTGTCCAATGAGTATAGTTTGCCTCTTCTCTTTTCTTCCAATTCTCATTAAATGATTCAACATCGCCTTTATTCTTATTATTTTTCATATTAATATGTCATCCGTTTCACAAAATTTAAGTCAATTGATGATAGCCTTTCCGCAATTTGAAAACCAGCATTCCCTTGACCAAATATAAACTCTCCCTTTATTTTTTTACTAATTTGGCTTAACACTTTTTTTTCTATCTCATTCCTATCATATGAACTAATTATCACATTATTACCACTCTCACGCCCTTCTTGCCTATCTCCAACAATCACTGCAGGCACTCCCAGAAAAGAACCTTCCCTTATGAACGATGATGAATTTCCAATAAGGCATTTAGCATTTTTTAAAACTCTTGCATAATCTTCAGGAGAGAAATTTCTATAAAAATGAAAAGGTTCATTGATATTTTCTTCTCTAAAACTTCTTATACCCTTTGATACATCATCAGTCCCAGCATCTACATTAGGCCATAATACAACTTTTTGTATTTTTTTAATATTTTTAAGTGCATAAAGAGTTTCATTAACTTGGTAAAGCCCCTCTCCATAACTTGTTGTAACAGGATGTTGTAACATTAAGAAATATGGCTTAGACCAATCAATCTTGGACCCTACTCCTCCATATTTTCTCATAACTTCATTATTAATAGTCAAGTCATTAGCAATCAAAGTATCCATACCAGGACAACCAAAATTAAATATATATTCTGGCATTTCACCCATTTTAACTAGCCTTTCTTTAGAGCTTATCGAAGAAGGAAAGTGAATGTCAGACAACTTAGTAATTGAATGCCTGACTTTCTCATCTATATTTCCACTTATCTCACCACCTTGAATATGAGCAAGAGGAATATTTAAATACGCAGCAGATACAGCTGTTGCAAGAGTCTCAAATCGATCGGCAACAGTAACAACCACATCAGGCTGAAGACTTTCCATTGCAGAAGCTAACTCTATTAACCCTAATCCAGTTGACTTTGCTTGTGTTGCAAGAGTTTCGCCTTCAACAACATAATAAATAGTTCTATCTGGAACAAATCCATCATTTTTAATTACATCCACAGCCTTACCAAACCTATATAACATTACTGAGGCCCCCAAAACGAGTTGCAAATCAAGCTTTGGATGACTCTTAATAGCAGTTAATAACGACTTTACTCTTCCATAATTAGCCCTACTAGCAACTACAACGCATATTTTTCTATTTTTCATAACCTACCTTCCATGTCTGACCATTCAAGAATATGGCCCTCCTCAAGATCTTTGATAATTTTTCTTCCAATACAATAATCAATATCCTGAACAGGTATTCCAATTCCAGGCTTTTTTGCAGTTAAGTTTTTATGAGTAAGTAAAGATCCTTTTGATAAAAAAGAATTTATGATCAAACTTTTATTAAATAACTTTTTCATAGGAATCAAGTCTTTAGCAATTAAGTCTTTATCCACAGGATTCGAATTTATTTCGTAAAAATCATCTCGAAATTTGATTAAAGCCTCCAACTGCTTAAATGTAAGAGAAGATTTTGAGTCTGGACCAAACATGTTTTTATCAAAAACTACATGGACTTCAATCATACTTGCCCCGGAAGAAATTGCCGCCATGGAAGATGATATTGAACCAGTATGGTCAGAAAGTCCGACAGGTATGTCATACCTAGTTTTCATTTCTTGAATTATATTTAACCCTACATCCCTTAGAGAAGTTGGGTATTTACTTGTAGTCTGAAATATACAATAACTTATCTTTAGTTCATTTAGCCTATTAACTGATTGATCAATTTCGAACCAGTTACTCATACCAGTACTTAAAAGTACTGGTTTATTAGTTTTGGATATTGCTTCAAATAACTGAGAATTATTAATTTCACCAGATCCAATTTTCCAAGCAGATATATTTATTCTTTCCAACATCTTAACTGCATTTACAGAAAATGGTGAGCTTAAAAAAATAATGTCCAAATCTTCGCAATGCTTCTTTAGGCCAGCCCACTGCTCTTCAGAAAATTCCATTCTTTTCCAATAATCAAACCTTGTTTTATCTACATATGAAAAATTAACCCTAAATTTTTCTTTTAGAGTACTTTCTTCTTTGGCAATATGAGTTTGAAACTTAACAGCATCTACTCCAATTTCTGCTGCAGCATCAATATAACTATGAGCAATACCTAACGAACCATCATGAGATTGACCAACTTCAGCAATAATAAAACATTTATTATTAAAGCCAATTTTACGACTACCAATTTTAAATTTACAATCTTCCATCTACATCTTCAGGTCTAAAAATATACTTAATATCATAAATTACACTATTTTTTGTGCCAAAAGAATAAATTTCTTCAATAGATAGCAACTTAAACTCATCATGCCCTACTGCCAATATAATAGCATCATAACTGTCTTTACTTGGGTAATCTATTGGAGTAATTCCATAAACTTCATTTACCTGCTCCTTATCTACCCAAGGATCAAAAATATCAATATTAAAACTCAAATTTTGAAGCTCCTTAGCTAAATCTACAACTAAACTATTACGTAAATCAGGGCAATTTTCTTTAAATGTCATACCCATTATTAGAACATTCGCATTTAAAATGACGATTTCTTTATTATTCATTAGCATTAAAACTTGGCTTGCAATATAATTACTCATTCCATCGTTAACATGCCGACCCGAAAGAATCATTTCAGGTTTAAAGCCAACTTGGCTTGCTTTAAAGGTTAGGTAATATGGATCAACACTAATACAGTGTCCCCCTACTAGTCCTGGCCTGAATGGTAAAAAATTCCACTTAGTGCCGGCAGCCTCAAGAACTGACTCAGTATCAATATCTAGCTTATTAAAAAGCATTGCAAACTCATTAATTAATGCAATATTAACATCCCTTTGGGTATTTTCAATAACTTTTGCAGCCTCTGCAACTTTCATACTCAAAGCTTTATGTGTTCCAGCAGTAATAATTTGTTTATATAATTCATCAACTACATTAGCTATTTCTGGTGTTGAGCCAGAGGTTATTTTTTTAATGTCAGTTAGCCTATGTTCTTTATCGCCTGGATTGATTCTTTCAGGAGAATAGCCACAAAAGAAATCTTTATTAAACTCAAGTCCTGAAAAATTTTCCAATATTGGTACACAAACCTCTTCAGTAGCTCCAGGAAATACGGTAGATTCATAAATAACAATATTGTCTTTATTGAGCAACTTACCAACCTCCTCACTTGATTTTTCAAGAGAAGAAAGATTTGGTTCTTTATTTTTATAAACTGGTGTAGGAACTGCAATAATATATATATCACAGTCTTTAATATCTTTAACATTACTGGTAAAACAAAGATGAGTTGCTGTAATTAACTCCTCAGCTTCGGTTTCTTGAGTGGAGTCATTACCAGCAATTAGCTCATCAACTCTTTTTGCATTAATATCAAAACCAATAACTTTTCTTTTTTTTCCAAATTCAACTGCTAATGGCAAACCAACATACCCTAACCCAATAACTGCTATTAATTTATTTTTCATTTATATTTCTGTGATGATTTATTAAAAGTGGATTCAAGTTTAAATTTGAAAAGTGATATGTTTCATTATAGTGTCTTTATTAAAATCTATTTTAGAATAAAAATTAAGAAATTACTCTTATTGAGTAA
>Ga0075447_10000110_pt1 | contig 37457 bp, 33 predicted proteins | sample CoawatmetaG10DNA_FD_72352 | JGI IMG/M metagenome (GOLD analysis project Ga0075447, IMG submission 72352) | Marine microbial communities from the West Antarctic Peninsula - Coastal water metaG104-DNA | ecosystem: Environmental > Aquatic > Marine > Coastal | place: Atlantic Ocean: West Antarctic...
TTACTTATTAAAAAAAATATATTTGTTAATAGTAATGGTATCATTTTTCTTTCTACTGAACACTCCATGGAAGTTGTAGATTCTCTTATTTCAGGAATCATTGATTTAACATCACTATTAAAGACTTGAAGTTCTAGTTTATTCGTGTGCTTTACAAACTTACTAGATCTGATAATAATAAGTTGTTAAATAAAATTACATGCTTATATTTTGGGTGGAAATTTAAAACACAGCCTTATTCTGTTAAAACATTAAACTGTATCGTGAATAGAGGGCAGGATACAAAAGAAATATTAGACAATGTTTATACTTTGCGGAAAATAATTAGTAGTGATGTCAAAATTGAAAATGAAGTTTATGTTGAAAGAAATGTCTGATCAAAAAATAAAAATAGGCATATTGAACTATCATAGTGGAATTAATTATGGTGCTTATTTGCAGTGCTATGCTCTTTATAAAGTGACTGATGATCAAGGATTTGATGCACAGGTTATAAATTATAAAAATATTCGGCATTGGTTTCTTGAGTATAGATATTTTTTGTTCCGGATCAATCCAAAAATTCTTTTTTCTAATATTCAGAAAATACGTAATTTTAAAAAATTATTAAAACAAATGGAGTTAACTAAATTCACATGGATTAAAAGCTTATTAAAATATAAAAAATTTGATTATATAATTATTGGTAGCGATGAAGTTTGGAACTATACTAACCCTCTTGTAGGATATGATTTAACATATTTTGGTAAAGGGTTATCAGCAAGTAAACTTGCCTCATATGCGGCAAGTTTTGGGTGGCTTAATAGTGATGTTGAATTACCAGCTGAGGTTAAGGAACTTATAAGTAAGTTTGACTTAATATCAGTGCGTGATGAAAATTCTAGAACAATTATATCTAATAATATAGGTATAGATGTTCCTGTAGTGTTAGATCCAACCATGTTGTATGGGTTTGATAGGGAGATGGCTGATACTAAAATCCCAAGTGGATTAGAAGAAGACTACTTATTATTATATTCTCCAGGCGGTATTATTGATGAACGACATGATGATTTGATTGATTATTGTAAGGATAAAAAATTACAGATTGTCTCTTTGGGAAATTATCATGCTTGTGCTGATATTAACCTATTAACCATTGACCCATTTCAATGGCTCGTTCTTATTCGTAAGGCAAAATTTATTGTCACAAGTTCTTTTCATGGTGTTGTATTCTCTGTTAAGTTTAGGAAGCAATTTATCTCATCACCCAATAAAGCTAGTTATAATAAAATATCCTCTTTGTTGCATGAATTTAATCTTTCTGATAGAATTTTTTATCACAGTGAAGATGAATTGACTCATGATGATATTAATTACTCTTCTCTTCAACCACTTATAGATATTAAGATTGAACAATCTAGAACGACTCTTTTTAATTTTTTAGGAGTATTATGAGTGCTAGTTTAAGTTTTATGCAGAGTGATTCTAAAAGTTGAATATATAATTATCTTAGTTCACTTTCTATTATTATATCAAAAATCAGAGAATTCCCAATACTTCTCAATAACTATAAAAAATAATGAGATATCTTAAAAATATATTTAATAAAATTATTAGAAAGCTGTTTGCAACGCTTGAAGCTAAACAAGATGCAATCTTAATGATGAATGGACATCTTAGTGTTCAAAATATGCTTGCCAACAATAACATAGAAAAATTATCAGATGTGGAGTTTAAAGTCTATTCTCAGTGGGAAGAGGATGGAATCATTGCTTTTTTAGTTAGTAAGCTTAAGATAGAAAATAATGTTTTTATTGAATTCGGAGTAGAAAACTATACTGAATCTAATACACGGTTCCTCTTAAAGAAATTTAACTGGAGTGGATTAGTAATTGATGGATCAAAGGAGAATATAGATTATATTAATAAAGATGAAATTATGTGGAAATATAATCTAACACCTTTCCAAGCTTTCATTACTAAAGATAATATCAATGATTTAATTTCATCATATACAAGTGAAAAGGATATAGGACTGCTCAGTATTGATATTGATGGAAATGATTATTGGATCTGGGAATCTATTGATGTTATAAACCCAAGGATTGTTATATGTGAATATAATAATTTATTTGGTGGAGATCAATCAGTTACCATTCCTTATGATCAATTTTTTGTAAGAAATGAGTTTCATTATTCTAATTTATATTATGGCTGCTCAATCTCAGCTTTAAAAAATTTAGCTACTAAAAAAGGTTATTCTTTTATTGGTTCAAATAGTGCAGGTAATAATGCTTTTTTCATAAGAAATGATCTTAGGGAGAGCTTTCCACTTGAGGTAAAAAATGATTTTATTGAGTCAAGGTTTAGAGAATCTAGAAACAAAAATGGGGATTTAAATTTTTTTGATAGAGCTAGCCAGCTTAATGAAATCAAACATTTACAACTCCTTGATATAAAGAACAATAATTTAGATAAGATTTCAAAATTATTTTCGATTTAATGGGATTTAGTTAATGAAAATAGTATTTGGGCATCAGATTTTTAGCGTTCAAAAATATGGTGGTATTTCACGCTATTTTTATGAGCTTGCAAGAAATATTGAGAATACATCAGATAATAATATAGAAATATTTTCCCCATTGTACATAAATGAATATCTTTTAAAAATCAAACCGAATGGGTTTAAGGTAGCTGGCCCAAACAATATAGGGCAAATTATTACACGGTTAAACTCGTTAGCATCAAAGTTGTTGATTTATCCTAGAGATGATATAAATATTTATCATGAAACTTACTATTCAAGTAAAAATAATTGTCCTAAGTCAGCCGCAAACATAGTAACCGTTTTTGATATGGTGCATGAAAAATTTCCAAGTATGTTTTCTAAGAATGATAAAACAATACAGAATAAAATCAATGCTATTAAAAGAGCCGAACATGTTATTTGTATTTCAAAGAATACTCAAAAGGATTTAATTGAGCTACTTGATATTGACGAAGGCAAAACATCAGTAGTTCACTTGGGGAATTCTTTGACATTGAAGGTTTCTAATGCTACATATCCTGATATACCTGAGCCATTTATTTTATTTGTTGGGAAAAGAGGTGGGTACAAAAACTTTAAAAATTTAATAATTGCCTATGCAAACTCCAAGATTCTAAGAAATAATTTTTTTATCATATGTTTTGGTGGTGGAAAATTTTCAAAGGAAGAGTTAAATTTTATAATCTCTATGAAAATTAAAATTAAATTCATAAAGTATTTTGAAGGGGATGATAAGATGTTGTCGTATTTATATTCTGCTGCAGCTATTTTTGTATACCCATCCTTATATGAGGGTTTTGGTATTCCACCCTTGGAGGCCATGTTTCAGGGGTGTCCTGTAGTATGCTCTAAAACAAGCTCAATACCTGAAGTAGTAGGTGATGCTGGAATTTTATTTAACCCTTATGAGCCTAGTGAAATAAGTGATGCAATAGAACAAGTTGTTTCTTCAGCTTCTACTTACAATCAGTTGGTAGACTCTGGACTAAAGCGTTCAAAAGAGTTTTCATGGAAAAAATGTGCAGAAGAAACACTTTGTATTTATGAAAATTTTATATAGGATACTTTAATATGAATAAGGCTTTAATATGTGGTATCTCAGGTCAGGACGGCTCTTATTTAGCAAAATTTCTGCTTAAAAAAGGATATAAAGTTTTTGGAACCTCAAGGAGTGCATCATCTTCTAGCTATAATAACTTAAAGTTGCTTGGAATAGATAATTCAGTTGAGATAATATCTGTTTCATTAAATGACTTGAAAGCTGTAATAAAATTAATTGAAAACATCGCACCAAATGAAATTTATAATCTTTCTGGACCAAGCTCTGTTTCATTTTCATATGAAAATCCTGAAGAGGCAATTAAGAGTCTAGTTCTTGGTACTCTTAACTTGCTAGAAGCAATCAGATTAGTTTCAAATAAAATTAGGTTTTATAACGCTAGCTCTAGTGAATGTTTTGGTGATTTAGGATCAGATGCAGCAATAGAATCTAGTCCATTAAACCCTAAGAGTCCATATGCTGTTGGGAAATCAGCAGCTCACTTATCAGTAATCAATTATCGTAATTCTTATGATATGTTTGTTTGTAATGGAATTCTTTTCAATCATGAGTCTAACTTAAGGCCAGAAGTTTTTGTGACTCAAAAAATTGTTCAAACTGCTAATAGAATAGCAAATAAAGAAAAATTAAAATTGATTTTAGGTAATACTAATATTATAAGGGATTGGGGTTGGGGCCCAGAGTATGTCGAAGTTATGTGGTTGATGTTGCAGTCAAAGAATGCTGATGACTATATTATTGGAACAGGCAGAAGTGTCCCGCTTCTTTATTTTGTGGAAGCAGTTTTTAATTTTTATGATCTAGATTGGAAAAAACATCTAGAAATTGATCCGACATTTATTAGATTATCAGATATAAAAGAGAACTATGCAAATCCTAGAAAGGCCGAAATAAACTTGGGATGGAAAGCAAGTTATGATGTAGATGATGTTGTAAGATTTATGTGTCAAGGATTTAAAGGTTAATTATATTATGATTTGTTTTACTAAAACCTTTTTGAAACCCTCTAACTTTTCATGTAAAAATGTTAAATATGAGACTTAAATCTTATTTTTTAAACAATAAAACTTTTGAAATTGATAATATAGTTCAATTACTTTCAATATTATATATCTGCCTTATTGAGTTCAGAATATTCCAGCAACCAAGTTTTTCTTTAGCTGATCCTGTATTTATTTTGCTATTCTCCTCAATACTTATTAAGGAGAGAGCAAATTTATTAGGCTTATTTAATTATAATATTAAACTAGTTAAGATATTCTTTATTTTCTCAATAATATGGGTCGCGTCTTTTATATTTCCTGTCTTGGCACATGATGATTTGAGAGCTTTTTTTGATAGAAATGATATGATGATTATTGGCTCACTATATTTAGTAGTCATCGCCATCTCTTTTTTATATCTAACAATTGAGTTTGGCTGGTTATTTATTGCAAAAGTAGTCTTATGGTCTGGCTTGATAAATGCCCTTATTGCGATTATAGGCTTATTATTATTTATGGCTGGTGTTGAGGTTATGGCTGATGTTGAGACTGGTCTTGTTACTATAACGGGAAGTTCAACCCCTTACTTTATTGGATTTCCGCGTTTGATGGGATTTTCGTTGACCCCTAATGCATTAGCATACTCATTGTTTGTTTCTTCGTTAATGTCAATTCCACTATATCATTCTAATTCAATATCTAAAAGATTTGTTTTAGTATCGTTCATTATAATTTTTATAGCTTTAATCCTTACAATTTCAAAAACATTACTAATATTTATCTTAACTTATACAACTTGGTACTTTAGCAGATTGCTTCGTTCTTTGAAACTTGAAAGAGCAAGAAAGTATTTATTAGCAATTATCTTGTTTTCGGGTCTCATCCTTTATGTATTTTCTACTCATATTATGATAATAGGGAATGATGTAGATCTCAGTTTGGTTTATCCTGAATTTTCACAAAGAATAGCAGCAGGAGAGTGTGTTTATGGCAATAAAATTGTTTTCTCGAGCTTAGATGAGGTGAATGTCTATTTTTGCCCTTCACTTTTAGTTCAGCTAAAAATTTTATACTTACAGTTAGGATTTGAATCGCTTCCATGGGGCGAGGGTGTTGCTGAATTTACAAAAAATGGTCTCAGAAACCATGAGTTAAATATGATACTCGCAGGCTCTGGCCATACTCCTCATTCAACCTATTTAGAACGATTTGCTTTACATGGTGTCATAGGAATTCTCTCGTTATTTCTTCTTGTTTATATGATTTCTAAAGCGCTCTATAAAATTAGAGAGAGTGATCTGTCATTTGATAATACATATTATGTTCTTTACTTGTTTTGGTTGATGCATGCTTATATGTCTATTAACGAAGATATGTTAAGGTATAGAATGCTATGGGTATTTATTGGTATTACTTTAGGAGTTGCAGTAGCGCATGCTAAGAAAAAAACCTAGTATAAATAAAGAATTTCTCAAATTTTCACAAAATATAGGTAATAATCTAGATTTGGTTCAAGGCGCTGGTGGAAATACATCATTTAAAGATGGTGAGATTTTATGGGTTAAGGCATCTGGTTGTTGGTTACGTGACGCCCTTAGAAAAGAAATCTTTATTCCAGTAATTCACAAACATCGTAAAGATGAAATGTTTAACACTTCAGATTTTTTAGTAGCTCAAAACTTTCAACTAGATAATTCTGTTGAATCGTTACGTCCATCCATTGAAACATTTCTGCATTTATTGATGCCACATAAATATGTTGTTCACCTTCACTCAGTTAATATAATTTCAAACTCAATTCTACTAGATGGTGAGCAAAAGCTTACTAATCTTCTTGATGGCATTAATTGGAGATGGGTAGACTATGTAAGGCCTGGAGTTCCTCTGGCTTATTCTGCACAACAAGTGATGGCCTCAAATCCAGATGTCCTTGTTTTGGCGAATCATGGCGTACTTTTTGGGGCAGAGAGTATTGAAAAGGCATCAATACTTTTGGATGAAATTGAGAATCGAGTTAAAAGAGAAATAAGGTCTTATGAGTTCGATGATAATTTTAATAGTGTTGAATCTTTAATTTCTAATTCAGATTATTACCTCTCTAAAAATCAATCTATACATTCTCTTGCCTTTGATGAAACTGCCTGTTTTATAGCCTCTAAAGGCACTCTTTATCCTGATCACGTAGTGTTTCTTGGAGCTGGGCCAATGACTGTTTTAAGTATTAAAGAGTTTAAGGTCTATCTTAAAGATAACTATTTTGGAAAAATAGATGATAAAAAAAATATTATTATTGTTCGAAATCTTGGGGTATTCATTTTAAAAAATTTGGGTGAAATAGAAGAATCGATGTTGCATTGTTTATCCAATATATTGCTTCGTACTCAATCTGATGATGAGTTACGATATCTTTCTGAACAAGAAGAGGCAGAGTTAGTTGATTGGGATGCTGAGAAGTATCGTAAATCTATTCAAAGATGATAGTATGCAGATAGTAATACCAATGTCAGGATTTGGAGAGAGATTCCTTAAGGCTGGTTATTCTATACCAAAGCCACTCATAGTAATTGATGGTAAGACTATTATCCAGCATGTAATAGAAATGTTTCCTGGCGAGAATGATATTACATTTATTTGTAATAAAGATCATCTTAATGATAAGAAATATCGAATGGATGAAATCCTGAGAGCTATAGCACCAAAAAGTAAAATTGTACCAATTAACCCACATAAATTAGGCCCAGTTCATGCAGTTTTGCAGGCAATAGATTTTCTTGATCTTAAAAAACCAACCATAGTAAATTATGCAGATTTTACTTGTGATTGGAATTATATTGATTTTTGTAATGTAGTTCAGCAAACAGAATGTGATGGAGCAATTCCATGTTATCGAGGTTTTCATCCACACACTCTTTGGAGTAATTACTATGCTTATGTAATAGAAAACGAAATGCATGCATTAGATATCCAGGAAAAAAAACCATTTACTGATTCTCCCATAGATGAGTTTGCGTCAAGTGGAACTTACTATTTTAAAAGTGCTAATCTTATGCAACAATACTTTGAACGCTGCGTGTCTGAAGATTTAACTGTTGGTGATGAGTATTATGTAAGTATGGCATACAAGCCTATGATTCAAGATGGTTTAAATATCCAAGTATATGAGCTTGAGCATTTTATGCAATGGGGTACGCCTTCTGACCTTAAAGAGTATTGTTATTGGTCTAAAACATTTAGATCAATGCTTAATAAGCAAGAGATACCAAGGCAATCTGGAGCACTTATATTGCCAATGGTAGGATCTGGCAGTCGTTTCCAAAAAGAAGGATATAAAACCCCTAAACCGCTCATTCAAGTTTCAGGGAATCCAATGGCAGTTCAGGCGCTAAAGTATTTACCTAAGGCGGAGCGACATAAATTTGTTTTGCTTAAAGATTTGCTGGGTATTAATGATCTAATAGCGGCTCTTCAGAAAGATTCAATAGCGCCAGAGTTTGCTTTATTGGATTATATGACTGATGGTCAAGCTTCGACATGTGTTGAAGGAGCAAAAGGACTTGAAATTGATAAGCCTGTAACAATTGCAGCTTGTGATAATGGAATGATTTATGATATAAATTTATTTCAGTCATTAATGGATTCTGATGATATAGACGTTATTGTTTGGGGGGCAAGGGGTTATCCAGGTGCAATTCGTACTCCAGAAATGTATGGATGGATTGATGCAGATGAAACAGGTGTAATTCAAAATGTTTCTGTCAAGAAGGCTCTTTCTGATCCAGAGAAAGATCCAATTATTGCTGGCACATTTACATTTAAAAAATTAGGTAATTTCATTAAATGTGTAGAGCAGATGAAAGAACGTGGAGCCCTTATTAATAATGAATATTATGTAGATATGGCAATAAATGATGCAATAGCACTAAATTTACGTTGTGTTTTGTTTGAAATTGACAGTTATATTTGCTGGGGTACGCCAAACGATCTTAAAACATTCGAGTATTGGCAATCTTGTTTTAATGAATGGGATTACCATCCTTATAATAAACTGTTAGATAAAAACACAAAACTAGATAAAGAAAATTTACTTTAATTAATAATAATCAAGAATTAACTAATATTTTATGAAAACTATAGAAAAAAAAATCTGGGGATGGTCGAAATCAGTTTATGCAAACTCAGAAGTCTCATATCCAGAATCTATAGAAGATATATTTAAAGTAATTTCAAAATCAAAAGAGAAAAAGAAAAGTATTGCTATAAGGGGGGCTGGATTAAGCTATGGAGATAACACACTTAATATAAGTGGAACAGTTCTTTGCACAGAGAAAATGAACGATATTATTCATTTTGATTCTATTATTGGACAAATTGTTGTTCAGTCTGGAGTAACAATTGAAGATGTGTATCTCCACTGTATTAGTCATGGATGGCTAATGCCAGTTTTGCCAGGATCTCGATATGTTACTATTGGAGGTGCTTTAGGAAATAATATTCATGGTAAAAATTGTGAGCAAGAGGGGAATATTGGAGAGCATGTACTTAGTTTCAAAATAGTTCTATCAAGTGAAGAAGTTTTAGAGTGTAGTAGAGAAGAAAACTCTGATATTTTTTATACTGCAATATCAGGTTTGGGCCTTATTGGTGTAATTGTCGAAATTACCTTAAAGATGAAAAAAGTGCTATCAAATTATATTCATGGCCAGTCTAAACGTGCAAAATCAATCGAGCATTTAATTGATCTATATGAAGATACTATCAGTAAGTCAGATTATTCTATTGCAACAATTGATGCAATATCTAAAGGTAAATCTTTAGGAAAAGGGGTAATACATTTTGGTAGTTTTATTGAAAATGGTGATTACTCAGTAAAAAATCATAAGATAAGCGAGAAGAGAGTTTTTAAGTTTTTACCAAGGTTTTTATTAATAATTTTTGCAAGAACATATTTTGGTAATAAAGTTATAGAATATTTCTTTAGGCTTCATTCAGCTGGCTATACTAACTTTTTACCAAACAAAAAAAAGATTTTTTCTTTTTCAGAGTACCATTTTCTGATGGACAGCATTCTTCCTGATTATAATCTTTTTTCTAAGGATGGATTTTATGAATATCAGGTATTAATTCCTAAGAGGTTTGCAAAAGAAGGGTTAAAAAGATTGATAGAAATTACACACAAATATGGATATTATTCTACTATGACGTCTCTCAAAGCATATAGGAAACAGAGTGAATCATTTGTTAAATCATTTGAATTGGATGGTTATGGGATTACTTTAGATATTAATAAAGTACCTAAGGATGTATCTCGTCAAAGAGATATGTTTATAGAGATGAATGATTTAGTTCTTAGCTATAAAGGAAAGCAACATTTAGCTAAAACGCCAATTATTCTCAAAGAACAGTTTGAATCCATGTATCCGAGTTACGAAAAATTACAGGAATGTAAGTTAAAATATGATAAGGAAAATTTGTTTAATAATGACATGTGTAGAAGAATATTCAAAGAAGACGATTATGGACATAATGACGAATTGCAATTAAGGTTTTAATATGAATAACAATCTGTATAAATTAGAAGATATATCTTCAATATCAAATAGTCAAATTATAGATATGTATTCATCTCATATTAATCCAACCTTAATGGATATCTTCAAGCTATTAGGTTTTGGAGAGCTTGATGTAAGTCATGCTAGAGGGGTATATATATATCTGCAATCAGGAAGAAAAGTGTTGGATATGACTTCAGGTTTTGGTGTTTTAGCTTTGGGACATAATCATCCTGAAGTTATAGATGCAGAGAGATTTTGTCATAATAATGATATTATTGACATGCAAAAACTTGGTCCAAATCGACTTCAGTCTGTTCTTGCGCATAATTTATCTCAATTGCTTCCTGGAGACCTTAATATTACTACGCTTAGTGTATCTGGTGCTGAAGCAAATGAAGCAGCCATTAAACTTGTGACAAGGTCTCAGAAAGATAAGAGAAAGAAATTTATGATAAGGATGGAAGGTGCTTATCATGGTAAGACCCATGGAGCACTATCTCTAACAGATAGTGAAGGATTTGGAGAGGGCTTCTTAATAGGAATACCAAAAGAAAATATAATAACAATTCCACATGGGGATTTAAGTGCACTTAAAAGCATAATTTCTGAGCATACTTTCTCTGATGGTAAGAATGATATTATTGCAATTTTTATTGAACCTATGGGTGGACAAGATATTCAAATATTACCTGATGGATTTTTATTAGAAGTTTGTAAAATATGTAAAAGTAAGAAAATTTATACAGTTTTTGATGAAATAAAAGTTGGTTTAGGCCGTTTAGGAAATGGATACTTATTTTGTTTTGAAAAAGATGGTGCCGTTCCAGACGTTGTAACTATATCAAAAGCTTTAGGGGGTGGTAAAAGAGCTATTGGTGCAATGGTTACTTCAAATAAACTATTTAAATCTGCATATGGTAGTAGAGATGATTGTGCGTTACATAGTTCAACCTTTAGTGGAATTGGAGAGTCTTGTGCTGTTGCTATAGCAACTTTAAATTTAATATCTGATAAAAACTTCCTCAAGAGTGTTGATGAGAAGGCTATTTTTTTAAAAAATGAGTTAGTTAAATTACAAAAGAAATATCCAAAATATATTAAGAGTATTAAGGGAGAGGGCTTATTTCTAGGTATTGAATTTGATTTTGGATGGGTTTCTAAAGTTGCAAATATTTCTAAAAGCAAAAAAATTTCCAAAATTGCAAATGGTGTTGGAATTGCATCAATTGTAAGAAGATTATTTAAAGACTTCGATGTACTTTGTCATTTCACAGGCTCCAACCCTTGTGTTTTACATTTAATGCCACCTTTAATAATAACTGATAGTGAGATTGAGATATTTTTGAAGGCGATAGAAAGTATATTAAGTGAGAGCTTTGAATCTACTTTAATTGGTTTTATTTCTGGAAACTTGAAAGATGTGATCCGATAACTCAAAAAATTAAGTAAATTGTTATTTTTTAATTTTATTATTTCTTTATCTTTACTTTACTCTGGAAAAGGGGAGTAAAGTTTTTTACAGTTATTGATAGCTAAATATTATGTGTTTTGAGCCAAATTATTATTGGAAAAATGAAATTTAATGTAATTAAAAAATTAATATTAGATACTTTAGTTGCAATTAAAAATGTAGGCATATTAAATACCAGTAAGCTTTATATAAGCGTAATTATTGATAGGTTATTTTATTATGATAGTGAGTATGATATAAAAGAATCAGTTGATCCAAGAGATACGATACCGAACCATCCAAACGTTGGTCACGCTACAATATACATCCCAACCAGAGTAAGTCCATTTATGAGTATGTTAAAAACTCTCAATCCAAATACAAATGACACAGTATTTGTAGATTTTGGATGCGGAAAAGGTGGGGCATTATTATTAGCAGCTAAATTTGGAATAAAAAAAGTTAAAGGCATAGAGTTTTGTGATAAATTAAGTTCAATTGCTTCCAATAACATGCAAACTTTTTCAGATAAAGAGGGTACTAGTAGTTTTGAATTTGAAATAATAAATAATGATATGTCGTTATACAATCTTGATGTATTAGATAACTTATTTTATTTCTATAACCCTTGTGATGAATACATTTTAGATAAGGTTATTAAAAATATAATTTATTCTTTTTCAGAATCACCTAGAGGTGGAATAATTGTATATCAAAATAATACAATTAATCATCCAACAATTTTTGATAATTATAAAGAATTATCTTTTTTATTTTGTAATGAATTTATTGGTAATAAATTTTTTCTTTATAAGATACATGAAAATATACAATAATAATTTTTGTATTTTTTTCTTAAATTAATTTTTTTTCATTTATCATGGACATATTTTTTAGTGGAAGGAAAGTTATAGTTATAAAAATAAAAATATCTAGATTAATTAAAGGGTAATTTAATGCTTAAAATGTCTTTAATAATTCCTTGTTACAATGAGTCTAAAAACTTACCTTTGCTTCTAAGTAGATGCAAAGACATTAATTCTAAAGAAAAGAATATAGAAATTATTATTGTTGATAATGGTTCTACTGACGATACTTCTTTAGTTTTAGATGACATAGCTTCTAATCTTTCTTTTATAACTATAGTAAAAGTAGAAATTAATCAGGGTTATGGACATGGTATATTGGCAGGATTAAATATTGCAAAAGGAGAAATTTTGGGTTGGACTCATGCAGATATGCAGACAGACCCTAATGATGCAATTAAAGGACTTGAGTTCTTTCAAAAGTCAGATCAACCAGAACTATTATTTATTAAAGGGAAGAGATATGGTCGTTCGATTGGAGATAGTATAATCACCATTGGTATGGCGATATTTGAAACTCTGCTTTTACGTAAATCTATGTGGGATATTAATGCTCAGCCAACTTTGTTCCATCGAAAATTCTTATTAGATTGGAAGTTGCCACCAAATGATTTTTCATTGGATTTATATACTTATTATATGGCAAAAAAATCAAAATTATTGGTGAAGCGTTTTCCAGTAGCTTTTGCTGAAAGAGCTTATGGAGTATCTAACTGGAATGTAAGTGCTATTTCTAAGTATTATTTTATTAAGAGAACCATTACTTTTAGTTTTAGCCTTCAGAAAAGGATGAAATAAGATGCATAGGATATTACATAGAGTGAACACAATAGGATTACTTGAGAAAACTTCGTTGGATATTGGAGTTGAGGTCGATATTCGCTCAAATGGGGAGAATTTAATCCTTCATCACGATCCATTTGAAGAGGGTGAATTATTTGGAGATTGGATAAAATCTTATCATCATGGGACATTAATTTTAAATGTGAAGGAAGAGGGTTTAGAGGGTCCAATTTTAAGTCTGATAAATCAGTATAAAATCAAAGATTTTTTCTTTCTTGATCAGTCATTTCCCTTTTTAAGGAAAACTGCTTTTATGGGGGAGAGTCGCTGTGCAGTTCGTGTTTCAGAGTATGAGAATATTGAAACTGTCTTAGCTTTATCAGGTTTAGTAGATTGGGTGTGGGTTGATTGTTTTTCGCGCTTCCCATTGAATAAGGATGAAGCAAACCAGCTAAAAAATTCTGGATTCAAGTTGTGCCTTGTCTCTCCTGAACTTCAAGGTAGAGAAGATCGTTCTCATGTTATTGAATTCAGGCGACAAATTGAGCAATTAGGCATAAAAGGAGATGCAGTATGCACCAAATACACAGACCTATGGGGCTAATTTGGTCTGATTTATGTAGAGAAAAGCTATTTCGTATAGGTGTTGTAATCAAGATTATATTGATTATTTCTTTAATACCGACAATTCAACAGGATTGGTTTATTCCATTTATTGTTAATTGGATTGAAAATCCAACAACACTTCCTTGGTCTGGATATTTGTCATCTAATGGTGATGTATTAGCCTTCCCTTATGGGGTAGTTATGTTTATTTTTCATCTACCAGCCACTGCAATTGGATGGACTTTCGATTATTTTTTTGGTGTTGAATATTTTACAAGTATTGGTTTTAAAATTAGTTTGCTTGGGGCAGATATATTACTTTTGCTGCTTCTTCTTCAGATCTTTGAGCAACATTGGAAAAAAGTATTAATATACTATTGGGTTTCACCTCTTGTTTTATTTATTACTTATTGGCATGGTCAGACAGATCTTATTCCTGTAGTCATATTTATTTATTCCTTAACACTCATTAAGCGAGGAAATTACTGGTTTGCGGGTCTTATCCTGGCATGCTCTATTGCAACAAAACATAGTATGTTAATTGTAGTGCCATTTATTATTCATTATTTGTGGTCTCATAATGGAATCAATAAGGAATTACAACGTTTCTTGGGTTTTTTTATTGGAACACTTTTAGTAATTGAAGTCCCATTCCTTTTTTCAGAAGCTTTTCGAATGATGGTTTTGGAGAATCGTGAAGTTGAAAAGCTTTATTGGTTGTCTATAAAAATGGGAGAAGGTAATTTAATCTTTCTCACACCCCTGCTTTATTCATTATTGCTATATTTTTTTTGGAGAATTAGGAGAATAAATTTTGATCTTCTTTTTGCGATAATTGGTGTCGCATTTAGTTTAGTCATTTTGATGACCCCTTCAACACCTGGTTGGTATTTGTGGCTAGTGCCTATTTTTACTCTACATCAAATTCGTTATGGCTCAGGTGCCGTAGTGATAATTGGTATATTTAGTTTTCTTTTTATATCGTATCATTTGTTATATAGTAGTGGTGCAAATTTTATTCTATTTGATTTTGCTTCACCCAATATATTCTTTTTGAAAAACTCTTTTTTTCAATCGCTACACTACACTCTAATGATAAGTTCAGGGTTACTTATTACAATTCAAATTTTACGAGAAGGGGTTCATGAAAATGATTACTATCGTTTAGGAAATAAACCCCTTGTTCTTGGAATTGCGGGAGATTCAGGAGTTGGTAAAACTATTTTTTCTAAAGGCCTAGCCTCTATTTTTGGTGAACGTTGGTTGGTAGAGGTTTCTGGAGATGATTATCATAATTGGGAGCGATCCTCACCAATGTGGAATATTAGAACACATCTTGATCCAAAAGCAAATCGCCTATTTGAGTTGGTCAGAGATATCCAAAGTTTGATAAGTGGTGAGGTTGTAAAAGCGAGACAGTACAATCATGTCACAGGCCGTTTTTTACCACAAGAAATTAGAAAAACCCAGAATATTATTCTCGTTGAAGGGCTTCATACTCTTTATCCAAAACAGTTATTAAAAGAGCTAGATGTAAGTTTTTTTATTGAAATGGAAGAGTCATTAAGGTTGTTTTTTCGTGTTAAGCGAGATACTGAAGAAAGAGGGCACTCAAGAGAAGCTACTTTAAATGAAATAGAAAAAAGAAAAGCTGATAGTGAAAAATATATTAAACCGCAGTCGAAAAGAGCTGACGTTATATTTTCTTTGTTACCAGTTAATCAGGAGCTATTTGAGCAAGATCATATTATAAATTCTAATATCAAGTTAAGGGTATGTATTAAAAATGGTATCTACTATCAACAACTTGTAAGAGTTTTGATAGGTGTTTGTGGGTTACAAGTTAATATAGATTCAGTTGATGAAAAAGGTGAGGTTATTCTTGAGATTAGCGGAGATGTTGTGTCAGATGATATCAGGCTAGCTATTGATATATTGGTGCCTCATATGGATGAATTACTTAACCTTAGTGCTGAATTTACAGAGGGAATTAATGGAGTTATGCAGATTATCTCACTTATGGAGATAGATGAAGCTTTAAAACGCAGGAAGTCATGATGAGGATGGAAGACAAAAAAAATATTCAATTAAATGGCCTGCCTAAGGCAGTTATTTTTGATACAGATAATACCTTATACCCGTATTTACCGGCTCATAATGAGGCTACCCTTGCAGTAGAGGAAAAGGTAGAAAAACAACTAGGCATAGATAAAGTAATTTTTCGTGCAGAATTTAAAAAAGCTAGAGAAGAGATAAAAAATAGACTTGGTAATGTAGCAAGTTCTCATAGTAGGCTTTTATATATGCAAAAAACTATAGAGAAATTAGAACTTGGTACAAGAATTCTAACGACACTTGATTTAGAGCAGACTTACTGGCGAACATTCTTAAGTAATTGCAGACTTTTTCCTGAAGTTCTTGATTTTATTCAGCTTTTGAGGAGTAAAGGTATTATTACTGCTAATATTACTGATTTGACAGCTCAAATACAATTTCGTAAGTTAGTATATTTTGGTTTAGATGAATTTTTTGATTACGTGGTTACCTCAGAAGAGGCAGGAGCTGATAAGCCAGATAAAATGCCATTTAAAGTTGCACTTGAAAAGTTGCAATTAGATCCCGAAAATATTTGGATGATAGGTGATAATCCAAAGACTGATATGGTTGGAGCTGGAGAAATGGGTATGATCAAAATTCAAAAATTCCATGATGGTGTAAAGGTTATAAATAGTGGTATGGCAAAGCCTGATTTAGTATTCAGTAATTATAGTGAGCTAATTTCACTAATTTCTTGATTGTAAATACATAGATTATTAAAAATAAAAGGTATTTAAAATAATATGGTTTCTTTAGAACTCATGTCTTTATATATAATTCACTTTATTATATTTTCTTCCAATAAAAACATGAAAAATATATATGATTAGTATCATAACAGTTGTATTAAATTCTGAAGATTCAATAGAAAAAACAATTCAAAGTGTTATACAACAGTCATATAAAGACGTTGAATATATCATAATTGATGGTGGATCAACAGATCGAACAACTGAAGTAATTAAAGAATATGCTGATCATATTGCCTACTGGTCAAGTAAGCCAGATTTTGGAATAAGTAATGCGTTTAATAAGGGTTTAGCCAAAGCAACTGGAGACTTGATTGGTATAATTAATGCTGGGGATATTCTTTTAGAAGATGCCCTGCTTTCTATTTATAATGCGTTTACAGAAAATAATTTTGATTATTTATATGGTAATTCTGTCTTAAAAGATTTTAATAATATTGAGTTAAGGGTCTTAAGGCCAGCCAAAGTAGTTGGATTTCCATATGGTGGCATGCCATTCCAACACTCTACATTTTATGCCACTAAAAAAGTCTTTGATAGTGTTGGAAACTATAACATTAACTATAAAACAGCAATGGATTTTGAGTTTTTATTAAGAGTTTTAAAGATGAACTTCAAAAGTTACTATCTAGATAAAAATTTAACTGTTTATTATAGAGGTGGGATGTCAGACCAGCGCTATTTTTCTGGTAATTTAGAGGTTGTATGTGCTTCATTAACTTATGAAAATGTGAGCTTTATGAGGGTTATTGGTAATGCTTTAAGTAATATTTTGAAAACAACCATTAGAAAAATTTTTAAACTATGATAAATTTTCTACTTACTAGGCTTAGCTTAACTTTTAGACGCTATGTTTTTTCGGAGTTTTTTCTTGGCCTTGCTCTTGGAACAGGTCATTTAACTTCACTAAGATTTATGGGAAAAATAGGTTTTTCAGAGATATTATTTTTGTTAGTTATGCTATTTTTGTCGATTTTTCATTTAAAAAAAGTTCTAACTTTTTCAAATACTTATGAATCCTTATTAAGAATATATTTATTAGTGACAATATTTATTGTAACTCCAATTGTAACCTCTGCAGTTTCTTTACTTACTGATTATAACTCTTCAATTTTTCATGTAATTTCTTTTATGATTTCATTTGCTTTAGTATTTCTTCTTATTGAGGCACGAAAAGATGGGTTCAGTCTTAAAAATGTTACTTTATGGTTTTTTCTCATCTACATGGGGCTGCATTTTTTTACATATTTTATATATTCTCCAGAAAATCTCAGGTATTCCTATGTATATACTGGCGGAGCTAATAACCCGAATCAAATAGTCTATTATTCTCAATCTTTGTCTCTTTTATTAGCTGTTTTTTTTAAAAAACAAGCACTTTTTGTGTTGCCATTAATTATTCTATTGACTCTTCAAGTTAATAGTGATGCATATTATTATGGGCTTTATATGGCTGCTGGTTTCTATCTATTTTTACAATTTATCTACATACGAAAATATAGCGCTGAAAAAAATTTATTAATTTTTTTCATACCTATTATCATGGTAATTACTATCATTTTTTATATTTACTCGAATGACGCTGCTTCGATATGGGAAGTTGCTGGTGGACATGGAAGATCAGTGTTGGCTTTGAATGCGCTTGATGTTATTGCCTCTTCACCAATTGTTGGCTATGGGATTGGGTCTTTTTCTGGAAAGGAATTAGGGGTGGCCTTTACAGGGACTGAAGCTCACTCTAACATTTTAGATTTAACTATGAATTTTGGCATCTTATTTACCTTAGCTGTTTACTTCGTTATGATTAAAGCAGTATTAATTGCAGTAAATAGACATGACTTCTTCGTTGCAGCTTTTATGATTTCTTTTATAATCACTGGGATATTTCACTATACTGCTAGGCATTTTATTTTTTGGGTAGAGTTTTCAATGTTTTATTATTATGCATTTTATTTATATAAAGATAAATTTATCTATAGTAAGTCTAATTAAATAAAAAATTCTAGTGAATTTTTTATCTTTAAAGAGGAGAGTTAATGAGAGAAAATATTAATAAATCTGTTGTGAATGATTTTGGGAAAGAGTGGGACAAGTTTGATCAATCAGCAGTCTCTCTTCTAGAGCAAAAAAATAGTTTTGATAAATATTTTTCTTTATTTCCTTGGGATATATTGCCAGAAAATGCAGAAGGTTTCGATTTGGGATGTGGAAGTGGAAGGTGGGCCTACTTCTGCGCCCCTAAAGTAGGAAAGCTTCATTGTATTGATCCTGCCTCTTTAGCTCTAGATGTTGCGAAGGTGAAATTAGCTAATTATGATAATTGTGTGTTTCATAATGTTGGAGTTGATGATATTCCTATGGAGGACGAATCAATGGATTTTGGATATTCCTTAGGCGTTCTCCATCATATCCCTGATACTTTAGATGGTTTGAAAAAATGCACTAGTAAATTAAAAGAAGGCGCCCCTTTTTTAGCATACATATATTACTCATTTGATAATAAACCTAAATGGTATAAATTGATTTGGCAAGTGACTATTCCATTTCGACTTTTTATCTCTATACTTCCATTTCCTTTGAAATATATACTTTGTCAAATTATTGCATTATTTATTTATTTTCCTCTTGTAAAACTTTCTATGGTTTTAGAAAAAATCGGGATGAATGTTGATAATATTCCACTGAGTTCATATAGAAATAAAGGTTTTTATTCATTAAGGACTGACGCTTTAGATCGTTTTGGAACAAAGTTGGAACAACGCTTTTCAAAAAATCAAATTACTGAAATGATGCTAGAGGCTGGGCTTGAAAGAATTGAATTTAGAGATAAAGATATATTTTGGTGTGCCTTAGGCTATCGTTGTATTAAATAAAATATACTATATAAATTTGATTTTGATTATTAAGGAGAACAAAATTGTGCGGATTTGCAGGCTTTATCTCAAATAATCTAATTGAAAGTCAATCTAGAAGCAATATCTTAAAAATGATGGGCCAGTCACTTTTGCATCGTGGCCCAGATCAAAGTGGTGAATTTAATTATTTAAAACGAGGTTTTAGTCTTGTCCACCAAAGGCTTTCTATATTAGATACTTCAGAAAATGGAAAGCAACCGATGATCTCTCCTTCAGGTAGATTTGTAATTGCTTTCAATGGAGAAATATACAACTATAAAGATCTTAAAAGTGAGATTCAAAAGTCAGATTTTTATATTAATGATTGGAATAGTGATTCTGATACTGAAGTTTTACTTCGGTGTATTGAAATTTGGGGTCTAGAAAGAACGTTAACTAAAATTGTGGGAATGTTTTCTTTTGCCTTACTAGATATGGAAAATGATGATCTTTTCCTTATTAGAGATAGAATTGGTGAAAAACCACTTTACTATGGATGTCAAAAAGGTAGTTTTATATTTGGGTCTGAACTCAAGGCACTGAAAGTGCATTCAGATTTTGAAAATATTATTGATAGAAATAGTATTACCTTGCAACTAAGATTTAGTTCTATTCCTGCTCCATTTAGTATCTATAAGGGTATAAAGAAGCTATTGCCTGGAACTTATATAAAGCTTTCATTAGCAAATAATAATTTTCAAATAGAGAACATCCCATCACCAACTCCATATTGGAAATTGTCAAATATCATATCAGAAGGAAGAAAAAATGTTTTTCTGGGAGGTGATAATGAAGCAATAGGCCAACTTGATAAATTATTGAATAAGTCAATAGAGCAGCAAATGCTTTCAGATGTTCCTTTAGGTGCATTTTTATCAGGTGGTGTTGACTCTTCATCTATTGTTGCAATAATGCAAGCCCAGTCTAATAAGCCCATTAAAACTTTTACAATTGGTTCTGATGATCAAAGCTATAATGAGGCTAAACATGCAAAATTAATTGCTGAATATCTTCAAACTGATCACACAGAGTTGTATGTGTCTGCTCAAGATGCCCTTAATATAATTCCTTATTTACCTAAACTATATGATGAGCCTTTTTCTGACTTTTCACAAATACCAACATCAATAGTTTCAAAACTAGCAAAAAAACAGGTTACTGTTTCTCTTTCAGGAGATGCGGGCGATGAATTATTTGGGGGATATAATCGGTATATTGGAGTTAATAATTGGTGGTCTAAAATCAACTCAATGCCTTTTTGGCTAAGAATGTTTCTTAGTTCAAAAATATTATCTATTTCACCACTTAAGTGGGAGAATTTTGAGGAATTTTCGTCAAAAGTAATTTCTAAGCGATTCCCACTTGGAGGGTTAGGCAATAAAATGCAAAAAGTTGGCTCAGTATTGGGAATTAAAGATGCTTCTGAACTCTATAATCATTTTGTTTCAAATTGGTCATTTCCAGAAGAAGTCGTACTAAAAGGGGTTGAGCCAATAATTCTAAATATAGCTAATGAGATAGATTTTGATGATGTTGCTTCTAAAATGATGGCTATGGATACTATGCAATATCTCCCAGATGATATACTTGTGAAACTTGATAGGGCGGCAATGGGAGAGTCATTAGAAACACGAGTGCCTTTTTTGGACCATAGGATAATTGAGTTTGCGTGGACCTTGCCTTTATCAATGAAAATTAGATCTGGCCAAGGTAAGTGGATATTACGTCAGTTATTAAATAAATATGTACCAAATAAATTGACTGAAAGACCAAAAACTGGTTTTAATTTACCAATTGATAAATGGCTGCGTGGACCTTTAAAAGATTGGGCTGAAGATTTACTTGATGAAAAACGCTTAATAAGAGAAGGTTATTTTAATCCAATTCCAATTAGACAAAAATGGGAAGAGCATATTTCTGGTAAATATAACTGGCAACATCAATTATGGGATGTGTTGATGTTTCAATCATGGCTCAAAGAGCAGTCACTCTAGTGAACTTTCTAATAATAGCAAGTTCGCCTAACTCAATTCTTAATTTTCGAGGCCATCTAATTGAGTCTTTGATTTCTAAGGGTTATAAGGTTCATGTTTCTTCACCTGGATTGCCTGAGACAAGCCCACTTAGGGCTAAGCTCGAAGAAAAAGGAATAAAGGTCCATAACAATAATTTTAGTAGAACTGGTTTAAATCCTTTATCTGATTTTAGAACTTTAATATCACTTTTAACTTTAATGAGGAGTGTTAAGCCTGAATATGTCTTAAGCTATACCGTTAAGCCTGTAATTTATGGTTCGATAGCAGCTCAAATAATGGGAATAAAGAAACATTTTGCTTTAATTACAGGACTTGGACTTACATTTTCTACTGAATTTACTAAGCATCGCCCTTTAATACACTTTTTTATTAAATTCCTTTATAAAATTAGCTTAAGGAAAGCTGATAAGATTTTTTTTCAAAATCCTGATGATGAGTTGCTTTTTAATAAATTAAAAATAACACACAACTTAAGTCCAACATTTATAGTTAATGGTTCAGGTGTCGATTTAGATTATTATCATGAATGTGAATTACCTAAAAAACTAAACTTCTTACTAATTGCGCGCTTATTAGAGTCAAAAGGGGTTCGAATATATGCTGAAGCAGCAAGCATAATAAAGATAAATCATCCAAATGTAGTTTTTACTTTAGTGGGAAAGATTGATGAAAATCCGAATGCAATATCAAAAAGTATCTTAAATGAATGGATACATAGTGGTGATATAGATTATCTTGGGCACTTGTCAGATGTTCGAGGCGCAGTTGCAAATTGTAGTGTTTTTGTTCTTCCATCCTATTATCGTGAAGGGACACCTCGTAGTATTCTTGAAGCAATGTCTATGGGTAGAGCTGTTATTACTACTGATTTGCCAGGCTGTCGTGAAACTGTAGTAGATGGAGAAAATGGATACTTAGTGAAACCTAAATCAGTTGAATCTTTAGTGGAGGCTTTAAATTTTTTTATTGATAAGCCTAATTTGATTCTATCAATGGGTAGAAAGTCTAGAGAAATTGCAGAAATAAAATATGATGTTCATAAGGTTAATAAAGTTATGATTAGAGAGGCTAGGATTAAAGATGTTTAAAAGAACTTTTGATTTATTATTATCTTTATTTGCAAGTGTTATTTTGCTTCCAATATTTTTATTAGTTATGGTTATGGTAATATTAAAATCAGGAAGACCAATTTTTTTCTTTCAACTTCGCCCTGGTTTAAATGGTAAGCCGTTTAAAATAATAAAGTTTCGTACAATGAATAATAATATAGCTGATAATTCTCAATCTCATACGCGCTTTGGTACCTGGTTGAGATCAACTAGTTTAGATGAAATTCCTGGTTTATGGAATGTTATAAAAGGTGAAATGAGCCTAGTTGGACCTAGACCCTTATTGATAGAATATCTTCCTTTATATAGTAAACATCAAAATAGGAGGCATGAGGTGCGACCAGGAATCACTGGCTGGGCTCAAGTTAATGGTAGAAATATAATTTCATGGGAAAAAAAATTTGAAATGGATGTTTGGTATGTTGATAATAAAACCTTTCTATTGGACTTAAAAATACTTTTGTTAACTGTAAAAAAAGTATTTTTTCGTGAAGATATTAATTCGTCAGTTAATTTGACAATGCCGCGTTTTCAAGGATCGGGAAAGAGCATGCATAATGATTAAGACTATTTTTGGAATTTATGGCGCAAATGGTTTGGGTAAGTGTGTTTTACCAATAGCAATTGAGTATTTAAATAATCTAGGAATTAGTGTTGAGAGTCTATTTTTTATTGATGATAAGCCTCATACAAAAAAAATCAATGGACATTTAGTATTAGAATATAAAGATTTTATTAAAATTGATGCAGATAACAAGTTGATTTCCTTGGCAATTTCTGACAGTTACATGCGGAAAATACTTGCTAAAAAATGCTCTTTAGATAAAGTAAAGTTATGGAATCTTAGTGCTTTGAATTCATTAATATTGAATGAAGTTTTTCTTAGTGATGGTTACATATTGAGACATTTTTCGACTATTGGCCCTAATGTTAAAATTGGTAAACACTTTATATTAGGGATGTACAGTTATATTTCACATGATTGTATTGTAGGTGACTACGTTACAGTGGCTCCTGGGGCTATGTGTAATGGTAATGTCACTATTGAAAGTTTTGTTTATATTGGTTCTGGTGCTGTTATTAAGCAAGGAACTTCAGAAAATCCGATAACTATTGGCAGAGGTGCAATTATTGGTATGGGTGCAGTTGTAACAAAGAGTGTTCGCAGTGGAGTTACGATGGTAGGTAATCCTGCAAGGCCTCTTGGAACTTTATAATGCTAAATACTTCTTTTTCTAGCTGGCCATCATTTGATAATGATGAAGTCAATGCAGTTAAAAACGTTTTACTTTCAAATAAAGTTAATTATTGGACTGGAGAAGAGTGTCAAAAGTTTGAAAATGAGTTTTCTATTTGGGCACATTCTAAATATTCCATAGCCCTTTCTAATGGAACTGTTGCACTAGACTTAGCTTTAAGGGCTTTAGATATTGGTATTGGCGATGAAGTAATTGTTACATCTAGAACTTTTATTGCATCAGTATCCTCAATTGTAAATGCAGGGGCCACTCCTGTTTTTGTGGATGTAGATAAAAACTCTCAAAATATCTGCCCTTCTTTAATCCTTCCAGCAATTACTAAAAATACTAAGGGGATTATGTGTGTTCATCTTGCGGGTTTTCCATGTGAAATGGATCAAATTATATCAATAGCTAAAGAAAATAATTTACGCGTCATTGAGGATTGTTCGCAAGCTCATGGAGCTCTATACAAGGGTAAATCTGTTGGCTCAATTGGAGATATTGGAACTTGGTCTTTTTGTCAAGACAAAATTATGACTACTGGAGGTGAAGGTGGCATGGTTACAACTAATAGTAAAGTCTTATGGGCTAAGATGTGGTCTTATAAAGATCATGGTAAATCTTGGGAAGCAATGAGTAAAAATAAGCCTTCTAATAAATTTCAATGGGTACATGATTCATTTGGAACTAATTGGAGAATGACTGAAATGCAAGCAGCAATTGGAAGGATTCAATTGAGAAAAATGCAATATTGGCATATTTCAAGAAAAACTAATTCAGAGAGAATTATCGAAACCTGTAAAAAATATCCTTTACTATATAGAGTGCCAGTTATTGATAAAATTTTTGATCATGCCTGGTATAAGTGTTATATTTTTGTTAATGAGAAAAATATGAAGGATGATTGGACAAGGGATCGAATTGTTGAAGAAATAAATCTTCAAAGCGTGCCTTGTTTTGTTGGCTCCTGTTCTGAGGTTTATCTAGAGAAGGCCTTTGATAAAACTAAATTTAGACCAAAATATAGACTGAAAAATGCTAAAGAGCTTGGAGAGACTTCATTGATGTTTTTAGTTCACCCTTCGCTGACTATTAATGAGATTGATAGAGCATGCGCAGCAATTAATGAAGTTTCAATACTGGCTACAAAAGTAGTTTCTTCTAAATATAAATAAATTTTAGGCTAAATTTGATTATAAATATTTTAAGTAAAATAATATCTCTACCGAGAAGGTTTAAGCAATTAATAATGATGTTAATTGATTTAATAGTTCTGATACCAATTGTATTAGCTTCCTTCTCACTAAGATATGGCGACTTCTACATGCCTGAAAATAGTTTAGTTTGGGTTATTTTAATATCGCCTATTATTGCTATACCAATTTTTATTCGTTTTGGCCTTTATAGAGCAGTTATCCGTTATATTGGCTTAAATGCTTTATGGGCTGTTTTTCAAGCAGTTACTATCTATTCCTGCGTCTGGGGCCTGTTTGGTTATATATTTACCCAAGAGGTGTTTACACATGTGTTTCCTCGAAGTGTGATTATATTAAATTGGGGAATTACTTTAATAGTGATTGGGGGTCTTCGTTTAGGCGCAACCTGGGTTCTATCAGATATTGAAGATGAAAAAGCGATCAAAGTTGCAGTTTTTGGTGCAGGATATGCTGGAAGGCAGCTTTCTCTAGCTCTTAAAACATCGAAAGAGTACAAACCAATATTTTTTATTGATGATGATAAGAGAATTATTGGGCGTGTCATAAATGGTATAGAGGTTGTTTCGAGAGAAGGGTTTAAAAAACAGAATAAAAATCAGGAAATAAGTGAAGTTTTGCTGGCAATTCCTTCTGCTCCTCAATTCAATAAAAAAGATATCATTGTTTTTTTAGAATCATTGAATATCCCCCGAGTTCGATCTTTGCCAAGCGTTTCACAATTAGCAATGGGTAATATTAAAATAGATGATTTACAAACAATTGATATTAAAGATTTATTAGGAAGATCGCCAGTTAAGCCTAATGATTATCTCCTTAAAATAAATATTCAAAAAAAGATTGTTTTGGTAACAGGCGCTGGTGGCTCGATTGGTTCAGAGCTTTGCCGTCAAATAATTATCCTTAAACCAGAGAAGTTAATTCTATTTGAGATAAGCGAGTCTTCTTTATATCAAATCGAACAAGAATTAAATCAAAAATTGTCTGCAAATATTAAAATTTATCCAATCTTAGGTTCAGTTTTAGATAAAACAAGACTTACTAAAATTTTTAATAAATTTAGAGTAGAAACGATATATCATGCTGCGGCTTATAAGCATGTCCCTATAGTAGAATATAACCAAGAACAGGGTGTATTAAATAATTCTATCGGAACTATGCGTGTTGCAGAGGCTGCAATAGCTTCTAATGTTGATACGTTTGTTTTAATTTCAACAGATAAGGCTGTTAGACCTTCAAGTACTATGGGGGCATCAAAGCGGGTAGCTGAGTTAGTTCTCCAGGCGTTTTCAAAGGAAAATAATTCTACAAATTTTACGATGGTTCGGTTTGGTAATGTATTAGATTCAAGTGGTTCAGTTATTCCACTTTTTAAAAAACAAATTAAAAATGGTGGGCCAATAACTGTTACTGATATCAATATAGTCCGTTATTTTATGACTATACCTGAGGCAGTTGAATTAGTAATTCAGGCTGGAGCAATGGGACGTGGAGGTGATGTTTTTGTTCTTAATATGGGCCAACCAATTAAAATATATGATTTAGCTTTAAAGATGATTCATTTAAGTGGCTTGCAAGTTTGTAATGAAGATAATCCAAATGGAGATATTGAAATTAAATATACTGGCTTAAGGCCTGGTGAGAAACTTTATGAAGAATTATTGGTTGGAGATAATTCTTTTCAAACAGAAAATAAACTAATAATACGAGCAAGTGAAGATATGTTGAGTTGGAGAAAGCTTAAGCCAATGATAGTCGATCTTGAGGCGGCAATTAAAAGCTCAAATCAGTTATTAATTCGAGAAACTCTTTTAAAAATAGTGCCTGAATTTCATCCACAGTCAAAAATTCTTGATTATTTAAGTAAAGATTAAAATAGAGTGCTTTAAATATTTAGTTTTTTAGCAAAGTAATTGGTTGCTTTTACGTAACCCTCAATACTTCCACAATCAAATCGCTCCCCTTGAAATTTATAGGCAATAACATTACCTTTTTGAGCTTGTAAATTAAGAGCATTAGTAATTTGTATTTCTCCACTTGAGTCAGGTTCAATATCTCTAAGGATTTCAAATATATCAGGTGTCAATATGTAGCGGCCAATAATAGCTAAATTGCTAGGCGAATCATTAGGCGATGGCTTTTCAACCATGCCTGTAACTCTATATATATCATTAGAATCATCAATCAAATTTCCAGATATAATCCCATATTTATTACTTTGACTAATTGGAATTTCTTCAATTGCAACTATAGAGCATTGATATTTATTGTAGATTTTTATCATTTGTGATAGGACTGAGTCTTCTTTAGAGTCACAAAGATCATCTGCCAGAATGACGCAAAAAGACTCGTCTCCAATTAGAGGCTCACCAGAAAGAATGGCATGTCCTAATCCAAGCATTTCTTTCTGACGAACGTAAGTAAAAGTAGCTTCTTTAATAATATCTTTAATTTCTTTCAAAAGATGCTCTTTTGAGGAGTTTTTTAATTGTGATTCAATTTCAAATGAATTATCAAAATGATCTTCAATTGCTCTTTTACCTCTTCCAGTAACAATTGCCATATTAGATATTTCAGCTGATAGAGCTTCTTCAACCCCATATTGTAATAAAGGTTTTGTAAGAATTGGAAGCATTTCTTTGGGAACTGCTTTAGTAGCAGGTAAAAAACGAGTTCCATATCCTGCAGCTGGGAAAAGGCATTTATTAATCAATTATTATTTCCTTATATATATTTAAATTTTACCAATTAATTAAAAACTCTAAATTGATAATTACTAATTTTATACTGATTTAGTATTTCTATAATCATCAGATAGAGGTAGTAAGCATTTAGAGTTTATAATTTAACACTTAATCAAAATCAAATTGAGCTTATTTAAAATACATGAAGAAATATTTTATTGAAATCCTCTATTTATTGGGGGATGATAGAAAAAAAATTAAATATTTAATAATACTTTTTTTTGGTATTTCGTTGTTTGATTTGCTAGGCCTTGGATTAATAGCGCCCTATATTTCGTTGATTATCAATCCTGATTTTATTTCTGAAGGTTTGTCTGGCAATTTTGTTAGTCGATTTGGGTTTTTGAAAGATCAAAACTCAATGGTATTATTTTTTGGAATATGTCTTGTTGTTATATTTTCTATAAAAACTACTGTAATTATTTTTGTGAATTATCTTGTGACAAGATTTAGTCAAAATCAACAGGCTAGATTAAGAACAACTTTAATGAAATCTTATCAAAAGCTTTCATATGTTGACTTTACTCAAAGAAATAGTGCAGATTTTGTTTACAATATACAAAATTTATCTGAACAGTTTTCTAATCAAGTAGTTTTGATTAGTTTAAAGATGGTTAGTGACATTATTGTTGGTTCAGCAATAATATTATTATTAGCTTGGAATGATGTACAAATATTTATATTATTAGTAGCGGTTTTTGGAACTTTTATAATTGGATATGACTTTTTTTTTGGTAAAAAGCTTAAAAGTTATGGAGTTCGTTCTAACAAATCTTCTACCTCGATATTAAAAACTGTGCATGAGAGTATGGAGGGTTTAAAAGAAATTCGCATCCTGGGGAAATCATCATACTTCTATAAGAAACTGAAAAAAAGTGCTATAGAATATGGACATTATCAAACTATGTCGCAAGTACTTTCAACAGCTCCTCGTTACCTTTTAGAATTAATTTTCATTTCATTTATTGTTTTATTGGCAATATTGGTTGTTTTTTTAGAAAAAAATCTTATTGAGATAGTTCCACTGTTAGGATTGTATGCAGTTGCTGCTATGCGTTTAATGCCGATTATAAATGGAATTACAAATAGTTTAAATAGATTGCGCTATGGAAGAGATGCGGTTCGTATCCTATATCAAGATTTATTCAACTTGAGTAGCAAAGATAGTTTTAAAGTGTTGGAAGATGCAACAGTACAAAATGATGAAAGGTTTAATTTATTAAAATTAACTGATGTAAGTTTTCGATATCCAGATGTAAATCTGGATGCATTAAAAAATATTTCTTTAGAGATTAATTCGGGGGACTCAATAGGGATAATTGGAGGATCTGGAGCGGGAAAGACTACTTTAGTAGATTTAATTCTTGGGCTAATTAAACCTTATGATGGAAGTATTAATTACAATGGAATGCCCTTAGAGTCTCAACTAAAACAATGGCTTAGTCAAGTTGCATATCTCCCTCAGGAAGTTTTTTTGATTGATGATACTTTAAAAGCTAATATTGCTTTAGGTTTTAATAAAATTGATGAAAATAGATTAATAAACGCTTTAATGCAAGCTAAACTTCTTGATTTTGTCGAACAACTTCCAGAGGGAATTAATACTAAAGTGGGAGAGAGAGGCTTAAGGCTTTCAGGTGGGCAGCGACAAAGGGTTGCTTTAGCAAGGGCTTTCTACCATAACAGAGATATTTTAGTCATGGATGAGTCAACCAGTGCATTAGATAGTGATACGGAATATGAAATTATTCAAGAAATACAAAAGCATAAAGGAGAAAGAACCATTATTGTTATTGCGCATCGGCTTACCACGTTAAAATACTGTGATAGAATTTATAAATTAAAAGATGGTAAGGTAATTAAAGTTGACTCTTATATGAATTTTAAATAAAAATATAATAATTAAAGGACCCTTAAGTGCTAAAAAATTCATCAATTCTAATTACTGGAGGTACAGGATCCTTTGGCCATTCATTTATACCTATGACTTTAGAGAAGTACAATCCAAAAAGAATTGTAGTTTTTTCTCGAGATGAAATGAAGCAATGGGAAATGGCTAAGTTGTTTAAAGAAGATTCTCGCGTTCGTTTCTTAATTGGAGATGTGAGGGATAGAGACAGATTGTATCGTGCATTAGATGGAATTGATTATGTAGTTCATGCTGCCGCAACGAAAATTGTACCTACTGCTGAATATGATCCTTTTGAATGTGTCAAAACAAATGTAATTGGCGCAATGAATCTTATTGATGCTTGTATTGATAAGGGAGTGAAACGTATAGTTGCATTGTCTACCGATAAAGCGAGCGCCCCTGCAAATTTATATGGAGCAACTAAGCTAACTTCTGACAAGTTGTTTGTATCTGGAAATTCTTATACTGGAAGTCATAATACTAGTTTTTCAGTTGTTAGATATGGCAATGTAATGGGATCTAGAGGATCTGTTATTCCATTCTTTATGTCGATTCCAAAAAATGCCGAAATACCAATTACAGATAATCGTATGACTCGATTTATGATTTCACTAGAGCAAGGTGTTGAGTTGGTTTGGCATGCTTTTAATGATATGAAGGGTGGTGAAATTTATGTTAAAAAAATTCCATCTATGAAGGTAACAGATATTGCATTAGCTGTTAATAACAAAGCAAAGCAAAAAGAAGTTGGAATTAGACCTGGTGAAAAATTACATGAACAAATGATTGGTATAGAGGACACACCTTATACTTATGAATATCCAGATTATTTTAAGATTTTGCCTTCTATTAATGGATGGGCTAATGATCAAGAGAGAGTGGGTTCTGGTATCAGGGTTGATCCAAGTTTTATGTATTGTTCGGATAACAACTCAGAATGGATGGAAATTTCTGACCTTGAGAAATGGATAGAAGAAAATCCTAAAAAAGTAGGAAAGTGATACCTTATGGAAAGCAAGATATTAATCAGGCTGATATAGATACAGTTGTAGATGTTTTACAATCTAATTTTCTAACACAAGGTCCACAAGTTCCTTTATTTGAAAAAACAATTTCAGATTATTGTGGTGCGGAATTTGGAGTGGCTGTTAATAGTGCTACCTCAGCATTACATATCGCTTGTCTAGCTTTAGGTCTTTGCAAGGGAGATTGGCTTTGGACTAGTCCAAATTCTTTTGTTGCCTCTGCAAATTGTGGTTTATATTGTGGCGCTAGAGTTGATTTTGTTGACATTAACCCGCAAACCTATAATTTATCTGCTGAAGAATTGGAAAGAAAATTAATTAAGGCAAAGCAAGATAATAATCTTCCAAAGATTGTTATCCCTGTTCACTTTTCTGGACAGTCTTGTGATATGAAAAGAATTTACTCTCTCAGCCAAAAATATGGCTTTAAGATTATTGAAGATGCCTCTCATGCAATTGGTGGTAAATATCTTGATAAGCCGATTGGGGGTTGTCAATATTCTGATATTACTGTATTTAGCTTTCATCCAGTTAAAATTATTACAACAGCTGAAGGTGGATTGGCAACAACGAATGATAAAAAATTATCAGAGCGCATGCAGTTATTTCGAAGTCATGGTGTGACTCGTGATCAAGGGTTAATGACTAAAGAAGTTGAAGGTGGATGGTATTACCAACAGGTTGACTTAGGATTTAACTATCGAATGACTGAATTACAGGCTGGATTGGGTATTTCTCAAATGGAACGATTGGATAAATTTGTTGCTAAGCGCCATATTCTTAAGGAGAGATACAATTCTTTATTAAATGATCTGCCAGTAATCAAGCCTTACCATAATCAAGATAGCTATTCAGCATTGCACCTATATCCGATTCAATTAGATTTAGATAATATTAGAAAAAGTCGTAAGGAAGTTTTTGATCAGTTGAGAAATACCAACATTGGTGTGAATGTTCATTATATTCCTATCCATACCCAGCCTTATTATCAAAAACTTGGATTTAAAGATGGAGATTTTCCTAATTCAGAATCTTACTATAGTGGAGCCATAAGTCTTCCGTTGTTTCATACTATGACATTGGAGCAACAAGATGAGGTGGTGAGCAACTTGGGAAGAATATTAATATAAGTTTATTTGAAGCAAAAGAGTATTAAAAATAGAAGGGTGGTTAGTTATTAAAGATTTTTTTGAAAAGTTTATAATATGTAGTTAGCGTCATTTTGTTCTTGGCACTATGTCTTAAAAATCTATTGTAAATCAATTTTTACATGCCTTAGTCATAATGGATTTAAACGCTTAAACTAATAAAATTATTGGAATCAATACATTATGAAGAAAATTGGTGGAAATAAAGATTTGTTAAATATTATTGCATTTCCTGATATGAACTCAGATCTTGAAATTGTGATTAAAGATGCAATACTGAAAAAATGTGAAGCCCATTCTAAGTGTAGAGAGGTGAAATATAAATTCTATTTCAAATGGTTTAGTTTATCAACATATTATTTAATGATTAAGTCAGTAATGTTCTGTTTGATTAATTATAGAAATGAGGAAAAAATTACCAGCTATGAAATAGATGGAATTAATCTAGGAATTCCTATTTACTCTGCTACTTATAGGAGTTATAAAGTTTATGATAGTAAGCTGTATCTTTTCTATAGGGTATTAATGCAATTTATATTATCAACAAGAGAATATATCAATTCACTTGATATTGTGAGTTTAGCTCACTATGTTTATATTAAGGATATTACATACAGAAACAATATATTATTTGATATTTGCATTAAAAATAATATTAAAGTATTTATGAGAACTTATCCATATAGCCTGGTTTGCTGCCATGATTTACAGTTAACATCAAGAGAAATAGGAAAATATGAATATCCAAGGTTGAAATTTTCTAACATTGAGTATGATGCCTATATGACGGAAAGGTTGCAAAACCCTAAAAAATTTATTTCATACTATTCCCCAGGGTTAAGTAATGAAGTATTGAGTCTTAATGAGAGTGAAAATTTAAGTGTTTTAATATATGCACATTCATTTACAGATGCTCAGCTTTCAAAAGGCTATGATGGATTTATCAATGTTTATGATTGGATAGAATATACGATTGATAATTTATTAACAAAAAATATTGAAATCATAATTAAGGGGCATCCTAATTTTTGGGCTGAAGGATATTTGGCAGATGTGGTTATGTGGGATAAGAAGCTTTGGAAAAAACTAATTGATAAGTATGGCGCCTTTAAAAATGTAACATTTATTGAATTCCCTATTGATAATATTGACTTACTAAAGGAGCTTGATGTTCAAAAAACTATTGTGATTACACACCATGGTAATGCCATAGTTGAGGCAGCATATCTTGGTTATAGGTCGGTATCATCAGATTGCTCTATATGGGGTAATGAGTACTATTCTTTTGGTGTGACTTGGGGGAGTAGGCTAGAATATAAAAAAATATTAGAAAACTTAGATAAAGTTGACTCCATAAAAAATAGCAGACTAAAGAATTTTGTATTTGATACATATATGAATAAGCATGGTTTTCATGGCCCATATTCATGGTATGCTATATTAGCTAAAGATTCTGGAATAACCACTGCAGAGTTAGTTAAGAATCCCGCCTTAGTCTCTATAAATAATCTTGAGAACTATGCTGATACAGTCACTAATATAGCAAACAATATCAAGGATGTTCACTGACATTATTCATGCTGACTAACCTAATTTTAGAACTTATCTTGTTTAAAGAATTATAAATATGTTGTATATATTGTGTTCTGGAAATGTCGATGATAATATGCGAATTAATGAAGTTTTATTTAGTAAAATTTTTCAAAATTTTTCATCTGCATTAATTATTAATATTAAGATTGGAGAGAAAACTAATCTTAGTAATAAGGCAACAAAAATCTCTATGCCTAATGGAGCTTCGGTGCAGATAGTTAATGTTTATTCTTTAAGATATTTATTTACTTTATTAAATAGTAAAGTGGTTGCATTAAGCTTGCTATCTCATGAGATTAAAGATTGGGGCGTCTTTTTTTTATTAAGAGTTTCTGGCATTCCATTAATTTATATTAACAATTCGAGTACGATAGTCAAAATTAACAATAAATTCAAAAAAGGAGATAATAGATCAATTAAATCTATAATTAAAGCTCTGATATCAAGAACCCTGCCTTCTTTGATGTATGTTGCACTTACTCGTATTGGACTCTTACAGAAGATAGATACAGTCTATGTTTCTAATAAATTAGATTATTTGCAGTTCAAGAGGAAAAAACATTATAAAAGGGTTATTTTAGTGAATAGTAAATCATATGACTATTTTTTAGAAGATTATAAGAGGGTATGCGAAGAAAAACATATTACTTTTGTTGATTCCATGATGCCTTATCATAAGGACCAAGTTAAATATGGATTTAAAGTTCTTGATAGAAAGAACTATTATGATTCTTTGGATGCATTATTCACCCAGCTAGAAGTTTTTTTTAATTTGAAAGTTGTGATTTGTGCCCATCCAAAATATAAGATGGAAAATTCAGAGATGGATTTTGGTGATAGGACTGTTATTAAGAACCAGACAGATAATTATATAAGAAAATCTAAAATTATTATATTTCATGAGTCAAGTGCTATTATTACAGCAATTATTTATAATAAAAATATTGTTCAAATTCTATCCAGTTCATTTAATCAATTTGTTAATGAAAATTGTGAAGTATGGAAAAAATCGTTCAATTTTAATAGTTTTGACCTTGATAATTATAGTGTTAATAAATTTAACAATATTTTTAATGATAGAAGTTATGAGGAAAAAAGTCTAAGGGAAAAATTTATAGAAGATAATATAATATCATCTGGCGAAAAAATGGTTTCTGGAAATTCTCAAATTATAAAAGATATAGCGGTTCACTATAAGAAAAGACTTTGGATTTAATTATGGTGATTTTCCTAACTCCGAGCTATATTATGAAAGCGCTCTATCACTTCCCTTATTTCTTTCACTGACTTTTAAACAACAGGATAAAGTAATTTCTGAACTAGGTAAAATTTTAAAATGAATATTTGTGTAATTCCAGCTAGGGGAGGAAGCAAAAGAATCCCAAGAAAAAATATTAAAACCTTTAATGGAAAACCTATTATTGCTTACTCTATAGAGGCAGCAATTGAAAGCAATTGTTTTGATAAAGTAATTGTTTCAACTGATGATAGTGAAATTTCTAAAATAGCTAAAGTTTTTGGCGCTGAAGTTCCATTTATAAGACCTGCCGAAATTTCAAATGATTTTGCTGCAACAAATCCAGTAATCATTCATGCAGTTAATTGGATTGAAAATCAGGGTGAAATAATAGATAGTATTTGTTGTCTTTATGCTACTGCTCCATTTATTCAGTCAAATTCTATTTCAGAAGCTTATAGTCAGTTCAAGAAATATAATGCAGACTTCTGTTTTAGTGTTACAAGTTTCCCATTTCCAATACAAAGAGCTATTAAAATAAGACAAAATGGTAAAGTTGAATTGTTTCAGCCAGAACACTTTCATAGCCGTTCTCAAGATTTAGATGAAACATATCATGATGCAGGCCAATTTTACTGGGGTACAAAGGAGGCATTTAATAGTAATTTCCCAATATCATCTGACACTGTAATTCCATTCATTCTTCCGAGACATCTTGTTCAAGATATTGATACACTTGAGGATTGGATAACGGCAGAAATTATGCATGAAGTTATTCAAAAAATAAAAAGAGAAATATAATGCAAATAGGAAAGACTAAGATCGGTGATAATCATCCAACATTTATTATTACTGAAATGTCAGCAAATCATGGGCATGATATAAATAAGGCAAAAGAGAACTGACTAGGTATAGCAATGAATAAACTGTTAGTTAGAAGAAAAAAAAATACAATATTAAAAAAATTAATAATAGATGTGGCTTCGTGTGATTTTAGTCGTAGATGTGGGCCACATGAAATTATAGAGTATCAAGTTAATTGGCACTATAGAAATCCGAAGCTTTATTTTCATATTATTAAGGCTATTGTGTTTTTTATAATAAAGTCCAGAAAATTAAGCAACATATTGAATTATTCTATAGAAGGCGTTAATATAGGATTGCCAGCATATTCAACTGCTGTGAGACATTTTAAAGTCTATGATAGTAAGACCTATTTGTATTATTCTGTATTTAAGCAACTTATTTCTGCAGTAAGATTATACTTCTTTTCAATTAAAATTATTCAGGAAGCTCAAAAAAACAGCGGAGAATTGGTCGTATATATAGATGATATTGCATATTTAAATAGTATACTTTTTGATTCATTAATGAAGGCTGAGGTCGGTGTTTATTCCAGTAAATATCCACATGGGTTCTTGTTTTATAAAAATAAGAAATTTACAACCTTATCCGTTACACAGTACGAGTATCCTAAAATAATTGTATCTGATGAAAAATACCATAGCTATATGGAAAAAAGGTTAAGAAGTCCGCAGGAGTTTATTCCTTATTTTCATGCAAATCCAACAAAAAAACTAAAAACACACAAAACTAAAGTGTCAAGTGAACAAACTATTTTAGTATATGCACATTCGTTTACAGATTCCCAACTGGTGTATGGGTATGATGGTTTTTTAAATATGTATGAGTGGCTTGAATTTACACTTAAAACTTTGACTGATCAAAATGTTACAATTATTGTAAAAGGACACCCCAATTTTTGGGGAAATTATTATGAAACTGAGGTTATGGAATGGGATCGTAAACTTTGGAATAGAATAAAAGATACGTATAAAGAAAGCAAAAATATTACATTTATTAACTATCCCATCACTAATAAGGATCAATTAGATTTACTAGATCCAAAAAATACAGTTGTTATTTCTCATCATGGCAATGCAGCAGTGGAAGCTGCATATTTGGGTTTTAAATCAATTTCATCAAGTTGTTCACCCTGGGGTAGTGAATATTATTCTTTTGATCATACTTGGAGTACAAGAGAACAGTATAAAGAGTTGTTATGTAACTTGGAAAATGTTCGATGTGCTGATGCAGTAAAATTAAAGAATTTTGCGTCAGATCGATATATTTATAAGGCTTCTTTCCATGGAAAATTAGTATGGTTTTCTATACTTGCCAATGAAATTGGTGTATCCCCAAGAGATATAAATGTCAAACCGACTATTGTAACGAAAGATAAATTTACAGACTATGAGGCTAGTGTAAGAAAAATATCTTTAGCTATCCATGAATTACCTGACACTTAGAGGTGGGTATAAATACAAATGTTTATGTGATATGTAACGATGTCTATAAAAATATAGAAATCAATACACTTTTTTTTAAAAACTTATCATCTGAAATAGAAGGAGTTATATTTGTTGATATTGGTAAAAAAAATAACTTTCATCCTGTAATTAATTATCAAGGTGTAACTTATAATGTTGTAAAAGCTAGATCTATTAGCTCCCTATATATTTTGTTGTCAAAAAATTGTATAGCAATAAGTATGTTTTCAGAAAAAATTGTAGATTGGTGGGTTCATTTAGTAATTAGATATTGCAATGTACCATTGATATATATAAA
>Ga0075447_10000111_pt1 | contig 37301 bp, 32 predicted proteins | sample CoawatmetaG10DNA_FD_72352 | JGI IMG/M metagenome (GOLD analysis project Ga0075447, IMG submission 72352) | Marine microbial communities from the West Antarctic Peninsula - Coastal water metaG104-DNA | ecosystem: Environmental > Aquatic > Marine > Coastal | place: Atlantic Ocean: West Antarctic...
TGCAACAAGAATGTATCGAGAGTATGACGACCAAACTGATGAGACAGAAGGTAAAGATGATACTGCTGCAAATGTCTTTAATGAGTTTTGGGATTATTGTAAGCCTTTTATTCCTTATGCATGGTTGAGTTTTGCATATACTTTTGCTGATCGATGGATGCTACAGCAGTGGGGAGGTGCAACTGAACAAGCATACTTTGCTGTAGCACATCAGTTTTCAGCGGTAGCGCTGTTGGCAACAGCCTCAATTTTGAGAATTTTTTGGAAAGAGATTGCTGAGGCAAAATATCAAGAAGACAATGAGAAGGTTAAGCTTCTTTATCAAAGAGTTTCAAAAAGTCTTTATTTTATAGGGGCTCTCGCTGCAGGCGGATTGATTCCTTGGTCGACTGAAATTATCACTTTATTGTTGGGTGCTACTTATTCAGGCGGTACATTTACTTTGATGCTAATGCTTCTCTATCCTGTTCATCAGTCTATGGGGCAAATTGGTGGAGCCATGCTTTACGCAACTAATCACACACGAATACAGGTTATTCTAGGATGTATATTTATGGCTTTGAGTATTATTGTGGCTTACTATATGCTTGCGCCAGAAAGCATGATTGTGCCAGGTTTAGGTCTTGCCTCTCATGGCCTAGCAATTAAAATGGTAATAATGTCGATTATCCAGGTTAATGTTCTGTCGTGGTTTATCGCTAAAATTTTTGTCTGGAAGTTTGAGTGGGTTTATCAAGTAGTTGGTTTGAGTTTGGCAGTGGCAGCTGGATGGATTGCAAAACTTTTTGTTGAGTTCATAATCACTGCCCATGTCACAATTCTGATGGCAGCAAGTGCGGCAATCTATTTGATTCTTATGAGTCTGGTAGTTTATACGCTGCCTTGGCTTTTGGGAATTGAAAGAGAGACGATCCAGCAATATTTCACAAACATGTTAGAAAAAAAAAGTATCTTATAATTTTGAGCCAAAGATATAGAGTTTCAGGGATTAGATATGTAATTAAACAAAACAGTTTCATGTATATTGCCAGGTATAAATATCCTAAGTTATTTTCTTACTAGTACGATCAACGAACCTAAAAATATCAGTAAATTTCCGTTAAAATTAACCATTGACTTAACTCGAATCATAGATAATGTTGCATAAAAAGCGTTTGCGAGACAGCGTATTAAAGAATTTCGTAACACAAGGATTAAAATGACTAAAGTATTAATTACTACCATACCATTTGGCGATAAAAATAAAATTCCGTTAGAGTTACTAGATAATGCAGGGGTCGAATATTGTATAAACCCTCTTAATAAGAAATTAACAGAAGATGATTTGATAAGCTTAATTTCTGATTTTGATATCATCATTGCCGGCACTGAAAAAATATCAGATAAGGTGATGGCAAAGGGAAGTAAAGTGAAATTTATATCACGTGTTGGCATTGGCCTTGACGGTGTGGATTTATTGGCAGCCAAAAGACGTGGGATTATAGTTTCCTACACTCCTGATGCTCCTGCGCCTGCTGTTGCAGATCTTACTATGGGTTTAATGTATTCATTATTGAGAAAAGTTCACGAAGCAAATATTCAATTGCATCGAGGTAACTGGCACAGACACTTTGGAAAGAGGTTGGCTGATTGTACTATTGGTCTTATTGGTGTTGGAAGAGTTGGCATGATGGTATTAAAGAATTTACAAGCATTAGGCTGCAAAAAAATTCTTTATTATGATAATAAAGTAAGATTGAATGAAGAAAATAATCAGCAGGTTGTATTTTCTAATAAAGACGAAATTTATAAAATGTCTGATATTATTTCATTGCATGTTCCGCTGGATATAGAAACAAAAAATATGATTACCTTTAAAGAAATAATGCTAATGAAAAAAAATGCTTTTTTGATAAATACTGCACGGGGAGGAATTATAAATGAGAGAGATTTGTATATTTCTTTACAAGAAAGATTGATTGCAGGTGCTGCAATTGATGTTTTTGAAGACGAACCATACAATGGAGAACTGACTAAGCATGATAATTGCATTCTTACTTCACATATGGGTTCAATGACGGCTGATTGTAGAGCAAGTATGGAGATTGAAGCAACGGAAGAGGTAATTCGTTTTCTAAAAGGAGCTGAGCTAAAAGGAAAAGTTCCTGAAGATGAATATGAGCTTCAGAGAAAGGGGTTTATAGCATAATGAAGAAAGCAGTAGTAGTTGGTGGCAGTGGTTTTATTGGTTCGTATGTTGCAGATTGCCTGAGTGAGGCAGGATATCAGACAACTATTTATGATAGAGCTCAATCAAATTGGCTTAGAGATGATCAAGAAATGTTGATTGGCAATGTACTTGATGCAGATAAATTGAATAGTGTAATTGCAGGTGTAGAAGTTGTTTACAATTTTGCCGCTTTGGCAGATCTAAATCAGGCGATTGGCAAACCACTGGAGACAGTTAATATCAACATATTGGGCAATGTGAATGTGATGGAAGCCTGTCGTTTAAATGATGTAAAGCGTTTTATCTATGCCAGTACAGTCTATGTACATAGTCGCGAAGGAGGATTCTATCGATGCAGTAAAAATGCTTCTGAGAATTACGTGGAAGAATACCAGCGTGTTTTTGGACTTGATTACACGATTTTACGATATGGCTCACTCTATGGCCCAAGATCAGATGAAACTAATGGTCTTTATCGAATTCTCAAATTAGCCTTGGACAAAGGGGTTATTAAATATGAGGGACACAAAGAATCAATGCGGGAATACATTCATGTTGAAGATGCAGCTCATGCAAGTGTTGCAATTTTAGACGAATCATTCAAGAATGAAAGTATTATTCTTACAGGTCAAGAGCCAATGAGAGTTTTAGATTTACTCAAAATGTTGGCTGAAATTCTTGATATGTCTGAAGAGGTAGTTGAATTTATTGATGTAAATTATCCTGGACACTACGTAAGAACTCCATATTCCTACCAACCAAAATTAGGTCGAAAGTTTATTCCACAAGTTCATGTAGATTTGGGACAGGGATTACTGCAACTTATAAATGAATTGCGTAAAGAAGAAAAGTAGTATCATATAAAAATCAATAAAAACTATCATTAAACTGTTATGAATTTCAATATTAATAACAAGCAGTTTCTCACTGAACACCCTTATGTTTTTATAGATTTTGATGGTGTTATAAAGGATTCTGTGGAAGTTAAATCAAATGCTTTTATGAGGCTTTTTGATCCTTTTGGGCAAGATGTGGCATTAAAAGTGAGAAATCACCATGAAGAGAATGGCGGCATGTCTAGGTATGAAAAATTGCCACTTTATCTTCGCTGGGCAGGGGAAGAATTATCAGATAATTTGGTGAAAGAGTATAGTAGAAGGTTTTCCAAGTTAGTAAAAAAAAATGTTATTGACTCCGAGTGGGTTCCAGGAATTCTTGATTTTTTTAGAAAAAATTTTGATAAGAATACGTTTTTGTTGGTAACTGCGACGCCTCAATTTGAAATAGAAGAAATTTTGTTATCCCTTAACATAAGGAATTTTTTTAAAGAAGTAATTGGCGCTCCAACAAAAAAAACTGACGCAATTCAGATGCTATTGGAAAAGCATTTCATAACCCCCGAAAGTTCAGTGATGATTGGTGATTCTTTTAGTGATTATCACGCAGCAAAAGAAAATGGTGTATTATTTTTATTAAGGAGCACAAATCTAAACAAGAATTTTCAACACAAATGTAAAGATCATATGTTTATAGATTTTATTAATGAATAGATTAAAAGCGATAGCAAATATACGAGAAAAGTTAAAAAATAGTGGATGCAGTATTGGCAGTTGGATGCAAGTTCCCCACTCCTCAATTGCAGAAATAATGGGCCAAGCTGGCTATGATTGGGTGGCGGTTGACTTGGAACATGGTGCAATTTCTGTACACCAGTTACCTAATTTATTTCAAGCACTAGAGTTGGGTGAGACATTGCCAATCGTAAGGCTTGCACAAGGGCATTTTAAGGATTGTAAGCAGGCACTAGATGCCGGTGCTGGTGGTGTTATTATTCCAATGATTGAAAATGCAGAACAATTAAGGAGAGTAAGAGATGCAACTAGGTGGCCACCAAAAGGGAGTCGTGGAGTTGGCTTTTCAAGGGCTAATTTATTTGGTAAATATTTTGAGGACTACATACAGGAGGCTCAGCAACCATTATTAATAGCAATGATTGAAAATATTAATGCAATTAACAATCTAGATGAAATTCTTAAAGTTAGTGGGCTTGATGCGATCTTAATTGGTCCGTATGATTTATCTGCATCAATGGGGATAACAGCCCAGTTCGATAGCCCAGAATTCATAACGGTAACGAAACAAATTTTGAGTAAATCAAAACATTTAGGCATACCTTGTGGTATGCATGTAGTTAAGCCTTCTTTAGTTGATTTGCAAGAAAAAATAGATGATGGCTATCGTTTTATCGCATATTCTATTGATGCTGTAATGTTACAAGCACAAGCTGCATCCCCTGATCTTCAGACTATTATTCATAATATCAATGATAACGCTGATATTACATAGTAAGATCTTTCGATAATCTAATTTCTATATTAATTAATGAGGGCATTTTGAAGAAAAAAGTACTAATAACAGGCGTTGCAGGGTTTATAGGATCTCATGTGGCTAATCGCTTTTTAATGGAGGGGTACAAAGTTATAGGTGTAGATGATTTATCGGGAGGAAATATTGAAAATATACCTAAAGATGTAGAATTTATTCAACAAGATTTAGCTCAAGAATCGATACTTGACTTTATACCTAACGACTGCAATATTGTTTTACATTTGGCTGGCCAATCATCTGGAGAAATTAGTTTTGATAACCCGATTGTTGATTTGCAAAAGAATGTGGTTTCAACACTAAATTTAATTAGGTATGCCTTGAGAAATAAAGTTGAACGAATGGTTTATGCAAGTTCTATGTCTGTCTACGGAGAAGTTGATGATAAACCAGTAAATGAGGATAGTTTATGTAAACCTCTGTCTTGTTATGGGTTGAGTAAGTATACATCTGAGATGTATTTGAATATTTATAAAAAAAGTATTCCTTCTGTTTCGATGCGAATGTTTAATGTTTATGGACCTGGCCAAGATATGAACAATTTAAGACAAGGCATGGTTAGTATTTTTTTATCTCAGGCATTATTCAACAATCAGATCGAAATTAAAGGCAGCCTTGAACGGTTTCGGGACTTTATCTATATTGATGATGTAGTAGAGTGTTGGTTTCGTGCAGCAACACTTAATAAGGCTATTGGTAAGTCAATTAATATAGGGACAGGCGTCAAAACTACTGTTGATGAGTTAATTCAACATATTCGTGAATATATGCCTGATATTGAGTATTATACAAATGGAAATACTCCAGGCGATCAGACGGGAGTTTTTGCAGATACAGAAAATTTGAAATTGTATCTTGGTATTGAAAAATTCACTTCTCTGAATTCAGGTTTATCCAAGTTTATGGACTGGACCCAATCTTTAAAACTATGACTAATAAAATGACGCACACAAAAATTTTAGCTTTAATTCCAGCTCGTATGGGAAGTAGTAGATTTCCTGGAAAACCAATGGAGAAAATACTTGGTAAGCCAATGATAGGACATGTATATGAACAAGTGATTAAATCCAGCTTGTTACATATGTCAGCAGTAGCGACCTGTGATAAGATAATTTTTGATTATATAGAATCATTAGGAGGGGTTGCGGTAATGACAAGTAATATGCATGAGCGTGCATCAGATAGATGTGCAGAGGCATTATTAAAGCTTGAAGAACTTCATAATATTAAATACGACATAGTTGTTATGATTCAAGGTGATGAGCCTATGATTCACCCAGATATGATTGGTGAAGCTGTGTTTCCAATGTTAAATGACAAAAATATAAAAGTTGTAAATCTTTTGGGAGAGGTAGAGGATGACGATGAGTTTAGGAGCAAAAATACTATAAAGGTAGTATGTGATTTAAAAATGAATGCAATGTATTTTTCTCGTGAAGCAATTCCAACAAATGCTAGTAACAGTATAGGGAAACAGATTTGTGTTATCCCGTTTAAACGTGATTTTCTTCTGGATTATACTAATTTAACTCCAACCCCATTAGAGGAGGCTGAGTCTATAGATATGTTAAGAGTTCTTGAACATGGCTTTAAAGTCCATATGAAGCCTACTAAACACAGTAGTCATGCTGTCGATACGAAAGAAGACCTTAAGCTAGTTGAAAAACTCATGAAAAAATAAAAGTGAGCAATTATGGGTTTAGTAATAATAATGAATTGTTAGAAATTATAGTTTGGGACAGTAAATTTCTGCCTCCAAAAGAAGCAAACTATACAATATTATGGGTTAGGTCTGAAAACCCATCAAACCAAAATGAGCTTTCCATCTCAAGTCTTGTTGAGTCAAATGCCGCAAAGTATAAAAAAAGATATCTTTCATGGATTCATTCCTTAGGCCTCGAGTCTATAGATGGAGAGTCTGTGATTGAGCATCTCAAGCTAGAGGATAAATTTAGTTTTTGGTGGATGACGTTAATACCCGCTAAAGATCTTATGTATAAATCACCTCATATTGAAGATATTATTCGATTTATGGCATTTGATAATTGGGCTAAAACTCAATCTATAAGCAAAATTACGCTTTTTACTAGTAATAGTGCGCTTTCAGAATGTTTTAAATTATGGTGTGCCGAGTTAAAAATAAAATTTAATCTAGAGATATTGAAAGAGCAACGTACCAGAACCCAACATCCTATTCGTAGACTTTATAATTTTGTGCCTTTTTTTATTCAAGGCAGTATTTGGTTAATAAGACGAATCATTAATTGTATTCCACTTCGGGGTATTGGGGTGGAACAATGGAAAAAAACTAAGGGTAAGATAACATTTACTTCTTATTTGTCAAATTTGGATGAACAAGCTGTTAATAAAGGAGAGTTTAAAAGTCAATTGTGGGGAGTGTTGCCTGAAGTTATAAAAAATGAGAGTCTAACTACAAATTGGCTTCATATGTTTGTTAAAGACACATACATTGTAAATTCAAAAAAAGCAGTAAATACTATTAAAAACTTTAATAATTTAGCTGAGGGTAAACAAGTTCATGTTGCACTTGAGTCATTTTTAACATGGAATGTCGTCTCAAGAACCATTCATGACTGGCGAAGATTGTCTAAATTACGCTCTTTATTAGACAAATCTTTAAAACACAAGAAAGATCATGGTATTGAGTTTTGGCCTTTTTTATCAGGTGACTTAAGTCAATCTCTAGTGGGCAAAAATGCAGTAACAAATATCTTATATTTTCATTTATTCAAGAGTGCATTGAAATCATTACCAAAACAAGAGTTTGGTGTTTATTTGCAAGAGAATCAAAGTTGGGAAATGGGGATGATTCATTCGTGGAAATCTGCTGGACATGGAGAGTTAATAGGTCATCCACATTCCACCATACGATACTGGGATTTGCGCTACTATTCATGTTGGGCTGCTCATAAAAATAAAGGTATAGAAGCCTTACCTATGCCAGATAAAGTTGCAGTAAATGGAAATAATGCGTTAAATGTTTTGAAAGAGCATGGGTATCCAGCTCAAGATTTAGTTGAAGTTGAGGCATTAAGGTATTTGTACCTTGATTCAATTAATACTAATTTTGATGCACTAGATATTTCTGAAGAGCATATTAACCTTCTTGTTCTTGGAGATTATTCTAAAGAACAAACTCATTTTCAGATGCTGCTTCTGGAGTCAATAGCTGCAAAAATACCAAAAAATATAACTATTACTATAAAGCCCCACCCTGCTTGCCCAATTAATTGTGCAGACTATCCACTAGTTAAAGCTGATGTATCAAAAGAACCTATTTCTAATTTATTGCAAAAATGTCACTTTGTATATACAAGCCTATCAACTTCTGCAGCAATTGATGCGTATTATTTTGGGAAAAGGGTTATATCTGCCCATAACTTAGAAAACCTAAATCATAGTGCTTTACGTAACTTTGATGACGTTTTTTTTGTTAGCAATCCAGATGAATTATTAAGTAAGATTATTGCAGTTTTGGTAGATGGGTCGACTTGTCTTTCAAGTGTAGATTACTTTCATACTGATAATAGTTTACCAAGGTGGAGAAAGGTCTTGCTTTATAATATAAAATCTACAATTTAGATGATGCAAAAATGGGTTGTCTATAATTTTTTATTATTTTAATCAAGTGGCTAATTTGAATTTCAGAAACTGTTTTGAGGGAAAGGTTGTAATTGTAACTGGCCATACTGGATTCAAAGGTAGCTGGTTGAGTATGTGGCTTAACCATTTGGGTGCAAAAGTAGTTGGTTTATCAAATGAAGTTATTGGTAATCCATCGAACTTTCTTGCATCAAAAGTTTCAGATTTAATTGATGATAATCGATTTGATATAAGAGATTCATATGCTGTTAAGCAGCTAGTAAGAAAAATTCAGCCTGATTACATTTTTCATTTAGCAGCCCAAGCCCTAGTAAGACCCTCTTATGAAAACCCTCTAGAAACAATGACCACTAATGCCATTGGATCAGCCAATATTTTGGACTCATTAAGAGATCTTGATAAAAAAGTGGCTATTGTCATGATTACTAGTGATAAGGCTTATGATAATGTAGAGTGGGTTTGGGGTTATCGCGAGACTGATCGCTTAGGTGGTAAAGACCCTTATAGCGCTTCAAAGGGTATGGCAGAATTGGCAATTCACAGTTATATAGAATCTTTCTTCAATGACCAAGACTCGAATATTAGAGTTGGTATTACCCGTGCTGGCAATGTTATTGGAGGTGGTGACTGGGCAATTGACCGAATAGTGCCTGATTGTATGAAGGCTTGGGCAAAGGGCACACCTGTTGATATACGAAGTCCTCTTGCAACTAGGCCATGGCAACATGTACTAGAACCCATTAGTGGGTACCTTTGTTTAGCATCAAGCCTTTATTTAAGTAATAAAAATCATGGAGAAGCTTATAACTTTGGCCCATCTGCTAACGAAAATTATCCTGTGAGTAAGTTAATTGATGAGATGTCTAAATATTGGAATAAGGTTAAATGGAATGATGTTTCTTTTGGTGCAGAGCATGTTCATGAAGCGGGGTTACTCAAACTTAATTGTGATAAAGCCCTTTATCAATTGAATTGGCATTCAACATTAACTTTTGAAGAAACAGTACAAATGACAGTTCAGTGGTACAAGCACTATTACCAAAATCCCAATCAATCAATGTTCAACTTTACAATTGAACAAATTGAATTTTATACAAAATCTGCTAGGTTAAATAATATAGCTTGGAGTGAAAATGCTTAATGGGGTCATTATAACCCCATTGAAGATTATCAATACTCCTGGCGGAAATGTAATGCATGCAATGAAGAATTCTAGTTTAGGATTCTCAAGCTTTGGTGAAGCATATTTTTCAAAAATTGATGGTGGTGCTATTAAAGGATGGAAACGGCATAAAGAAATGACTTTAAATATTATAGTGCCTATTGGTGAGGTTCGTTTTATTTTATGTGACGATCAAAATACTGTAAATAATTTTCAGGAAGTGATTCTTTCTGATTTAAGCAACTATTTTCGCTTAACTGTTCCACCAATGATGTGGTTTGCTTTTCAAGGTTTAGATCAGAAAGGAAGTGTAGTGTTAAATATAGCTAATATTGAACATTCGCCCTATGAAGTGGAAAGAAGAGAACTAAATGAAATTGAATTTAATTGGAAATGAGTGATATATGAAAGTAATTATTCTTGCAGGTGGCTTTGGAACAAGATTAGCTGAATATACAGAGGCAATACCAAAGCCTATGGTAACTATAGGTGGTCAACCTATGCTATGGCATATTATGAAATCTTATGCATATTATGGCCATAAAGATTTTTATTTGGCACTTGGCTATAGAGCTGAAATAATAAAAGAGTATTTTTTGAATTATCATTCTTTAAGTTCAGATTTTACAGTCGATCTTTTATCGGGTGAAGTTACACCCCATCAATCAGATGGAATTGATTGGCGAGTTTCACTAATTAGTACAGGTCTTGAATCAATGACTGGTGGAAGAGTAAAGAGAATGCAATCTTTAATTGGAAATGAAACATTTATGCTAACTTATGGAGATGGTGTTGCAGATATTGATCTCGATGAGTTATTAAGTTTTCACAAAAATCACGGTAAGATGGTTACGGTTTCGGCAGTCCATCCTGGTGCTCGATTTGGAGAATTAGAAATACAAAATCAACAAGTAATGTCATTTCAGGAAAAACCACAATCTTCTCAAGGTTGGATTAATGGAGGTTATTTTATTGTTGAACCGGAGTTTTTTGAATTATTAGAAAATGACCAAACTATTCTAGAAAAAAAACCATTAGAAAAAGTTGCAGCCATGGGTGAATTAATGGCTTATTTGCACAAAGGTTATTGGCAATGCATGGATACCAAGCGAGATAGAGATTCTCTAGAAGAGTTATGGGAGGCCAAAAAAGCACCATGGAAAAGATAGATCAGATAAAAATACTTGTAATTGGTGGAACAGGATTTATTGGATCTCATTTATTGAAAGCTGCAACTGAAAAAGGATGGGGAGCAACTAGTATTTCTATTCATCCACCATCAGTCACTAATTTGATCAAAGGGGTGGATTACAAATATATTAATTTGATAGATTTAAATGCTATTAAAAGCCTTTCAAGTCAAGGTTATGATTATGTGGTCAATTTAGGGGGTTATATTGATCACAGAAAATATAGTGATGGAGGTAGAGAGGTTATTTATAGTCATTTTATAGGTGTATTGAATCTAATTTCTTGGTTGCCTCGGGATAGACTAAAATGCTTTGTTCAAATTGGTAGTAGTGATGAATATGGAGATGCTTTAGCTCCTCAAAATGAGACCTATCGCGAATCCCCAATATCTCCTTATTCGCTTGGAAAAGTATCATCAACTCATTTTTTGCAGATGCTTTATAAAACAGAAAAATTCCCATCAGTAATTCTACGTTTATTTTTAACTTATGGGCCAGGTCAATCGGATCAGCGGTTTATTCCAATGATTATTCAAGGCTGTCTTAAAGATTCAATTTTTCCTGTTTCTGCAGGTGGGCAATTAAGAGATTTTTGTTATATTGATGATACTGTTAGGGCAATTCTTTTATCACTAGAAGTAAAAAATAAGAATGCTCAAATAATAAATATCGCATCTGGAAATCCAGTTTCAATTCGAAATGTAATTAAGACAATAAGAGAGATAATAAATATGGGGTATCCTGATTTTGGAAAAATACCTTATCGTAACAAGGAAAATATGGAATTATATGCCGATGTTAAGCGAGCAAAAAAATTTCTTGGATGGGAGTCTAAAACTACTTTAGATGACGGATTAAAAAAAACGATTAACTGGTTTCAAGAGAAAGAGTTACTAGTCAAATCAGAGAATTAGTTCTTCGAAAATGATGTTAACAGCATGGTACATTGCCAGGTAAAAATTATAAATATTTGAATACTGAGGATATTATGTTGTTTGGAAATGGTCACTATTTTTACATTGACAAAAAGTATATTTTAATTAGAAGTGTTCTGATTAAAGTGTCTTCAGTTTACTTTTATCTTCTTATTATGAATTTCATTTCTTCTAATCTATGATTAGTGTAATAATTAATTGTTTTAATGCCGAGGCTTTCATTTCAAGAGCGCTAAGAAGTGTTCTTGATCAAACATATCTAGACTTTGAAATAATAATTTGGGATAATTTTTCTAATGATAATACCGTTAAAATAATTAAGAGCTACAATGATAAAAGAATAAAGCTATTTGAGTCAAAAGTTCATACAAATCTTGGCGCTGCCAGATTAGAGGTAATTAAAAAAGTAAAAGGTGAATATATTGCTTTCTGTGATGCCGATGATTGGTGGCATCCGGAAAAACTATCAATTCAATTAACATATTTAGAAGATACTGAATATAGTTTTGTTTGTTCAGACTTTATTGTGGTTGACTCGATTTTAAATACAAGAATTCAAAAGCATAATTATAACAAGCCAAAAGTTTTAACTTACTTGAGTCTTCTAAAGAACTATGATGTTGGATTACTGACTTTATTAATAAAGTCTGACTGTCTTTATGGCCTTGAACCCTGCCTAGATATCAATTATGATTTAATTGCAGATTTTGATTTTGTAATGAGAATTTCTAAAAATCATAAAGGTTTATTTATCCCCAAAGTGCTTGCATATAACTCTTGGCATGATCTTTCATTGAGTATTAATAAGAGAGATAAAGGTGTAAATGAAATGCTTTCATGGAGTAGGAAAAAGTGTCATTCTTCAAATCATAATCCCTATGAAAAGCTTGTTGGTCTTAGAGCTCAACTTCATTTATCTAATAATATTTTTAAATTTGTTTCCTTAGTTGCTAACGAAATAAAATCTTTTAAACTAATTTTTATTCTATTATTAAATTTATTTATTAAGTTCTCTAAGAAACCCTTAATAAGTATAAGACTATTTATTTATAAGCTGCATTCATATTTATTGAATCATATCTTTATAAAGTGGCAATTTGTTTACTTTTGGAATAATGTAATGTCATTGGATAAAAAATATTCAAATATCAAATTACCAGAAGGACTTCTTTTTGCTCAATATAATTCTAACGATTTAAATAATCAGTCTATCAAAAATAAGGTTATTAATTTTTTTCAACTTAGTGAATTATTTAATAAAAGAGAGTTCCAGAGCATTAAAGATATAATTATCTATGCAGTTATAAGAGAGGTTGATAAAAGTATAGTTCATGCAACAATTGTTTACCCTAATAGCTTATTTTCTCCACTGAGTAGACTTCCATTTAGAAGTAATCTTATCAATGATAGGGTTGCATACTTATCTACAGGGTATACTTTGCCATCCTTCCGACTTGCACCCTTATCAATTATTACACTTGCGCATATATTGCCCAGACTATACAAAGATTATCAAATTAGAGGAACTTTGAACCTTATACATTCTTCTACACCAGGGGCTGCTCGATACTTTGAAATCATTGGATTTAAAAAAGTCTTTGATTTCACTCAACTAAGTTTATTTAATAGATTTAGATATATTTTGACAAGTGGCTCAATAGAATCATATCAACCTGTCACAAAGATAAAATCTAAATAAATGAAAAACCCAGATCAAAAAGTTGTAGAGCTTTTAAAAGAAACTCTAAAAGTAAGCAATTTAAATCTACATGACTCCCCTGAAACCATACCACAATGGGACTCATTTAACCAAATTGTTATCCTTGATGAGATATCGCGAGAATTTAATGTAAAATTCGAAGACGATATATTGATGAATTTCTATAATGTTGAAGATTTAATAAACATGGTAAAACGCTATCTAATTTGATTGATGGTATATTAATTCTAAAAAACTTTATTTTGAAAATTCTTAAAAAAAATTCGAGTTGCTTTTGTCTATAACTCAGTGAATGAAGTTTTTAGGATAAATTTTTATTGGTGATAAATCAATTTAAAGTAACTATATAGTTTGAATGTTTTATCTAAAATAATAATATTGATTTAAAATTTTATGAAAGCTACCTTGTATCTCTATTTAATTTGGCTCTCTAGGCTATTAAAAAATCTTATAACCTCTGATTCTATTTTTCTTCGAATTTCACCACCCAGATTTGATTCATATAAAAAAAATAGACCAACAAGAGCATATGTATTTGACATGCATAGAAAAACATTTATGAAATTTATTGTCAATAGTTACCATGACTCAATAACTCTAGATCAAGTTTTTTCTCGTGAAGAATACCAACTTAAGAGTTTAGGTGTTGATTTAAAAATTAAAAAAAGATATCAACAATATTTAGATAATAATGTGACACCATTGATTATAGATTGTGGATCAAATATTGGGCTATCAGTAAAGTATTTTTCAATAATGTATCCTGAGGCTGCTATTATTGGCGTTGAGCCAGATAATGACAATGTGGCCCTTGCAATTCAAAATAACAATAGTACTAATGTAAGTTTTATTAAGGGAGCAATCTTACACAAAGATGGTTATTGTGAGTTTCTTGAAAAACCTAGTTGTCCAAATAATCAATTTCAAATAAAAATGACTAAGTCTAAAAATACTTCTTCTATCAGTGCCTTTTCTATACCTAGTATTGTTAAAAAAATGGAGTTACAGTATGGGAATTGTGCATTATTTATTGTGAAAATTGATATTGAAGGTTCTGAATTAGAACTCTTTTCAGAAAATACAAATTGGATAGATCAAAGCGATCTATTATATGTTGAATTACATGATTGGATGCTTCCAGGAGAGCAGTCATCAAAAACATTCTTAAGTAAAATATCATCTCTTAATAGAGATTTTTTATTATCTGGAGAAAATGTTGTAAGTATTAAAAACTTAAATTAAATATTATTTTTTTTATTTTAGGTTCTACTTATCTTATTCCTATTTAATTTTTTAGTGTTGATTTTCTATGTCAAATAATTCGTTTATTTCTGTTTTAAGTGCAAAAGTTGAGACTTGCCCAGATAAAATATTTTGTAAAGAAATAAATGGAAATTCTATTACATTTCAAGAGTTAGATAAAATCTCATCTGCAATTTCTAGACTTTTGATCCAAGATTATTCGATAAAAAAAGGTGAAGTTGTATCAATTCAATTTGGTAATTCTATTGCCTTTGTAATATATTTTATTGCAGTTATAAGATCTGGATATATTGTAAATCCAATACCATTATCAGCTACTGAATATGAAGTTAATTCGATTTTAGAAAACCTTAACGGAAAATTAATTATTACTCAAAATTTCTTTCATGAAAAGATGTATTGCTCAATACTTCATCAAAGTTCAGATCTAAATGATATTGATATTCAATTCCGGAAACGTGACTCTTCATTCATTAATTTTGAAAAAAATCAAAGCATTACTTGTATTTTTCTTTCATCTGGATCTTCAGGCATAGCACCAAAAGGAATAGCACATTCAAATGAAGTGCTAATTAAAACAGCCTTGAACTTATCTTCTCGACTTAATTTCTCATATGATTCAATGCATTTGGCATTTTTACCATGCGGTAATACATCGTTCATTGGGCACTCATTTTTGCCAATGTTAGTAATGGGTGGGTGTTTGCTCATAGCGCCGAACTTTATTTCAATTTCACGAAAAATTTGGAAAATTATTGATGAAAATAATGTGGATTTTGTTCAGGTGGTCCCAACAATTGCTGATGCAATGCGAAAGAATTATCCAGATTCATTTAATAAGACTAAAAAAATTCTAAAATATGTTTCGTCTGGTTCAGCACCATTATCAATTAAACAACAGGATGAGTTTTTTAAGACCACCTCCATAGACCTAGTTAATACTTATGGTCTTTCAGAGACAGGAGCAATATTTTTTAATTTACCAGGAAAAGATAATTACGATATGTATTCAATTGGTACACCAATGCAAAATGTTGAAGTTAAGATTAATAATTTTGGTGAGTTGCTAATTAAATCTGATACTTTATTTTGTGGATATTACTCAAATGGTAAGCTTAATTCTGATGTCAAAAATGATGAAGGATATTTTAAGACTGGAGATATTATTTCATTTAATAATAATCAATATTATTATATTGGCAGAATAGATAACTTACTTATTAGAGCTGGAGTAAATATATCATCAGAAGAGATAGAGGCGATTATTCTGGAAATAGGAGTTTCTTGCATTATCTTTTCAATAAGGAATGATAGTTTTGGCAATGTATTAACCTGTGCTTATGAAAATGATGAACCAAGTGTCTTGATTGAAGATAAGATATCTAAAATTTGTAAAGAAAAATTAACAACAATTAAGTCCCCCACTAATTTTTTACATGTGGCAAGCTTTCCAAAAACACCAACTGGAAAAGTCAAGCGTAATATGCTTATTAAAGAAATAACTAATAGGAGTAAAGTATGAAATTTAATGTATTAATTGTTGGAGCAGGTCATTATGTAACAGGTGCGAGACAGATTGATAATGATTCAGCCACAGATAAAGATCTTGGAATCTTATTGCCTGGATTAGCATATTATCAAAGTATTGGTCGAGTAGGAAAGATTACAGTTGTAGGTAGAAATGGAAATAAAATAAAATCTGTTTATGAAAGTTGGTTGAAAAGGTATGCTAAGCATGGCAACCTTGAAAAACCTAGAGTTGATTTAAAGCCTAACCCTGGAGTTATCAATGAAAATGAATATATTAAGGTAATGAAAAAGGCATCTAAGTCAAATACGATAGTATTTGCCGCTGTGCCAGACTCTCTTCATGAGGCGGTAGTATCCGAATCTTGTGCCAATGCAATGCATATATTTATTGTTAAGCCGATTGTTTCAGCGTGGGATTCATTTCAAAGATTAAAAACACTTTATGAGTATAAAAAAAATCTCGTATGCTACATCGATTATCATAAACTTTTTGATCCTCAAAATATTCTTTTAAATTCTAAAGTTAAAAATAATGACTTTGGTAATATTCAGTATATTTCTAGCATTCAAACACAAAAAAAACTAATGAGAGATGTTTATGAGAATGAGTTATCTCAAAACATTAACTTCAATGTTAATCATTATATTGGTTGCCATTATATTCATCAAGCAGCTTACATAACTCAAGCAACACCAATTTCAGTTCGTGCAACTGGACAGTCATTTAATGGAAAAAAATCAAATAAATTGTCTGACTTAGGATTAATTCAAGTAAATGTTCAATGGCAGTCTCAAGAAGGGTATACGTTCAATAGTATGCATGTATCGGGCTGGTGTGATCCAAATAGTCAACCTACGATGACACGTCAAAAATTTTATCTATATGGTAGTAAAGGGGCCGCAGAGCTAAACCAAGACGATAGGGGGCTTTCATTCACAACTGATTCTGAAGGGTACTCTTTACCAAATCCTCATTATTTCCAATTGCCTACGTCTAGTAGTGATTCCCTATTTGATCCAATTGCTGTTTATGGTTTACGATCAGTAGATTATTTTATTTCTCTAGCTGAAAAAACTCACTTGAATGAAAATGCAATCTATCAAAAAGCAACTGAACCAAATTCTTTGGAAGGGTCCGAAACCGTAACTAAGATTTTAGATTGTGCCGATAAAAGCCTTTTAAATAACTCATCTATTATTGAATGCTAATGTTGACTAAAACATTAATGCTTTTCCATATGAATTTATCTTTCTCTTCACTTGAAGAAAATTCTAGGAAAGTGGTAATAGAAAAATGTTATCGTCCATTACTGGATTTTGCAAAAATCTCAAATATAAGAGTAGCAATTGAAGCATCTGCTTTCACTTTGCTCGAAATACAAAGAATTGCACCTGATGTAATTAGTTTACTGATAAGTTTAATTAAGAATAAAAAAATCGAATTTATTGGTAGCGGTTATGTTCAATTGATTTCAGCTATTGTTCCTTATCAAGTGAATTGTAAAAATATAGAAATAGGTATGCAAATATACAAAGATATTTTAGGTTTAGTTCCCAGGTATATGCTGGTTAATGAAATGGCTTACTCAAGGTCAATAGTAGATATTATGCTTAAGTATGAGTTTCAAGGTGTAATTATAGAGAAAAATAATGTAGAGTATGCATGTCAAGACAGTATTAAAAAGCCTGATAATATTCTTGATTATGATTATGTTGAGGGAGCTGGAAAAAATTCCAAAATAGAGGTTATTTGGATTGATTCTGTATTATTTCAAAAGTTTCAGTTACACATCCATGGAGTTATTTCTTACGAAGAATATAAAGAATTTATAAAAAAAGCAATTAATTCAATTGGAAATGAAAATTTATTAGTTATTTATGGGAGTGATGCAGAAGTATTTGATTATCGTCCTGGGCGTTTTAATGATGAAGCGCTCATAGTTAATGATGAATGGAGCTTGATAAAAAAGACTACCTTAACAATGGCTAGTGATTTAAATCTTGAATATATTTTGCCTTCTCAATTTCGTGAGCAATTTCCTGTAAGGATAAATAGGTCTTTGCAAGTAACAAATATCGCCTTCCCAATAGTTGTTAAGAAGCAGTTTTACTATAACTTAAGTAGGTGGGCTGTTACTGGAAGGGCAGACTTTTGGATAAATGCCGCATGTCATTCAATTAACTTATCTTTAATTGAGAAAAATGCTGATATTGAAGAATGGAGGAAGCTATGTTTCTTTTGGTCAAGTGATTTTAGAACACACATTACACTTGATAGATGGAGTGACATTACTTCTCAAATCAAAAATTATATTAAATCAAATGTTGATAATAATAGATTAATAGCTCCATTTAATTTAATATCAAAATTTAATAAAAATTTAATCTCTAAAGGTGAAATATTTAAAAAAGAAAGGGTTGATTTAAATTCAAAATACATTAATTCCCAAGTGAGATTTACAAGTGGATCTAATATAGAATTTATATCATTTAAAGACCAAAAATGGGATGGCTTTATTCGATCATTTCATTTAGGTGACTTTGCCTCAATTTCTTTTGCAAAGCCCCTCCTATGTAATACTACTTTTATTTATTCTCCAAAATTAAGAATTGGTGGGCTTGATCGACAGAAGGTTTTAAAGTCTCAATATTTAAAAGAAGAGAATATTGAGGGGGTATTTTCTGAAGTGCAGATAGGAGATGTGTCATTAGGATTGTCTGTAATTAATTCAATCGAAGACCAGTCATTATTTTTAGTTACAAAGTTTTATCAGGATTTAATTGGGGATCATATTGTAAGATTATTTGGCTTACAATTTGATTTAAATCAGGTTAAAGGTGAATTAAATATTGCAACTCATAATGGCGGTAAGGACCTAGAGCACTTTCCTTTAAATATGAATGCTTCTCACTCTAAAGCGCCTTCATTTACTGTTTCCTGTTCAAATGGGTTTGGTGGAACAGAAGGCATAATGTATATTTATGACGATCATGATGCAATAAAACTTTCTTGGGATACTGGGTCTTTTCCATTATTTCCAATGATTGATATAGATTCATACGGGCAGGATAGGCTTTTTGGTATTCAGTTTTCTGTCTCAGAAATAGATGATACATGTATTGATCATAAACTTTCTCTTGAAGAAGTAATGCTCCGTATTCAAGCAGTTGACCGTAAAATATTAATTTAAATTTAAGTTTAGGTTTTATGACAAATAATTAACTTTACTTTTATTTAATTATGTCTTAATAAAATAAATCAGATCAATTTTTTTATGAATATAAAACACTCTATTTTGGCATCATTATATTTCCCTTTAAGGTTTCAGAACATTATTCGTAAGAGATTTAAAAGTCAATATAGCCCAAGACTAAGAGTGCTTTTGTATCATAATATAGATCAAATAGATGAATCTCAATTTTCCACACAAATGAAATGGTTAAAAAAAACTTGGAAATTTATTGATTTGGCAGAATTTGAGTCCATACTGGATGGTAAACTCAACATTATGGAAGATTCTATCCTTTTGACATTTGATGATGGCTTCCTATCGAATCGAAAAGTTGTTGAAAATATTTTGAATCCATTAAGTATAAAAGCTCTTTTTTTTGTTATATCAGATTTTATTGACTTAGATTATAAGGGGGACTTTCGTCAATTTATCTCTAATGGTATTTTTCCTTTAATGGCTTTAGAGTCAATTCCAGATCATTGGAGAAATATGAATTGGGATGATCTCAAATTTCTACTAGATAGTGGTCATAGTATTGGTGCACATACTGCGACACATGCTAAATTGTCAGATCTTTCAAATAAAGAATTGCAGAAAGAAGTAGTAGATAGTGCTAATAAGATTGAAACAAAATTAGGCATTAATATTCAGCATTTTGCATATACATTTGGCAATCTTTCAAGCTTTAGTCCTGAAGCAATGGAATTAGCCCGTAAAAAATTCAAATATATTCATACTGGATTGCGAGGTGACAATGCTAATACACTTTCAAACTGGAGCATTCGAAGAGATGCAGTGACGCCAAAAGATTCTCTATTTCTTATTGGCTCTATCCTTGAAGGCGGCGCTGATTGGCTTTATGAAAAAGACTTATCAATATACGAATCATGGGGAAATGGCTAGAATTACTCTCTCACCCTTGCCTAAATTTAAAGAAATAATTTCTGCAGTATTTTCTCCTTTGAAGACAGATGAGGAGCTATTAAAACCATGGTGTCGCTCGGGTGATAATGCATTATTCATGTCAAGTTCAACTTGGTCACTCTTGCTATTGGTGCGTTGGTATAAAAATGTTTACAATTGTAAACACATAACTATTTTAGTTCCAGATTTTTTTTGTAACACGTCTCTTAGTTTTTTAAGAGAAGATAAAATAAATATAGTTTTTTATCCTTTGAAAGAAGACATGTTTCCTGATATTGAAGCGTGTAAAAAACTAGCGAAAGAAAGCAACATAAATCTCTTTGTATTGGTTCATTATTTCGGTAATCCTAGGTTAAATAAAGAAACTATTTTATTTTGTAAAGAGAATAATAGTCTTTTAATAGAAGATGCTACGCATGTTTTATGGCCAATTCCTGGAGTGGGAGAAGTTGGTGATATTGTTTTATATAGTCCTCATAAGCATTTTCCTATACCAGATGGAGCTATTTTTATATTGAGAAAAAAAGGGCTTAATAAGATATCTAATAATATGATATTGCCATTAATTGAAGCAAAGAACTCTATATTTGATGAAACTTCATCGCTTTCTTTTGAAGCTTTATTATGGCTTATTAAGAGGCTTATTCAGAATTTAGGAATAAGACTGCCATCAAAAAAGAAAATTTTTGAGGAACCTTTTAATTCAAATAATTCAATTTATAAAAAGCACCCTAAGATGAGTGGCTCAGGAAAACATTTGTTAGGAAAATATATTTTATCAATAGATGAAATATCACTAATACGCAAAAAAAATACTAACTTGTGGCAAAAAGCATTTGTCTCATCTGAATTAAATATTTCAAACCAATTAGATCAAAGTCTTAATATACACACTCCATACCTGGCTTCATTTAAAATAAATAACAATACTGAGGCGTTATTTTACTATTTACAGGATTTAGGTTTACCTGTCAGCACCTGGCCTGATTTGCCACCAGAAATCAAAATTGCAAATGATACTCACAAGGAGGCTATTAAGAGACGACATGATTATCTGTATTTGCCAGTTCATCAGTCTATAAGTGACTTACAAATACAAAAAAGTCAAGAGCGTATGGTGCAATTTATTTCCCAATTAAAAAATTATTAGTATGGAAAAGAACTTGTATGTAAATAAAATAAATGATTATAAAATGCCGCTTGATAATATATTCATTATTGCCGTTAATTACGTATTAACCTTAATGCTAGTTTATATTTTTTTTGATTTACAAATCGAATCAAATGATCATCCGCTATATAACGCGGAAAGTATTCTAATAATAACTTTTTCTTCTATTCTTAATACCTTTATGTCGGCGCATAGAAGTCCTACTTTAAAGATTACAAGTGTATTATTAATTTTTTTCTATATTCAAAGAGTTATATTTACATATTTTTTTGTTGATGAATTTCATTACATTAATCATTTATCATTAACAACAGATGATATAGAGGCAACATCAAAGTTCTTCCTTTATTGTGTTGCGTCTATTTTAGCGGGTAAGTATTTATTACAACCTTTTTTGCTAGTTACAATAAATAAATTCTTTTGTAGTAGAGTCCCTGATTATGTCAATATAAGATACTTTTTTTTCAAAGTTAATTTCAATCACTTAAGTAGGTTCGTAGCTTATTTTTGTGTAGCAGCATTCGCTTTAAAGATTAGCATTGTATTGTTGTATTCAAAATATACTGGAGTACTATATTCAAAAAATGAAGTAATTATTATGTGGTTGATGGGCTTTGCCAACAGCTTGAGCCTTTTTGTTATATTCGCAATTATTTACTTTTCATTTAGTAAGAAAAAAAATAGAATTTTCAAGATAGTAATTTGGATCATAGTTTTGGGTGCAATACTTTTCACATCTAAAGGGGTTTTGCTCACATTCATTATTTCAGCTTATGTTTGTTATTCTGTTTTAAAAAAGAAAATTTCATTAAAACTAATTTTGATTGGCTTATTGGTAGTTTTGATGACACTTTTCATTATTTATCCCCTTTTTGCAACCCTAAGAATTACATTTTCAGGAGAGGGCTTTAACTTTAATACCACTCTTTATATGGGCTATATGAAAAATTCCTTTTTTTCCTTTTCTAATAGATTGGGAGGGTTTGATTGGTTGACTCTTTGGATTTCAGTACCATTTAATGAAATACCATCAAGTGCTTCATTGTTGGGTGATATTATCAGGACTATTAATATGTTACTTCCTGGTGAATTAATAAGTCAACCAGACTATGTTTCACTTGCTAAGTTACAGGTTGTTCTTGGACGTGGATATGAAAGAAGTTTTGTCAATCAGCTTGGTGGACATGCTGAAACATTAGCTGGACTTGCAACAGCCTATGTTTATTTTGGGATTTTATTAGCACCTTTATTCTTCTTAATTTGGAGTGGTTTATTGACTGCTATAGAGAGCTCTCGAATACATCCATTTCATAAGGCTTCAATATTGTCCTCCTATTTAATCGTATTTTTGACGGGTGGTGGTTTTATTCTTATGCATGGAAGTTTTTTTTGGTTTCTGTTTTGTACTATTTTTCTATCTGGGATTCTTTGGGTGGTTGGACTTTTCAAAAAGATGATTTTTCGCTAGTCTTTGTCCCAAACTACAGGATTTTAAATTTTTATTTTGTGTAAAATTAAAATTTCATTTTGAGTCATACTTCACTTGAGTCTATCAATATTTAAAGGAGTTTTATGAAATTAATTAATACTAAAATCTATACAGTAGTTCCATTGTTATTATTATCATTTGATGCTTACGCTTATCTTGATCCTAGTACTGGAGGAATGATTATCCAAGTATTGTTAGCTGGAATAATAGGAGCAGGTGTCTTTTTAAGAAGTATGAGGGAAAAAATTTATTATATTTTAATAAAAATAAAGGGTTTTTTTACTAAGCGGTCTCCAGTAAATAAGAAAAATAATGACTGATAATGCCTTGCCAGGATCTTTTCGTGATCCTGCAGGATTTATGTTTATTCATGATGGCATTCTAATGCGAAGAATTCATGAGAGTTACAAATACAATTACCGGCATCTTATGGATTCGGGACTTTATGATGAATTAATTTCACAAGAATATTTAGTTAAGCATCAAGAATCACAAGTGAATCTTCCCAGTGGGGTTTATACAGATATTGTTCCAACAAAGGTACCATTTATTTCTTACCCATATGAATGGTCATTTACTCAATTGAAAAATGCAGCTTTATTGACGTTAGATATACAGAATTTGGCCATGAAATATGATATGAGTTTGAAAGATGCGTCTGCATTCAATATTCAGTTTATTAATGGAAAACCGATCTTAATTGACACTCTTTCATTTGAAAAAATTCATGAGGGAGTGCCTTGGATTGCTTACCAACAATTCTGCAAGCATTTTCTAGCACCGTTGGCCTTGATGAGTCAAGTTGATATTTGTTTAGTCCAACTTTCAAAAATTTATATTGATGGTGTCCCCCTTGATTTGGCAAGCAAACTATTGCCACGTAGTAGTTATTTTAAATTTGGAATCTTGGCACACTTACATCTTCACGCAAAAGCTCAAGCTCGATACTCAGACAAAAGTAAAAAAGACTTAAAGTCGACTCGAGTAAAAAAGAAAGATCTAGAAAATATAATTGATAGTTTAAAAAGCTCTGTCAATAAAATGTTTTGGAATAAGACTAAAACTGAGTGGGATGATTATTATGAATATAATAATAATTACACCTCCAAAACCATGGAGCTCAAAAAAAATTTTGTGTTAGATAGTTTAAAAAAAGTTTCCCCAGATTTAGTTTGGGATTTAGGTTCAAATACTGGTTATTTCAGTCGTTTGGCTTCTTCTCAAGGCATAGAAACTATATCTTTTGATATTGACCATGCATGTGTTGAGTCAAATTATAAAAAAATAGTTGATAATGGCGAAATTAACCTATTACCATTATACTTGGACCTAACCAATCCAAGTCCAGGGATTGGTTGGGACAATAAAGAAAGGTATAGCTTTCTTGAAAGAGGCCACCCCCAATTAGTCTTTGCTCTTGCGCTAATTCACCATTTGGCTATTTCTAATAACTTACCATTGGGAAAACTTGCAAAGTCATTTTTCGAGATGACCGAGTATCTTGTAATAGAGTTTGTCCCAAAGTCAGACTCCATGGTGAAGCATTTGCTGTCGACGCGAGAAGATATTTTCTTAGATTACCATGAAAGTGGCTTTGAAGACTCTTTTTGCAAGTATTTTAAAATTATTAGTAAGGAGCAAATTGTTGACTCAGAAAGGATTATGTATTTAATGAGGCGTATTTAAGAACAAAGTATGAAAAATTATTTTTACCCCAGGTGAAATTTTGATGAATATTGTTTTTTGAAATACACTATTAAAATTTAAAATTAAATTCTCTGAAGTTTTCTGTAAGTAATCTTAATGACTGCCATTTAAATTTCGTAAAATAATATAATGACTTGTCATCAATAAAAGAATTTATGTGATTTCACGAATAAAGAAAAGCTTTATAATCTGGACATGTTTTCACTGAACAACTTTTAATGGTGCTCCTAGTAATAATAAATAATTTCTCGTGAAAATGTACTCTATGTCATGCAAGATCCAATGTAAAAAATATATTTTCAATGTCGTTTTAAATCGAATATTTATTAGTTCATATTTGAGTTTATTATTTAATAAGTGGAGTTTCAAACAATGAATATTGGAAGATTAATCATATTGAGTGTGTCACTAGCAACATTATTTTTCTATCCACTAATAATGTCTATTGCTAACGATGGACAATATTATATGAGCTGGAAACTCATTAATACCTTTGAGTTAATTGCTTCTTTTATTTTTATATCATTGGTGTTTTTATTATCAGTTTTTTATATAGATAGACACCAAAATGAAACTAGGAAAACAATATTTTTCTCTGTGTTGGCTCTTTTGCCATTATCATTTTTTTCTATACATTTAGTTCGACAGGTTGGTGGTAAAGGAGTTATTTTATATTTGCTTAATCATCATATATTAGGTATAAATTTGTTGTTAATTTCTGGGCTTCTTTTGTTAGTAATCCTTATTTATTTTCGGAAAAAACTACTATCTGGGTTTTACGAAAAAATTATCATAATTTTATTAATTCTATCACCTATATCGATCTTATCTACTTCAATAATTATTCAATATGGTTTAAATGATCATGTTGATAGCCTCGGAGAGGTTATTGATTTAGCTAGTAAAGAGAATTTAAATCAGAGCGACAAGGAATCAATTTATGTATTTTTATTTGATGAGCTTGACTATTCTATATTGTATAAAAATAAAAAGATTGATGATGAGTTCCCAAATATTAAAATGTTTTCTGAGCAGTCTGAGAATTATCATAATGCACGGTCTCCTTCTGACAATACACTTTCATCTATTTCGATGTTACTAACAAATAGTTCAAATAAAGATATTAAAGTATGTGGAAATGTTTTGTGTGAAAAAGACACTAATAAAAGATATGTGAAATTTAAAACAGATGACAATTTATTTTTATTAGCACAATCAAAAAATTTAAAGACTTCCTCAGTCGGATGGTTACACAAGTATTGCACTCAGTATGGAGTAAATCTTGATTTTTGTAGATCATACAGTGTTTATAATTACGCCACATACTCCAGAGCATTTTCGTTGCTTAATCCAATATATACAAACCTCATGCTTTTGCCATATCAACTTCCATTCGGGATTATAAAAAATAATTTGTACACCAAATTTCATCATAGAAATGCAGAATCAACACATAAGTTGGCTTTAAAAATAATTGAAAGTGGTAACTCTGTTTTTTCATTTGTTCATTATAATATTCCACATTCACCATTTATATACGATGGAGATCAATTTTTACCAAGTTCTTTACCATTCAATCAAAGCAAAGATAATTATATAAAACAACTAAAATTTGTTGATAGGATGTTTGGAGAGCTTATGATGCAATTTAAAAAAAATAATAAGTTAGATTCCTCCACAATCATTTTACTTTCAGATCATGGTTTTAGAGCAATATTGCCAGAAGATAAGGGAAATCATGTACCAATGCTTATTCGAAGAGGTGAATTAACAAAGTATTTAAATATCGATGAAAAAGTATTAACAAGAGAAAAATTATTTCAGATACTGAGTGAGCAATAGATTTATATCATGAATTTACCTCTCGAATAAAATTCCATAGAAAGGCTAAGCTATTCTAATGATAGAAAAAAATGACAAAAGTTAGTTGAACTTTTCAATTCACTAAAAAAATTTAAAAATTCATTTTTATGAAATGATAAATAAAAATTTATACTGTTAGTTGGAGGTTTTTTTAGAAAAAGAATTGAGTAAATCAGTATAGATAAAGTAAGTTTTATAGTCATAATTTAACATATGCTTAAAGGAATATAACAGAAAAGGAGGAGGTGAATTGTATTATATTGTAGAAGCAAATGACTCTGACTGGAGTAAATCTTTTAATCAGTGCTCAAAAACCAATATGCTCCAGTGCTGGCAATATGGCAACTCCAAAAATCAATCTACAAGCTGGAGTGTTATTCGTTTTCTTATTGTGGACGACAAAGAAAATACAGTGGGTCTTGTCCAAGCTCTTGTAAAGAAATTATCATCAATTGGAGGTATTGTCCGGGTGAATCGAGGCCCGATTTTGACAGACATTATCGCTCCTGAAGAAAAAGAAAAAGAAGCTGTTGTAATGATCAAATTTTTGTTAAATGAGTTTAAAAGAAGACGTTGGTATGTAGTTCAAATTGCTCCAGAAATTGAAAAATCTAATTCAAGTAATCTGTATTTAAGAGATCTAGGTTTGCGAAAGTTAAAACATCCTTCATATTCATCTGGATTACTTGATATTTCTCTTGAGAGACAAGACCTCCTGTCTAATTTAAAAAAGAAATGGCGCTATTCTCTAAAACAGGCACAGAAACTAGAGCTGAGAACAGATATTTTAAAAGGTGATAGTAATGAAGTGAAAATTCTTATTGAGAGCTATAAAAAACTTCAAAAGAGAAATAATTTTTTAGGTATTTCGGACGCCTTGATTAAAGAATTGGCAAAACAATGTGGAAATGGCTGGCAGTTTACCTTGTTGATATCCTACAAGGCAAAAGATCTTGAAGCTAAAGAACCCTTGGGGACGGTTGTTTATGTAAGGCATGGAAATACTTCAACGTATTTTATAGGTCTAACCTCCCAGGAAGGTAGAAATCTAAATGTAAATTATGTATTACTATGGCAGGCAATACTAGATGCAAAGGATAATGGCTGCAGTTGGTTTGATATTGGTGGAATGGACATTACCACACCTAAAGGAATTGCACATTTTAAATCTGGCTTAAACTCGAATTTATATGAATTAAGTGGTGAATGGAGAATATTTTTGAATCCCTGGAAAACATTAAAATAGATGAATGAAACGTTTTATTGATATATTTCTAGCCATAATGATTAGTGTACCTTTATTGGTTCCTATGTTATTAATTGCTATTACTGTTCGTTTAACATCAAAAGGGCCGGCACTGTATTGGTCTAGGAGGGTTGGTGTAGATAATTCAATTTTTCATATGCCGAAGTTTCGCTCAATGCGGCTTGCCACACCCGTTGTGGCGACCCATCTGATGATAAATCCTCATGCATTTCTTTCACCCATAGGTCCTTTTCTTAGGCGTTTCAGTCTGGATGAGCTGCCACAATTATTTTCAATACTTAAAGGAGATATGAGTTTTGTAGGGCCAAGACCTGCGCTATTTAACCAAGAGGATTTGATGGTTTTACGCACAAAGAAAGGAGTAGAAAAACTCAAACCTGGTATTACTGGTTGGGCGCAAGTTAATGGTCGTGATGAGTTGTCTATAGCTGAGAAGGTTGTTTTTGATGTGGAATATTTGAATCATCAATCCTTTTGGTTTGATTTGAAAATACTTTGGATGACTCTTTTAAAAGTTATAATGCGGGATAATGTCTCGCATTAGTAATTATTCAAAATGTCTAAAAATATCCAAATCAATGTAATAGCACCAAATATAAAAAATGGTGGAGGGAAGGAATTGCTTGAATATTTACTTCTTTATTTAGATGAAATGTATAAAGATATAAATACAGTAGTTTATATCGACTCATCTTTAAAAAATATAAGGTCCACCAATAACAGATCGGTTGTTAAGCTCTCCAATACAATTGATAAGATTAGGTTGTTTTTCAGAAAGATAGATAATGGAATCTATTTTGGTAATTTGCCACCGGCAGTTAAGTCTTCTAATTCAATGGTTTACTTTCATAATACATACCTTCTTATGGATGCTACAAGTTTGTACCGTGAATCTGCTTCTTTATTCTTTAAATATAGTCTTCAGAGGCTTTATATTAATTACTTTATAAGAAATGTAGATTTTGTTGGGTGTCAAAATAAGAAAATAAAGAAAGAATTTATTGATAAATACAACTATACTAAAGTTGAACTATTGCCATTTTATAGGACGTGCTCTCAAAAAAAATATAAACCGTTTAAGAAAATATATGATTTTTGTTATGTTTCCTTGGCACACCCTCATAAAAACCATAAATTATTGTTTGAAGCCTTAGAGATTCTGGGAAAAAAAGGGCTATCAATAAGTGTTGTGGTGACTATTGAAGACGACAAAAAAGACTTAATAAGCCAGCTAAATCAAATAAATGCTTCATATCAGGTGCAAATAATCAATTTGGGTGAAATAACAAAGGAAGAGGTGTGTGTATTATATCAAGAAACAAGATGTTTGATATTTCCATCTACTCTAGAGACTTTGGGGTTAGGGTTGGTTGAAGCCGTGGATATGGGCCTTGATGTTATAGCGGCAGATTTGCCTTACACCCATGAAGTAATCTCTACATCATTTCTTTTCAACCCTAAGAGTGCATTAGGTTGTGCTATAGAAATTGAGAGGTATTTAAACGCTAAATTTCCGCCAAAAAGTTCAAAAATTCTAGAGAATAATATAGAGACTTTAATTAATAAATTTAATAGGAGTAAAGATGTTTAAAGATAAGGTTTTATTAATTTCTGGTGGAACAGGCTCATTTGGTGGCTCTATATTAAGAAGGTTTTTAACTACTGATATTAAAGAAATACGAATTTTCTCCAGAGATGAGCTTAAGCAAGATGATATGAGGCGGTTTTACAACAATGATAAGCTCAAGTTTTATATCGGAGATGTAAGAGATAAAAATTCAATTGATGATGCGATGAGAGGGGTTGATTATGTTTTTCATGCGGCTGCTTTAAAGCAAGTCCCATCATGTGAGTTTTATCCAATGCAAGCTGTCAAAACTAACATTATTGGTACTGAAAATTTATTAAATTCAGCTATTGCAGCTGGCGTTAAAAAAGTTATTGCACTGAGTACAGATAAGGCTGTTTATCCAGTCAATGCAATGGGTATTAGTAAAGCTATGATGGAAAGAGTGATTGTAGCTAAAGGTAGAAATGTAAAAGGCACTATGATTGCTTGTACTAGATATGGCAATGTGATGGCTAGCCGTGGTTCTGTTATTCCATTGTTCATTAACCAAATCAGAAATGGAAAGCCTATCACTATTACAAATCCTAATATGACTCGATTTATGATGAACCTTGATGACGCGGTAGACTTGGTTTTGTTTGCATTTGAAAATGGCCAGAGTGGTGATATTTTTGTGCAAAAAGCACCTGCTGCAACAGTAGAGTTGCTTGCTCATGTGATGAGAAAAATTTTAGGCACACCTGATCATGACGTTAAGATTATTGGTACAAGGCATGGTGAAAAGCTTTACGAAACTTTACTGACGAAAGAAGAAATGGTAAAGGCTATTGATATGGGTGAATATTACCGAATTCCTGCAGATATAAGAGATCTTAATTACAATCAGTTTTTTGAACAGGGAGAAGAGGTTATTACAGAGGGAAGTGAGTATCATTCTCATAATACTTATAGATTAAATGAAGATGAGTTAACAAAATTACTGCTAAATTTGAGAGAAATTCAAGATGATTTAAAGGAGTTAGGGTAATGAGTAAGCTTAAGGTGATGACTATTGTGGGTACTAGGCCTGAAATTATTCGGTTATCTAGAACAATTTCTAAGTTAGATACATTTTGTGAGCATATTTTGGTGCATACAGGTCAAAACTATGACTATGAGCTTAATGAGGTTTTTTTTAATGATCTAGGTATTCGTAAGCCAGATGTATTTTTAGAGGCGGCCGGTGTGAATGCTGCTGAGACTATTGGCCAGGTTATTATTACCGCTGATCAGGCTATGCAATTACACCAACCTGATGCTTTGTTGCTATTAGGAGACACTAATAGTAGTTTGACAGTTATCCCTGCCAAGCGACGTAAAATACCTATATTTCATATGGAGGCAGGTAATCGTTGTTTTGACTTTCGTGTTCCGGAGGAAATTAACCGTCGCATCGTTGATCATACTTCAGATATAAACCTAACTTATAGTGAGATTGCACGTGATTATTTGTTGCGGGAGGGTTTTCCACCCGATCAAGTTATAAAAACTGGCAGTCCAATGCGGGAAGTTCTTGATCATTATGCTCAAGAGATTGATTCCTCGGATATTATTTTTAAACTTAGTTTGGTCCCTCACAAATATTTTGTAGTAAGCTCTCATCGTGAAGAGAATGTTGATTCGTCTGAAAACCTTATGAAAATAATCAATATATTAAATGATCTAGCTACTCGTTATGAAAGTCCTATTATATTTTCTACTCACCCCCGAACTCGAAAACGACTTGAAGACCTTGGAGTGGAGGCGAATCCATTAATACAATTCCTAAAGCCCTTTGGATTTTTTGATTATATTAAATTACAGATGGAAGCTAGGTGTGTACTTTCGGATAGTGGGACTATTACAGAGGAGTCTTCGATACTTAATTTTCCAGCTCTAAACATGCGGGAGGTTCATGAGCGACCAGAGGGATTTGAAGAGGCCTCTGTAATTATGGTGGGACTTAATTCTGAATTAATAAATCAAGCATTACAAGTTTTGGATGCACAGCCAAGAGGGCCAACTAGATTACTAAGGTTGGTCGATGACTATTCTCCTAAAAATGTATCGGATAAAGTGATAAGGATTATCTTGAGCTACACGGATTTTATTAATAGAAAAGTTTGGCATAAATAAGTATGAACTTAAAGAAGAAAATTTTAGTTCTAGGCTCTACTGGAATGCTTGGACATCAAGTTGTTAAATATTTGAATGACTTTGATGAATTTATAGTTGATGATATCTCATATAGAAATAAGCTTAGAAAGAATACTATAATTGTTGATGCAATGGATAAAACTGCTTTAAAAGTGGCAATTATTAAATTAAAACCAAACTTTATAATAAATTGTATTGGTGTTTTAGTTAATGGCTCTCAGAATCAAGAGAAGGCTGTTTATTTGAATGCCTATCTTCCACACCAATTAAAAGAGATTTCTAAAAATATTAATGCAAAATTAATACATATTTCAACTGACTGTGTCTTTTCTGGTTCGAAAGGTCAGTATATTGAGACTGACTCAAGAGATGGTCAAGGCGTATACTCTCAAACAAAGATATTAGGAGAGATTATTGATGATACTAATCTTACATTGAGAACCTCTATTATTGGCCCAGAGTTAAAAAATAATGGAGAAGGTCTTTTTCATTGGTTTATGAATCAGTCAGGTAGTATTTCTGGCTATACAAAATCTATTTGGTCGGGTGTTACTTCAATAGAGCTTGCAAAAGCAATTAAATGGTCAATTGATAATAATACGACTGGTCTTTATCATATTACTAATAACAAATCAATTAGCAAATATGAACTTTTGAAATTATTTCAAAAATATACAAATAAAGAAATTAATATTGGTCTGATAGATGGAAATAATATCAATAAAAGTATTCTTGATTCAAGAAAAATTATTAATTACCATATCCCTTCCTATGAAAAAATGGTTAAGGAAATGACAGAGAACATGAAGTCTAATTTCAGTCTATATCCATATAACAACATTTAATTAAAATAAAAATGCAGCAAATTGAATTAAAAAAAATTGCAAATACTTGTGCAAATAAAATCCTTACAGGAGAATTTTATAAAGAACCTTATAAGCATCTAATTGTTGATAATTTTTTACCAGATGATTTGGCATTGAAATGTCTCGAAAGCTTTCCTAAACTGGATGACGATACTTGGGAGCATGAAAATGATAAAAATATTGAGGTAAAGTCAAGAACTACTTGGGTAAGTGAATTTGATATACCTGATAATATTATTGATAGTGTCAGGATTCTAAACAGTTCCTTAATGCTAAATTCTTTCTCTAAAGTTTTTGGGATACAGAAGCTAGTTCCTGATCCATATTTTTCAGGTGGTGGCTTGAATATTACTCAAAAAGGTGGACTGCTTGATGTTCATGTGGATGGAAATTATCATGATGCGAGTGGATTGAATCGACGAATGAATGCCTTGATATATTTAAATCCTGGATGGGAAAAGTCATGGGGTGGAGAGTTTGGTATTTATAATAGTACTGGTTCGCAATTAATTAAAAAAGTAGAACCGTTATTTAATAGGTTAGTAGTTTTTGACAGCCATGATTATAGTTATCATGGACTTCCTGATCCAGTTAAATTTCCTGATGGAATAAATAGGAAATCAATAATTTTATATTATTATACAAAAGACTTAAGACCAGAAAATCAGACTTTGACTGGAAGTCCTCATAGTGCACTATGGGTCAAAAAAGAGATAAAAGATAAAAGAGGTAATCTTTTAAGACAGAAGTATGAGTAATCCTAGTATATTGATTGTTACAGAGTGCTTTTATCCTGAAGAATTCAATATAAATGATGTTGCATTATTTTGGAAGAATGAGGATTATGATGTTGATGTGTTGACTTTAGCACCAACTTATCCATTGGGAAAGGTTTTTTCAGGCTATAAAAATAGTTTTTTTCAAAAAGATGAGTATCGCGGTATAAATATTTTCAGAGTACGTGCTGTTTCAGGTTATAGAGATAGTGTAATTAAAAAGATACTGAAATATTTAAACTTTATGGTTTTTGGTAGTATTGCTTCAATCTTTATTGGCAGAAAATATGACTATATTTTTGGATTTAATATGGGTTCTTTAACTAGCATGATGCCAGCAGTTATTATTCGAAAACTCTATAAAAAGCCAACTATGTTTTGGATTCAAGATGTTTGGCCTGACAGCGTTTATGCATATGGTTTTAAAAAAACTAAAATACTTTCAACTTTTCTAGATATTTTTGTAAAATTTATGTATCACGATATTACCTCTATTGCAATTTCAAGTAAAGGTTTTAAGGTAAAGATAAAGCCTTATATTAAGAAAGATCTGAATCTTTATTATGCTCCGAATTGGGCAAGTGAATTAGATATGAGTATGCCTCCTGCTATTCTTAATAAAGTTCAAAAAGTACACTTTACTTTTGCGGGAAATGTTGGAAAAGTACAAAATTTAGAAAATATTGTTAATGCTTTCCAACTCCTATCTAAAGACTATAAAGAAAAGACCCAGTTAAATATTATTGGAGATGGGTCAAATTTAGAAAAAATAAAATTATTATCTGAAAATTGTTCAAATATTGTCTTTTTTGGAAAGAAATCAAGAGAGGTGATGGCTTCTTATTATAAATCTAGTAGCTTTCTGATTGTATCTTTGGTTGATAAGTCTATTTTTTCAAATACCGTTCCAGGTAAACTTCAAACATATATTGCAGCTAAAAAACCTATATTGGCAATTATTAATGGGGAAACGGCGGATATTGTAAGTGATAATAATTTGGGTATTAGTGTAGATCCGTCTAATATGAGTCTTATTAAAGAGGCTTTTGAAAAGTGTATAGATATGCCTGAAATTGAAAAATATAAATTTATTAAAAATAATGCAAAGCTATTGCAAACAACTTTTAATAAAGATATTATTTTAAAAAAAATGACTGGTCAATTAATCAATAATTCTGATTAAATAACAAGGTATATATTACTAGGACTAATTAAATTTACTGGCAATTGACTAATTTTGTAGTTGATTTTTCCACACTGTTTTTTCTGGAAATATTTGCATTACATGCTTTTTTTTAATGTAGCTTAACTAGTGAATTTATTTAATTTTATTGTTATAATATTTTTTTTTTATTAAATAGACGAAATGAGACACTTAAAGCGAATTGTTGGATCGATAGATAAGGCGATATTAGGAGGAATTTTAACGCGATTATATTTTGAATTTGTGGAGAGATTGGTTATCAAACATAGATCTGATATATTCAACTATGGCTTTAAAGGTGAATACATTAAAAATGATAATTCTATGTTAAATGTTTTAAGTGATAAGTATGGAAGTGATAAAGGTCAAACCTCTAGTAAAGGAAATCCTTATAACTGGTCGAGTCACAATTATGCTGATATTTATGAACTAATGTTTCGACTAAGAAGAAGTGATGTTGAGCTCTTAGTGGAGTGTGGAATAGGTACTAATGACCCCAGTTTTGTATCGTCAATGGGGGTAAATGGAAAGCCTGGGGCTAGTTTGTATGTGTGGAAAGATTTTTTTCCTAAAGCGCAGATTATTGGAATAGATATTGATTCTAATATTTTGTTCGAAGATGATCGAATAACTACATATCAGTGTGATCAAACTTCTTCTGATAGCCTAAAAAATTTCTGTAATATAGCTTCACTCACTTTATCATCGATAGATATCATTATTGATGATGGTCTACACGAGTTTCACGCTGGAAAGTCAATGTTTGAATCAATGAATAAATATTTAGCTTTAGATGGAATATATGTCATCGAAGATGTTAGTCAAAGTGACTACATTCCATACAAAGACTATTTTGCTAAGCTTGAAACCCAGTTCACTGTTCAGTTTGTTAATTTACAACGCCCAAGTTTAAGCGTTCTGAATAATCGACTTATTGTCATTAGGCACAACATTTAAAAATAATATTAAATTAGGTCTACCAGTTTTTTCTAAGTCAATCAATAATCGACAAGTTACTTTCGGCCCAACTTTGAAAATACCTCATTGTACTATTTTCTTTTTTTTAGCAACTACCGAGCATGATTTTCTATAGAAATTTCATTGTTTGATTGGCCAATAGCATTACAAACTCCAAATTAGCGCCCCAAGAGCTTGTAAGTTTTATGAAACCCTGTTTTTTTTTGAGTACAGCTTTTTACCGCTGTGTTTATCATTATAAGATATGATGCAAAGGTTATAATTCAACTATTACCTCATTTTCACTAGATTTATAAAATTATATGTGTGCAATAAACCTTTTTACTTAACGAACTGACCTTTGATAAATGCCCTTATCAACTGTAAAATAACTCATTTAAAGGGATTTTGGTAGTGTGCTAGATACAATCATTAATTTGTCACGGCGTAACAAGAAGCTTGTCATGCTGAGTATTGATTCTGTGCTGACTGTGTTAGTTCTTCTGGTATCGTTTTCAATACGACTAGAATACCTCTTCCTTCCAGATGGTAACTTGATTTGGGTCGTATTGGGTGCACCTATAATTGCCATTCCTGTCTTTGTTCGCTTTGGCTTGTACAGCTCAGTGATTCGTTACATTGGTTTTAAGGCCTTATGGTCCATTGTCCAGGCGGCAAGCTTGTATGCCTTGCTGTGGGGTGTGATTGGGTTTATGGCTGGGGTTGATGGTATACCACGTTCAGTTTTATTAATTAATTGGCTTTTGGCCATACTAGCCCTAGGCGGCTCTCGGATGATAGCGCGCTGGCTTCTCTCAGGGACTGGTGCTAGTCACTATAACGCAGGGTGCACTGATGTGGTAATTTATGGCGCTGGCGCGGCAGGCAGGCAGCTGTCGATTGCTTTAACGCAGTCGGCTGAGTACAATCCAGTGGCTTTTATGGATGATAACAATGAACTAAATCATCAATCTATTAATGGCATTGATGTGATTTCAAGGGGCGGCTTAAAGCATCTGATTAAGAAAAAAAATGTCACCGAAGTGCTGCTGGCGATTCCGTCACTGAGCCGCGCCGAGCGTAATGAAATTATACATTTTTTGGAGCCTTATCCAGTACTGGTGCGCTCACTGCCAGGGGTGACAGAGATTGCTCAGGGCAAGGTAAAAGTTACCGATTTGCGTGAGGTCAGCATCAAAGATCTGCTAGGGCGTGATTCTGTAGTTTCCAGCAAAGAACTATTGGGTCTTAACATAACCAATAAAGTGGTCATGGTGACCGGCGCTGGCGGCTCGATTGGCGCTGAGCTGTGCCGGCAGGTATTAGCTTTAAAACCCCAAGTGTTGGTGCTGTATGATCAAAGTGAGTTCGCTCTTTACCAGATTCATAAAGAACTCGTAAATGTCGGCATGCCCAATGTTGAGATACTGCCAGTGATGGGCTCTGTCATTAATAGAAATCGCTTAAGCCAGATAATGAAGCGCTTGGCTGTAAATACAATCTATCACGCTGCGGCCTACAAGCATGTGCCGATGGTTGAGTCGAATAACAGCGAAGGGGTGGTTAATAATATTTTTGGCACCCATACTTGCGCGCAGGCTGCGATCGATCATGGGGTAGATACTTTTGTGCTTGTTTCAACGGACAAGGCGGTGCGCCCAACCAGCACCATGGGGGCAACAAAACGCGTGGCTGAATTACTATTGCAGTCCTTGGCAGTAGGGAGCAGGACACGCTTTAGCATGGTACGATTCGGCAATGTGCTCGATTCCAGTGGATCGGTGGTGCCGCTGTTCAGAGAGCAGATTAAAGGGGGCGGGCCGATTACGGTGACCGATCCTGAGATTCAGCGTTATTTTATGACCATACCCGAGGCTGTTGAGCTGGTTATTCAGGCGGGCGCTATGGCTAAGGGCGGGGATGTATTTGTGCTTGATATGGGCAAGCCTGTTCGAATTTTTGACCTGGCTCAAAAGATGATTCGTTTGAGCGGCCTAAGGCTTAAGGATAAGCTTAACCCGAACGGCGATATTGAGATTAAGTTTACCGGTCTGAGGCCAGGTGAAAAGCTTTATGAGGAG
>Ga0075447_10000117_pt1 | contig 37114 bp, 37 predicted proteins | sample CoawatmetaG10DNA_FD_72352 | JGI IMG/M metagenome (GOLD analysis project Ga0075447, IMG submission 72352) | Marine microbial communities from the West Antarctic Peninsula - Coastal water metaG104-DNA | ecosystem: Environmental > Aquatic > Marine > Coastal | place: Atlantic Ocean: West Antarctic...
AAATTAATGTTAACTAAAAGCAAGCATATTGAAATTCAATCTAATCATGTATCAACTGGTATGTCTGACTTTATGAAAATTTCGGATAAGAGTTTTTATATTAAGAGTGATATTAATATTAATAAGGATAAATTCTATTTGCCAAAAAAATATAACTTTTTAAATAAGATAAGTTTTGTATATATTATTGGCCCTCAATTTACATATCTTCATAAAAATTTTATTGATTTTACAAATGCCATGGTTGCCTTTGCAAAAAAAGGTATTGATTTTGAAATTAATATTACGTTGACTAGTGGGCAAGTTAATAGCTCTAGTGTTTGGGACTCTTCTTTAAATAAAAATACAAATTTTCTTGGTTATATTGACGATCCATATAAATTTCAAGAGTTATTTTGTGATAATACAATTCTAATTTCAACTTCTGTTGTTGAGACATTGGGACTTCATGTCATTGAAGGGATACAAAATGGTGTAATTACAATTGTTCCAGATAAAGATTATGCTAATGCAGTCTATGGGAGAAATATGTTTAAATACGAATTATTTAATAAAAACTCCTTATTGGATACAATTATGAGTGTCATAAATTGTAAAGAGTCATTTAGTAGTAAAATTCTATCATTGCAAGAAGGTTTAAGTCAAAGAGAATTAAAGAAATTCAATAATATTTTAGAAGTATTTGATGAGGTTAAAAATGTTTGAAAATCAGGTTTTATTAATTGCAGGTGGAACAGGTTCATTTGGTAATGCAGTACTGGAAAGATTTTTATCTACTAATGTTAAAGAGATAAGAATATTTTCCAGAGATGAGCTAAAGCAAGATGATATGAGAAAATTCTATAATAATGACAAACTAAAGTTTTATATTGGCGATGTTAGAGACCAAAATTCAATTATTGATGCAATGAGAGGAGTCGATTATGTGCTTAATGCTGCAGCGCTTAAACAAGTACCATCATGCGAGTTTCATCCAATGGAGGCGGTGAAGACTAATATCATTGGCACTGAAAATTTATTGAATACAGCTATTAAGGCTGGTGTAAAAAAAATAATTGTGCTGAGTACTGATAAGGCAGTATATCCTATCAATGCAATGGGTATTAGTAAGGCAATGATGGAGAGGATAGTTGTTTCAAAAGGGAGGAATGTAAAAAATACTATGATTGCTTGTACTAGATATGGCAATGTTATGGCTTCTCGCGGCTCTGTTATTCCATTATTCATCAATCAGATAAGAAATGGAAAACCTTTGACTATTACTGATCCAAGCATGACTCGATTTATGATGAGCTTAGATCAAGCAGTTGATTTAGTGTTATTTGCATTTGAAAATGGAAAAAGTGGTGATATTTTTGTTCAGAAGGCTCCAGCAGCTTCTATAGAGCTTCTTGCAAATACATTGAAAAATATTTTAGGTAGGCCAGATTATGAAGTAAAAACTATTGGGACAAGGCATGGTGAAAAACTTTATGAAACTTTATTGACTAAAGAGGAAATGGTAAAAGCTATCGATATGGATAATTATTATCGCATTCCAGCTGATACCAGAGATCTTAACTACAATAAGTATTTTGATGAGGGGGAGAAAGTTATTACAGAGGCTGGTGAGTATCATTCTCATAATACTCGTAGATTAAATGAAAAAGAGTTAACAGAATTACTATTGAGTCTTAGGGAAATTAAGACTGATTTAAAGGAGCTAAAATCAAATGATTAAGCTTAAAGTAATGACTATTGTAGGTACTAGACCTGAAATCATTAAGTTAAGTCAAGTAATGAAAGAGTTGGATCAATATGTTGATCATATCATTGTGCATACTGGACAGAATTATGATTATGAACTAAATGAAATATTCTTTGAACAGCTGGATATTAGAAAGCCTGATATTTTTTTAGAGGCAATTAAAGGCTCACCATCCGAAACTATTGGGGATATTATCTCAAAAGCTGATAAGGTCTTCAGTGAAATTCAACCAGACGCTTTATTAATTTATGGTGATACTAATAGTTGCTTGAGTGTTATTCCAGCAAAAAAGAGAAAAATACCAATTTTTCATATGGAGGCTGGTAATCGTTGCTTTGATCAAAGAGTACCAGAGGAAGTTAATAGAAAAATTGTTGACCATCTCAGTGATATAAATCTTCCACTTTCAGAACATGCAAGAAGATATTTAATTGCAGAAGGTATAAAGCCTGAAACAATAATTAAAACAGGCTCTCCAATGAGAGAGGTATTAAAAGTAAATATGGAAAAAATTAAATCTAGTAATATCTTAGAAGCAGAAGGTTTAAAGGCAAAAAAATATATTATTATGAGTATTCATAGGGAAGAGAATGTTGATTCGCCTAAAAATTTTAGTGATTTGCTAGACTCAATTGATGAATTAACTAAAAAGTATAATATGCCGATTATTATCTCTACGCATCCAAGGACAAGGAAGAAGTTGAAAGAGATTGGTTATCACAATAAAAACTCGTTGATTAGATTTTCAAAGCCGTATGGTTTTCATGAATATAATAATCTCCAGATGAATGCATTTTGTGTAATCTCGGATAGTGGAACTATTGCTGAAGAAGGATCAATATTAAATTTACCTGCGGTCATGATTCGTCAAGCACACGAGAGGCCTGAAGGTATGGATGAAACTACTGTAATCATGTCCGGATTAAGAAAATTTGGAGTTATTCGAGCAGTTGAAGTTGCAACTGACCATAATTTACAAGTTGAAAGAGCAATAAAGCCAGTTAAAGACTATGAAACTGATAATGTCTCTAAAAAAGTGGTAAGAATAATTTTGTCATATGTTGATTATGTTAATAGAACTGTCTGGCATAAAGAGGATTAGCCTTGAAAGAAAAGATTCTTATTTTGGGTTCTACAGGCCTTATAGGCCACCAAGTCTACAATTACTTTAAAGATATTGATAAATATGAATTACATAATACTTCATATAAGAATAAAGCCCGTGCTGATACAATCTTATTAGATGCCAGGAATGAGAATAATTTTATAGAAACAATAAAAAATATTTCGCCACATTATATTATTAATTGTAGTGGTATTTTGATTAATAGATCAGAATCAAACCCTGAAAATGCCATATATCTTAATTCATACATACCAAATAGGCTGGCAAGACTTGCAGATAAAATTAATTCCAAATTTATTCAATTATCAACTGATTGTGTTTTCTCAGGTAGAAAGAAAAAACCTTATTTAGAAAGTGATTTGGTAGATGGTGAGAGTACCTATGCTAAGACTAAAGGATTGGGAGAAATTAATAATAACAGACACCTTACATTAAGAACTTCAGTTGTAGGTCCTACATTACAGCGCAATGAAGAATTAGCGTTGTTCGATTGGTTTATGAATCAATCAAATAGTATCAATGGATACACTAAGACAATTTGGTCAGGTGTAACTACGATTGAGCTTGCAAAGGCCATACATTGGGCAATCGAAGATAATATTACAGGTCTTTATCATATCACTAATGGAGTGCCAATAAGTAAATATGAGCTTTTAGAGTTATTTAAAAAATATACCAATAAACAGATATTGATAAGACCGATTGAAGGAGAAGATTCAGATAAGAGTTTTATTGATACTAGGTTATTATTGAATTATAAAGTTCCATCTTACGAGCAGATGATCATTGATATGATAAATCTAATTAGAAACGATAGATTATTGTACTCACACTATGAAATAGACGCATAATTGCGATGAAAGTTTTATTTTTATTTATAACATATCCTGAAAACCCAGAAGAAAGTAGTCTTACAAAAGACTTATCTGATGAATTTCTGAAGAATGGTGATGAGGTTTATATTGCAACAATTCGAGAAAAAAAACTAGATCTTAAAACTTCTTTATCTATTGAAAATGACGCAAAAATATTAAGAATTAAAACTAGAAATATGTTTGGTGAGATTAATAAAATTGAAAAATTTTTCTCAATGATGACTATACATAGATTAATAGCAAAAGAAATTATAAGATATTGGCATGATGTTAACTTTGATATTATTGTTGGAACTTCTCCATACATGTTTCAAAAAAGCCTAATATTTCGATTGAAATCATATTATAGTTGTCAATCTTTTTTAATTCTTTGGGATTTGTTTCCTCAAAATGCAAAAGATTTAGGGCTTATTAAAAATAAATACTTATTTAGGTATTTAAAATATAAAGAGAAAAATAATTTAAAGTCATTTGATTTTATAGGTTGCCAGTCAATAGGTAATTTAGAATATATGAATAATAACTATGAATATCTTGATATCAATTCATTACATCTTTTCTCTCAATGGTCAGTAATTGGCCAAAAAAAAGCTTCAGTTAAACTAGATATTAGAAATAAATATAATTTTAAAAAAGATGATTTTATTTTTGTTTTTGGAGGGAATATGGGCATCCCTCAAAATTTAGTAAGTTTTGTTGATATTGCAAATGAAATGCAATATTTGAAAAAAATTAAATTTGTTTTTATTGGTCATGGAACAGAAAAGAAAGGATTAGTAAAAAAAGTAAAAGAAAATAATATTAAAAATGTAATATTTATTAATCAAATGGATAGACTTGATTATCAGGATTTTCTATCTTCATGTGATGTTGGTATAATAAGCCTAGATCCAAGATTTACGTTTCCTAACTTTCCTTCTAAGATTTTGGATTACCTAAAGCATGGCCTGCCAATAATAGCTGCTTTAGATAAATTTGCACTTGCAGATGCTGGTGAGTTGATTGAAAGCCAAATTCAGGCTGGATTAGTTAGCAATTCTAATGACTTGGAAGGCACTAAGGAAAATATTTTTAAATTATTTAGTGATGATGATTTACGTAAAAGATTTTCTCTAAATGGTAGTAGCTACTTTAAGAAGAATTTTAATGTTGTAAATAGATATAGTGATTTTAAAAAAATTATAAATAATTAGACTGTTAATCATGAAAAGAGTATTTGATGTATGCCTAATTTTACTTAGTAGTTGGTTATTTCTCTCTATAAGTATCTTGGTGATATTGCTTGTTAAATTTAAGCTTGGTTCACCAGTATTTTTTAAGCAGGCTCGTCCAGGACTAAATGGAGAAATATTTAATATATATAAATTTAGGACAATGACCAACGATTGTTATAATGACGGTACTCTTTTATCTGATGAAATTAGACTAACTAAATTTGGCCGGTTTTTAAGAGCAACAAGTCTAGACGAGTTGCCTTCTTTATGGTCGGTTCTCAAAGGTGATATGAGTCTAGTTGGTCCTCGCCCTTTACTGATTGAATACATCCCTTTTTATTCAATAAGGCAAGCAAGGCGCCATGAAGTTAAACCTGGTGTTACTGGCTGGGCTCAAGTTAATGGACGCAATGCAATTAGTTGGGATGAAAAGTTTGAATTTGACTTATGGTACGTTGATAATCAGTCACTTTACATAGATATAAAGATATTGTGGATGACAGTAAAAAAAGTAATACTAAGAGATAATATATCACCAGAAGGAGTTGAAATTATGCCAAGGTTTGATAAAAATGAAAATTAAGATAGGCGTTATTTCCGATATCCATGCTAATGCTGATGCTTTGATGTTGGTGATGGAAGGGCTGAAATTAAAAGAAGTTGATAAAGTAGTTTGTTTGGGGGATATATTAACTTATGGCTGTCAACCACTAGAAGTTATTGATATATTGCATGAATACAAGAAAGAGAATTCTATAATTTTTGTAAAAGGGAATCATGATCAGTTTTATTTTGATCTTCAGAGAGGGAATAACAAATTTAGTTATAAACTTCCAGAATTTGTAGAAGAATCAGTCAATTGGACCCTTAAAAAAATTAATTCTTTTTCATTAGAAAGTGCTTTTCCATGGCTTGAAAACTACTATATTGGAAATACCTATTTTTCACATGCAAACCCATTTAGGTATGGTAATTGGAGTTATTTAGAGGAAGATAAGGATTTGACTAAAGCATTAAAATCACTAGAAGACAAGAATTTTTTTTCGGGTGTTTTTGGACACTCACATAGGCAGTTATTTGTTGCCAGAAATGGGGATGATGTTTACGAAATTAGTGAGTACACTTCAGAAGATAACAAAATAGATCAGTTGATTATTAACACTGGTTCTGTTGGTCAGCCGAGGGGCAAGGGTGTGGGTTATGTAATTCTAGAAATTAAAGATGGTGAATTGTTTAAGGCTGACTTTCACAAGTTAAAAGTAAATTTTGATAATTCACTTGATTTGATTAGTGGTGCTAATTTTAAGCAAGAAACTTCAGAAAAATTAATTAACTATTTACAGAGATAAGCTATGATTAATGTTCTAGTTACAGGAGCTGGTGGTGGTATTGGTCAAGGTGTAATAAAATCTTTAAGAATGATTAAAGATATGGATATAAACATTATAGCTACAGATATGAGCAAGCTGGCTACTGGATTATTTGCATCAGATGTTGCATATATAATTGAGAGTTGTAGTTCAGATAATTATTTAGAATCTTTAGGAAAGATTTTTATAGATGAATCTGTTGATTTCTATGTGCCAGGCACAGATGTTGAGCTGAAATTTTGTGCAATAAATAAAAAAATAATAAAAGATGAGTTTAACGTTCATACGATAATTTCATCAATAGAGACGATTGAAATTTCGGATAATAAATTTCTAACGTCTTCATTTCTAAAAGAGAATGATTTTAACTATCCGAAAACTGAATATTTAGAAGATATTGATTATGGTTTAATTGAATATCCTATAATAATTAAACCATCAGTTGGGAGTACGTCGATAGGAGTTTATAAGATAAATAATTATGATGGTTTAATGCCTCATTTGAGAAAAACTAAAAATATTTTAATTCAAGAATATATTGGAGATGAGAGCAAAGAGTATACTTGTACCTTAGTAAAAGTAAAAGACAAACTCTCACCAGTTTTGGCATTAAGAAGAGTATTGAGATCAGGTGATACATACAAAGCTGAACCTGTTAAGTCTCAAAAGATTGAGCAATATGTTTTGGATGTTGCTTCAAAATTGGATATTGATGGTGGGTGTAATTTTCAGTTGAGGCTTGATGATTATGATGAACCTATAATTTTTGAAATAAATAGTAGATTCTCTGGAACTACTCCATTATGTGCACAAATTGGTTTTAATCCAATAGAGTTCTATCTAAAAAACTATCTTGGAATTAATTTAGAAGTTGATATTAAATATAATTCAATTATTTTGAGATATTGGTCTGAAGTTGTTGTAGAAAAAAATCAAGTGAAGAAGCTTGATGAAAATTTAAGGATTTATCCTAATATGGATAGGCAGTTTAAACTCTTCCCATGAATGAAATCGCAGTAACTGGAGCTAACGGTATGACAGGAAGTCATATGATAAGAGTTCTTAAAAACAAAAAAATACCTTTTAAAGCAATTACAAGAAAAGAATGGGATTTAACAGAGTGGAAGAGTTTTGATGAGTTTGATAGAATTTTTGACTCAGTCCAAGCGATTTTTCATATGGGTGCATATGTGCCAAGTAGTATCGATATAAATGACAGTCAAACTCAGAAAGTTTTCGATTGTAATATTCGTGCATGCTTAAATTTAGCTGAATGGGCAACAATGAAAGAAATACCAATTATTTTCTTATCAGGCTCTTCAGTCTACAAGGATCCTTATGCCCTTAATATTAATGAAAATGCTAATAAAGCTAGTTCTGGATTTGGTAAAAATTCTGCATTTGGAGGGTATTATGGATACTCTAAAGTTGAGGCGGAGAGGATTTTTTTAGACTTTTCTTTAAAAGGCTTGAAGTTAATTATTTTGAGGCCTTCATCTATTTATGGATATGGACTAGCATCTGAGAAACTTGTTCAGAACTTTATCGATATGGCATCACATGGCAGCAAAATAAAAGTAAATGGGCCGTTTAATAAAATTAATTTAATTCATGCCTATGATGTTTCTAATGCTTGTTTAAATGCTTATAAAAGTAATTCATGGGGTGTTTATAATATTGGATCAAAAAAAATAAGCTCTATAATGGAAATTGCTGAAACTGCAATATCTATTTCAAATAGAGGTGATATTGAAATTGTTAGTAATGACGATATAACTAGTGACTTTATTCGTTTTGATTTGGACTCAGGTCTAGCAACAGATAATTTTGGATTTAATCCAGATCTTAGTCTTAAAGAGGGAATGACTTTAATGAAACAGAAATCACTTGCACCATGTTAAATATTAATTTTTCTACTTGGCCATCTTTTACTCAAGAAGAGGCTAATGCAGTTCATTCAGTTCTACTATCTAATAAAGTTAACTATTGGACTGGTAGTGAATGTCGGGAGTTTGAAAAAGAGTTTGCAGAATGGGCAGAGTCGGCACATGCAATTGCATTAGGAAATGGAACTCTCGCTTTAGATGTTGCGCTTAAAGCTTTTAAAATTTCTCAAGGGGATGAGATTATTGTTACTTCTCGCACTTTCATAGCTTCAATTTCATCTATTGTAAATGCTGGGGCTATTCCTATTTTTGCAGATGTCGACTTAGATTCACAAAACATAACATTTAATTCGATTAGAGCTGTAATTACTGAAAAAACTAAAGGAATTGTTTGTGTGCATTTAGCTGGCTGGCCATGTGAGATGGATAAAATAATGGATTTAGCGAGTGAATTTGACTTATTTGTTATTGAGGATTGTGCTCAGGCGCATGGAGCAAAATTCAAAGACAGGGCTGTTGGGTCTATTGGTCATATTGGATGCTGGAGTTTTTGTCAAGACAAAATTATGACGACAGGTGGTGAGGGCGGTATGATAACTACCAATGATGATTCTTTATGGAGAAAGATGTGGGCGTATAAAGACCATGGTAAGAGTTATGAGGCTGTTTACGAGCGACAACATCCTAAAGGGTATAAATGGCTTCATGAATCATTTGGCAGTAATTATCGTATGACAGAAATGCAGGCTGTTATTGGCAGAATCCAGCTTAAAAAAATGAATGAATGGCATTCTAAGCGTTTAGATAATTCCTATAAGATTTGGAATATTGCAAAAAGATTTTCAGCGCTTCGCATTCCTGAAGTGCCTAATTATATTGAGCATGCAGCCTATAAGTGCTATGTATTTGTTAAATCAGACCAACTTAAAGAGAACTGGAATCGTGATCGAATTATTAAAGAAATCAATGCTCTAGGAATTCCATGCCGTACGGGGGTATGTTCAGAGGTATATTTAGAAAAAGCATTTGATAATTCTAATTTTAGACCAGCTCAGAGATTGCCGAATGCTAAAGATTTGGGGGAAGACTCTTTAATGTTTCTTGTGCATCCGACTTTAACTGAAATTGAGATTCAACAAACCTGTGATACTATCTCAACTATTATGAAGCTTGCAAGTAAATAAAGGTAGGTTAACTTTTATGATGTTATGGCTTCAAAACATAATTACTCTTTCTCGATTTAATAAGCAATTAATATTGATAGTAAGTGACTCGATTACACTTATTTTTGCTTTAATTGCTTCATTTTCCATTAGACTGGGGTTTTGGTATTGGCCAAGCATAGACTTTATATGGGTTATATTTGGCTGTCCTATTATTGCAATTCCTATCTTTATTCGCTTTAGGCTATATCATACAATTATTCGCTTCATTGGCTTCAATGCTCTATGGGGCATTGTTCAAGCGGTAACAATATATGCTTTACTATGGGGTTTAATTGCTTTTATGGCTGCAATTGAGGGCATACCTCGCTCGGTGATTTTAATTAACTGGCTCCTAGCTATTATTTCAATAGGTGGTTCTCGGATGATCGGGCAATGGCTTTTTTCAGAGGCAATGATAAGTCCTGATAATGAAGAGCGATGTAATGTAGTGATATATGGTGCTGGTTCTGCAGGCCGGCAACTATCTATCGCTTTAACACAATCAATTGAGTACAATCCAGTGGCTTTTATTGATGATAAAAGTGAACTACATCATCAATCTATTAATGGTCTTGAAGTTATTTCTCAAGATAAGCTAGAGAAATTGATAGAGAAAAAGAAAATTAAAGAGGTCTTGTTAGCTATTCCTTCAGTATCACGTAAACGCCGAAGTGAAATTATTCGTTACTTGGAGCCCTATAAAGTATTAGTTCGATCTTTACCTGGCTTAGCTGAGTTAGCTCAGGGAAAGCTTAAAGTAAATGATTTACTGGAAGTAGATTTAAGAGATTTGCTAGGAAGAGATCCAGTAAAACCAAATAAAAACCTTCTGAAAATAAATATTTTCAATAAAATAGTTTTAGTTACTGGAGCAGGGGGCTCAATAGGTTCTGAGCTTTGTCGTCAAATATTATGTTTAAAACCAGAAAAATTAATTCTATATGAGATAAGTGAGTCTGCACTATATCTAATTGAGCAAGAATTGCAAAATTTAAATGAGTTAAACATAGAAGTCTTTCCAGTCATTGGAAGTATTACTGATAAAAAGAGGGTTGAGGGTATTTGCAAAAATTATGGCGTTCAGACTATCTATCATGCTGCTGCATATAAACATGTTCCACTTGTAGAACATAATCAGTCTCAAGGAATTTTAAATAATACAATAGGCACATTAATGGCTGCAGAAGCTGCAATTGCATCAAGTGTTGAAACTTTTGTCTTAATTTCAACTGATAAGGCTGTGAGGCCAACAAATATTATGGGCGCTAGTAAGCGCGCTGCTGAATTGACTTTGCAGGCACTTGCAGAATTACCACATAAGACATGTTTTACGATTGTTCGTTTTGGTAATGTACTTGATTCAAGTGGTTCAGTAATTCCTTTGTTTAAAAAACAAATTAAAAATGGTGGTCCCATAACTGTCACACATGCTGACATAGTTCGTTATTTTATGACTATTCCTGAGGCAGTAGAATTAGTTCTTCAGGCAGGTGCTATGGCAAAAGGAGGAGAGGTTTTTGTGTTAGATATGGGAGAGCCAATACGAATCTATGATTTGGCAGTAAAAATGATTCAGTTAAGTGGCTTATCAGTGCTTGATAATGATAACCCAAATGGTGATATTGAAATCGAATATACTGGACTAAGGCCTGGGGAAAAGTTATATGAAGAGCTTTTAGTTGGAACCGAATTTAATCTTACTGAGAATAAATTAATTATATGCGCCAAAGAAGAGATGATAAGTTGGGATAAATTAGAACCAATGCTAAATGAAATTAAAGTAGTATCTGAAAATTCAGAGAACGAAAAAATTTATAAGTTGCTTAAAATACTTGTACCAGGATTTATCAAAAATAATTTAAGTGCTAAATAACAATTTCTTTATAAAAAATAACTTTTAGAAAGGGATAATTTAATAAGATTGGAATTTTTAAAGATTACCTGCAAAATAATTATTTGCTTCTAAGTATCCTTTGATGCTTCCACAATCAAAACGCTTTCCTTCGAATTTATATGCAATAACTTTGCCTAATTTTGCTTGAACATTGAGGGCATCTGTGATTTGTATTTCTCCACTTTTATCAGGCTTAGTATCTTTAAGAATATTAAAAATATCAGGAGTTAGGATATAACGGCCAATGATTGCCATATTGCTAGGAGCATCGCTTGCTTCAGGTTTTTCTACCATACCTTTGACTTTGTAAGTATTAATAGAATTATTGATTAAAGAGCCAGAGATAATTCCATATTTATTAGTTTGGCTAATAGGTATTTCTTCAATAGCAACGATTGAACATTGGTATTGATTATATTTTTCAATCATTTGTGAAATAACACTATTTTGAGGACTATCACATAGATCGTCTGCGAGAATAACAGCAAAGGGTTCATTTCCAATAAGTGATTCACCCATAAGAATAGCATGCCCCAAGCCTAGCATTTTTTTCTGACGAACATAGGTAAATGTGGATTTTTGAATTATCTCATTAATTTCTTTTAGGTAGCTCTCTTTTGAAGTGCCTACTAGTTGTGATTCAAGCTCAAATGCATCATCAAAATGGTCTTCGATTGCCCTTTTACCTCTACCAGTAACAATTGCCATATTAGTTATTCCAGCTGATAGTGCTTCTTCTACGCCGTATTGCAACAAAGGTTTAGTAATTATTGGAAGCATCTCTTTAGGAACTGCTTTAGTAGCAGGTAAAAAACGGGTTCCATAGCCAGCTGCAGGAAAAAGACATTTTTTAATCATGAGTTACCAACTATTGTGTTGAAATTTTTGATAGTGTTGTTATACCATATCATAAATTTTTCTGATTCATATTATGAGTGATTTATCCCATCTTGTAATAACTTTTTCTAAAGAGCAGTTTTATTAAAAAAAATACACCTAAATTTAATTAGATTATAGCTAAAGCATAATTTATTATTTCGAATCTTGCGTCAATTTAGTTGTAAAATTACAATATAGTCTATTTTATAAATACTGCATAAATTAATAAATTCATCTCTAATTTTTCTTAATGTATTCCTTATTGATTTGATAAAAATTATTTACAGTAATTTTAATGTTGTTGATACTCTAAGCCTTGCCAAGTAAAAAAAGTAATTGAATTGAATTGAATTTCCTCCACCTATATTATGAATGAAAAGCTAGTTTCAATAATTATTCGAACAAAAAATGAAGAAAAATGGATTTCATCCTGCTTAAGAAGTGTATTCAGGCAGGATTATAAGAATATTGAAGTTGTACTTGTTGACAATGAATCAACCGATAATACTGTAATTAAAGCGAAAGAATTTCCAATAAAGATAGTGAAGATTAAAGATTTCTTACCTGGTAAAGCCATTAATGATGGTATTCGCGCCTCCTTGGGAAAATATATTGTTTGTTTATCTGGGCACTGTATCCCAGTTAATAACCAGTGGTTATCAATTTTGGTTAGAGAATTATCTAATCCTCAAATTGCAGGCATATATGGTAGGCAAGAGCCCTTATCTTTTAGTAGTGATTTAGATAAAAGAGACTTGCTTACTTTTTTTGGTAAAGATAAAAAAATACAAATTAAGGATTCATTTTTTCATAATGCTAACAGTGCATTCACTAGAGATACTTGGAATAAGTATCCATTTGATGAGGACTTAACTAATATTGAAGATAGAGTGTGGGGTGAATTGGTCATTTCTAAAGGTTTGAATATTGTTTATGAGCCAGACTCAAGTGTATATCACTGGCATGGAGTTAATCAGGATTTAAATCCAGAAAGAGCAAAAAATATTGTAAGAATCCTTGAAAGCCTTAATAATAAAAGTGCCTTATCAAAACATCAAAGCCCAAAAGAATTAAAAATTCTTGCTGTTATACCTCTTAAAGGAAAATCATTAAAAATTAATAATAATTACTTGATTGAAAGAACAATTAATGCTGCTAAAGAATCAGAATTTATTACGGATGTTGTTGTTGCTACAGATGATGTCGAAATGGCTGAGTTATCAAAAAGTTTAGGAGCTGACTCTCCATTTGTTAGGCCAGAAGAGTTGTCTGAAGATTATATAGATATTTTTGATGTGGTTCAATATACAATTAATTATTTAGAGAAAAAAAAGAAGTATTTTGATGTTGTGGTTCTTCTAGAGGAGATATATCCTTTTCGTTCGAATGACTTGATTGACAGTATGATTTTAAAATTTGTGACGGAGGGGTATGACACATTACTTGCTGGATCTAAAGAATCTAGAGGCATTTGGAACCTTAGTGCGAATAAAGTTGAACTTTTAAACCCTAGTGAGAATCCTTCTATGCCTACGTCATTGAAAGAGATGCAGTTTATAATTGGTATGATAGGCTTATGCTGTGTTCTGCTTCCTAGCTCATTACGAACTAATAATGTTTTTTCAGGGAAGATTGGTATTGTTAAAATTGATGATCCTATAGCAGCAATTGCCATTAAAGGTGAAAAAGATTTAGCCCTTGCCATTATAGTTGACCAACATAATAATTTAAATAAAACATAGATAAATGTCAAATAATATACGGATAGCTGTTCTAGGCTGTGGTCGAGTTGCTAATCACTATAAAAAAATTTTTCAATCTGGTATTGTTTCAGATTATGAATTAGTTGGATTTCATGATATTTTAAATGAACGTTCAAAAGAGTTTTCTGAAATTTTTAATTCCAAATCATTTGAAAGTTATGAAGAAATGTTGACTGTTACTAATCCTCAATTATTGTTAATACTAACTCCTTCAGGACTTCACTATGAGCATACTAAAGTAGCATTTAATTTTGGTTGTAATGTCTTAGTAGAAAAGCCAGCGACTATGATTCCAGATCAAGCAATGGAACTTCAAAAAATAGCTACTACAAAGAAGCTAATGTATGGTGTTGCTTTTCAAAACAGACTAAACCCTGCAATTACCGCATTAGCAAAGGCTATTAACAATAACCGATTTGGAAAAATAATCACAGCAACTATTCGTCTTCGATGGTGTAGATATCAAGATTATTATGAAGATCAGTGGCATGGTACCTGGGCGAATGATGGAGGAGTAATCAATCAACAAGCTATTCACCATGTTGATGCTATTAATTGGCTTTTAGGACCTGTTGTGTCTGTGAATGCAACAATCACTAATCGTTTAAATGACTTAGAGGCTGAAGATACATTGGTGGCATTAATGAAGTTCAGTAATGGCTCTCTTGGAACAATTGAGGCAACAACAGCCGCTCGACCTGAAGACTTTGAAGCTTCTCTTTCAGTAGTTGGTGAGAAAGGAATGGTTTTAGTTGGTGGGATTGCATTAAATAAAATTGAAACATGGAAGTTTGTAGATTCAATTGATGAGGATGAAAAAATTCCAGAGCAATTTTCTCAAGAAGTAGAAACAGGTTATGGACTTAGTCATGGCCCATTACTTCAAGAGATTATTAATTCATTGCTAAATAACAATATTGTGGCTCCAGTTTCAGCAAAAAGTGCTATAAATACTTCATGTTTAATACATGCATTATACAAAAGTGATGAAATACAGGACTGGGTAAGAATTTCGGATAAACCTCTTTCTGCTAGACTTGGTAAAAAATTAGGGAGTTAGAATGAAAATTGAAAATAAATTTCCTGGAAAGGATGTCACCCTTGAAGACTTAAAGACTAAGTTTCCTTTGGTGGCGAAAAAAAATGATTCACACAGGAGTAAGTTTTCAATAGCTGGAGTAGAGTTTGGAGGCGATTTAATTCCTATATTTGCTGGACCAAACATGGTTGAATCAAAAGAATTAATTGAAGATGTTGCAATTAATATTAAGAAATCTGGAGCACATTTTCTTCGTGGAGGAGCATTTAAACCATTGACTTTTCCTTACAGAAGTGAAAAATATAATGAAACTCGCGAACTTGGTATTAAATGGCTTGTTAGTGCTAAGGAAAAAGCAGGTATTCCAATCATTACAGAAGTAATGGAGGAGCGTTTTGTTCCTTTAATTGCTGAAGCAGCTGACATATTGCAAATTGGTACTAGAAATATGCAAAACTATCCATTACTAACTGCATGCGCAAAGACTGGGAGGCCTATAATGTTAAAAAGAGGCTATGGAGCTTCACTGAGAGATTGGCTTGGTGCTGCTGAATATATTATGATTGAAGGTAATGAAAAAGTTATCCTTTGTGAGCGGGGAGTTTCTGTTGCTCATACTCACAGGTCTACATCAAGATTTTTATTGGATTTACAGGTTATTCCTGCGGCTCAAGAGTTAACTCACCTTCCTATTATTTCAGATCCATCACATGCTACTTTTTGGAGGCCTTGGGTAAAACCAATGGCTTTAGCAAGTATTGCCGCTGGTGCTAATGGAATTATGCTTGAGGTTCACCCTGATCCTGATAATGCTGCAGTTGATCCATTGCAGCCAGTTAACTATGCTGACTTTCATCAGTTAATGATTGGTATGGATGCAGTTGCGAAAGCTAGCTATAGTAGATATGTACTTAATCAATAAATAATGAATCTATCATTAATTGAAAATAAGATAAATATTGCTCATCTAGATAAATATGCAGCAATTATTGGTGCAAAACCCTCTAATGGGGCTCGTTCACCAAAATTATGGAATGCTGTATTTAATAATGATGGTTTAAATTATTCAATGGTCCCTTTAGACGTAAATAGGGAAAAAATTATTGATTTACTAATAAGCTTAAATAAAGATCTTGATTTTATTGGCGGTGCAATTGCTGCCCCTTATAAAGAAATTGTTGCTGAATGGCTAGGACTAAATATTACTCCAGAAGCAAAGAAGATTGGTGCAGTAAATTGTTTGTATCGGACTCTTAGTGGTGAGTTAAAGGGCACTAATACAGATGGGGAGGCATCTCTTGTAACATTTAATAATAATTTTAAATCTTTAGAATCTAAATCAATCATGATTTTAGGTATTGGAGGTGCTGGCAAAGCTGTTGCATCTTATTTTGTAACTAATGCCGCTTCTACTACAATCATTTCTCGCTCCAAAGATGGTAAGGAATATGCAGATAAAATCAATGCAAAGTGGAGTGATTGGGGTCAGATCAATCAGATTATTGACACCATTGATGTTGTTGTGAATTGTACTTCTGTGGGGTTTGGTAACCAAGTAATGGAATCTCCCTTAAATGAGGAGCAAATGTCAAATTTGAAAGCGTCAACAATTATTTTTGATATTGTTTATCAACCGATAGAAACCCAATTTTTGAAAATTGCAAATAATATTGGATTTTCTACTCTTAATGGAGTAGGTATGAATCTTGAGCAGGCAGTTTTGGCATATCAATATGCTGTTGAGCCTGAAAAAAGTTTAAATACTATAAGAGAAATAATGCAATATGCTTAAAATAATTTTGTTCATAAAAAAATTAATTATCAAATAAGGTTATGAAAAAAATAAATTGTATTATCTGTGATTCTACTAAGAAGACTGTTATTGCTAAGCAAGCTTTTAACGATTCTTACTTGTCATTGTTTGTTTAATATTTAAGGAATGAGCATGAGCATTGCTAAAGAAGATATTATTTGTATTATCCCTGCCAGGGGTGGTTCAAAAGGCTTACCTCGAAAAAATATCTTACTAATTGATGATGAACCATTAATTACAAGACCAATTAGACATGCCATAGAGTCTGGAGTGGTTGGCACCATACTTGTGACTACAGACGATGAAGAAATAGCTGAGGCAGCTAGAAATTCTGGAGCAATAGTTCCATTTATAAGGCCAGCGTCCCTTTCTGAAGACTTAACAACTACGGAGGATGTTTTGAAGCATGCTTTGTTAACTTATGAAGATATGGTTGGTAAAAAATTTAAATTAGTAATATTTTTAACAGCAACTGATATTTTTCGAAATATTGAATGGATCCAGAAAGGTGTTGAAAAAATGAAAAACAACCCTAAACTTGAGAGTGTTTTCTCTGGTCATGCAACTCATAAGAATTTTTGGGAGCAACAAGAAGATGGAAGTTGGAAGAGAGTCAAGGAGTGGATGTCAGATTATTCATCACGCCAAGTAAGAAGGTTTATTGTGCGTGAAGATACTGGATTAATGAGTATTAGTAGATCTTGGTTATGGAGGAAGGGTATAAGAATAGGTGATATTGTTGATATTGTGATAAATGATGATAGTTATACTGGTATTGATATCCACCTTGAGGAGGACCTTCTTCTGGCAAATGAAGCAATTAAGATTCGTGACTTAAATTTATGATTATCAAAAAAAAAATATTTTCTGATTCAAAAAGACACTCTTATTACTGGGATGTTGAAAAAAATAAGAGTATTTTTATCTTGGATGGTGAGGGTAGTAGTAATTTAATTCCATCTTTTAATGGTCGAAGTTTTTTTATAAATAATAGAAATACAACATATATCAGAATTCTTATAGAGTCGATATTTATACATCTTCCTCTTTCTCTTTCTTCACTAAGATATTTCTATCATATGCGAATGATCACTAAAGTTAATCCTAAGCTAATTATTTCACTTACAGACAACTCATTTTTCTACTCTAAAATTGATCAAAAAATAAGTAACCAAATTCCTTTTTTGACTATTCAAAATGGTACACACTATGTTGGAGATATAGAAGAAGCAGGAGAAGGCTTTAAACATGGTTTATTGAATAAAAAAACTTTCTACTCTAATTTAGCATGTATTTCACAGCATGAAGTGGATTATTATTCTGATAAAGGATTACAAGTTGAAAAATATCATAAACTTGGCTCATTAAAAATATCTGGTTATACTAAAGATTTTGTTGTAAAACCAAAAAAATTTGATTTGTGTATAGTTGGTAATTCGGTTAATAATAGGCCAGCTAATATTATAGTTTGGAAGCTTATATTGGAATATATAAATTCATACGATGTATCAATATGTATCGTGTTAAAAAGCAAGATTGCCTTTAAAAACCAACCTCTTTTTGATTATTTTAAAAATACTAGTGCAGTTTTTGTTGCAAATACGCCTATTAGTTCGCACTATCATTCAGATATTTCAAAAGTAACTATAGGTTTTGCTAGTACATTACTTAGACAGACTTTTTCGAGAGGAAATAAGATTTATCCATTAAATTTTGGTCCTGGTTTAATGGATACTCCCTTCGAGCTTCTTGGTCATGAGCTTAGACCTTCTTACAGTGAGTTTGAATCATATTTGTCCCATTTACTGGCTTTAAGTGATAAAGAGTATATTCACCAATATAAGGGTCTGATGAAATATTTAGATACGTTTAACCCTAAATTTCCTCCAGCATTAAAGCTGGAAGCATTAATAACAGAATTAATAATGACAAAGCTATTTAGTAAAAACATAGGAATAAAACATAGTGATTAAGTTCTATATTTTTCGATATAGGGTTTTTTCTCTACAAATAAATATGGATGGATTCTTATTATACGATCTATTGAGTTCAGTCAGATTTTTTGTGATAGTTAGATGTAATGCCCTTTAATAACATGAGTGCAGTAACTGATGACTATTTTTTATAGTTTTTATATAAAGGTAGTTTTTTATAAAAGTCAACATTTTGATTGTAATGTTTTCCTAAATACATTTCAGAAGGTAGTTCGTATTTCTCATATTTTAAAAATACATTAACATAATTCTGAAGAAAATCCCTCCACTTTACAATAATCGTATAAGGCAACATTAGTAATTTATAGCAAAATACTATTAGCTTATAAACAACTCCAAAATGTTTACTAAAACTCTTAATTTTACTTATTAAAGTTTTTTTATTTAAATTACTAGTATCACTTAACTTTTCTTTATGAAATTGATTTGATTCTAAGATTATTTGTTCACTTTTTTTTCTTATCATTATGCTAGATTATATTGGCATTAAGCCTATCTTACTTAATATTTTATTTCTTTTTTCGTTTAATAATACTGCATATTTTGAGTAAGCTTGATTTGATATTTTATTTGATTTTTCGAGTCTAAATTTTTCACAAAGATCATTATCTATAATATTCATATCAACGAGAAATTGGTATTCCAAAGTCGTTTTCATATCAGAAAAATATAGCGTACTAAATCTCTTGAATATTAAATCAAATAAATAACTATAATTTAGCTCATCTATAGCAAATCTTCTATTATTGTTTGATTTTCCAAAGTAATCAAGATGCTTCTTGTGTAAGTCTGATCTTAAAAAATAATTCTCAGGCATTAAATCATTTTCACCTTCATGAACCTGTTGTTGATATGAAGATCGTAAGAATGAATATGGGCTCCTAAGAGTAACTAAAATTTCAGCCTCTTCTCCATAGTCATTTAATAAATTATCTATTGAGGTTTTCCAGTTAGCGGGATTCCATGAAAGTATTTCTTCTTGACTAATAAGATGAATAGAGTTACCTGAAAATTCACCTAAACCCAAATCAAATTTTTTTTCACTGGCAACATTGAGTACATTTCGTTTAAAGTTGATGTTTTTAACTTTATTACTTAAATCATAATGATAATTTAACAAGCCCAGTCTATCTAGCTCTGGAAAAATTTCTCTTTGAAGTCGCGTAGTTCCAGTCTTCCCCATTCCAATATGAATTATTTTTCGCAACTAAATCTCCCGTTATCACTCAATAAATTTTTTGAAAACTTTCATAATTAATCTAAGTAAATAAATTAACTATAGAGTTTTCGGTTAATAGTATCTAAATCAAATAAGCTTTAATTTAAGAAACAATCCTTATATTGCTCACGCATAATTATTAAATCTTTGGGTGTATCAACACTAATTCCATCATCGTTTACCTCTACTGCGTTAATAATAATTCTATTTTCTATTAAACGCAACTGCTCTATTTGCTCTATTTCTTCTAGCTTTGTTGGGCTCATTCTAACGTATTTAGATAACAATTCTTTACTATACAAGTACAAGCCTAAACACCTAAAATAAGAAGGCTCTGCTTCACTTTTTTGATGGAAAGGGATTGGGAGTCTTGAGTAATACAATACTTCAAAATTATCAGATACAGTGACCTTAACGAGCGAGTCATCTAAAATTTTTTTTTGATCAGTTAATTTGCTAATAGCTTGAATATAATCTACACTTTTAAAGTTACTTAAACTTCTTACAATCTTATTTATTGCCTCTACATTTATACAGGGCTCATCACCCTGAATATTAATATAGTAATCAGCATCAACCTTAGTAGATACTTCAGCAACTCGCTCTGTTCCATTAAGGCATGTCTCTGCTGTCATAATACATGGTAATAAATATTTATTACAAACGTCTAAAATTCTAATATCATCTGTTGCCACGTAGTACTCTTGAATAATAGACGCCTCTACACGCTTTGCAACCCAATAAATCATGGGCTTTCCATGTATATCAACTAATGGCTTTCCAGGTAATCTTGAAGATTTATATCTGGCTGGTATAACGCCTATAATTTTTTTATCCAGCACTCCATCCACCATCGACTTTTAAAACCTCACCAGTAATATAATTAGACATATTGGAAGCTAAAAACACACAGATATCAGCTATCTCCTTACTTTCACCCCATCTCTTCATAGGTATTCTGGATAATGTAAATTCGTATAGCTCCTTCTTCGACTGAAAATTTTCAAAATAAGATGTTTTGCAGAAGCCTGGAGCTAGTGCGTTAATTTGTATATTTTTGTCGGCAAATTCAACAGCTAAAGATTTTGTGAGTCCTACTATTGCAGCTTTAGATAAAACATAACCTGATAAACTACTAAATCCAAGTGTTCCAGCAATTGAAGACATGTTTATAATCTTACCACTACTGTTCTTTATCATATAGGGTAGAACCATTTGACACATAAAAAAAACACTTTTTAAATTTACATCTAAAACTAAGTCTAACTCCTCAGAATTAATATCAAGGAAATCTTTTCTAAACCTCATTCCCGCATTATTAACCAAAACATCAAAAGTTCCAAAAGTATTGGCAGCATCTTTTATAAATTTAATAACATCATCTTTATTGCTTACGTCTCCACAGAAACATAAAACACTGTTGATCGAATCCTTAAACTCTACTTTGAGGTCTTCAGTGTCTTGTTGGTTTCTAGTAATTAAAGCTAGTTTAGCGCCTTGCTTATAAAACTCTCTAGCAATATCTCTACCAAAGCCCTTTCCTGCGCCTGTTATTATGCAAACTTTATTTTTTAATAGCATCTTTTATGTCTTTATTACTTCTTTAAATGAGTCCAAAATAAATTTTTCTGATATTCCACTGTACAACTTAGCATGCCCAATTTTATCTAAAAGAATAAATCTTAATTTTTTTTCTTTACGTTTCTTATCTTTTAATATCAATTTCATGCATAAGCTAATCAACTTGCTTCTATCAAAACCATATTTAGAGGCCGAAAAAGAAGTTGGCAAATTATATGATTTTAGTAATGATTGAATATTATTCTTAACATCCTTAGGAGTATGAATATAGAGTTCAGCAAGTTTTAAAACAGCTACAATACCTAAAGAGACCCCCTCACCATGCCTAAAAGTTTCACCTTTATCTGTTTGAGTTGCCATTTCAATTGCATGGCCAAGAGTATGACCATAATTTAATAATAAACGCTTACCATCCTCTTTAACATCATTACGAACATGATCTACTTTGATTTCTATTGTTCTTCTCATGCAGTATATCAAGTTGTTAGGTGTCTTTTTCAGAATATCCTGTTTATTAATTGCTATGTAGTTATAAAAATCAATATCAGCAATTAAAGCACATTTAATAATCTCTGAAAATCCTGATGTATAATCACGAGCACTAAGTGTTTCTAATAAATTAAGGTCCATAAAGTTGGCCTTAGGGTGGTAATAATTACCAACTGCATTGATTGTGTCTCGATAATTTACAGCCACCTTTCCACCTATACTGCTATCAATCATTGCCATTAAAGTAGTTGGAACATGAATAAAATTCATCCCTCTATACCAAGTGCTAGCAACAAATCCTGCTAGGTCACCAATTACACCTCCACCTAATGCAATAATTACAGAATCTCTTGCAAAATCTTTAGTTTCCATTTCCCCATAAATCCTTAAAACCTCACTAAATGACTTGCTTTCTTTGCCTCCTTTCATAATATGAATATGTGGCACTAAATCTTTGCTTATTAGAGACTTAAAAATTAATTTAGCATAATTATTTGCAAAGTATTCATCCGTAATGACTAAAATGCTTTGATTTTTTGAGTAATTAGCAAGAAAAGAAGCTATATTTTCAGGTAGGTTTTTTCCAATATGAACATTATATTCATGTCTAGGGATATTAACATTGATGATTTCCAAGTTAACTTCTCTCTCTATCTAAACCAGCATTTATTATAAGTTCGGCCATTTTAAAATCATCTTCTCTTTCAATCTCGAATCCTTCAAAATGACCTATTACTTTTACAAAAGGATTTTTGCCGATTCTTCTCCTTTTATTGTTAAATAAATCTCTAGTAAAAACATACACTGAAGAGGTTTCAATAAGCACAGGGTCAATTTTTGAGATTACGGGAGTGTCATGGCTCAGCGAATAGTTTAAAGTCTCACCTTTAAACCAAACATATTTTCTAATAGAGCTGGCAGTAAAGGCTGAATCAAATTTTGATATAAAGACTTTATGCACACACTCTTCAATTGTTGTTGATTTTAAAAATGGACTTTTTGGATGAACGATTACAACAATATCTGCATCATGTAATAATAAAAAACTTTCAATAATATCTTCAATAGAGGCTTTATCAGAGTCAAGAGATTGGTTTCGTTTTAAGAAGGTATATTGAACTTTATCGTCTACATGTTGTTTAATCTGATCATCTGATGCAAAAATAACAACTTCATCAATTAGTGCTACCTGGTTAATTAACTCTACAGTTCTAGAAATAAGAGATTTTCCACCTAAATCAACCAAAGGTATGGAGCTGAGGACATTAGGCGAAGACTGGTAATTAGACCAGAAAGGTATCAAGGCGACTACTTTCATAATATTATTAGTTTAATTTTGTAATTATTATATCTTAATCATGGAGAATATAGATTGGTATTTCCTAGCCAAAATTTCAATTTTTGAGGTTTCTTACTATAATTTATCATATAACGTAAAAAATAAAATATTACAATCTAATATCAAATTTAACTATAAAATAGAAATTCACATTAATAAATCTATTATATTTAGTATGAACAAAATAGCCCCTCCTCATCCATATTTCGAAGATTATTCTGTTGCTCCCAATGATTTACCTACAATATTTTATGTTGAAACTGTTATGGCTTGCAATCTTGCATGCCCAGAATGTGTAATAGGTGTTGACAATGTTGATAGAACTAAACAGGTGTTGAGGCTTCCACAATTTGAAATAATTTCTAAAAAAATAGAACCTTATGCAAAATTAGTATATCTGCATAAATGGGGTGAGCCATTAATGAATAAAAAAATAGTAGAAATGATTACTATGACTTCTAAGTATGCACATACTCATATCAGCACAAATGGAACCCTTATCAATAAACAAAAGGCAGAAGATTTAATCACTTCAGGTTTAGGGACTCTAATCATTTCAATAGATGGTTTCACTCAGGGTGTTTATGAACAATATAGAATTGGTGGTCAAGTAAAAAAAGTAGTTGAGACTATAAGACTTCTAGCAGAAATCAATGAGCATTATGGTAATCCAGTAAAAATACTACCTCAATTTATTGTATTTGAGCACAACTACCATGAAGTTGAGGAATTTAGAGAATTTTGTGAAAGTATAAATTTACAACCTATTTTTAAAAAACCTTATATAAGGTACGGTTCTGTAAAAGAGTCTCATGATCCAAAATATCAAAGACAAAAATATAAAACTAAGGATGAGCACCTAACTGCAATTTCTTCATGTCATTTTGCAACTTGTGAAATGACTATTACAGTAAATGGAAAATTATTGCTATGCCCTCAAGACTATAATGGAGAATGGCCATTAGGAAATATGTTAGATGAAAAATCTACAGTTGAAAGTTTATGGAATGATGCTTATTATAAGTCTGTAAGAAAAGATAAAATTATGAAAAAGTGCCCTCCTGAAATATGTACTGAGCGATGTATGCTTTACAATCCAGACTACAGAGAAGAAAAAATAGTCATAGAAAATATTGCTCAGTAATAAAGAATTACTAGATTTTAATTACCTAAGATAATTAAATTGAAAAACAGTATAAAGATAATTCTAAAACCAGATAGTAAAAACAACTATATAACTACAACTGCCATTGGAGAGAAATATTTTGATGATTTTTCAAAATTTTCAATGCCTTCTTGGTTGGTATATTGCGAAAAATTTGGTATTGGTCTAGCAGTAGTAGTCGAAAATTTAATTGATGTAAACGATAAGTACTATAAGAAGGCAAATTGGCAAAAGTTTTTAGTTGGTAAGGAACTACAAATTATTGATAGCTCAGTAAACAATATTTGCCATCTAGATACTGATATTATAATCAGTCCATTGGCTCCAAATATATTTGAATTTCATAATGAAAGTAAGATTAGCATTACTTCGTTAAGGCAAAATTTACCTTTTTCTTATGACACAACTTTAAGAAAAATTGCCTTCTTTCGCAATAAGTTTTATGATCAAAAATACCCTTTGGACTCAGTCTTATTTATAAGCTTAGAAGATCTATATAAGTATCATAATTTTAAGGTTCCTAAAGAAGCTGACGAGTCCTGTTCTGGGATGTATGTATATAATGCTAAAAAATATTCTGATTTTTTTGAAAAGATATTCTATACTTATTCTAGTGATGTTGATACATTGACTAATGGTGGTGATCAAGCTCATTTTAATTATTATGTTCTAAATAATGAAGTTAAATATCTACCCTATAAGTTTCAGGCAATGTGGGTATTTGAACAGGCTGCAAGATATCCCTTTTTATATGACAGCCCTAGTCAAGAGTTAATAAGAAAATGTATTGAATCAGCTTTACTAGATAATTATTTTTTACATTTTGCTGGTTCATGGCACGAAAGCAGTATGTGGAAAAATGATGAAATTTTAAATAATGATAGTAGCATTTTGATGCAAGATTTTGATTTATATCTTAGTAAAAAGGTTTTGGGTACTCCTGTTGGGGTAATAAAGCCTTAAATCGTATATCAAAAAAAAATATCCTAAAGTTTAAATAATCATACAGCTTTGATATCATAAGAGTAGTGATTAATTTATTAAATAATAGTCAAATTTACTCATAATCTTTCTAATTAAAAATAAGTAATATGTCAGATCAAATAATTATTATCTTCCCTTATCGCTTTAGAGAATTTGATCGCAAAAGATTTGAAGTTGAATATTTAAAAAAACATGCAAATGTAATTGTATATGAGTTGATTGATTGTCTTCATAAACATTTTACTGTAGCTTATCATCAATTTGATAAATCTAATGATGTAATAAGGCCTTCATCCATTTTTGTCTGGAGAAAATTATACTTGGAAAATCTAAAAAGTCATAGGGGCCAAACATATGTTATTAACTTTGTACCTCCTTCATCGTTTAAAGAGCTATTTGTAAACTATGTTTTATCTTCATCTGAAGTATTTCTACTAAAATATAATAACCCTGGACTTCCAACTCAAAATAATATAAAAAAAAGTTTTTTATCAAAAGTACGTGAAAAATATTTTTTTATTAGAAAAAGAGGCTCATTTAAATGGGCCTATAAATCTATAAATATTAGATTCATCAGATTTTTTTATCCAATTTTGTCTCGAAAGAGCGATTTCGTTCTTGGTGTTCATAATGGTGAACAAGAATATGCAACAAATTTTGTTAATGCAAATTCTTTTGATTATTCAATGTTTCTTAAACAAAATAGGGAAATTGTTTCAAAAGATGATAATCAAGATACTATCATTTTCATAGATAGTGGTGGACCATTATTTAAAACGGATAGTTTTATGTATAACGTTAAACATACATTATCAAAAGAATTATGGTATCCAGCATTGGTCAGTTTTTTCAATATTATTGAAAATAAAACAGGCAAAAAAGTTGTTATTGCAGCTCATCCAAAACATAAATACTCTGAAGAAGATGGGCAATATTTTGGAAGTCGTCAGATTGTGCATGACAATACAATGGAGATGATATCTAAAGCTTCTTTTGTGATTACATTAAATAGCACGGCTATAAGTTATGCAGTAATGTGCAATAAACCTGTTTTATTTTTGCTATCTAATGAGATTTTAGAAGATGGAAATGATCTTTTAAATATGGTTGAAACTTATGCTAATATATTAGGTTCTTCAACTATTAATATTGATAAATTTGATGAGGAACTGACAATAAACTTATCTGTGAATAGTGAAAAATATTTATTATTTAAAAAGAATTACCTTTCATCAAGATTAGATAAAAAAACTAATGGTGAAATTATTATAGATATTATGAGCACGAGAAAAAATGTCCTATCTAAAATTTCTCATCAATAGTTGGACCTATGCTAGATTATATTTTTCATTGATCAGAGAAATATAATTAACTCATACGCTAGAATATGAGAAGGTCTTTAACTTCTAGATTCAAATATGTTGGAACTATTAGAGGCTTTATTCGCCACCAGCAATTGAAATAACTTCACATGTGGTATATGTGTTCATAGTGGAGCCAAGGTAAAAAATCATTCCAATAATTTCCTCTGGTTCAGCGGCTCTCTTTATAGGTATTAAAGATATACGCTCCTCCAAGTTTTTATTAGGAATTTTTTTATGAATACTAGTATTTACAAACCCAACCCTAATTGTATTACATAAGACATTATATTTTGAAGCTTGTTTGATTTCAGAAGGAAAAAATTCGAGTAGATGTTTTGCTAATGAGTATGGATAATTATCAATTCCACCACCATATTTAGCCCCTATGCTACCTAAATGAACTATTCTGCCTAAATTTCTTTCAATCATTGCTGGTAAAAGTTTTTGAATAAAAAGAGTGGCTGAGATTGAATTAACTTTTAATGAGTCAATAATTGATTCATAAGAACTTTCTGAGTATTTATGAGGAAATATTTTTCCTGCACAATTGATAAAAGAAGAAATATTTGAAAAATTACACTCAGCAAGATGCTTCTCTAATAAGTTAATATTCTGCAAATCTATTTTTCTAACTTCAATATTTTTGTGATGATATTTATTTTCAGAAAATGGGTTATTTTCATTACAATAAGCTACAACTGACCAGCCTTCTAAAATAAATTTATCAACAACAAGTCTCCCTATTACTGAAGAAGCTCCTAGAATAAGAACAGACTTGCTCATTATTAAATTATATCAACCCAACTATGGGCATGGCTTTCACCCATTTTCATTCCATTTACATCACAAACATCACATGGTGAAAAATTACGATTTGCATCAAGCAATAACTTTCGAGGCCCCATCATCTTTGGACCTGTCCAAATATCTATAAATGTTTCATTGCAAACATTGCCTACTATATGTTTTTTAAGCCAATCATGAGAACATAATAGAACATCTCCGTTATAGTCCATAAAAAAATTATAAGACGGATAATTGCAATTTTTCTTCAAGGGCTCTTTTAGTGGTTCGATTATAAACTCTGAGTTAGTTAAAGCACCAGATCTATTATTTATTGTAATCCCAAAATTATCATCCTCTGAAAGCCATCTTGGTCTAATAACATACTGCGAATCATCAATACCAGATTTTTTTGCCATGTCATCTAATAATTTAACTTGAGTTTCATCATCATAAGCACTAATATTCAAAGTTGACAGGCCAGAATCAAATAATTTTCTCATTCTAAGAGGGTTTAGAGGATCTCCATTTGTAACCATTTCAATCTTTGCATGAGGCATATTAAGCCTAGATATTCGAATTAACTCAAAAATATTTTTATCCAAAAGTGGCTCACAAAAGCCTGAAAAAATAAAAATACCAGAATATCTTAATTCTCCCAATTCTTTTGTTAGTTTTTCAATTAATGATGTATCGATAAATTCAAGAACATCTGGGTAGTTAGGGTCACTTTTTGGACAAAAAGAGCAAGACCTGTTGCATTTTCCAGATTCACTAATTTCAACAACAGAGGGCAAAGGAATGCCATTATAGAAATTAAGGGTTTCATCTATAAGCTCTCGCTTCCTTGGCATAGCAGGGTCTTCGTATATCTTATTCATTTTCTTTGGTAATTACAGGAATAATATTAAAAATTATACCTTAAAAAACTTAAGTTTCAAAAAAAAGCCTTCAGAATGGGCTGTCAGATCGATACTAGGATAAATAAACTCCTTATAGATTCTCATAAAGAGTGTTTTTGATTTTTTAGTAGAGTACGAGATTCTGGATCATCCTATTTTTGGATTCTCAAGATAAAGATTTAACTATCTTCAAACTCTATTTTTAGACCCGCTAAAGGACGGGGTTAAGATAGATAACAAAGTTATAAGTAAATTATTATATTTTTGATTGAATAGAGAAGTGGAATTAGCTCATAGGTTAAAATACTTATATGACTTTAACTACTTTTAAACCTTCAGTTCTTTTCTTTGGAAGAGAAAAAGATGAAAAATCAATTGAGTGTGTTAAACACCTTGAGAATTTAGACTTTGAAGTATCGGTTATTTGGTCTTCAAAAAGAAATGAAAAACTACCTGAGGGCTTTGATTGGGTGGATTTTGATTATATCTTATGTTATAGAAGTTATTTCATACTGCCAAAGTTCTTAATTAAATCTCCAAAATTTTATAGTATCAATTTTCATCCAGGATCACCTAAATATCCTGGTTCTGGAGGTATAAATTTTGCTTTGTATAATGACGATAAAGACTTTGGTGTTACTGTTCATTTGATGGACGAAAAGGTTGATAGTGGAAAAATTCTAGGTACTAAGTATTTTCCAATATATGAAAATGATAATTTATTTAAATTATTAGATCGAACACATAGTAACCTTTTTAAACTATTTAAAGAATTCACAACTAACCTAAGAAAATATGGAAAGAATTATATTGAAAAAAATGTCATTGAAAATAAGGATGTAGTTTGGGATGATCTAATAAGAACTGCTAAAGATATTGACAACTATCAGTTAATTGATGAAGATATTGACGAAATAGAACTTAAAAAAAGGATAAGAAGTTTTAATTTTACAAATCATCCTATTAAACTAAAATTTCAAGGGAAAATTTTTATCTTAAAGGAGGATGAACAACTATAGTCTTAACATTAGTAGGTCTCAAATAAGCAGATTAAATTTTTTTGATCAAATTTATTCTACTAAATTAAGTTTGATTGAGTGCTGAATCAATAAATTCTCGAAATTTTTAGGGTACTTCTTGTAACCATTAAAAATAAATTCATCATCATTGCTTGGTGTCCTAATATTCCTTTCCTTTTCCCAAATAGAAATCCATCCATCTAAATGCTTAATCAGATCTAAACTAGAATTTTTTAATTCTTCATTATCCTGAAGATTTATTTCTTTAGTTAAAAGTAATATTTTGTCATTAATTTTTCGTAACTCAATTGTGTGTATAAATATTTTTCCATTAGACATATATTTTTTATGGATTTTTTTTACCTGATCTAAGTGTGATAATAATTTTTGAATTTTTATTTTTTTTATTTTATTATTCAAAATCACTCCTCAGTGACTGAAGTTTAATATTTGCATTCCATCTAGCAGTCTTTGATCTAGAGTAGAAGATGACTTGCAGACTCTTTCTTCAATTAATTGGCCATCATTTGAGCTTAATAAAAAATTTTCCAATTGCACATTAGCCCTTCTTCCAAATAGGGTTTTTTAATTCCCAATTGCTATTAACTTTATGCCATAAATGTGGAGACCTAAAGCCTTCAATTGCATCATGATACTGTTGCAAAGTAATATCCATATACTCACAACAATCCTGAATATACTGCTGAGGAAATTCTCCATCAAATCTTTTAATTAAGGCAACCCCTTCATCTCTTGTGATGTCATTATTTCTAACTGCTTGGGCTGAATCATAGGTAGCCCTTCCAATCCCAAATTTAATTGAAGTTGTATGAAAATGGAGCCATTCAATTTTGTCATCAAGACCACTATATTTACTGTAACTACCTTCAGTCCTATGATCATTTGGCATAAAATTAGTATTTTCAACAGAATAATAATATACCTCTTGAGGGTGCCACTTTTTGTAATACCCCAAATAATGAACCTCAGTACCTGTTTTGTCTAAATCATATGGACTAACTGGAAAATAAGCCTCAAGATCAGAGAGTTTATATCCAAAATCATTAATCAAATCTTTTGCGGGAACACCTCCTAAAACTAAATCTTTTATACTAAGCTCTGCACTATAATATTTTGGATCTCTGGTGGGTTTTTCATTGTCTTCAATAGCATTGCCATATTCAGCTTCATTTTCACCAAAAACAACTAAAGGAATATCCAATAGAACTGACAATCTAGGGGCAAGATTTTTTTGGCCTAAAATAAATGGTTGAAATGGATGACCAAGATTCAGAAAAGCATTTTTTGTTAAAAACCTATGAAGCTTTTTATTTTGATGATAAGTATAGTTAGCAAAGCCCGCATCTAGCCAAGTATCAAAATTTCTTCTACCGATATCAGTGTATAAGGCAGGTGGCCATGTAATTAATATTGGATTCATATTATACTTATACTTAAGAATATGAGCTGCTTGAACGCTGTCCTTACCACCACTTCCTGGAACTACAACATCATACCTTCCATCATTACGTCTAAATCTATCACAGAGTTCCTCAAGTTCTTTGCCTCTCTGCTTCCAATTAATGGACTTTTTCATTTCAGCATATCGACATGCATCACAAACTCCATCTTTATCAAAAGCTAAAGTCTGTTTATTTTCTTTATCGGTTTGCTTAAACTCAATAGTTGAGGCTGGCCTCTGATTATTCATCGTGCACTTTTTGCAAAATTTAACTTCAAGTGGCAGGCCATATTTTCCGATTAATTTTTTCATTTACACATCAGTATTTAGTTCTCTAATTTAACAAAATTTGATAATAATTTTAAACCAGAATCACGACTTTTCTCTGGATGAAATTGCACTCCATAAACGTTTCCTTTATTTATTGCAGATACAAAACTATGATTATTATATTCTGAGAGCGCAGAAATATCCTTATAGTTAATCATCTCAAAAGAGTGCATAAAATAAAACTCTTCATCCTCTAAACCCTGTAATAGAGCATTAGGAGTTTGAATTTGAATCTTATTAAAGCCCATATGAGGAACTTTTCCATTACACAACATCAATTTAACTTCAGCCTCTATCAAACCCAGACCTTTGGTTTTGCCATATTCAAAGCCTAAATTTGCTAATATTTGCATGCCTAAGCAAATACCTAATATTGGTTTTTTAAACTCTTTAATCGGTTTAATAAAGTCATCATTATCCAATTCTTTCATTGCATCTTTGAAGCTTCCAACACCAGGGATTACTATCTTATCAACCAACTCAAAATCTGATACTTGGTTGATTACTAATGTATTACCACCAGCTTTTTCAATAGCTTTTTTAACACTATGAATGTTACCAGCAATCCCATAATTTATAATTCCGATAATGTTGTTCATTATGATACTACTAAGTTATTATTAAGATATTTTTTAATATCTTGAATAGTTGTTCGGTCATAATGAAGCAAGCTTGCTATTGCCACTCCACTAGGATTCGCAATTTCAACTAATGTTTTAATATCCTCCAAAGAGCCTGAACCACTTCCTACAACAACAGGGATATTGACCAAATTAACAATTTTTTTTGCCAAATCAGTATCAAAACCCCTACACCTGCCGTCTGTGTCTACAGATTGTAATAAAATCTCACCAGCTCCTCTTTGTTCAACCTCACTTGCCCACTCTAATACATTTTTATGACTTTGAATACGGCCACAATCTGTATAACATTCCCAATAATCCTTCCACTTTTTAGCTTCTATATTAATAACAACTGCTTGACTGCCAAATATTTTTGCAGCTTTATTAATAATATCTGGATCCTCTTGAACAGCATACGTATTAATAATAACTTTATCTGCCCCCATATGAAACATCTTAGAAAAATCATCAACACTTTTAACGCCACCACCAGATGCAAATGGAATAAATAATTTGCTTGCAACTTTCTCAATTTCGTTAAAAAGGATTTCACGTTGATATAAAGAAGAAACTATATCAATATAAAATAATTCATCAGCACCTTGATCGTAATATTTCTTCGCTAATTCAGATGGATCTCCCATTTTTCTAAGGCCTTCGAAATGCACTGGTTTAACAACATAGGGCGGTTTCACATCTAACTTTGCAATTATTCTAACTGTCATTTACTTAGTCACCTTAATAAAATTGTTTAAGAAATTCTTTTTTAAAATGTTGTAATTTAACCATTTATCCTACTAATTAATCATTACTGATTTAATGCCACCTAATAATACTGCACTAGTTAAAAATAGGGCACAATAAATTTGGATATTCAAATTTCTATGACGACAAACCAATATCCAAAGCAAAAAACACTCTTGCTACAACACCTTTAAACTCATTATTTTTTTGCTTATAATTCAAATTATTATAAAAAAGCATTATATAGGGTTTATCATGAATCCAAAATCTGATAATAGTTAATTTCAATTCCAAGTATTTTATCCTTCTTTAAATCTTTCTTGTTTTTGTTAATACCGTGATGATGATTTACATCAAAGCTATTATAAAATTAATTAACTAGTTCATTCATGAAAGGGATCATCCAAACTCACTCAACAGTAATGGAAAGTTTTCATATCGAACCCTGCAAGAAAAAGTCATTCCATATTTTTTAGTAAGATAATAGTTTTAAAAAAATTAGTTACTATTGCTAATAAACTCTAAAATACATTTAAAGTCATATGTATTTTAGTTTTTATATTTGATATTAATCAGGTATTTAAGAATATGACTCAGATCAATTGTTATCTTTGAAGTCAACTAGCTTTATTACATTAAATAGAAAATTATAATTATGAAAATTGTTAAAGGAACTAGGCATCTTGGAATCATTTGTAAGGATTTAGAGAAATCTCTAGAGTTTTATAAAGACTTTTTAGGGTTAGAAGTCATTCAAGATTTCTGGGATGACAGCGATTATATGAATGAAATAAATGGGATGAAGGCTGCCAACATTCATATGATAAAACTAAAGGCAGACGATGGAACTGTTCTTGAGCTACTTGATTATGTTACACATCCAACTGAAGGTATTAACCAAAAGTTTTATAATGTTGGCGCTTGCCATGTCGCTTTCCAAGTTTATGATATTGAGCAAGCTTATATAGAATTATCAAAAAAAGACATAATTTTTTTGAGCGCCCCAATTCTATCTTCGGAAGGATTTGCAAAGGTTTGTTTTTGTATGGATCCCGATAGTACAAGAATTGAATTAGTTGAAATATTGTGAGTGATGTTGTTGCGATAATTCCAGCTCGTTCTGGCTCAAAAGGAGTCAGAGATAAAAATATAAAAAATTTACATGGACACTCTTTACTGGAGTGGTCCATTAAAGCTGCTAAGAAAGCAAAATTAATTGATAGGGTCTTTATTTCTACAGATTCTCTAGAATATGCAAAAATTGCTAAAGAACATGGAGCCGAAGTTCCATTTTTAAGGCCGGCTGTTATATCTGGTGACACAGCATCTGATTTAGATTTTTTTATTCATGCAATTGAGGAATTTAATAAGATGAATCTTTATCCAGAATATCTTGTGCATATTCGGCCAACAACTCCACTTAGGGATCCAAAGGTCATAGATGATGCGATTGCTTTATTCCAAAATAATAACCAATTTAATTCTTTAAGATCAGTTCATAAGATGTCTGAATCTTCATATAAAACTCTTGAAATAAATAATGGAGGCTTAACACCATTATCACTATTTAGTGAAATAGAAATTGATTCTAATGCACCCAGGCAAAGTTTTCCAGATACATATCAGGCAAATGGTTATGTTGATGTATTATCAACAAGCTTTATTATCAAAAATCAAAAAATACATGGAAAAAAAACACTTCCTTTTATAACTGAACCAGCTTATGAAGTGGATACTATAAAAGATTTTGAGTATTTAGAGTACCTAGCTTTAACTTCACAAGAGATAACTAAGAAACTATTTTAGAGAAAAACTATGTCATATCAATTTTCAAGAACCCCAAAAAAAGTAAACTCAATAAATACAGAGCATAGGTCAATTTCTACCGATATTCCATGCCCAGGTACAAAAGAAATTTTACAAGTTCTAGATACTTATGAGTCTCGTTCTATGCATGGACAAATACCAATAATATGGGATGCAGCAACCGACTTTAATATTTTTGATTTAAAGGGTAACAAATTTATTGATTTTACTTCGGCTATTTTTTTCTCAAATATTGGACATTCTAACTCTAGAGTCACAGAGGCTATGCAAAAAATGCTCAATAAGCCAATTTTAGGTTGTTATGCTTACGGTAATGAGGTGCGGGCAAAGTACTTAAAAAAACTTGTTGAATTTTGCGGCCCTGGCTTTGATAAAGCTTTTCTCCTATCAGCAGGAACAGAGACTACAGAAGCTGCATTAAAATTGATGAGAATGAACGGACAATTTAAGAAAAAAGAAAGACTGGGAATAATAGCACTCGAAAATAACTGGCATGGTAGGACAATGGGTGCTCAAATGATGAGTGGAAATATTAAACAAAAAAAATGGGTAGGATATGAAGATAAAGACATCCATCATTTGTCTTTCCCTTATCCTTGGATTTTAAATAATGAATCTGGAGAGTCTTTTTTCTTAAAAAGTATTGATGCTCTTAAAGAAAGTGGTATTGATCCAAAAAAAGATTTATGTGGAATGATTTTGGAGACCTTTCAAGGGTGGGGTGCAGTTTTTTACCCAAAGGATTATGTTCAAGCAGCAGAAAATTTTTGTAAAGAAAATGATATTATTTTAACTTTTGATGAGATGCAAGCTGGATTTGGAAGAACTGGTAAGGCTTTCGGTTATCAGCATTATGATGTTTCTCCTGACTTGATATGTTGTGGAAAAGGAATGGGTAATGGATATCCCCTATCTGGTGTTATTGGAAAAGGCGATATTATGGACTTACCTGATATAGGGAATATGAGTAGCACTCATTCAGCTAATCCAATGGCTTGTGCTGTTGGTCTTGCAGTTATAGAGGAAATAGAGTCTCTTAATTTGATTGAAGAATCCAATAGAAAAGGTAAGATTTTAAAAAATAAATTAAATCAATTAAAAAAAATATCAAATGGAAAAATTAGTCATATACTTGGTGAAGGCTTAATATCAGCGATTCTTTTTCAAGACCCTTTAACAGGAGAGCCAGATAGTTTGACTGCATCATTAGTTGCTGAAAAATGTTATGAAAATGGTTTGTTAGTTGTCCATACAGGTAGAGAATCAATCAAACTTGGCCCTCCTTTGACAATTTCAGATGCAGCAATGCTAGAAGGTCTTGATGTAATACTAGAGTCATTTAATGCAGTAATTAGAGGGCCTCTTAATGAACAATAAATTAGGCGTTATGCAGGGTAGGTTACTTCCTAAATATCAAGGAAGATATCAAGCTTTTCCTTTAGGAGACTGGCAAGATGAATTTAAGATTGCTAAAGAATGTGGACTAGATTTAATTGAATTTATCTTGGATTTTAATGAGGCTGAAAAAAATCCATTACTTAATTTAGAGGGTGTTGAAAAAATAACTCACTCTATCGAAGATTCTGGGGTTTTAGTAAAAACTATTTGTGCTGATTATTTTATGGAAGCGCCACTTCATTCGAATGATAATAAAGTTGTTAAAAAGAGCTATAAAGTTTTAGAAAAACTAATTGATGCAGCTAAAATATTAAAAATTACTGACATTGTAATTCCCTGTGTTGATCAATCTAGTTTGAAAACTAATGAAGCAGTTAGTAGGTTTGTTAAATCAATTAAAAAAATTATCCCAACACTTGAAAAAGAAAATATAAATTTATCTTTAGAAACTGATTTAGCGCCAAAGCCTTTTATTGAATTATTGAGTAAATTAAATTCAAATAACATTACTGTTAATTATGATATTGGTAATAGTGCTGCATTAGGATTTAATTTTTATGAAGAGCTTGCAGCTTATGGTGATAGAATTACAGATATTCATATTAAAGACAGAATATTAGGTGGCGGTCCAATAGAGTTAGGAAAGGGTAATGCTGACTTTGTAAAGTTTTTTAACGAGCTGAAAAAATTTAATTATAAAGGACCTTTTATTATGCAAGCTTACAGAGATGATGAGGGAATTGAAATATTTAAAAAACAGCTAGAATGGGTAAAGCCTATCATTAATAGTGCGGTTTAATAATAATTTATTTAATGAATCTTAATTTAAATAATAAAAAAGTTTTAATAACTGGAGCCTCTAGAGGAATTAGCCTGTCTTACTCCAATCCATCCCTCAAACATAAAAGGTATTCTGCCTTCTACCTTCTATCTCGATGGAGGTCTATCCAAACTCACTCTACAGTGACCGAATGAATTTGTATTGTACCTTTAATGAAAAAGTCATTCCATGTCTAGAGTTCACGATGGAGTTTCAATCCAACCAACTCATTTACCAAAAAGAATACACTAAACGACAAC
>Ga0075447_10000118_pt1 | contig 37112 bp, 40 predicted proteins | sample CoawatmetaG10DNA_FD_72352 | JGI IMG/M metagenome (GOLD analysis project Ga0075447, IMG submission 72352) | Marine microbial communities from the West Antarctic Peninsula - Coastal water metaG104-DNA | ecosystem: Environmental > Aquatic > Marine > Coastal | place: Atlantic Ocean: West Antarctic...
AAAAAAAAAAATTAAAAATTAAAAATAAAGCAACAAATATGAATACTGCTTTACTATTAATTCTGAAACTAACAATACTGAGAAAAGGGGCAGTTAACAAAAACAAATATAGGATGAAGTTTTTATTAATCATATATCTCTCATGCTCACTGAATCCATATTATATTTTTTTTGAAGATCTTTATACTTTAATAAAATTTCTACTAAATTATTTAGATTTTTATCTAAATTTTTTCCAAAATTATGAGGATGCCACCATAAATGGTAAATAGAATTATTCTTTGCTGCAAAGGTCATTTCATTTTTAACCCTTCTTATCATCAAATAATTTAAAAATGGGAAAGTATATGGTCTTAAGAACCTATCACCCTTAATTGCTTTTAAACCATGATGCTCATTAGAGGTGTTTAAGGAATATTTGGATAATTTGAAAAACGTATTTATTAACCTAAATGCTCTTTCAAAAAAAACTGACTCAAATTTTGCTGGATGTGAGTCTCGAAATATACTAAAAGAATACTTTTTTAATACTTCTAAATATTCATAATTTACTTGATTTTTAGGGAATACAAAGCTATTCAAATCTAAACTAAACTTATCTTTAGCAATACTTACTGCAGATTTAATATCATCGTCAAATTGTTCAATAGTTTGGCCTTCAGCTTGGCAATAATAGTGCGAATATGAATGACTTGCCAATTCTTGATTTGGGCATTCTTGTATTAATTTAATTAGACTATGAGCATAATGTATCTTATCTGAATCTTCATTCTCACCAATAGTACAATCATAAGAATTTAGTTTTTGATCATTATATAAAGGCTTAAGTATAGGCTTATATCTTGCATAATCATTTTTATCTTCATTAAATAAAAAGCCCACTATAGCCCATGTGGCATGTATATTATATTTTTTGAATAATGCTAGAATCTTTGGGATTGCTACTCTGGCTCCTATAATATTATCATTATAACTTTCTCCATAAGTATCAAATACCCCCCAATGTAATTCGAAATCAAGACTAATGATTAATCTAGGATTTTGCATATACTCTCTCCAAATACTTAAATATTGGCTTTAGAATTCTTCTAGAATAGTAATTAAACTGAAAAAAATATCTAGACTTAACTATATACATTTTCAGATAATTGATTATTTTTTTTCTACCAATAGACCGATAAATTATTTTAGTATCTTTCGCCCATTCATGTTTATATGAAGAATCTCCAGCCATAAAATCAAACTTATAATATTGATTTCTAATAGCATATTTCAAAAGATAGTTTATTAAAACTTTACCTAAACTATATTTTCTGTAATTTGATTCTAAAGTTGTTGAATGTTGATAAAAAAAAATTGTATTATCCTGGTTTAGGCAATAACCATAGGAAAGAAGCTTCCTATCATTATCATACAAGACTGCCAAAAAAGCATTGTCACTTGAAGCTAGATCAAACATTGCTTTTTTATACTTATAAAATCCTTTTTTGCTCTTCCAAACTGACGAAGTGTATTTATTATTCCATCGATTATTAAATAATACAAAAACTTGATCTAAAAAAAAATCTAAATTTTTCTCATCTTTAACTACTTCAAAGTTAAGATTATTAAACTCACTTTTAAACATTTTTTCACTTCTTCTTATGTTATACCAAAATTTCCTCTTATGAAGAGCCTTATAGTCATCTAATGTTTTAGGTAATACAAAATATGGTGCTACAGTATATTTAACATACAAGTAGTCTTTATCTAAGTTATCTTCTAAAAAAAACAAAGGGGATTGATTATATTTATTTCTTAGATAATCAAACATTTTGAAGGACTCTTATTACTTTTTTATTTAATGGCAAAAGCAATATTCTTTCCCATAAAAAATCATCACAATTTGTTTTATGAAAAGTTGGCCAGGTATACGCATCGATACAATTCTTAATTAATAGATTTAGCATTAAATCTCTTTGGCCCTTATTCTTAAAAAGAATAGGATAAGCCTGAAGAATGTTTTGATTCATTATCTCTGGAGAAAACAAAGGTTTGTATGTCGGATTGCCATTAAAAAATTTGTTAAATAGACTTACTAAATTTTGCTTTTCAACAATTATGTTTCTAAGATTTATATGGAAAAGTATTTTTTGATAAAATTTAATTGCATTAAAGCCATAATAATAATCCACAGTTGAATCAGAGGAAATACTAATATTTTGCATACCTTTATTAATAAATCTGTTAAAACCAAAAAAACAAAGAATATTTTTAAGAAATATAATAATATATCTTTTCATTAGAATAAATAGATTTATAAAATTATGAACCTTGTTAAAGCTTCCTATAGCAATAGATCCAACTTGAAGAGGAATATTTTTATATATACTTGAAATTAAATAATCATATTGATAGTCTTTTTTGAAATTTCGATTAACCAAAGATAAGAAAGAATGGCTAGAATCTTTTACTAGGATAATTTTATTTTTTTTTAATTCAAGTTCAAGATCTTTATCAACTTTAGTCTCAACACCAAAATAATCTACAAAAATAATTAATCTTGTTTTATCTGAAATCAAATTACTTACTTCTGACTTACTATACAACAAGTTATCATTTATTGAATAGTACTTTATATTTTCAGTAATTGGCAAAATACATTCAATAACAGAACTACATAGGTAATTAGGAAGTAATATCTCATCACCTAAAGATATTTTATTGAAATTTAATAACTCAATTAATGCCTCCCTTGAATATGTAAAGTACGAAAAATTTTTGTTTATTAGAAGATTTTTCTTACCTTCTATCTGCATTCCTAATATCGATCCATCTCTTGAAACAAACATCTAATTAGACGCGTTTTAAAGAATTCAATAAACTTAAGGACATTTTTTTTGGAAAATAAGAAAGCATTCTTAGAGTTAAACCTTTTAAGTTTAATATATTTATTTTATTTAATTTATTTCTTACTTGAACTCCAGAACTTTGAAAAACATTCAAAGCTTCTCTAAGAATAATTTCATTATAAATATTTACTCTCATTTCTTTTGTAAAGTTACTTTTGAACCTTTTCTTTAACCTTAAATACATATATTTCAGTTCTTTTGGATAGTCATCATGTAAAACTTTACTATAGTTATTACTATGAATTCTCCATTTCCCCAAAATTTGATCAATGTAGTATACCTCACCATAAAAACAAACCATACTAAAAAAATCTCTATCTCCTATCATATTAAATCTTTTACCAAAATTTAATTTATTGTTATGAATAATATCCATTCTCACCATAACAGTTTCTAAAGAAAATTGATAATTAATAAGGTTTTCTTTAAAAATATATCCAGATATTTTTTTTTTATTATTAGAAACCCTTTCTTTATTTGTATCTGAATTAAAAAATATTGTATTTGAATGAATCAAAACTACATTAGCTTTATTTTCAAAAATATTAATTTGTTTTTCTAATTTCTCATTCATCCATAAATCATCACAATCTAAAAATGCTAAATACTCTCCATTACAATATTTTAATGCACAGTTCCTTCCTTCATATAATGACGTATGTTTATTTGCATAATAGTATTTAATCCTTTTTTCATTATAGGATTTAACAATTTTTGCACTGCTATCTGTAGATTGATTATCCCAAAAAACTATTTCCCAATCTTTATAAGTTTGATCTAAAACACAATCTATGGATTCTTTTAAATACCTATCACTATTATAACAATTCATAAGTATTGATACTTTAGCCACTAAAGCTCAACCTTTAATTTCTCTATATATTTTGCAAGTGAACTCTCCCACTCGCCCATTATGTTTAAACCAAGTAGATCTAATTTATAATTCACTGCTGACTCATTTTTAGAGATTGGTGAAATTCTATCAAACATTTCACTTGATGCAATTTTCAAATTGGAATTTACATTAAATAATTCGATTATCTTTTTTACATAATCAAATCTAGAAATATTTTTTGCTTTGTTTACACAATTAAATGTACCATACTGCCTAGAATTTATCAACAATATTATTTGCTTAACAAGATCAATAGTATAGGTTGGATTTCCAATTTGTGAATTATCAGAGTACATCTCAACCTGGGATCGCGCCTCTAAATACCTTTTATATACAAAATTCTTATTATGATTTTTATCCCCTCCAAAAAGCCATCCAGTTCGAATAATTAAAAATTTATTCAAATGTTTTTCAATAATTTTTTCTGCTTCATTTTTTGATTTATGATGAACGGTAGTTGGGTTAACTTTATCAAACTCATTATATTGTTCAATTAGTTTTGAACTACCATATACTCCAGTGCTTGATATGTAAATTAATAGTATATTTTTATCTATACAGTAATTTACCACATTCTGTGTGCCAATGGTGTTGACTAAATAAGCCTTATCCTTATTGATTTCACAACCCTCTACATCGGTATATGCTGCTGTATGGATTATTATGTCAGGCTTCTCAAACTCCATAACTTTTGAAATTTTTTCGTAACTACAAACATCAAGATCACTACTGTTATAACCTTTAACCTCACCTATATTAAAATTATCAACAAAACCACTCCCTAACATACCTTTTGAGCCAGTTATTAAGGTTTTAACTCTACCATTCATAACTAATTTTACTCAAGTCTTTATTAGTCGCCTCACTCAAATTATGCTCGATATTTGCTATATTCAAAAGCATATTTTCTTCAGTTAAGCCTCTAAAGGCCATCCATAGTCCAGGATCAATAGTTAGCCTTTGATAATTATCTCGAGATAATCTTACATTATAAAAGTCTTTACTATCTTCATCATATACAACAAAATCAATCTCACCTGAAATCACAATAATGTTAAGAATCATTTCAGAATGTCTTTTCCAGCCTTTAATCATGCCACGCTTAATAGTTGAAAAATATGCTTCACCAAATTCAACAAAGTTTTCATCACTTTTTTTCATGGCATGAAAGATATCACCTTTTGGGTTATAAATTTGCTTTAATGGAGTTAAGATTACTCCGTCCAAGACAACCCTTTATCTTTAGCCATATATTCGTACTCACTTATTTGAGTTATAGTTTTATCTAAAATGTCTTTATCACTATTATAGAAATCGAAATACCACTCACTGGTAAATTTAATAGTATCTTTATATTCTAAATTTGCCTGCCATTTTAAATGAGAAAGGGCCTTATCACAATTTAGCTTCAATAATCCCGCCTCATGAAATGGAATGTTATCAGTAACTCTAAATGCATCATTCACATTTTTAAAATCCCAATAATCACTTAAATCTTCAAGTAATTGTATTACAGTGCGATTTTGTTCTGCTCTTGGTCCAAAGTTAAAACCTTCACCATTAAGACTTTTATCACTATGTAAGATTTGTCCTAAATTTAAATACCCACTAAGTGGCTCTAATACATGCTGCCATGGCCTAGTAGAATCAGGGCTCCTTATTTCTACACTCTCCCCCTTACTCCAAGCATCTATGCAATCTACTACAATCCTGTCACTTGCCCAGTCACCACCACCAATAACATTACCTGCTCTAGCAATTGCTATACTCACATTAGATTTCTCTACTTTAAAAAATGAGTGGTAGTAAGATTTAATAACTAACTCTGCAGCGCCTTTAGAGCCACTATAAATATCCTTACCACCCATTTGATCATTCTCTTTATAGCCCCAAATCTGCTCAATATTATCATAAGCTTTATCGCTTGTAATTATTATTGCGGTACATTTATGGTTTGAAACTCGCAAAGACTCTAGTAAATTAGCAGTGCCCATCACATTTGATGAGATAGTTTCTAATGGCTCAAGGTATGAAACAGAAACAATCGCTTGGGCTGCAAGATGAAAAATAAAATCTGGATTTTCTTGTATAACAACTTCATTAAGTGCTTCAAAATTTCGAATATCGATAAGATGATGCTGAATTTTATTCTCCAATTCTATTACTTCAAACATAGAAGGCTGAGTTGGAATATCTTTTGATATACCTACAACTTCTGCACCTAAATCCAGCAACCATGTTGTTAACCATGAGCCTTTAAATCCAGTATGGCCTGTAATTAATACTTTTTTATTTTTGTAAATATTATTAAACATTTTTAATTCTTCCAAACCATCCAAGGTGCAGCTTTTCTGTCACACATCTCATTAAGTTTTATTTTATCTCGAAGCGAGTCCATTGGCATCCAAAAACCATTATGTTTGTATGTAAATATTTCACCATTTTTAGCAAGATTTTTAAGTGGCTCTTGTTCAAAAACAACATCATCACCATCATCAATATAATCTAAAACCTCTGGCTGACAAATAAAATATCCAGCATTTATCCATGAACCATCGCCCCTAGGCTTTTCTTTAAAATCTATAACTTGATTATTATTATCAATATTTAATGCACCAAACCTACCATCAGGTTGAGCTGAAGTCATTGTCATTAATTTACCATGCTGTAGGTGAAAGTCAATTGTTTTTTTAATATCGATATCTGCCACACCATCCCCATAAGTCAGTAAAAAAGATTCATTACCAATATATTTTTTAGCCTTTTTTATTCTTGCCCCTGTCATTGCATTTAGTCCAGTGTCAAGTAAAGTAATTTTCCAAGGCTCGCTTGAATTATTATGCACCTCCATATTTCCACTTGACATATCGATTGTCACATCGCTTTGATGTAAGAAATAATTAGAAAAATATTCCTTAATATAATATCCTTTATAGCCTAATAATATTACAAATTCATTGATACCATAATGTGAATAAGTTTTCATAATATGCCACAAAATGGGCTTCCCACCTATTTCAACCATAGGTTTTGGTCTTATTTCCGTCTCTTCACTTAAACGAGTGCCGTAACCACCAGCCAATAATAATAACTTCATTTCTTTCCTCTCTTTTACATAGCATTAAAATAATTTTAAATTATGCGTATCTTTTGTCCAAATATAATTTTTATTTGGAACACGCCAATCATCACCATAACATAATCTCAAATATTCATCACTATCTTTTGGAGCAAACAGTTCATACCCTCTAAATTTAATTTTTTTAAAAGTCAATAATTCAATAGGATAAGTACTTCCAATATACTGGTATTTATTTCGTGCATAGGCGTAAAGCTTATATTTTATTTTGTTAGTTAAAACACAACTTAACAACCCAATTAAAAGTTTAATGCTACTTTTAAAAAATAAATTTTTATAATCATAAGCCAAATTACTATTGCTATAATCAAACATAGTATTAATTAAAAATACTTGCATTTTATCCAAATTTTGACTAGGATAAGTTGCCCATTTAATTGATACTTCAAATTTTTCCTTAGAATAAAAACTAATGTCGACTTGAGTATCATCAATTAAAAAGTGAAGACAATCCATATCAGCTAAAGTTTTAATATGCTGAAAGCCCACGTTAGTGAAAATTTCAAGAACCTCTAGCATTGACACTTCAGATTTATAAACAGCGATATCAATATCTGAATCCCAAGGCAAAATCCTATCTTCTCGAATAATGCCTAATAATGTGCCATCAGTTATCCAATAACCTATTTCATGAGTATTTAGAATTTCTACAGCCCTAAATAGGACTAATTCCATTTTTGAATCTTTCACTTTAATCAACCCTATATTGATGTTTGGAATATATTAATTTTCTATATTTTCTACTTGATTTCAATTTTTTAATCAAGAAGTTTAAATTTAATTAGCATATAAAATTTTAACTGAATAATATTTTTTGATAATCTGAAACCCAATTTTTATTTTTTTTTGCATACTTTTTTACAAATAAATTAACCGCATATTGCCTTGATTCATTAATCCACCAGTCCTGAATTAACCCCTTAGTTAATATTTTATTTAAATAATTTGAGGCTTCCTCATGTGAGTTATGAAAAACTCCAACTTTAGCAAGTTCATTTAGAAAAAAAATACATTCATCATTAATCTTAGTATACTCAAGATCCCAAATAATTATTGTTGGCTTATTAGCAGCTAAACTCTCAAGAAAAGTTGTTTGATTATGATCGCAAATAACTAATGAGGTTTTTTGAAGTTCATCATAAAAATCTCCAGTTGAAAAACTAACATAATCAGCCAGATATTCCTTAATTCCAATTTTATATTCAATGTCTGAAGGTGCTAGCCTCATGCGCAGATTGCTATTCAATGAAGAATCCAAATTATTTATAAAAATTAAAATATTTTGATAATATTTTAATATTGAATCACCAGCGATGGGATGAGACCAGTTTCTGTTAAGATATCTTGATGGTCCTTGTGAGATGTATAAAACTCTATCAGATAATACTTTTTTTTTAAAATTTTTCATTATAAGTTTTGGATGAGAAATTGATAAAGTATTTGAGTATTTTTTATTGGACCATCCAAATGTTAAATATTTATCAGCCAAATCGAGCTCAAAGAATTCAGGAGAAGACCATTTTGCAGTCCCATATGATCCTCCATGTTGGGCAATAATTAATTTTTTATGCCTCCCCAACTGATCTGCTATGGAACATTGAAGAATTTGATTACTCAGTATGGCATTAGTAGATAAGTAGTTTTTATCCTTAATATTTATGAAATTTGAAGCTATTAAGATCTCTTTAAAATTCTCAATATAATCTAAAGGTAAATCATTAAATAAATTCCTTACTACATACTCTTCAAAATTATTTTTAGTGAGATATGAATCTTTTAATTTCAACGCTAATTCTGTTCTGATAGATAAATTTATACTTTTCGGTTTATCTATTATCTTGGGTAAGAAAATAATTGGTGTAATTTTTGGAAATGTTTTGATTATGAATTCTAAAAAATTTATGTTCGAAAAATACGATCTATCTATTGCTCCTTTTGATTTTTTTGTTAAAAAATTAAGAAATTTCTGAAAATATTTTAGGAGAAAGTTTAAAAGTTTTTTCTTAGAAAAAAAAGGTTCGTTCTTTTCATATATTTTTTTTTCAGCTAAAAAATAAGCTTCTTCATATTTTTTTCTATCAATAAACTTTACTATTTTTGAATATAGAAAATGATTGTAATCATCTTGAGTTATTTTCTTTTTAAAATCTTCAAGTGATGATATTGTTAGTATATTTTTGGTTAGAATAAATTTGTATGAAGGATTTTTATTTATTGCGCATCTTATAGCTTCATGCCTATCTCTGATAACCTCTAAGTAAGTTAAAAGCCATGCACCATAAAAAATTTTAAACCCTCTATTATTCCAATTTAACGAGTGATGCTCATTCATTAGATTGCCAACAATTGGCAAAAGTTCTTTATAGAGTTTTTTAGTATATTCAAAATCACTAAATAAAGAATTATAGTCATTATAGTGGTAGTCTAAAACTTCTAATTTTCTTCTATTTCCAAGATCATGCTCATCCAATGCCCAGGTACCTAAAAGCTTGGTATTAAAATTATCAGGTATATCTTTTTCATTGACTCTGACTGGAATAATGTAGTTTTTAATCAACTTTTTTGCTTATTTTCATTGCATGTTCTACTAACAAAAGATCTGCAAGATCGTCTACTTCCAAATGTTTTGGTGGATCAATATATTGATAACCTATATTACCGAATAGTCTAGTTTTATTTTTTAAAAATTTATCTTTTTTGAAAGCCCATGCATTCCCAGCCTCTCTTTTTAATGGTGTCCTCTTTTGCCTAGGCTCACGTTGAGAGCGCATATTGTGAATATCGAAAAAGAACCCATAATCTTCAATAAAAAATGCTGCGCTATCAAAGACATTTAACTGATTTATTAGCTTAGTAAGGTCACTTGGGTTAGTCAAAGGTGAGGTTGCTTGAACAAAAACAATTTTGTCAATGTTCAAAATTTTACCATCTAACTGCTCAATACAATCAATTAGAGCTAATTCTGATGTGGAATGATCATCAGCTAAATTTTGAGGACGATCAACAATTATTAAATCATTAAATAAACCTTTTGATAATTTTGCAATTTTTTCTGAGTCAGTTGTTAAGACAACATGGTCAATTTGTGGACAATCAAAGCATGCTTTTAATGAGAAATATATTAATGGTTTTCCATTTAATTCAACAATATTTTTATCTTTAATCCCCTTAGAACCTGCTCTTGCGGGTATTATTGCAACTGTGCTCACAATATCAACCTTTTCTACAAAAGAATGTCATGAAATTACCATAAAAAGGTGGCGATGTAGAATTTTTATCAAGAATTTTTAATAAATTCTCTTTAGTAAAAAACCTAGTTTCAAAATATGGATAATCAATTTTATTCTTAATGTTTAAGATTTCATAAGCTCGAAAATTTTTTAAGCTAGTCATTTCAATTAAAAAACTAAATGTTGTCGAAGATTTGCAGCAATAGGAACCTCATCTGCTATAAATTTTTTAACTCCATCTCCTAAAGCCAGTTCAATCTTACGCACTGCACCTACTAGATGCTTAAACCCCGCAGGCTCTACAGAGGCCGATTGATCTGATCCATACATTGCCCTATCTAATGTTATGTGTCTCTCTAATGATGAAATACCTAGAGCAGCTGCGGCATAAGAAATTGCCAAACCAACTTCATGGCCACTATAGCCAACATCACAACCAAACCTTTCTCTTAAAGAATGAATTACATTAAGATTAGCATCTCCATCTTTCATTGGATAGGTTGAAACTGTGTGCATTAGTTCAAACGAGCACTTTGCTTCTCTGAAAATATCCACTGCAGATTGGATATCATCATAAGTTGACATACCTGTTGAGATAAAAGTATGCTTTCCCTCACTTGCAATTTCTTTTAAAAGCTCTGAATACACAATCATTGCTGAAGCAACTTTATTGTACTTTGAATTGAATTGACGTAAGAATTTTTGTGAATTCAGATCCCAAGCGCTTGCAAACCACTCAATACCGCTATCTTTGCAGTAGCCCTCAATCTCTTGATACTCATCTGAATTAAATTCTAACCCTAATTTTTGTTCCCTCTGAGTTGTGCCCCATTGACTCTTCCTAGGGGAATCTAAAAACTCCTGAGTATAGACCTGATTAATATCTCTTTTTTGAAACTTAACACAATCTGCACCCGCATCTACAGCACTATCAATAAGTTTCTTACAAATGGCCATATCACCATTATGATTAATACCTATTTCTCCAACTATAATTATTGACATAATTCTCCTATGAATTTACTCTATATAAAATTTTAATAAAATCTATATTTAGTACTTCCTCTAATAACTCTCTCACAACTCCATTTCCACCATTTGTATTCAAACATACATCAGATATGTATTTGATTTTTGGATGGCTATCTGCTGGACATACTGTATAACCACATAACTGCATAACCAAATAATCATTAAGATCATTTCCTACATATAAAATATTATTTAAATTGAGACAGTATTCATCAGCTAATTTTTTAATTGCCTCAACCTTATCTAAGACCCCTTGTTTTACTGGAACTTTTAATTTTTTTGCTCGCATAGTTACTACAGAATTTTTCTCTGTTGATAATATAAAAGCAGGTTTATTTAATTTACGTAATACATCAAAAGCCAGGCCATCAGCCCTACTACATGCAACCGATTCGGATCCATTTTGATCTAAATATACCTGATTGTTTGTTAAGACACCATCAAAATCAAATATAAAAGCATCTATACCATCTATATTCATAATTATTCTTGTAAATGCAAGTAATTTAATTCAATTAGTCTGTCTTCTACATATTCCATTATTGCATGTCCTGCAGTAATATGAGCCTCTTGAACTCTTCCAGTATCGTTGCTTGGGACGATAAATGCCTCATCACAATATTTTAAAGCATTACCACCTTGACAACCTAGAAAACCGAATACTTTTATGTTCATTTCTTGAGCAGCTTTCATTGCTCTAATTACATTTTTTGAATTTCCAGAAGTCGTAATTGCAATTAAACAATCCCCTTCTTTACCTAAAGTTCTAAGTAAGCGCTCAAACAGAAGTTCATAACCAAAATCATTACTGCAAGCAGTAATTGTTGATGTATCTTGAGCTAGCGTTATTGCTGGAACCCCTTCTCTATTATTCATTGGACGAAGGCGAATCAACATTTCTGCTGCTAAATGCTGAGCGTCTGCTGCAGAACCTCCATTACCACAGAGCATTATCTTGTTTCCTTGTATGATAAGTTCAACTATACTATCACCAATAATTTCTAGATTAATTATTTCGGAACTATTGGCAATCTCTAGTTTAACTTCTACTGATTCTTTGAATATTTTTTTTATTCTAGACATAATTATAATTATTATTGTTTATTTTTTTTGTTTTAAAAATATTAGCGAACACATTAATTCCACTATCTAATTTTAGCATTTTTAATTAAAGCTATTCTTTTTGCAATAATAAGAATGTAAAGCATTATTCGCCAAAAAAATCTTGATACCCGCCCGTCGGTGTTCATCATTATCTTATACAAATTATTTAAAAATGGGATTGGGAGGAGGTGATATTTTATTGCATCCGAAATCATATTAACATCAAGCACCTCTCCAATTTTGTTTTCTAATCTAAACTCCTCTTCCTGTAGATATTTTATAATATTTTCTGCTGGATCGCCCTCGTTTAAACCCAATACACTATTTGAGTAATACTCGAACTCTTGCATTGATGGTGAAACATCAAGATTAGATTCTAATGCTTTTTCAATTAAATCAATTAATTCTTTTTCAGACTGAGGGTGCCATGCTAAATTATATGGTCGTGTTGCAGTTATATTCTCAGAAATCTCCTTACGATTTATAAATGATGAATCTAGAACATTAGATACATTAATTGAAGGGACACCAAGAACTTGTATTTCTGATGCTGCAGTGCTGGCAGAACTGATAATAGCAAAACTATTGTTGCTAATATACTCAAGATTACTAGTACTATCAAATTCATAATTAACAATGAACTTGTCAAGAAATTTGGTTAATTGATAATCTTCTTTTTTACTATTTTCATCAAATCTCTTTCTAAATATAAATTTCGTATCAGAAAAATTGTCTCTAACTATTGGTAATATGGAGTAGAAGTTTGACTCCATAATTTTCGAAAGAATAAAATACTCCCTATTACTCATTGTTCCATGGTACTTCCAAACGTTTGGTGCAACCAACATAGCTAATAAATTTTGAAACGAATCCATTATGAATCCAATTGATTTTTGACTAGCTGGTTTATTTTTTAAAATTGGTGATCGAATTGCACCTATAGGTTCTATTCGAGGCCCAAAGGATGCAAGTTGTTCTTTAAATAGACTGGCACCCTCTTCACCCCATGAGAAAATTAAATCTAATTCCGTATATGCAGTTTTAAAATTTCCACCATGTCCACTAAAGAAATATCTCTTCCATTCTTCATTCAGCAATGAAGGTTCTACAACTTGTGACTGCTCTGTTGGTAAACTAGAAACAACTGAAAAATAGCTCATTATGCGAACATAGATTGAGTGGTAAGTATCTGCGTTACCAGCCAATACATAATTTGGTCTATATATGAAAAACTTTATCAAGGCAGTTTGTGCATCTGTAACTATCAATTTAATTTTATTTGCTTTACAAAATATTTCTAACTTATCAGCAACAATCTGATCCCTGCGAAACTGGTCAATAATAACTAATAGTCTAATATTGCAAAATTCCATAATAACTCTCCCTACTTTTCTAGTACCTAATAAATTTAAACATTAAAAAATTAACCAAAAAATCTATTTAAATTACAACCTTATTAGCCAGTACTTATTATCTTTCAATAAAAAAGACAATAGTATAAGTAATCAATAAAATTAGACTCTGGATTATTTAAACATTGAGTGCATTTATTTCAATATTTAATTCAAAAATTCAGTTCTTAAAATATTGAAATTTTTAGCATTCCCATATTAAATGAATCTCAGATGAGAACTTCGATTCATCAATCACTAATTGCATTTTTTCAAACATTTCTAAAGTAGCTTGAATATTGAATCCAGTCCCTTGGGATAATAAAAATCTAGATATATCATGCATGTCTTGTCCAAAGTACCACTCAGACAGTCTTGAAAGTCCTATCTTTTCTTCAAGCCATAATAGTGCATCTTCAGTGTATAAATAACTATGATCAGGAGCTAGTTGCCTATGGTAATAATTCTCATTCATTGCTTCAAAATGGGTTGAAAAACCAAAAAGTGGGACTGAAATAAAGAAATTTTTAAAGCCTATATTTTTTAACTCTGTTAATAATTTAACTGGATCTTCAACATGCTCAAGAACCCCTATTAATGAAATAACCTGATTTATATCTTCATTTTTCAAATGATCTATTAATTGCTCATGCTCAACATGGATCAGAGCTCCACTATTTATGGTATTTTTTTCTATAACATTAAAATTATTTACAAAATCTTTATTAATCTCATATCCTTTAGCCTTAACCCCAGCGAGCAGCAAGGCTTTAACAAAATAACCTAATCCTGCCCCTATATCAATTACTCCTCTTTCTCGAATATCTGGCAATATCTTTATTAAATAGTCAGCTTTAGGTATATAAATTTCAGATAAGCGACTCTCTTCAAATCCTGTATAGCTTCCATAGCTTATATCTTGATAAAGAAGATCATTATATTCAGAATAGTTACTTATTTTTCCGGCACCCATCATTCCACACTCGACACATCGATAATACTTAATATTATGCTTTGTAAAAACCTGGTCACTTAATTTAGTTGAGCAAATATTGCACTCTAAATTAAACCCAATTTTTTCAATTTCTTTATATGTTTCAATGTCTTTTGAAATTAATTCAAAAGAATCATCAATAAATCCTTGCTTAATTTTATTAATATTCTTCTTACCAAAAAAACTTTTTGTATTCATAATAACTCCTAATTAGAAAATTCTATTGACCCAGTTCTTTCTGAGTAATGCTTAAGTTTGCCTCAAATAAATTACTATTTTTTTTATATAAATCAACAATATCATCTAAACCAAATAAATTGTCATTTAAATATAAAATTTCTATCAATTTTTTTATAAGCTGAAAGTCTTTCTCTTCATCGATAGTTAGGCGTATATTTTTTAAAATTCCATTAGTATGTTTTTCTCTAATGCTAAACTTATCTGGATTCATATAAATATACGGAGTAACATGCTCTCTCTCATAATTCTTTATTGCAATCTTATTTGCATGCCCTAAAGCCTTTATAGAAAAAATTTCTATGTTCATGCCTAATGGATAAGTATGTTTTTTTGAATGGTATGCTGGATAGAAATTAGAATAATAGTCACATTTATTCTTGTCATCTAAGTACTCAACTATCATTTCATCTAGCAACTTGTGATCTAAAAGAGGGGAATCTGAACACAGCCTTATTACATGAGATGCATTAAAAAAACATGCAGCTTCAAAATATCTCAATAACACATCTTGCTCTGGCCCTCTAAAAAATTTAACTTTAGCCTTTCTACAAACCTTTTCAATGGCATCATCTATCTTGTTAGTTGATGTAGCAATAACTACTTCATCAACCAACTCGCAACTTCTAGCTCTTTCAATTAAATATTCGAGTAATGTTTTATCAGAGACCTTCCTTAGAACTTTTCCTGGCAAACGAGTTGAACCCATTCTAGCTTGGATCATGGCTACAATTTTATTGCTCATCCTTATTTTAAACTTTAATCAAAATTTTCTTTCTTACTAATTCTTCTGCAATCTGTAATAAAACACTTTGATCAACATCTATTTTTCTAGAAATCTCTCCTAGACTTGTATTCCCATCACTTAGTAAAAGTATCCATCGCAAAACATCTAATTCTTCATACTTATTTGAAATAGGAAGTCTGGAGGCGCCCATTTCAGGATATAAATCATATTTACTTAGCATTGGCTCACAATTTGGGAGAAGATTTTTGTAATAAATTTCATTATTAAGCTTTAAAAGTACTTGGTAATATAAATCAAGAGACTCAGAAATAAATTCTGGCTTTACGTATGACAAGTCATCCTTAGATGAATGATAATAATCATATTCATAATACTTATCTTTTGAAATAGTGGCCATATTAATACCAAAACCCTGGGAGCTGTATTGTCTCTCATCACTTCCATTTATATCAAATGGATATACAATGTAATCAATTAGATTTTCATTAAATACTTCTTCAATAATACAATTAATTCTATGGTTAGAATCTAAACTCTGTTTATAGCCAAATTTACCAGGGCCACCAACTGTTGTAACTACTAAACCTAAATTAATTTTTTTTAAAATGCTTTCATTGCTTTCACAGTATGCTATTGCCCCAATTGTTTCAGGGACCCAAACAAATCTATAACTATAATTATTAATTTTATTTTCCATTATTTTTCTTGCTAAAAATGCACTTAATAAAAATCCACTGAGATTATCATTAGCTTGGGAAGGATGACATATATATGTAGAAATAAGAATCTCTTTTTTTGAGTTTCCAGGAATTAAAAGCTCTCCAAAATTAAGACTACCATTACTATTAAATTCAGAATCGATACAAACATGCAACTCACCTTTTGAATTAGACAATTCGTTATATTGTTGTTCAGTTACACAATAGCCCCAATTTTTTACATAATATGAGGTTCTATATGGAATTGCATCAGGAATTTTACTATGAAGATGAAGATGTGGCTTTAACTGCTCAAAAGTTAATTTTTTGTTTATTGAATGACTATAACCAACTAAATGAATTTTACTTTTGGAGAAATCAACTATCTTTTTGCCATCTGCATTTTTTATCCATGCATCATTAGCATTCCACTCATCAGGAATAGTCCAATCATAAACAGCCTTTCCAGAATTATATGCCTTTACCTCGATAGGAACAATCTTCTGCAAAATTTCTAAAGTTTCTCTATTGCCATCCCCAGTAAGGGATCGACCAATATCAAAAAGACGATGTAGGTATTTATCAATTTCTTTTAAAAGATCATGCATATTTAATAATTATTATTATTCGGTGCAATAAATAATGTATAGATTTTAATATATTTTGTCAACACAAATCTTGTTCAATTAAATAACTTCAATAAAAAGATCTTCATAATTTATTTATATTAAATTTTGAAGCTAAAAAATGTATCTCCGAAAGTGCATCGATTTGATAAAGTAACGTTTTGTTCCAAGGTGAAATTTGCCCTCCTAAATTACCTTCAAAAATAGTAAGTAGTCTTTTTAAAATTTCAGTTAAGACCCCAGAGAATAATAATTCCCATTTATTCTCTCCAGTATTAATATCAGCAGACATCTCTTCAAAAAAAACTGATATATCAGAATAGTCCAAATTGTCTATTCCCTGATTAACTCCAGCCTGTCTTACAAGTTTAAAGAAGCCAAATCCTAGTGCAGTAGGCCATCTTGCAACCCTTAAAGAATCAATATCGATTATATTCGCTATGCCATTACCAATAATAATGTTATGAGGATGAAGATCTATATGAAAAATAGACTCTTCAATTTCTAGAATTTGATCTATATTATTAGAGCAACTGGTCTCTGTATCAAAAATCAAGTCAATATTTTTTTGAAGTTTGAATCCTATTTCAGAGCCAAACTTATAATTCCATTCATCTTTTAAAGCATAAAAATTATTTAGGATATTACTAGAATTTTTCTGCAAAACCTCCGATTTGAGAAGTTTAGATTTATCATAATTTTTAAACCCATCATGAAATAATTTTACCGATTTAGCAGTCAATTCTATGTCTTTCTTTGATCCAGAAAAATATTCTCCTTTAATATAATCTATTGCAAAATGAGGTAAGCTTGACTTGAATTCACTTGAAATAAGGAAGGGGGCTGGAAGGTTCATATTTTTAATATGATCATAGAGATCAGTTTGAGTCTTAAAATTACTTAACTCATTATGATTTATTAGCTTAATGACAAATTTTCTAATTGATCCTTCAATTAATAGGTTCGAAGAATTAACTTCAGCCCCTCTTACCCTGTATATATTTTCTAACTTACCATAATAATGAGAATAATTTTTTGCTATCAAATTTAGAAGATCTAAATTATCTTTCTTTTTAATAACATCAATCTTAATCCAATGAGGCTCAGAATCAGAAAATCTATCAGGGTTAAAATTCATTGTTAATAACTCTTGGTTAAACCGCCATCAATTGCATGGACTCTTCCAGTAATATAATTGGCTCTATTCGAGCTTAAAAAAACAGCAAGATCGGCAATTTCTTTTGGGCTTGCAAAACGATTTAATGGAATTGCCATTTCAATCTCAGAAATGACCTCTTTTATTGAGATGCCTCTTGACTCTGATTGCAAGTTTATCAATTCATTAGCTCGTTCAGTAGAAACACATCCAGGGCATATAGTATTAATTGTCACTCCTTCCTTGGAAAGAGTTAATGAAGCTGATTTTGATAAAGCAGCTAGGCCTGCCCTCATTGTTGCAGATAAACTCATTGTAGAACTGGGCTCAATTGCAATAGTTGATGAAATATTAATATAGCGACCCCATTTTCTATCAATCATTGTATTAGAAAACTGTCTAATCAGCCTAACAAAACTAAGTAAATTCTGCTCAAAAACTTCCATCCAAACTTCATCACTATGGTCCATGATTGAACCTGGAGGCGGCCCACCACAATTATTTATAATAATGTCTGGAAACCCTATTCCGTTATATAGAAAGTCTGATAGGCTCCTTAGGTCTTTGTTGTTAGCTATATCACCCTTATAAATATCAACATCACAATCACTCTCATGTTTAATTTTAGCTCTTGCATCTTCTAAATTAGCCGATGAACGCGACATTATACAAACTTTAACTCCCTCTAAAGATAATGCTTGTGCAATAGCAAACCCAATTCCTTTACTTCCTCCAATAACAACTGCAACTTTATTTTTTATTTCTAAATCCATATGAAGCTCCTAAGTTTATTGATCAAGCAATTCATAATTAATTTTTACCAAGGTTTTAAAGTCATCTATTAGTGAAGGAGTTTCTAAAACAACCAATGGCATTACATAATTTGTTATCTCACTCAAATACTTTATTTTAATTTCTTTTACTTTGCTCTCTGAAAGCAGAAACAAATTATCCAATTTATCAAAAATCTTTATTACTTTTGTTATTTTATTTTTTGAAATATCATGATAATAATTTTTCTTATACTCCCAATTCCATTGACATGATCGGTCAACTGTTAATGTCTTCACATATGACATCATATCTATTCCCAAAGTTTCAATTAAGTTGGGACTCAAGTATGAAACCTCAATTACATTATGACACAATGCCAACTTAACATAATCATCTTCAATGTCAGGAAAAGTTTGCAATAAAAGTGATGCTACTCTGAAAGGGTGGGCTAAATATTGTGCCTTGGTCAAATCACCATGGTCATATTCTAATGTTTCGATATATTTAGAAAAATCCTCCAAAATATTGGTAGAAGCTTCTAACTTTCTTTTCTTGACAATCGATAGAAAAAGTTTTTTATCAGATGCATCAGATTTACTTTTACTTGGAAGTCTCGATTCTCGTTGTTTGTTAAATTCATTTAATGTCATTTTATTAATTTAAATCAAGGACAGGATTATTTAGAAAACTTTATAAAATATTATTATAATGCAGTATGTGGTCAGGCTCTAAATTCTTATTTACTTTTTTACCTATAATTTCATTCCAGTGAATAGGGCTAATTCCTGAAAATGGGGGCTTATATGTAATATCTCTTTCTTCAATTTTGGCTCCTTTTGTTAAAAGCTCATCATTATTCTTAAAAAATACCTCTTTAAGAGTAATAAGTGGGTTTTGAAGATTTTCCATATTTCAATATTTTGTCATTATCTTTCAATTTATTATTACTTACTTATTATCATTTTAGCTAGGGCTCTAAGTATATAAAAATTAGCCTTTATAGTCGAAGAAAATCTAGGTGTATCTTTACGATTTTTAATTGGTATGTTTAGTTGTTTAAATGAATAGTTATTTTTTAAACCATAGTGTGACAGCTCTGTTCCAATTGAGCCATAAGAATCAAAATAACCTTGCCCTCTATATAAAGACATACTATATCCTTTCATACCACATAAAGGGTCTTGCCATTTAAATTTTTTATGCGTATAAAGCATGAATATCCATTCAGCGACTCTTCCAGTTTTTTTCCTAACACCAAGAACCAAATCTACTCCATTTTCTAAGTACTCAATATACATTTTTAGGCTATCTGGACTATGTTGTCCATCAGCGTCAAAAGTTATAACTGCATTATAATTACGTTTATCAGCCTCAGAAAAACCCATATTTAGGGCTTTATCATATCCCAAATTTATTTTATTATTAATTAGAATTACATTCATTTTTAGTGCAATTTCTTTTGTAGCATCAGTAGATGCATCATTAACTAAGATAACATCTCCATAATTTGAAATAGATTTTACAACCTCACCTATAGTGCGTTCTTCATTATAGGCAGGAACAACAATTGCTACTTTATATTTGTCCATTTTATGTAATCTCCAACTTCAATATTTTCAATTACTCTTTTATTCAGGACTTGTTCTATCTCATACGGAGCTATAGCATCTATTGGACATGGCCTAAGAAACTCCAAATTCTCTTTACAAATTATATTACCTGATATTAATCTCTTTTTAGCTCGAATAGCTCTTCTTTGGAGGACTACAGTCTCCTGTTCGTTTTTCTCAACTTTTTTTAACTCTAACCCTAGCGATTTTTCCAACTCCCTAGTTCTGTCAACCATGTTTTTCCAAGCATTGAAATCCATTGAAAATTTATGATCTGGCCCCACTCTATTTGTGTCGTCAGTGAAATGCTTTTCTATCACACGTGCCCCTAATGTCACCGCACCTAAAACTGTAGCATGCCCAGGAGTGTGATCCGACAACCCTAAAATAACATTAGGATATTTTCTGCGATAATCATTAAGAACATTTAAATTTATATATTTAAAATTATCTAATGATGCTGTGTAGTTTGTATTGCATTGCATTAGCACTATATCATCTGTGTGCCGCTTTAATGCAGACATAGCCATATCTACTTCTTCAATATTTGATGCGCCAGTAGCCAATAGTACCGGTTTACCTTTGGAGGCAATATAGTCAATAATTTCTAACCATGTAATATCTCCAGATCCAATCTTATATGCACTCAAAAATTCATCAACTTTATCTACTAACTCATAAGAATATGGTGATGTAAGAAAGGTAATCCCTGCCTTGTCACATGTCTCTTTTAAAATGGGCGTCCAGTCTTGATCAATTGAAGCATCTTGATATACATCAAATACACTTTTCTTCCAATTAGACTGGTGTGATTTCTGCCCACCAAGATTTTTAAACCCATAATTACTAACTATTGAATCAGCAGTAAAATGTTGAAATTTAGCAGCATCAGCACCAGCATCTGCACAAAGGTAAATTAAATCCTTAGCACGCGCCAAATCTCTATCATGGTTTGCTGCTAAATCTGCAATAAAATAGGTAGAGCTTTCTGCACTTATTATCTTATTTTCTATTTGAATTTCTTTCATTTATTTATTTTCTTCATAAATTGTTTGCTATCATATTGACGCTTCATTGATATTACAGCACCTTTGGCTGAAGGAATAGTGCACCGAAGTTTATCAGACAGCCTACTACTATTCAACGCCATGTTTTTTGGTCTGCTGGCCTTAAAAACCATATTATCAACACTAACCCTGTTAATACTTTCACTATCTAAATGAAATATTTCAGCTATTTTATAACCAAAATCATATTTTGAAATACTTTCTTTGCCTGCACAATGATATAAACCAAAGACTGGTTTTTTTATAATCTTTTCAATTATTAATGATAAATCGTCAACATGGAGTGGGGAAAAATAAACATCATGAAATAAACTTAAAGGCATATTATTAGTTAAACCTTTAAGGACCCACTCTGCAAATGAAGAGCCATCATTATGTATCCAACCAATAATATTCGTTCTTAAAACTAAACCATTATCCATTTCTTGTATCAACTTTTCCCCTGCAAGTTTAGTTTTTGCATAAACATTTAGGGGGTTTGTTGAATGAGACTCACAATAAGATCCTTGCTTCTCTCCATCAAATACTGAATCAGTTGATATATAAATCAACCTTCCTCCATTAGAATTTAGATAGTTTTTTATAACTTCAGTTGCCCTAATATGAAGTGCAATTGCATCATCAGGGTTATCTTCACAGACATCGACATTAACAATTGCCGCACAATGAATTACTACATCAAATTTACCTTTATGAAGCCAATTACTGAGTGTTACAGTATCAGTTAAATCAAAACAATTCCATTCAATATTTTTTCCCTCCAACCCTCTATTTCTAGAAGTAGCAAATATTTCATTTTTTTTTGAAAGAAGCATGGTAAGTGAGCTACCAAGCATTCCGCTTGCACCTGTAATGCCTATCTTCATTTTAATTTACGTGTTATTGATATAAAATTATCGATATTTGATTCTATAGACTCTTTTTTACAAAGTATACAAAAATTTTGCATTTTTATATAATCTTCTAAAGCATCTATTGTTGCAATGATATTAGGCTCTTTATACTTCTCGTCTATTTCCACAAAACTAGTATTACAATTAATTTTCATGTAAGGTATTACATTCTCTTTATCATAATCACTTTTTGATTTTAATACTGTATCGTGAATACGTCCCAAAAATGTTTTTCCTGCCAAGTCAAGCATTACCTTTCCAGGAAGTCTAGAGGAATTGATTCTTGCCTTTATAACACAAAGATCCTTTACCAACTTGTCCATCCACCATCAACTACAACATTCTGTCCTGTTATATAACTACTTTCATTTAATGATAAGAAATATACTGCTGAAGTAACTTCCTTAGGACTTCCAACTCGCTTTACAAAAGTTTTTTTTGCTAAGTTTTGTAAAAATATCTCACTATTTTCAGGCTTATCACTATTTGGAAATGGCCCATAGCTAATTGCATTGACAGTAATCCCCTCTTCCCCCAACATTGCTGCTAGATATTTTGTGTATTGAATAATTGCAGCCTTTCCAACACCATAACTTAGAGGGTTAATCAGTTCTTTTACTGGATACACATCTGGATTTGGAGCGACCATTCCATACATAGATGCAATATTAATTATCCTTCCTGATTTATTACCTCTCATATAGTTCAACGCTGTTTGAGTAACCATATCAATAGACCCTACAGATCCATCAAAACTTTTATGCCAATCTTTTTTAGAATATTCAGTAAATTTCTTATTCACGCCAAAATATGCATTATTGACAAGTACATCAATAGTAGAAAACTTTTCAAAAATATATTTAAATGTCAAATTAATTGATTTTTTTGAAGATATATCTATCTCTAGAGCTTGTTTTTTATCAATACCTAATTTGTTACATAAGGCTTGGGCTTTATTTAATGTTCTCGACAAAACTATAACTACTGCACCTGAAGAATGCATGTGCTCAACCATCTTACTTCCTAAATATCCAGTAGCCCCAGTAATTACAAACACTTTATTTTTTATAGAAAATAATTCACTCATTTGTCACTCCATAAACTAGGGTTTAATAAATTTATATCATTAATAGGATAAGCATTTAAAATTATTTTCTTTTCTGATTGTATAATTTCTTTTAGCTGAACTTCACTATTAACTCCCACCAAAACTTTATCTATCTCTTGAATATTTAATACGTAATTAAGTGCATACTCCAATAGAGATAGCTCACTCTTTTCAACCATTACTTGATATTTATTAAACACATTCTTCCAAGTTGAAAAATAACTTGGTAAATTATTAAAATTTAGGAGTAGACCCTGCAAGAAAATACTTCTAGCATGAATTTCAACCCCCTTTTTTTTAAGTGTATACAATTGTCTACTCTCTATTAGTCGATTATCAAAGACATTAACTGGGAGCTGAATTAAATCAAAATCAAAATACTCTAATAAATAATTAACATCTTCAGGTGTATAAACAGAGAAGCCAATTTTTTTTACTAAACCTTCTTTTTTCAGCATAATTAATCTATCAAATAAAATGTTAAACTGACTATTTTTTGTATCCAAAATATTATGGATTAAAATGCCTTTCACACTAGCAACATTAAGACTCTTTAAGGACTTATAAAAATTATCAATAACCTCATCAACATTATTTTTCAAGAATGTTGTTTTGGTAACAACATTGCAGTCATCAATGCCGATTCTTCCTAGAACTTGTTCACTATCCCCATAGCCTGGAGCAGTATCTAAGGTTTTGATTTGATTTTTCTTTGCATAATTTATGATTTTTCTAGCCTCATTTATTGATACTACTCCATTTGTATTAGTAACACCATAATCTAATCCAAACTGAACGGTGCCTAATGCAAGCTTCATTAGTTAAATGCTACTAATTTTGTTACTATTTTTTTTAATCCAATCTTTTAACTTCGAAACCTTCATCCACTCTGTATTATTTTGAGAAGAATAAATAAAATTAGGATCAACTTTTTTACCATTTCCAATTCTTTTTGGATCTTTACTCCATTTATTTATAGAGGGTAATATCTTATAATGCCCTGGATATTCATATGTATAAAGTGCATCTTCAGGACCAATCATCTGCTCATGAAGTTTTTCACCTGGCCTAATACCTACCTCTTTCTGAATAGCTTTTTCACTAACAGCGGATGCTATATCAGTCACTTTCATTGATGGAATCTTCTTGACATAGATTTCACCCCCTCTCATATCATCAAAAGCATGCCAAACCAATTCAACAGCCTCTTCTAAAGAAATCATAAATCTTGTCATTCGATTATCTGTAATTGGTAAAATTCCATTTGGTGAAATAGACATAAAAAATGGAATTACAGATCCACGTGAACCCATCACATTTCCATATCTTACAACTGAAAAAATTGTCTTATGATCTCCACTATATGAGTTTCCAGAAACAAATAACCTATCAGAAGTTAACTTTGTCGCTCCATATAAATTTGAAGGACTACTAGCCTTATCAGTAGATAGAGCAACAATACGCTTTACACCTTTATCGATACAAGCGTCAATTAAATTCATTGCTCCTAAAACATTCGTTTTTACACACTCAAATGGATCATATTCAGCAGTAGGGACAATTTTAGTGGCCGCAGCATGAACTACATATTCAATCCCATCTAAAGCCCTATATAGTCTATCCCTATCTCGAACATCGCCAATTAAAAAACGCACTCTATCATCATTTTTAAAAAGTTTTGCCATCTCCCATTGTTTCATTTCATCTCGTGAAAGAACAACTATTCGTTTAGGGTTATATTTTTCTAAGGTCATTGGTAAAAACTCATGCCCAAAAGAGCCGGTTCCCCCTGTGATTAAAATAGATGAATTTTTTAACATAATATCCTTTACTTTTTTATTTTAAATTTCTTCATATTTTAAAATATGAATTTTATTATTTTTACCTATCTTAATAATTTGATCACAATCTTTTAATGTAGTTAGTCTATGAGCAATAATCAGAACAGTTATTTCACCACTCAAGTTATCTAAAGATGCCATTATGGCTTTTTCTGTCTCATTATCCAGAGCACTAGTAGCTTCATCAAAAATTAAAACATCAGCTTCCTTATACAATGCTCTAGCAATTCCTAGTCTTTGTCGTTGTCCTCCTGATAATTTAACCCCTCTTTCACCCACAAATGTATTATATCCATCTTCCCAGCTCTCTATTAATTCTGAAATTTGTGCTTGCCTTGCTACTTTTTTAACTTGTTTAGAATTAATTTCATCCTTTGCAAGACCAAAAGCAATATTTTCTTCAATAGAGCTATCTGAAAGGTAAATATTTTGAGGGACATGGGAAATACGCATTTGCCATGATCTTATATTTATTTTACTAATTGGATGATTGTCAACAATTAACTCTCCCTCCTCAGGTGATAATAACCCCATAATAACATCAATTAGAGTACTTTTGCCTGCTCCAGTAGCTCCAATAAAGCCAATACGTTCACCTTTAGTAAGCTTTAAATTAACATTCTTCAAAATCCATGGAGATTTTTTATTAAAGCGAAAACTTAGATTTTTTAGTTTAATTTCTTTACGAAAACTTAAAGGCTTTGGCTTTGGCTGATTTATATAATCAGGCAAATGCCTATCAAGTAATTTTAGTATGTCTTGAAATGATGACCTTGAGCCCTTTATATGAGTGTATGAAGCATAAGACTGTTGTATGACAGGTAATAAACGCTGAGCACCAAGAGCTAAAGCACCAAGAGTGGGTATTACACTTATAATACCATTTTGTTGATACATTAAAATATATGCGAGTAAAGCTATAACAATCATTCCAACAGCTTCCACTACAAATCGTGGACTACTGCTAATGAAGATATTATCAGCTGAAGCTTTACGTAATAATAAATCAGATTTACGATAAAGTTGGCAGTAGAATTGTTGACTGCCATCAATAAGTACATCACGTATTCCACCAAGTCCTTCCTGTAAAGACTTTACCATTAACGTTGATTGGTCAGCTATATGCTTGCTATTTATTTTAAGTCTTTTGCGGGTATAGGTTATCACCACTAAATATAACAAACCAAAACATAGAAACATAGTTACGGATGTAAATATATTTATGATAAATAGAACACTCATTATTCCAATAATAATAATAATTGAACTGATTAAAAGTAATACAGGGTTAATAATTCCATTAATAACTATATTTATTTTAGTAATAATACTATTGATTAGCTCACTACTATTTTGCGAAACATGATATGAATATTCTTGATATAAATTTCGACGATAGATATCAATACTAATATCGGCTCCAGTTGCAAATGACAACCTAGTTAACGAATAGAGTAATATTAAGCGAATAAGACCAGTTAACAATATGATAAAAATAAAAAAAATAGTTATTGGAAGTGCAAGTTGAGATGAATCAGTAATTTGTAAAAAATTTATAAATGTTTGAGCTAATGGATGATAATATATCTGCTCTGGCGATGCTAATACACCAATAAATGGCAGAACCATTCCTACACTTATTACCTCAAATAATGAAGCAATAATCATAAGTATCAATAACAACCAAAATTGCTTTTGACGACGTTTAGATAAACAATGCCAAAGTTTTATTATTAATTTAAAATCTTGCATTGAAAGACCTTACAGAAGTATAAAATTTAAGTGTCAAAATAGCACCTTTAATTGAATTAAAAAAACTTATTGAAGCTATTTAGAACAATAGTCTATATAAATTAACATCTTATAAGCTATTAAAAAAGTTGAAATCTCTTGTCAACTCTCATTAGCCATTTTTTTTTATCTATGTTTAATGATATAATGTTGCAAGTATTTTACAGGTTAATGATGTAAAGATGAGTGACACCATTCCAATAAAAAAACCTGCGAATTTTATTCGTAATATAATCAATGCTGATATTAATTCTGGAGTTCACAGTTCTATACTAACTCGTTTTCCTCCAGAACCAAATGGATACCTTCATATTGGTCATGCAAAATCGATTTGCCTTAACTTTGGAACAGCTAAAGATTATGATGGTTTATGCAATCTGAGATTTGATGACACAAACCCCTCCAAAGAAGATATTGAGTATGTTCACTCAATTTCCTTATCCTTTCTTTGTTTTTTATGTGGCTAATTTTCAAAGCTAATAATCATTATGACAGAATGGCTATCTATATAATTTTAATTGGAAATCTCCATTACCCAATTTTATTTTATTTAATAATGGTTTTTGTACTACCATTATTAATATTTAAAATTCTATATGTTAGATATCCTTCAAATGAGTTTAAACAAATGGGATACTCATAAGGTGATGCAAAATTACCACTTCCACTTTTTGGCTTCATTTTTTAGATTTTTTATATCTTTAGTGTCAATTAATTATTTACATGAAAAGCAATTTGTTATTATAAAAATTATTATAATTTCGAATCTTCTTGCCCTATTGTATATATATTGAGTGTGGTGATGCAATAATGAAAATTATTATTATTGGTACAACAGCATCTTCGTTTACTAACTTTAGAGCATCATTAATTCGTAAGCTAGTTTTTAATAAACATGAGGTGTTTGCTTTTGCCATAGATTATTCTAATGATAGTAGGTCTAAACTAATTGAGTGGGGAGTGACACCTATAGATTATAAGTTATCACGTTCTGGTTTGAATCCAATTGTAGATTTAAAAATGATGTTTCAATTAAAGACTAAGTTCGAATATATTAAGCCTGATATTGTTTTTAGTTATTTTGTTAAGCCAATTATTTATGGAACTTTGGCAGCTCGACTAGCAAAAATTCCAACTCGCATTGTTATGTTTGAAGGTCTGGGCTTTGCTTTTACAAATCAACCTCAAGGCATGGCAATTAAGACTAAGTTAATACAAAAAATTCAATTATTCCTTTATAGAATAGTTCTTCCCACAGCTACTAATTTAGTTTTTCTAAATACTGATGACCGTGATGAGCTCTTAATTAAGCATAAAATCAATTTCAATGAAGTTTCAGTTCTTGGTGGAATTGGTTTAAATTTGGACGAGTACTCATACTTTAAGCCTCAATCTAAAGTAATCCGTTTTTTATTTATCGGTCGTTTACTTAAAGAGAAGGGTATTTTTGACTTTTTAGAAGCAGCAAAAATGGTAAAGATAGAATACCCAAATGCTGAATTTATAATTTTGGGTGAGATTGATTCAACTAGTCCTAACACACTATCAAAAGAAACATTATCTGATTATATTAAGAGTGGCTTGGTAATTTATCCTGGATATGTTGAGAATGTTTTGAGCTGGATTAACTATTGTTCTGTATTTGTGTTACCTTCTTATAGAGAGGGATTTCCAAGAAGTTCTCAAGAAGCAATGGCAGTAGGTCGTCCTATTTTAACCACAGACGTTCCTGGATGCCGTGAGACAGCTGTGGACCTTAAAAATGGCTTTTTAGTACCAGCCTTTGATGTAGAAAAGTTAGCCGAAAAAATGATCTGGTTTATTCAAAATCCAGATAAAATTGAGTCAATGGGGCTTGCCAGTCGCTGCATTGCAGAAGAAAAATTTGATGAAGATAAGTTCAATACAAAGATACTAAAAATTATGGGAATTAAATGAAACGTATATTTGACTTAGTTACAGTTTTGCTTGGATTGCTAATTTTGTTTCCTGTGATAATTTTAACTGGTTTAATGGTAAGAAATAAAGTAGGATCCCCAATATTTTTCAAACAATCTCGTCCGGGCTTAAATGGAAAAATATTTAATATGTATAAATTTAGAACAATGGCCAATGAGTATGATCAAGATGGGCTTCTCTTGCCTGACAAAATTAGGCTTACTGAATTTGGTAAATTTTTACGTTCAACGAGTTTAGATGAGCTTCCTGGACTATGGAGTGTCCTCAAAGGTGATTTGAGTTTGGTAGGCCCTCGTCCATTATTAGAAGAATACTTACCTTTGTATTCTTCTCATCAGGCCAGACGTCATGAAATTAAGCCAGGAGTTACAGGGTGGGCACAGATTAACGGGCGTAATGCAATTAGTTGGAATGAAAAGTTTGATTTAGATGTATGGTATGTAGATAACCAAACAATTTGGCTAGACATAAAGATTTTATTGTTGACAGTAAAGACAGTAATTCAAAGGGATGGGGTTTCTTTTAAAAAAGGGGAGACAATGCCATTATTTAAAGGTAATTAGGACATGGAAAATATAAAATTTACATCTTGGCCATTATATTCTCTAGAGGAGGCAAATGCAGTTCACGATATTGTATTGTCAAATCAGGTTAATTATTGGACTGGAAATGAGTGTCGTGAGTTTGAAAAAGAGTTTAAAGTTTGGTCAAACTCTAAATATGCTGTAGCTCTTGGAAATGGAACTCTGGCTTTAGATGCTGCCTTAAAAGCTTTGGATATTAGTTTTGGTGATGAAGTTATTGTAACGTCTCGCACCTTTATTGCTTCAGTCTCATCTATAGTAAATTCTGGAGCAATACCTATATTTGCTGATGTTGATTTAGACTCTCAAAACATAACTGTAGAATCCATTCGATCTGTAATTACAAAAAAAACTAAAGCCATTATTTGTGTGCATTTAGCTGGATGGCCTTGTGATATGGATGAAATAATGAGAATTGCTAAGGAAAATGATTTTTATGTAATTGAGGATTGTGCTCAAGCACATGGTGCAAAATACAAAGGGAAGCCTGTTGGATCAATTGGACATATTGGTTGTTGGAGTTTTTGCCAAGACAAAATAATGACCACAGGTGGTGAAGGTGGAATGGTTACTACCAGTAACGAATCTTTATGGCGCAAGATCTGGGCATACAAAGACCATGGTAAGAGCTATGAAGCTGTTTATGAACGAGAGCACCCCAAAGGGTTTAAATGGCTACATGAGTCATTTGGTACTAATTGGCGTATGACTGAAATGCAGGCAGCTATTGGTCGAATTCAGTTAAAAAGAATGTCAGAGTGGCATAAAAAGCGCTTGAGTAATGCCAAAATTATCTGGGTTGCCGCTAAACAATGTAAAGGATTACGAGTCCCTAATTTACCTGACTTTATAGAACATGCTGCTTATAAGTGTTATATTTTTGTCAAAGGTGATGCGGAACTTCGTGACAAAATAATGATGGAAATTAATGCAAAAGGAGTACCTTGCTATTCTGGGTCATGCTCAGAAGTCTATTTAGAAAAAGCATTCGATAATACTGGATTCAGACCCAAAGAAAGACTTTCAGCTGCTAAAGAACTGGGAGAAACAAGCTTAATGTTTTTAGTTCACCCAACTTTAACTAAAGAAGAAATCCAAAAAACATGTGATGTAATTACATTTGTGATGAATCTGGCTAATACATAATTATGAAAATATTGGTAACAGGTGGTGCAGGTTATATAGGTTCTCATACTTGTATTGAACTAATCAAAGCTGGGTATGAAGTTATTGTAATTGATAATCTGTGTAACTCCTCATTAGAGTCTTTAAAGCGTGTAGAGAGTCTTGCTGATTGTAATATTCCTTTTCATAAGATGGATATTCGAGACAAGGATGCACTTATAAAAATATTTGAGCAATATTCAATAGATGGCGTGATTCATTTTGCTGGTCTAAAAGCTGTAGGTGAGTCAGTTAATAAGCCTTTTGAATATTATGATACTAATGTAGGCGGTGCTTTTATTCTGGCTAATGTGATGCGTGAATTTGGCTGCAAGACGTTTGTCTTTAGTTCATCTGCTACCGTGTATGGCGATCCAAATTCTGTACCTATCAAGGAAAACTTCCCACTGTCAGCTGTTAATCCATATGGTCGTTCTAAGTTAATGATTGAAGAGTTTTTACAAGATGTATTTGTGGCAGACGATAGTTGGCATATAGCACTACTAAGGTATTTTAATCCAGTAGGCGCACATAAGAGTGGATTAATAGGTGAGGACTCAAATGAGATTCCTAATAATCTGATCCCATATATTTCACAAGTTGCAGTTGGTAAGTTAAAAAAACTGAGTGTATTTGGTGGAGACTATGACACTCCTGATGGAACTGGTGTGCGTGATTATATACATGTTGTAGATTTAGCTAAAGGCCATGTTAAAGCATTAAGAGCATTACAAAATAATCCTCAAGTGTTGATAATCAATTTATGCACTGGTAATGGATATTCTGTACTTGATATGGTTAAGGCTTTTGAGAAGGCTTCAGGTAAAGAAGTGCCTTATCAAATAGTTGGAAGAAGGCCTGGGGATATATCTATTTGCTACGCTGATCCTAGTTATGCAAAAGAACAACTAGATTGGGAGGCTGAATATGAACTTGATGAGATGTGTGAGGATGCTTGGCGTTGGCAGTTAAAAAATCCAGATGGCTACTTGAGACATATTTAATGTTAAATTCCCGTAACATCTCAAAGAATAACTTATTTGAATTAACTTTGATACTGTGTTAAATAAAATCATTAATTTGTCACGGCTTAAAAAAAAATTATTTTGTTATTTATAGATACTGTATTAATTTTTTCAGTTCTAATCATATCACTTTCGAGTCGACATGAATACTTGTATTTTCCAGAAAGTAATTTGATATGGATAATACTTAGTGCGCCTATTTTTGCTATTCCTATCTTTGTTCGTTTTGGGTTGTATCGAGCAATAATTCGTTATATTGGATTTAAGGCCTCAAGCAATCAAGCAATCAAGCAATCAAGCAATCAAGCAATCAAGAGTAGAAGCTTAAAGTATATTTTATCAAGGTTGAGTCATAAAATTATTTCTGACATTAAAAAATATTTTTGGCTAATACCATTTAAGGGATATATTAGGAATACAGATGTTTGAAGTTTCAATCATCTAATTAAGAAGCTAATTAAATAGATATAAAGATAAGCATCTCAAGCTTTTATGGATTTATTAGTTAGAAGCATAATAATAGCTAGAAAGAATACATAAAAGCCGTTCATATAAGTATCACCAAATAAAATATTAACCATGCCGAAACTCGCATATCCTAATGTCAGAATTACACCTGAAATAAATATAGGGTTTTCACGATCCTGACTATGTGCTTTTAAAAATATTATAAGTGGTACAAATAATAATAACAAAAGAGCCACCAGTAAAACAAAACCACCATTGAAATATTGTGTTAAAAAGCTGTTATGTAAATGATTAAATCTATATGATAGTCTTCCACCCGGGGTCGTGGAATTTTCAAATACAACAATATTTGAGGTTCGATAGCCATGACCAAAAAAAGGAACATCTTCAATTTTCTCAAAAGCCATTCTATACATCTCTAATCTTAAACCAACAGAAGTTGTCAACAAAGTTGGGGATCGATCACCTTCAATCCAATTATTAATCTCTGTATATGCTGTTTGATTCCTATCCTTGAAAGAATCATTAAAACTGCCAAAAGTAATTAAAGTAGCAATGGCAAAAACCACAATGATTTTTGATTTTTTACTTAATTTATTTTTTTGTTTATAAAAAAAGTATAAATATACTCCTAATAATAACAAAAATGATAGCCAGGCGCCGCGTGTACCTGATGCTACAATTATAAATACACCAGATAATAATGATAAGGAGCTCAATATTTTATGTTTGAATGATTCATGTTTCAAAAAAACAAGGGTAATAAAAAATATCGACACTGCAAGATTACCAAATACTCCAGCATTCATAACACCAGATGGTCTATCAATTCCTAATAAGAACTGATTAAAAATAATTAGTCCTAGAATCAATAATGCAACCTTGGCGCCCATTAATAAATACTTGACGTTAATTTCTGCCTTAAACAATGCAAGCGCAATAAAAGGTGCAAATAAAAAATGCAAATCCCTGGGGATAAAGTGCGCTAATTCTGCGGCCTTCCCCGAAAAAATCACTGACAAGCAAACAGCCAAGAAATATCCAAGAGTTAGGTATGAAAAAACCTTTATTTCTTTGATGTTAAATGGCAATAGTTTTTGTGAAATGGCAATGAATATACCCATCATTGCAAGGATAAATAAAACGAGATCTCCTGCAACCTTTAATGAAATAATAACTATTGGAAAAATAAAAATTAATACATTTATTATCTTAGAATAATTTGGTCCAATTACTTTATTAGTCATTAGTTATTAGTTATTTTTATTTATTTAATAGCTATGATGCAATAGAATTTCTTAACTATTATTCAAAAATTCAGCAAACAATATATTGTTTGCATGAACGCCACCAACTTTTGCCAAGCACAAATAAACCTAGTCTGGCTTCTCAACTTCAATTTGATTTATTATATCTAATGCATTATATGAATGAGTAAATATATTATTTTAACAAAGAATTTAAGCTTTCGAGCAATAGCTGAAAAAATCATACCTCAGTATCCTGAAACATAAATTTTTGTTTGGTTGATTATTTAGTTTATTTTAAGGAGCGCCCATAAACATCTTCAAAGCGAACAATATCATCCTCACCAAGATAACTGCCCGACTGAACCTCTATTAATTCAAGCTCTACTTTTCCAGGATTCTCAAGAGCATGTACAACCCCAACTGGTATATATGTGGATTCATTTTTAAAAAGTACAAAGGTTTTATCGCCTTTAGTCACCCTAGCCTCACCAGATACTACAATCCAATGCTCAGCTCGATGATTATGCATTTGAATGCTTAGTTTTGCGCCAGGCTTCACTGTAATTCGTTTAACCTGATAATGCTCACCAGCGTCTATTAAATCATACTTACCCCATGGGCGATAAACTTCTCGGTGAATCTCCCATTCATTGCGTGAACTGGTTTTTAATTGATTTACTATGACCTTTATATCCTTAACACTATCTTTGTGAGAGACCATTAGTGCATCTTTGGTAGAAACAATGACTAAGTCTTCTATACCGATTGCAGCAACTAATTTACCATCAGATCTAACATAAGAATTATTTGAGTTATGAAGTATAACATCGCCTTGAGTCACGTTTCCTTTGCTATCCTTTATACTGATATCCCAGAGCGATGACCAAGAGCCTATATCACTCCAACCTACATCCATTGGAACGACCACTGCATCTTGAGTTTTCTCCATAACGGCATAGTCAACAGATTCACTGGGGCATGATTCAAAGCTTACCCTATTAACTCTATAGAAATCTAGATCTGATTGTATATCATCCATTGAAGATTTACAGGCATCGTAAATATCAGGACGAAAGCGCTTTAGCTCTTCTAAATACTTACTCGCTTTAAATAGAAAAATTCCACTATTCCAGTAATAATTTCCTGAGCTGACATACTCTTCAGCCAATTCTAAAGATGGTTTTTCTACAAACCTTTTTACAGCAAAACCAGCGTCTATTTTTTCGCCTCTGTTAATGTACCCATATCCTATATGTGGCTCATTTGGCTCTATTCCAAAGGTTACAAGTTTTCCAGACTCAGCCAATGGAATAGCAGAACGTACTGCTCTAGTAAAAGCAGCCTCATCTTGAATCACATGGTCCGCAGCAAGTACTAATAATAATGGGTCATCTTCCACTGAAAAAGCTGCAAGAGCAATCGCTGGAGCAGTATTGCGGCCTACTGGCTCTAAAATAATTGATCCTAACTTATCGATTTCACGGAGCTGCTCAGCAACAAAGAAACGGTGTTCTTCATTGCATATTGTTACAGACGATTGAACATCTAAGCCTGCCAGTCTATTCACAGTAGACTGCAGCATAGTAGCATTGTCATGAAGTGGCAAAAACTGTTTTGGATGAGATGCCCTTGATAATGGCCACAATCTGGTACCAGAGCCCCCTGCCATAATAACTGCAAATACACTCACACTATTTTCCTTTTTTTATATTAGATTTCTATTATTATGAACCAATAATTACAGTGGTTTTGTAATTTTATTTGATGTCAATAATATGTTTAAATTTACAAATGAAAAGTATTTTTTACCAATGATTGCTCCATCATGGGTTACTGACGTTTAATGATATAATACCTATATAATTTTACATGTAAATGATGTAACGATGAGTGATACCATTCCTCTAAAAAAATCAACGAATTTTATTCGCAATCAGATTAATACAGATTTAGACTCTGGACTTTATAGCTCTGTTGTCACACGCTTCCCACCTGAGCCAAATGGTTATCTACATATTGGCCATGCAAAGTCAATATGTATTAACTTTGGAACAGCCAATGATTATGATGGCTGCTGCAATCTAAGGTTTGATGATACAAACCCTGCTAAAGAGGATATTGAATATGTTAACTCAATAAAAAAAGATATACAGTGGCTAGGCTTTGATTGGAATGGTAAAGTCAAATATAGCTCAAGTTACTTTGATATCTTTTATAAATGCGCTGAAGAACTTGTCTCTAAGGGATTAGCATATATCTGTTTTTTAAGTGCTGATCAAACTCGAAAATATAGAGGAACACTAAAAAATCCTGGCTTAAATAGTCCTCATCGTGATACTAGTATTGAGCATAATCAAACTCTTTTTAAGAAAATGAAAGCTGGTGAATTCAAAGAAGGTGAATGCGTATTGCGCGCCAAAATTGATATGTCTTCTAGCTTTATGTGTATGCGTGACCCAACTCTTTATCGAATTCGTTTTGAGACACATCACCAGACAAATGATGATTGGTGTATTTATCCAATGTATGATTTTGCCCATTGTATTGGTGATGCTGTTGAAGGAGTTACGCACTCACTGTGTACTTTGGAATTTCAAGATAATCGCAGAATTTATGACTGGCTATTAGAACACCTAGATAAATTTAATAAAACCGATCGTCCTCACCAATACGAATTTTCTCGTTTGAACTTAAAGTTCACGACAACATCTAAAAGAAAACTGAAACTATTAGTTGATAATAATCATGTCACCAATTGGAATGATCCTAGAATGCCTACTATTTCTGGGCTTCGAAGAAGAGGCTATACTCCAGCTTCTATAAGAGACTTTTCAGAGCGCGTTGGAGTTTCAAAAGTTAATAGTTTTACGGATGTTTCAATCTTAGAATCTTCAATTCGAGATGATCTAAATGCAACTGCTCCTCGATCGATGGCGGTAATTAATCCAATAAAGCTAGTAATTGAAAATTATCCTAAAGGTGAAATTGAATCCCTTAAGGCGCCAGTTCATCCTCAAAATGAAGAGATGGGAACTAGGGAGATTTTCTTCAGTAGTGAGCTATATATTGATAAAGAAGACTTTAAAGAAGTAGCACCAAATAATAAATATAAGCGCCTGGCAATAAATAAAGAGGTGCGCCTTAGAAACTCCTATATTGTCAAAGCAACTCATTTTGATAGTGACAATGATGATAATATCAAAACTGTCTATTGCACTTATGATCCTGATACTTTAGGTAGAAACCCATCTGATGGAAGAAAGGTTAAAGGCGTTATTCATTATGTTGAATCCAGTAAAGCAGTTAGCGCTGAATTTAGAATTTATGACCGTCTTTTTTTAGAATCAGAACCAGCTAAATTTGACGACTTATCATCTTCAATTAACCCGAACTCTCTTGAAATAAAAAATGGATTTATAGAGCAAAATTTATTAAAT
>Ga0075447_10000121_pt1 | contig 36776 bp, 32 predicted proteins | sample CoawatmetaG10DNA_FD_72352 | JGI IMG/M metagenome (GOLD analysis project Ga0075447, IMG submission 72352) | Marine microbial communities from the West Antarctic Peninsula - Coastal water metaG104-DNA | ecosystem: Environmental > Aquatic > Marine > Coastal | place: Atlantic Ocean: West Antarctic...
ATTCCATTGTAACTCTTAATAATTTGATTAATTAGGGTGGTAATTATATATTTTTAATCAATCAATATTATAGTAATTATTATCAAAATTTAATATTATGAAAAAAAATCAAAGTTTAATAGAATAGATATTAAGAATTTATATTATGCTTGTCCAGCCCAGAAACCAAAGTATTCCAATTATCTGTTAAGAGATAATTTAGATTTTCCTTATCTATATTTTTGTGGAAGGTTCCAGGGCCTATTTGCTTCTTAGATTTTATTTTTCTTATTTTTATGTCTTCCCAATTATTTTTAAATAAGTTTAGTATGAGTGATTGAAGTTGCTCATAAGATGAAACTAGTGTTTCTTTTTTGATATTAAATTCAACTTTTTCTTGAATTAATATATCACCAGTATCTATACCCTCGTCCAAATAATGAATAGTAACTCCTTTAGGTGTATTCTCAACAAAACTCCAAAAATTTGGATGTGAACCTCTGTTATAGGGAAGATATGAAATATGAAGATTTATTGCCCTACCAGGACAAAGATCAAGAATCTCTTTTTTTAATAAATGGATATATCTATAACTTATAATAAAATTAATTTTGTTAAGATACATGAATTCAGGATTTATCTTTTCAGAAGTTTGAACTACAGATTCACCAATATTAATCAACCAATCTAAAACAGGTGAATCATCTCTACCTAAAAATAAAATTTTAATATCTATATTTTTTTTAGATTTTAATTTTTTGTTCATCACTTACAATCCAAGCCAATAATTATTTTAATAATTCTGCAAAGAATGGGATAGTTATATTAAGGCCTTCTTCTAATTGAATTATTGGATTCCATCCCAATTTATCTTTAGCCACTAATATTCTTGCTCTTGAATGCATAAAACTCTCCTAAAAATATAATTAACTAAATTGAATTCATTAGTACAAATGAATTATGGAACTATCTCAGCAAACTATTAAAAAAATTAAAATATTGCCTATATAAAGTTATAGAAACTATTTGTTATGAATCTTTGAATATCAGATGTTAACTAAGAATATAAATCTTGCTTAAGAAATTTTTACAATAGATTTTGATTTATCCTTATTATATTATATTTATTTTTTTTGTTGCTAATTACAATTTTCTATTATAAAAATTCATAAAAAATATTTAGTGTAGTTATTGATATAAACTTCTGGTGTTAAAATATTGACTATCCAATGTTTTGAATAAAAAATATGTACATAAACTTAAAACTATAAATATGGTACGATAAACTTGAAATAAACTTAAGAAATAAGTTTGAAACATTACAGAGAATACTAATATGATTAAAAAATGTCTTTTCCCAGCTGCTGGTTATGGTACTCGTTTTTTACCTGCAACTAAAGCAGTTCCTAAAGAAATGTTACCAATTTTAACTAAACCATTACTTCAATATGGTGTTGAAGAAGCCTTATCAGCTGGAATGATGAATATGTCAATAGTCACAGGAAGAGGAAAAAGAGCAATTGAAGATCATTTTGATAATTCATATGAATTAGAATCCCAACTAAAAGGTACCTCTAAAGAATATTATTTAAATGAAATTGAATCAATAATAAATAAATCAACTTTTACATACGTCCGTCAAAATAAAATGCTTGGTTTAGGGCATGCAATTTTAACTGGTGAGGCTTTAATTGGAAATGAGCCTTTTGGGGTAATTCTTGCTGATGATCTTTGTTATAGTGAAAATTCCAGTGTAATGGTGCAAATGCTTAAAATTTATAACAAATATAAGTGTTCAATTGTTGCCATAGAAGAGGTTTCGCAGGATATGGTTGAAAATTATGGAATTATTGATGGAAATTTAATTGATAATTCAAAAAATATTTTTCGTGTTAATAACATGATTGAAAAGCCAAATCATAATGACTCGCCATCAAACCTTGCAATTATTGGTCGATACATACTAACTCCAGATATTTTTGATATTTTAAGAAACACGGTGCCAGATGGCAATGGAGAAATACAAATTACAGATGCATTACTTACACAAGCGAAAGAGGGAAATGTTATTGCATATAAATTTCAAGGAAAACGTTTTGACTGTGGAAGTGTAGATGGATTTGTTGAGGCTACAAATTATTTCTCAAAATTAATAAAAAATTAATTATTACTTGCTTGATTATCTTACAAAAGAAGGGACAATTTTAATTAATGCCTTATGAATATTTTCTTCAATTTCGTCATTTGAAGCCTTTTCAAGATGCTTAAGCATTTGATTTAATTTTCTCCATTCAACCATTTCCTCCATAGCTCGCATAATTAAATCATGCTCAGTATTGCTAACATTTTCACCAATAAGAAGCTCCTCATATAGTTTTTCTCCAGGCCTTAAGCCTATATACTTTATTTCAATGTCTCCTTTTGGATTATCCTCATTTAACACATCAAGGCCGCTCAGTTTAATCATCTTAACAGCTAATTCAGAGATACGAATCGGATCACCCATGTCTAAAACAAAAACATCCCCTCCCTTACCCATTGCTCCCGCTTGAATTATTAGCTCAACAGCTTCAGGAATAGTCATAAAGTAACGAACAACATCTGAGTGAGTTACAGTCACGGGACCTCCTTCTCTAATTTGTTTTTTAAACAAAGGAATAACGGATCCACTAGATTCAAGCACATTTCCAAAACGAACCATACTAAAGCATGTATTGCTTTGCTCTTTTGAAAAGGCTTGCAACACTAGTTCAGCAACTCTTTTTGCAGCACCCATAATGCTTGTTGGCCTAACTGCCTTATCAGTTGAAACTAAAACAAACGTTTCAACTTTTGAAAATATTGCAGATTCTGCAGCTAATTTTGTTCCAATGGCATTATTTAGAACACCTTGAGATTGATTCAACTCAACAAGAGGGACATGCTTATAAGCGGCAGCATGATAAATTGTCTGAACACCATAATTAGTAAAAATATTAATCATTCTACTCTTATCTCGAACTGAGCCTATAACAGGAATAATTTCAACACCTGAAATATTAAAATTAATTAATTCTTGATCGATTTGATATAACGCAGATTCACTAATTTCAAATAGAACTAATTTTTTAGGCTTTAGAAATAGGATTTGACGGCAAAGCTCTGATCCAATTGAGCCTCCAGCACCAGTGACTAAGACAACCTTGCCACTAACTTTAATTTTTAATAACTTTTCATTTGGTTCTACCTGCTCTCTTCCAAGTAAATCTTTTACATTAATACTTTTTAAATCATCTATTACTAATTTTCCATGGGCTAAATCTGTAATACTAGGTAAAGATTTGATAATTAATTTAAATGACTGTAAAAATTCTATAACTTCTTTTCGACGTGAGCGAGATAAAGATGGAATAGCCAAAAATATTTCTTGAACATTTTTTTTATTAATCAGCGCATCGAGATGGCTTGGAAGAAAAACTTCAACCTCATTAATAGTTTTCTTATTAATCTCTATTGAATCATCAATAAATGCAATTGGTTTGAAGTTAGTACCCGACAATATAGTTGATAATTGCCTTCCAGCAGAGCCAGCACCATAAATTATTACATTAACAATATTTGTACTCGTATCATTTAAAAAAACATTAAGAAACCATTGTGCCAAAATTCTTAATCCACCAAGAACTACGATAGATAAAAGCCAATTAATTATAATAACTGATCGAGGAATTCCATCAACAGCAGCCATAAATCCAACAATTCCCCATATTAAAGAATATAGTGAAATTGCCTTTACCATAGTCCATATAGTATTAAATCCAATAAAACGAATAATATTTCTATATAAACCAAATCTATAAAAAGTACTCACTGCAATTATAGGAGATGCAAAAATTGCAATAACTAGTCCCGCTGACATCCAATCCCAGTGACCTAATCTTATGAAAAAAGAAAAAAATAATATTAAGATTACAAAAAATGCGTCAAAAAACATCGCAATTAATTGTTTATTAGTTTTTGAAATCCCTAAAATAAATTTACTCAATGCGCAACTCCATCTCTACTTAACACTTTATAAAAGGTTAAAAATAAAATTTTAAAATCTAGCCAAATTGATCTATATTTTAAATATTCTATATCCAAACTAACCTTTTCAGAAATAGAGAGTGAATCTCTTCCTTTGATCTGAGCTAATCCAGTTATTCCAGGCAATAATTTATGAACGCCAGACTTACTTCTTAATTCAATTAAATCATTTTGATTGAATAATGCAGGGCGAGGTCCCACAAAACCCATATCGCCCTTAATTATAGAAAATAATTGTGGCAACTCATCAAGACTGGTTCGGCGAATAAATCTTCCTATAGGAGTTAAAAAATTTATATTATCTTCAAGCAAATGAGTTGCAACTTGAGGAGTGTCACTCCTCATAGACCTAAATTTAGGCATTTCAAAAGTAACATTATTTTTTCCAATTCTTTGCGACCAGTAGATTGGAGTATCTTTAGTTGTATATTTAATTAAAATATAAATAAGAGCTATAGGAAAAATTAAAATAGTTAAAAGAATTAATGCAATTGTAAAATTAAGAATTTGACCCATAATATTTGCTCTTATTCTTTAGTTGATATTTTATTAATCATATTTTTGTTCTTTTTTACTAAAGTTTGATGTGTAGTATAAAAGAAATAAAATATAGAACCAAAAAAGAGGCTGACGAAGCTGCAAATGAAACATACTTGTAACAGTGATAACTATCAAAACACTCATTAAAAACGGCTCTCTAGCGCTACTAATTTTTGAAAAAACATAGAGCATTAAACCTAAATAAGATAATAATCCAAGAATGCCTGAAGTCATAAATATTTCGCTAAAATGGTTGTGAGACTCTCTTCCCTGAAAAGTTTCAAAAACTCCTGAAGATGCTCCAGAACCTAGCCCAAAAACTGGTGAAAGATATCCAGCTTCGATTGCATTGGAAATTAGTTTTACTCTAATTAACATGTCGTAAACAATACTGTTATCAATTGTCATTGCTCCACTAGAATCAAATAGATTTTGAAGAACATTAATTATAGAATCAGAATAATTAATATGAAAGTAAAACAAAACTGTTGTTGAAAAAAATACCAAAGTAGAGATTAAATACATTGCATATTTACCTCTAAAAATATAGTGAATTAATAAATACACAATTGCAATAATCCATCCAAGCAATAAAGACTTACTACTAGCTTCTAACGCAGTTAGAACAACCAGTGCGATAAGAGTACTTATTAGTAAAGTAAATAAAGCAGACTTTGAATTTTTGATAAAGTACAGAAGAAAGAAAGGTAAAGGGGCAATAAAATCAGCCAATTGATTCGGGTTTTTTGCAAATAAAATTAATCGATCTGTCCATTGGGTCCCCTCATTCGCAACGTAGTATAAATTTCTACCAAAAATATTATTTGTAAATATTGATACAATATAAAAAAATGCAATTGCGAAAGATAGCAATAATAATGTGTAAAAAGCTACTGAACCAATATCGATATCAGCTCTAATAAAAAGCACAGTAAAAATAATCATTAAATAACTAAATGCCACAATATTACGATATGGACTTATAAGTAAACTTGCACCTTCTGGATTCCAAGGTAAAGGTAAGCTGCCACTTGTTAATAACAAACTACTGTAAATAGATCCTGCAAAATTCAACAAGAGAAAAAAAACTAAAAAAAGCAATATAGGAATTATCAATCTTCTAGTTGGGTCCATTACTTTATATGAATGGTGATTATTGAATGAAATTGAAAATAATCCTAGCGAATAGATTATATACAAAAGAAAGAAAATGTCTGAAACTCCAATTGGGAGATCAGAAAACCTAAATTGCGTAAAAGCTGACCCAAGTAATGCTAATGCTATTACTAAATTAACACCAAAAAAATTATTAAATTCAATATTTTTTTTCACTGTTTTATTTTAGCTAATATGTTGTAAATTTTATCTGCACTCAAACTATACATCTTTAAATATCTGTCAATCATATCTAATTGGATTTTAGTATACTGATTTTCATAAAAATTACCTTTAATACTTAAATAATTGTCTATAAATTCACTCATATTTTTTTTATCATGTGAATAATAAAACAACGAATTAGATGTTAGATCTTTAAAGACTGGCAAATCTGATAGTAATGGGAAAACTTTAAAGCTTGATGCTTCAACAATGGGCAATCCAAAACCTTCTGAATGAGAAAAGCATAGAATATACTTTGATTTTGCATATAGTTTATATAAATCCATATCAGAAATATATCCATAAACATTTAGTTCAAAATTAATAGCTTTTTTATAATTATTAATAATTTCTATACCTTGGTCAGTTTGCTTTCCAGCAATATTCAAAATGATTTTATTTTTTGTCCTTAAAGAAACTAATCTAACAAATTCAACTGCAATATCAAGACCCTTATGATAATTCATTGACCCAACAAATAAAAAAGTTAAGTCGCTATTATTAAATTTTTTTTCAACTTCATCTGAAAGATCTTTAAAATGCTCTTTTGTTTTAAAAGGAATTCCGTTAGAAAGAAGTATTAAAGGTTTTTTTGACTTTGTTAGTCTTGTATATTTTTTAATTTGATTTAATGTAGCATCCGAAATATATCCATAATAATTATCAAAATTTAATAACCAAAAAAGTAACGATTTATAAACTCTTTGCAAAAGACTCAATGATTTAGAAAAAACCTTATAAGTTACGTCATGGATCACCTTCATTGAGGGGTTTCTTATTGAAAGAACCGGCGTCAAACTTGGTGAAAATACTAATACATATCTTTTAATGTTTATATAGTAGTTTAGTAGCAGAATATTTAATAAGAGACTTTTGGACAAACCGATAAAGTTTATTCCACTTAAATTACTATTTTTACCAATTCTAGTCATCAATTTATCTTTAACTGATTTTTTTACATACACATCAATAGCTATGCAATCTAATTGAGCCAGTTCATATAGTATATTTTCTAGATATACCGATATTCCATCGTGCTCAACATTGTAAGAACTAGCAATATAAGCCATTTTTCCTCTTAATTCACCCATTAGAATCATCAAGTAAGAAACTCTTAAAACCATTAGAAATATTTGTGATATTCTTTTCTGATCTGAAGATACTACTTTTTGTTGGATCATAAGGCATACCCAAGTATGAATTAGCATGAATCATTGCCAAATAGTTAATCAATTTCTCATCATCTGGAGGACTTTCAGACAATATTTTTCTCAATTCAAAGCTTGATATATCATAAGGATTTACACTTTTTCTTATTAGTATTTCTGAAAAACTATTTTCACTAAATGTTAGAGAACGTTTACCCATTAGAGCAGACTCCAAGGACATGGAACCGCATATAGTAACAACTAATGCTGCATTCTCAATTAAGGTGAAGGAGTCCACTTTTGGATTAACCAATACAACTGATGGTATATTTTTATAATTATTGTAAGCTGAAAGACTAGTTAATCCTAAAGCATGAGAGTGATCTTTAATGACAATTTGATACTCAGCTGGCATCTTTCTTACAAATGCTTTAATTGCTTCAAATTGATTTACAAACTCTGAAGATACTACATCAAGCCCACTGTCAGGCTGTTTATGTAGTGCGACTAAAATAAATTTTCCAGATATTGATTCAATTGATTGAAATGGATTATTAAAAGAAATAATCATATAATTTACTAACTGTTTTAATCTAAGTCTTATTAATGAATACAAAGGTCGGCGAGTCAAATCATATCTATCAGTATAAGCATAAATAATATGTTGAATAAGTTTCTTGGGCCAGTCAATTTTGAATGATGGCTTATAAACATGGGCTTTTATATATGATGTTCCTTCTTTTAGCTTCCTATATTCCTTAAGGTATTTTTCTGCAAAATCAAAGTCATTCTTAACTGGAATATTAGTCATAGAAATATTTGTCTTCTTATAACCAGGAAAAAATCCAAAACGACCATTTTCTTCTCCATCAGGAACCTTTACGCCATCGACATTATAGGATTCAATGCCAATAATATTGCAAGCTAAAGTTGTCATAATTTCAAAATTCCATGTCTGCTCAGAAAAAACACTTATTATTTTATTGTTTATTAAAAAACTAGAAATTTCATCATAATGAGCAAGCATACAACGATAAGAATAATGATAACTCTTTTCCCGAAGTATTCTGTCCATGAAAAACATATCACTAAATGAAACTTTAGCGGCATTTTCAATATAAGAAATCCTCTCAATCTCATTATTACTCAGGTCACGTCCATTTAAGACGCCCACTTTTTCTGGCAAATTTAATATTCTATCACTAGGAATTCCTTTATTTAATAGCCATTTATACCAATACCGACTTGGTGTGACCCAGTATGCAAAGCAGTCATCATCCTCTAGTTTTTTGGCAACTTCTTCAAAGATAATTGTTTTATTTGCTGAAACTAAAAATGCTATATTTTTCATTACTTATCTTTATTTGTTAAATAGTTGATCATACAAATCTAAAAAACTTTTACGCATTAACCCAATTGAATATGAGGTCATTATTCTTTGTCTTGCAGCTTCACCTAACTCAGATCTATCTGCTTTAGACATCGATATAGCGTTTTTTAGGGCGCATACTAAACTATTATGATCTTCAGATGGAAAAACAATACCGAAATCACCCATAACATATTGACTGTCTCCAACATCTGTAGACAAACATACTATTTCTGTTGACATTGCCTCACCAATTACATTCGGAAATCCTTCTCCCCAAAGACTAGAGACACACAAAATATCTAAAGCTCTCATTAAATCAGGAATATCACTACGAGCACCTAATAAATGAAATGACTTAAGAAACTGTTTTGGTATTAATTCAATTAACTCAACATTACTCGAATCAACACCATTACCGACTAATAAAAAATGTATGTTTTTATTTATAAGCAACAAATCTATTGCTGCCAAAATAAAACCTTTATGATTCTTCATAGGATGAAATCTTCCAAAATTACCAATAACTAGGCTACTTATTGGTATGCTTAATTCCTGCCTTAAAGATTTTGAAATTATGGCTGATGGTGAAAAAAGTATGGAATCAAAGCCATTTGAAATCAGTGTACTTTTCTTATCACAGAAACCATAATCTTTATGCTGACCTCTAGATACAATACTATTGTATACAACAGCATCAGGACTTTTGGATAAAACTTTATTAAGTTTAATTGTAAACCTCATTCTTGGAGTTTCTTTGTAAATATCATAAAGACTATGACGAATTCCCCAGACTAAGAGTGCTTTTCTATAAAAATACTTACGTGCAATCCATGCAGCTAGATTGCCTTGATACATCCACCCTTGAATTACATCAGGTTTAATATTATTTATAAATTGATAGAGTTTAAAAAGACCAAATATTGATGAGAATAAACTTCCTATTCCTAATGAGATAACCTTAACACCAATGGCGGTCATTTTTTCACCAAAAACCCCTTGGTCTGATAAAGATATTACAATGTGCTTATTTTTTGAACTGATGTCTTCTGAAACTAGGTTAAAGAGCGACCTTTCAGCACCTCCAAATGGCAGAGCACTTATTATATGCACAATTTTCAAAATCTTTGGGCCTTAGGTAATTGCAATCTAAAAATAAGGCTATTATTTTTGAATTTGGATAAAAACACCACTAGTCTCCCTGTCAATATCAGGCATTTTCTGAAAGTCGATATTTAATTTTCGCCTAGAGAAAGACGGCTTAATTATAATTCTATCAACTAATAAAATTTTAAATTTATTTTTCTCAATTAACTCTTGATGGACATAAAAGGGGCTTCTATTAAGAAGGTAAGGCCTATTACCTCGTAATAAAAACCAGTACCAATTTGGTATTTTCCAATGTCCATCCCAATAACTACTCTTTCCATGACACTTAAAATCAATGCAATGTGACATATAGCCACCAGATGCTAACCATTTAAACATAGATTTATACGCCAAAGATAAATCATCAACATGCTCTAAAACGGCTTGAGAGATAATCATATCAACACTATTCTCACTGATCACAGAGTTATCAAACCATGGTGCTTTGTATTCAACCATACCCTTAAAGTTTGTAATCGATTTTTTAATTTTTAAAATTCTTGACGTTGCTAAACATTTGCTTAAATGCTCTTCTGAAAAGATTTCTTTTGGAAATTTATAAGACGAAAGTTTGGGAGTAACTCTAGGAAATTCTATATCACCAGGAATATCCTCTTGACTTTTTAATAACAAAATTAACTCATTCAGAACTTCAATATTTTTTACTGGGTTGGAAAATTCAACAACATCGAGAGCATAGTATTGTTCCGAGCCAAGCAATAAAGCCATTAATCCAACCCCTAAGGAATCCCCAGGACCTAACTCAGCAACAACCCTTGGATTAACTGGAAGTCCCTTTTGCTTAGCCATTACCATATGCCTTAAATAAACACTATAACAATACCTAGCAGAATAACTTCCGCCCGAACCATTTTTTTTGGCTCTCAGATTATAAACGCCAGGAATAAATGTTGCGATTCCAAAACATAACTGCCCTATATGTCTTAATTTCATACTAACTAATAAAAATTAAAGAGACCATTATATCAATAGTTACAGAAGGTCAAAAGAATCATCCAGAAATATTTTGATTAACATATAAATGCTTACTTGTATTTTAATTAATAGTTAAAGAACCTCCCATTCTTCCATTAATCTTGGGTTTTTTTTCTCTTTCTGACTAGATTGTAATGCAGGAAACCAATCTCTAGGTGCAATTACATAACTACTTTTTGATAAATAACTCCCCCACAATGAAAAGGTACTATTACTCATGACTATTGCAGTTGCATTAGAAATAAATGATAAATCATCTATATCATCTAAACCTCTTTTAATCTTATAGGGAATTTTTGTATTAATAAATAATAAATCAATTTGTCGGTCTTCTCCATCAGTAACAATATAAATCGGCATGTTTAGTTTGTGTAACATCTCTAATGATTTTTTATAGTAGCTTGGGTCCAGCAAGCCAATTTCATTTTGACTGTAATCTGAGATGTAATCACCAAGTCTAATATGAAGAGCAGAATAAAAAAAATTGTAACTTTGAAGCTTCATTCTATTATTAAAAAAACGTCTCGTGCTCAAACTAGGTAAATACTGATACAAGCCTTGCGTGAAATATATAATTTTTTTAGTGACTTCAACTTGAGAATTGTTATCATGAACTTTATAAATTATTCCAGAAAATACTCTCATTTTAATAAAACGTCTAAGCCAAATGCCCATTAATCCAGATATACAGAGCCCTTCAATGCCCATATCTTGAAGTCGTGACTTTTCATGAGCTTTGTATATTTCTGAGTTTCCACTATAAATCCAAATAACAATTGGCTTATTCAAAGCCTTATAAATACTAATGGCATTAGAGACTTGAAAAAGTTGATTACCAAGCCCACCTGTTAATTGAATAAATAATAATTTTTTCATATAAAGAGGATTAAGACGATGCTTTTTTATATATATTTAAATAACGTTTTGCTACATCCTTGACGGAAGTTTTTTCCACTATTTTTTTTCTTGCATTTTTACTCAAATCTTGATGAACTTCTTCTGAAAGAACCCACTTAATTCCTTCAGCTAAATCATTAACATCAAAAGATTTGACTAAATACCCAGTAACCAAATGCTCGACTAAATCTACCAACCCAGTATTATCAAATGCAATTACTGGAATACCACATGCTTGCGCCTCAGAAGCAGTTTGGCCATAGGCCTCTTGTCGAGAAGGCACCACCATTACATCAGCAGCACTATACAATATGCTTAGACTAACATCATCATGTAAATGCCCCATATAATTAATTGGATATTCTATATTTTTTTGCTCCCTTGGAGTGGTCTGTCCAAAAACTACTAGCTCTAAGTCACCCATTTCAGATTCGTGCCCTAAAATCCTTAACGCTTTCAGAAGTAAATCAAATCCTTTACGGTAATTAGCTCTCCCTTTCTCTGCACCGAATAATACCAAGGGAACATTTTTTGGCAAATTAAACAATTCTCTTGCAGAATTTTTTGGGAATGGCTTCCATACTTCAGTATTCAAAGGATGACTAACAACCTCAATGGGCCATTTTTTCATCAATAAACTATCACTTGCACATCCAGCGAGCCAATGACTAGGACATACAATATGCATGGGATCTTTCCATTGCTTATATTTACGTTTCCATGTCCAACGATTGATATCAAAACCCGACTCAAATGCAGGTTGATTATTTTTTTCATAACCTTCACGCCACCTATTTTCTTCCGTGTAATGCTCAGCACCACAAAATGCCCACATATCATGCAATGTCCATACAATTGGTTTTTTTATACGTGATATATCTCTAATAGAAAGCATCTCATTACAAATCCAATGAAGATGAACAATATCGGCATCAGAATGATTTATTTTTGAGACCCAGTTTGAATTCAAAACTGCTGGAGAATGTTTAACTGGATTTTTAGTTTTTAAAAATAAAGTTGTGAGCTTACCGATAATTTTTATCTTAAGTGGCTGTAAAAATTGTCCAAACTTATTTTTTGGAGGTTGTACTGTAAAATCATCAGAAATTGATTGATTTACCCACATCTCACTATCAATATTACTGTCTATCAAACACTGATGAATACGATAAGCAGCTCTTGAAGCTCCACCAACTATATCGGTATGACAAATATGGATAACCTTTAATTGACTAGTCATAAAAAATTATTTAGATAGTGATGAATCATCGAAATTTAATGCTTCAACTATTTTGCTAACATTTGAACTTGGGTTAAGACTGCCATTTATGGTAATCATCTTTCTTGAATTAGGAAATAATCTAACTATATTTTTTATATTAATATTCATTTTGCTCAATAGAGACTCTCGACCCTTTTCATCTTGAACATTAAAAATTAAAGTAAATGGCTCTGTATCAACTGTTCTTCGAGATAAAAGCTCCAACCAATCAATATCTATCATAATGACAGCATCTGTAGAAGGGCAAACGCGAAAATATTTTTTTATATACCGATCAGATAACGCAACATTATGTCCCATTGATAAAGCTCTATGAATAAAACCTTCATCATTTATAAATATTTTATGGCTCATATTTAATTTAGAAAAAAATTCCCACGCGGCGCTCTCTTTTATAAACCATCTAAGAAACCTTACTTTTGTAGGGTATTTAACTTCCATATTAAAAATTGAAAATAGACATAAAGCGACATATCTTACGTTACTCATGGTAAACCTTATAAACCATAAATATTTGAATAACCTTCTATAAAAAAATTTACTCTTAATACTATTTTTAGAGAATTTAGAATTTGAAAAGTAATAATCATTCAATATTTGATAAAAATTACGATGACTTAAAACAGTTACTCCAATACTCTCAAAATAATTTGAAGTATCATTAAAAAGGGTTGTTTTCCCAGAACCCGGGAGTCCAATAAATTCAATGCTGTACATTGTAATAATTATATACGACTATAGATGAATGCTATCACTACCAGTAACCAAAAATCGCTCCAACTTTTGAAAAAATTTATCATCTTCAAATGATGTGATTGTTAATTTTTTATTCAGCTCACGAAAAAAATCTTCCCATTTATCATTAATTAAATCTCCAGGAATAATCCTTAATTCTGGAATTACTTTACTTTTAATATGAACATTGATGAGATAACAGTAAATCAATTGCTTTGCTTTATTTTGCAACTTGCTATTCATGCCTTGGAAATGCGGTACCTTATTTAGCAACTCAAAATATTCTTCTTGTGTCTGAGGCTCATAGCAAATTCCATACCCACTCCAAGGAGCTCTGCCTGCCATTATAGTATTAATACCAAATGTAGCAGCTTCTATTGCTATAGTTCCTCTTCCAGTAATTACAGTACTTGCTATATCGAAGACTGACGCTGTATTAAGATCAGTCGGACATAGAAACATATTTGATCCATTGAGAATATCAACCAATAAATCATTAACAAAACCGTCCTCGTCATACATATATGATGAAGGGTGTGGTTTTATAATCCAACATACATCTTGTATATTCTTAATATACTCTATAGTTTTAATAGTCCATTGGTAGTAGTCTCTAAATAGGAAGTGACCAGAAGCATGGCATGCATCTGAAAAAGCATGAGGCATTAGAAATACTATTGGCCTTTGATCATTTTCCCTTAGCCCAATTGCCCTTAAGAGATCTCGCTTGGAGTACTTTATTCCTCGATATGAGTTAATAATATCATGCTGAGCAATTTTTGCAGAAAATCTATTTTTTAAATATTCATCTACGCTACTCTCCCAGTTAATTGAGCTCTTAATGCTTTCCATCGATTTTTTTTGTATTGAATATACACTTTCTTGTAATTTTTCAAGAGTGGAAATGCGGCGTGCAAAAGTTCCAGTTGTAACAATCAAGGGTATATGATATGCAACAGCTAATCGTGACATAATGCCACCTAAATTCGCATAAGAATAAGACGTAACAACAACAGCTCTAACATTCGATAAATCAAACTTACGCTGTATATAACAAATGTAAAAAATAGCTTTAAATGTAATATAAAAAAGTTTATCGAGACGACTTAAAGGGTTTTTATAGTGATGTCCATTACGTATATATAAATTATAAACTAAATCTCCAATCAACACTTTTTGGTATTTAGCCTTGGAAATAAAACGCTCAAAACTAAGGCCAGATATTAGAAATTTAATAAATAAACCAAATACCCCAATTGTGGCAAAAAACGCAATCTTTAATCTTCCTAAACTTATTTTTTTAAATGATAAATTATGAAAATTATCCACTCCAAAGCTACTTAATACTTTTTTCGATTTTGGAGCATTACCTGATGCTAATGCAGCCGGCTGATATCCAAAAGATTTCATAAAAATCCCACATATGTATCCAGACGTTAAGGTTTGAGATGGTAAATCCCTTATTGCAACCAAAATAGTCGCTCCAGTTTTTTTACCATTCCATTTTTTGGAGTTATTTTTCGAAAATAACTCAATCTCCTTTAGCGCTCTCTTCAAACTCATACTTTAGATCCTAAATATCTTTCCATAAACTTATTTTTCATTATTATTTTTAATAAAAATTTTCTAAGTTTTACAGGTAATAATCTACTCATTAAATAAATAATGCGTCTCTTCCATACTATAGATCTGGATATCTTGTGAGCAGATATTATTGAGTTATTAGGTTTCAAATTATTTACAGATAAATCCACTAAGTCCATAATTTTCTTTGCAGACAATCCAAGACTGCTAAAATGCTTATCGCGTGGCTTTACCTCATTCACCTCTTTTTTATAATTAATAAATTTTTCAATATTTTCTGAAAGTGATGCTAATGTTGAAGTATGTGTAATAGCTGCTGGTTGAATCAACCTAGGGGAAGCAGTGTTACTAGTTCTCATTTGCCAGCTATTTACTGAAATAGTATTAATGTTAAACAATAGAGCTTCGTAAGCAACACTCGACTCATCTGTTATTAATAGATCAGCCAACCCTAAACAATACATAATACTTAGTTTTGGGTCAATGGCCTTTATTTGACTACCCATTTTGGTATGCTCTTCATTAGCCTGCTGAATATTAAACCAAATATCTGGATAATCATTTTTATCCTCCTCAGCCACCCAATGTTTTATTAATAAATTCACGTTTAAGTCTAATACTGCATTGACTACATCATTTTGTTTGCCATCTGTCTCAAATGATGGCGCATAAAGAACCGTTTTTTCAAAAGGTAAATTTAGTTCATCTTTTATATTTTGTAATTTTTTCTCAAACTCATATTGCTTATCAAAAATCAAATCAGCTTTTGGACTTCCAACTTCATAAACTCCAACTTTTGGATGAGCATAAGGATCCCAGCTACACTCTCGCCATCGATTAGCCCAGTCCTTTCCAGGCAATAATGCAATATCAAACTTATTCCATGGCCATGTCACCCATATATTCGGCCATCTGACACGACCTTGGTCCATGCCATGCAACATAACAAGTGAAAACTTAGAATTTTCAGGTTTATTAAAGTCTGAACAATAAAAACCAATCTCAGATTTCAAATCCATATCATTTGAAAAAATTACTGAATAACCTCTTGTTTTTGCCTCATTTGAAATTGTAAACCAAGTTTGAAATTCAAGATGATCTTGATAGTAAAAAGTAATTTCTTTTTTTATAAAATTATTTGCATCACTCTTAACCATAATTTACTCCTTATTCATTGAATTAATGAATTAAATAAGTTACGGTTAGTTAACATCAATTCTATCAAGTATATTAATTTTATCGGTATGTATTTCTCCAAAATGACAAATCACAGAGCCACTTAATTCAGAGCGAGGAGAGTATAGAACAATTTCACTATCTTTAGGTATCACTTCACCCTCTAAATATGTACAAAGCAGTGGCTGATTACTATCACGAACAATATTTTTATACTTTTCTAAAATGGACTTTTTACTGTTAATAACTCGTTGTTTAAATATATCATGCTTTTCAATAACACCATAAAGTGAGACAATAGCATGGTATGGGCCCGTTGTCATTTTATTCTTCTGGGTTTCTAGGTTGGAATAAAAGAAATCTGTTGCTTTTGGATGGATATCAGATTTATACGCCACAAAGCTAGCTCCTGTAAGGCCAAATAACCCTTTACATGAACTAAACGCAGCAACATCAGCCAACTCGTGATATGTTTCAAGACCAATGGAACCGGTAGCATCGACGTATAATTTTGCTCCACATTCATCGGCTATTTTGCGGATCATCTTTAAATCTACTTTAAATGCTATTGACGTTTCAGTATAGGCACATAATACCCAATCATATTGGTCATTAATACTTCCTAAATGCTCATATTTACATTTTTTAATATGACAGCCTTTCGGCAGTAATTTTTCAAGTCGGTCACTATAGTAACCTGTTGAGACCAAAAGCACTTTACCATTAACAAAACTATGTGCTGCAAGTTCTAGTGCAAAAGTGGCAGAACCTTGTGCAGTAACTAGCTCTTCTTGACCACTAAGCATTTTCACCCAATCCATTACTGCTTCTGACATTTGAGTAAATTCGTCATCACCTCGACCAAAAACTGGTTTTAAATACTTTATATTTTCATGCAAAACAACTGCAGGCCCAGGAGTTAGCATTAGTTTTTGATTGTTCTGTTGTGTTATTGACCTTTGTGCATTTCCTCTAATCTCTGAACTACTAACGCCTTGTGTTCTTGGCAAGATTAAAAGCCTATCTCGGTTAATATCATTAATATTATCATCGCCATGCACTAATAAATCTATATTAAATTCATCTAAAGTGTGTTCAGTAATTTGCCAAGGTGTCCCAACCACCTCGTCAACATATGAAATAGCTTCAAGTATTTCTTTTCTATGGGAAAACTCTAATTCTACTTGAAAACCTTTTTTAGTCAAAATTTCTTCATCAGTTGTTAAGCCTACAATAACCTTACCATACTCAGAAGCCTTTTTAAGCAACCTTATATGTCCGTGATGAATTAAAGTTGCTGACATGTCTACCATTATTCTTTTGGTCATAATTTCCTCATCATTTCATTAAATCTTATACTTTAAATTGAATAATTTTCAAATTTTTAATCAAAAAACTGAAACTTCTAATCTAAACTCTTTTGCAATTTCTTCAATCCAACTCTTATCAAAGAACAAGTGCTCTATCTTATTATTAGAACTTCTTGACTCGAACAATGCCTAAAGGTGGCCTTGGTGTTTTATCATCAAGTCCACATTTAACACAAACAAACTTCAAGCCATAAACATCTTCAGCTATAAACTCAAAATCATCAATTGTTTTAATCACATAATCAACACAATTAAACCCAGAATTTTTTGCAATATTTATATAGTCTAAATGTCCTTGGTAAGTGTTCTGTCCGCCTGTTGATTTATTTTGCTCGTTATCAAATAAAATATATGTTAAATCAACTTCTTGAGCAAATCTGCCAGCAGTAGTTAAACCTCCCATATGCATCACAAATTCAGCATCACCCCCACAAACAATCACTTTTTTTCCTGACTTTGCAGCACCTAAGCCGACACTTAATGCACCACCCATATTTCCGGCCATATAAAAATTCTTAGTATCAGGCATAAAAGTATACATCTCTCTTGCCAAGTTTCCTGTTGTGCCGATAAATAAGACATCTTTACTCTTGAATTTCTCATTCAAAACCCCTAAGAATTTACTTCTAGGTGTATAAGTTGATAAATCAAGAGTATTTTCACTTTTAAGTTCAACTTTATCAAAGCTGTCTTTTTTAATAATACAAATTGTATGATTTTTATTACTATCATTAATCTGAGCAATAGCATTATATAAATTATGACTGTCTAAAATATGATGCTTGTAACCATATGCACTTATCAATTTTGGTAACTCAGTTGCAAGGTGCTGGTGCTGTATCTCACTATCACCCTCATTATATGTTCGCCAACTAGTCAATATAGGAAATGTAATACCATATGGCTTTAGGAGGCTAGTAATACAACTTGCCATATTGGTCAACCCAGATGATTGCACAATTACAATTGGGTTTTTACCTGCCATTTTAATTCCAGCAGCAATAGAACAAGCAACAGCTTCACTTGCTGCTGGTAAATATTCTATTCTGTCATTATTGATTGCCTCATTAATAATATTTTTTGCAAAACTGCAAGGAACAACACAAAGGTGTGTGTATTTGTTATCAATCAGACCTTCAACAAACTTAACGGTATCAAGTGCCATTATTTAGTACCAGGAATAAACTCCAAAATTTCTTTAACTGACATACAATCTGGCTCAGCCTCAAGACTCCTCCCATTTTCCAGCACAGATTTTGCAACTTTTAACATTGCTGGATAAGCAGCTCTTAGCATGTGGTTTGCCGTTATAACGATATTCACACCCATATCATTAAACTCTTCAATTGTCACCTTATTAAAACTAGTAGGCACAACTGCGACTGGAGTATCAGTATCTCTCGATCTAAATTTATGCATAAATTCTATAATTTCAGCTGGATTTTTATGTCTCGAATGAATCATAATACCGTCAGCACCAGCTTTAATATATGCTTCTGCACGAATTAAAGCATCCTCCATACCAGCTTCTAAGATTAAAGACTCAATTCGAGCAATAATCATAAAATCATCACTTATTTGAGCAGCTTTACCACGAGATATTTTGTTACTAAAATGTTCTATACTATCTTGAAATTGATCAACATCATTGCCAAATAAGGAATTCTTTTTTAATCCAATTTTATCTTCAATAACAACAGCACTAACCCCGGTTCTTTCTAAACTTTTAACAGTTAATTCAAAGTGCTCTATCTTTCCTCCAGTATCTCCATCAAATATCATTGGCTTTGTGGTCACTTCAAACATCTCATTAACGGCATTTATTCTTGAAGTTATGTCAATTGCTTCAATATCTGGCTTTCCTTTAGCTGTTGAGTCCGTTAATGAACTTGACCACACTCCATCAAAACTAACACTTTCTCCATTTCTCTCCACAGTTGTATTTTCTGCAATTAAAGCACTAAGTGCGTTATGCGCCTCTAAAATTCGAATAGTAGGTTTAACTTTAATCAGGGATCTTAAACGACCAAGTCTATGAACAGTTGTTACACCAAGTTTCATTAATTGATTTTTTAGATTTTGGTCACTTATATCAGAACTGTATGGAACCTCAATTAATTCACCACCCCATTCTCTTAAAATATTAATTACCTCTTTCCTATATTTAGACTGTTTTCCATTCTTCCAATCGTCACCATGAATAACAAAATTGGGCTTTATTTTAGTGATATTTTTCTTATAACTTGCCTCCTCTTGGGGGACTACACTTGATACCATTGACAAGCTATTTATAACATCTAAGCGTTGTTGATATTTGAGATATGCTATATCATCCAACTCATTAATTGCTGAAGATGTCAGCAACCCAACAGTTACTTCACCATATCTTGCAGCTTCTTTTAAAACATTAATATGACCTGCATGCAGTAGGTCTGCAATTAAACTAATATAAACCTTTTTAGTGACCACTCTCTATCCTTATTTATAAAAAAGTCTTACTATTTTTTTTTGAGACAATCATACCAGAACAGTTCTCATGGAATAAAATAGTGATTGATACAGGCTCTAAATATACTTTTCTTTCTAAATTTTATTTTAAGCTTTTGTACTAATATCATCAGAACTACTGTTAGAGTAATATTAAAATTATTATGATCAAATACAAGTAATTTTCATGTTGAAAATCATACGAATATTAAAAAATTGAAAATTTATAACTTAACAATTTTCATTCTTTCTTACCCTTATTTAAATCTGTAACAGCTGTCCCTTTTAAAATAGAATACTTAGATCTGTTTCCAATAATTTCATTCAAATATCTAGGATGAAGGCCATAACCAGGACGTATACTCTTAACATGTTCATCAGTAATTAGTTCACCGACTTTAATATCTTTTATAAAATACAATGAGCGTTGGAATTTTATGCTACTCTTTTCACTAGATTTTCTTCCATAATAAACTTTTCCAAGAGATTCCCATGCAATTTTAGAATCTATGCATAAGTCTTTTAATCCTTCAAATTCTAGAGAAAAAGAATCATCTGGGCCTTCGCCATTGCGATCTAAAGTTACGTGTTTTTCAATAATTGAGGCACCCATTGCTATACTGGTATTTGCTATAGTATTATTTATTGTGTGGTCTGATAAGCCTGTAATTAATCCAAATTTTTTTTTCATATCAGAAAGTGTTCGTAAATTATATTCTCCTGCTGGTGAAGGATAACTACTTACACAATGCAGTATCGCTAGCTCTTTACATCCTCCCTCTCGAGCAGCCTCAATTGCCTCTTGAATTTCTTCAGAATTCACCATTCCTGTTGAAATAATCATAGGTTTTCCAGTCTGAGCTGCATATTTAATTAAATTAAGATCAACAGCTTCAAAAGAAGCAATTTTGTATGCTGGCGTATTTAAATCTTCTAATAAGTCAACAGCGGTATTATCAAAAGGTGTGCTGAAAATGGTAATTCGACTTTTTTTGGCGTACTGAAATAAAGGCTTTTGCCACTCCCAAGGCATAAACGCATCTTTATATAATTCATATAGGCTTTGTCCAGCCCAAAGGCCTTCTGTTAATTGAAAATCAGGCATTTCACTATCAATTGTTAAGGTATCAGGGGTATAAGTCTGAAGCTTTACACACTCAGCACCTGCTGACTTTGCCATGTCAATAATCTTATATGCATTATTAATATCGCCATTATGGTTTGCTGACATCTCTGCGATGATATAAGGAGGGAAACTGTCTCCAATTCTTCTACCATTGATTGTAATAAAGTTTTTCATCATACCTTTCAATTTATATTAAATTTTCATCCATGATTTTAGAAATAAAATAATAAATAGTATTAAATCATATCAATTACATCATTATTATTACTTTTTTACCAAACAAAATACATATTAGGTAAGTACTCCGTTATTTTAATTATTAATGGAATATTCATAATCACTTTTTAAATATAGTAGAAGTAACTTTTTTCAATCCTAGTCCATCTGTTACCAATCTGTTTGATTTACTAACGCCATCTATCCAAATATTATAATTATTAATTACACTTGGCAATTCTTTTACATTTTTTAATAATTTAATTGCATTAATTTTTAAAAGATTCTTTGAAATAGTCCTTTGATTTTTTGCAATCACTATTTGAATTGTTGATAAACCTAAGCAACATCGCTCCCAACTAGAAGCTCCAGAAGCTCCAATCGCAATATCAGAATTTGCCATTATTTCAGCCAGATTACCCACATCAACTTTTACTTTTGTCTTGTAAGGTAGTGTATCTGCAGTAAGCTTAACATTATGAAGATGGGGGGCGAGCTTACCCATTACTACAATAATTCTCAAGTCCTTTGGTAAGTTACATCTTTTCAACTTATCTAGAACTTTTTCAGTAATATTATCTTTATCAACACCACCCATATTTATGAGTAGTTGTTTAAATTCTGGCTTACTACGGCGCTTCAAACTGTAAGACCGCCATTTATTGAACTCAGGCCGGAGTAATGCATATTGCGATCCTAATAACAACTTACACCTTTTTGGAATTAACTCTAAATAATCTTCTTGTTGGCAACCAAACGTTTGGTCAAGCAGAATATCGCATTGGTGCTTTCGATCTGCTAAATCATCAATCACCATTAATTTTTCATAATAAGGCTTAAGCTTCTTTTGCCACAGTTCATCCAAGGCATAGTGATCAACAATCAACCAATCAACTTTATCCAACTTAAGAATTTCAATACAGTCATCAGCATCTTTTTGTTGGGTTACCCCCAACCAGTTGGAATGTACTAACTTAGTATCAACTTGAGTCTCTTTAAATGCCTCTAACTCATAAGCAATAAATCCGCTTGAGCGAACCTTTTCTATTAAGCTTCCTTCATGTTTTCGACAAATAAACTTAACGTCTGAGCCTTTTTCTTTTAGTGCTTGAGCTAAGGTAAGACAACGCATCAAATGGCCAAGTCCAATTATTAATGATGAATCAACTCTAAATATAATATTCATTTGCAATGACGCTCATAATTCCAGTATTAATTCATCTATATTCAGACTTTTCCCATTGTTCTCAATTATCAACTATCAACTCATCTATTTTTCTAGCATTATAAATTCATACAGTGGAGCTTGGACTGCCTATCTTTCTGAACGAGACATAAATACATTTAAGATTCTAAAAATTTATTTCCTAACTTAATAACTTTATACATTAATTCTGAACGCTTCCAATCCTCTAATGTATCTATATCTTGAGCTAAGTATCTTGGCAAAATATATGGAGTGGAGCTATCTGAAAAGAATGGCTTTTGCTGTTTAAAAGCTTCCGCTTTACCCCAGTAAAATTGACCCGCATCATGATAGGATTCTTCTAAGTCTTGTGAACGTGTCTCAAGATGTTCAGGATAAAACATTTCAATTCTATTTTCTAATGTAACCTTAATTGCTCTTTGAATAGGGAATGCAAAACTAGTCGCCGTAAAACAATAATCTGACTGTGTATGTTGCATTTGTTCGTAAGCTTCTCTAATTGCACCCACACTAACAAAAGGAGCTGTGGCATAAAGACAGCACACTTCGGATGGTGAAAGACCCTGACCATCAAACCATTCTATCGCATGTTTAACAACAGTTATGGTGCTCGCATGATCATTAGCCAATTTATCAGGCCGCATAAAAGGAACACTTGCACCAAAAGATTTAGCCACTTCTGCTATTTCAGCATCATCGGTTGATACAATTACTTGATCAAAGCATTGGGAATCTAGAGCAGCCTTAATAGAGTAACCTATAATCACTTGTCCACAAAAAGATTTAATATTTTTACGAGGAATACGCGTACTTCCTCCACGTGCTGGTATCACGCAAAGTCTCATACTAGAGCCTTTTTCAATACATTTACTACTTCATCTTGCATTTCAATAGTTAGTCCTTGAAAAATCGGGATACTAATTGCACGTTCATAATAGTTTTCAGCGTTAGGAAAATCACCCTTTTTAAAGCCCATATTTAAATAATATGGCTGAGTATGCACTGGAATATAATGAACATTTACACCTATATCATTTTTCCTTAAAGATTTGAAAATTTCTTCTCTCGTTCTTTTTACTTTATCTATTTGAATTTGAATAGGATATAGGTGAAGTGCAGAATAGCTATCTGGCCCTTGATAAGGTTTGATAATTGAAAAACTACTTAACAGTTGATCATATCGTTCTTGCAAAAAATGTCTTTTGTCAATAAATTCGTCAAGTCGCTCCATTTGGGATATGCCCAATGCAGCCTGTAACTCATTCATTCGATAATTAAGCCCTAAATCAACCTGCTGATAATACCAGTCACCTTCAGATTTTTTTGTCATTAATTCAGGATCACGGGTCAACCCATGACTTCGCAATAGTTGCATATGCACGAAGAGTCCTTTATCATTAGTAGTTGCCAACCCACCTTCTGCTGTTGTAATAATCTTTACTGGATGAAAACTAAATACAGTGATATCTGAATATTGACAACCACCAATTGGCTGGTCTAAATACTTACCTCCGATTGCATGAGAGGCATCTTCAATAATTTTAAAATCATACTCTTTACTTAATGAATAAATCTTCTTCATATCACAAGATTGCCCAGAAAAATGAACTGGTATTACAATCCTGGGTAACTTGTTGTCTTTCTTTGCCTGAATGAGTTTTTGTTCAAGCTCTTGTGCGGATAAATTATAGGTCAGTGGATCAATATCAACAAAATCAACTTTAGCACCACAATACAATCCACAATTTGCAGAAGCGATAAATGTGTTTGGAGAAGTCCAGAGATAATCACCTTCTCCAAGCCCTAATGCCAAACAGGCAATATGTAATGCTGAAGTCGCACTATTAACTGCTACCCCATATTCTGAAGCACAATATTTTGCTACTTTTTTTTCAAATAAAGGCACCTGATGGCCTTGAGTTAGAAAATCAGATTGCAATACATCGACAACTGCATCAATGTCTGCTTGATTTATGTTCTGCCTTCCATATGGAATCATTTTTAAATATTCCCAATTTTGCTTTTGTTCTTCTCAATCCACTCTTTAAGTTCGGAAATTTCCATCCACTGATTATTATTATCAGAACAATATATGAATTCTTGATCAACTTTAACACCATTCCCAATTCTTACTGGATCGTTACTCCAATTGTTAATTGAGGGTAATATCTTAAAATAACTATCATATTCATATGTATATAAAGCATCGTCAAGTCCTATCATCTGCTCATGTAACTTTTCACCTGGTCTTATACCAATCTCTACTTGCTTGGCTTTATCATCAATAGCAAGAGCAACATCAGTTACCTTCATAGATGGAATTTTCTTTACATAAATCTCTCCACCCTCCATATCATTAAATGCATGCCAAACCAATTCAACGCACTCTTCTAAAGATATCATGAATCTTGTCATACGATTATCTGTAATTGGCAAAACACCATCTTTTGCTATTGACATAAAAAATGGAATAACTGAACCTCTTGAGCCCATTACATTTCCATATCTAACAACAGAAAATCGAGTTTTATATCCTCCAGCATAAGAATTACCAGCAACAAATAATTTATCTGCTACCAATTTTGTACCACCATATAGATTTGCAGGACTGCTAGCCTTATCAGTAGATAATGCCACTATTTTTTTAACACCTTTATCGATGCAAGCGTCTATCAAGTTCATAGCACCGTTAATATTAGTTTTTACACATTCAAATGGATTGTATTCAGCGGTTGGTACTATTTTGGTTGCAGCTGCATGCACAACATAATCAATACCATCAAGCGCTCGACTTAATCGATCTTTATCACGGATATCACCAATAAAAAATCTAACTCGATCATCACCTTCGAACATCTTGGCCATTTCCCACTGTTTCATCTCATCACGAGAAAATATAACCAATCTCTTTGGATTGAACTTTTCTAATGTCATGGGAATAAAGGCATGACCAAATGAACCTGTACCCCCAGTTAATAAGATTGACGAATTTTTCAACAAATTTTTTTCACTCATTATCTATTAGAACTCATAATTCCGCATATCCCAAAATTTGGAGTTTATTATTTTTATCTATTCTGATGATTTTATCACACCCCTTTAATGTTGTTAATCGATGAGCAATAATAAGTATGGTTAATTCTTTTCCTAGTCCTTCAATTGCTTTCATTACATCCCGTTCAGTGTCATTATCTAGTGAACTAGTAGCTTCATCAAAGATTAAAACATCAGACTCTTTATAGAGTGCTCTAGCTATACCAATTCTTTGACGCTGTCCACCAGATAAGCGAATACCTCTCTCACCTACAAATGTTTGATAACCATCTTTCCAATCTTCAATCAAATTTGAAATTTGCGCTTTCTGCGCTACTTTCTTTACCTGCTTAAGATCAATCATATCTTTAGGTATTCCAAATGCTATATTTTCTTCTATTGTGGCATCTGAGAGATAAATGTTTTGTGGAACATGAGAAATATGTAATTGCCAAGACCGTTTATTTTTTTTATTTATAGTCTCTTTATCAACAATCAAGGCTCCATCAGTAGCATCAAGTAACCCCATTACTATGTCAAGTAATGTACTTTTTCCACTTCCAGTTTCACCTATAAATCCAATACACTCTCCCTTTTCTATAGTTAGGTTGATATTTTTCAAAATCCAAGGTGTATCTTCTTGATAACGAAAACTTATATTTTTTAACTCTAGTTTATTCTCATAAGGTATAGGCGTTATAAATGACTGGTTAACATAATCTGGTAATGGCTGATCAAGTAACTGCAGAACATCATCAAAGGAAAATTTATTACCTTTGATGCTACTATATGCATGATATGTCTGTTGCAATGCAGGGAGAAGCCTTTGGGCACCAAGTGCTAATGCTCCCAATACTGGGATAGCATTTATCAGGCCACCCTCTTGTTGGCTCATTGCATAAGCTAAACCTGCAATCAGAGTCATTCCTATAGCTTCCATTGCATACCGAGGACTTTTATTTATAAATGCATTATTGCCAGATGCCCTTCTAAATGGCAAATCTGCATTACGATATAGCTGACTATAGAACTGCTGGCTACCATCTATAAGAACATCACGTATACCCCCCAATCCCTCTTGTAGAGATTGCATCATAAGAGTAGATTTTTCTGCAATATTCTCACTATTTTCTTTCAGTCGGTTTCGTGTAAAGCGGATAACAGACCAGTAAAGCAAACCAAATCCAATGAAAGAAATTAATGCTACTTGTACATTAATAATAAATAGTGCAATCATAATACCTAATAAAAGAATTACAGAGCTGATAAAGATTAATAGTGGGGCAAGAACTCCATTAATTACAGTACTAGTTTTTGTGATTATTCCATTAATAACTTGACTACTATTTCGAGCTACATGGACTGAATATTCCTGGTAAAGAGTTCTTCGATAAATGCTTATACTAATATCTGCACCGGCTGAAAATGAAAGTTTGGTCATTGCATAAAGCAATATAAGGCGAAATGTGCCTGCTATCAAGACCACTGTTATAAAAAAAATAGTTAATGGTAAGATTAACTGGCCAGGCTCAGTTAGTTCAAATATTTCGATAAATGGCTTCATATAGCTGTGCTGGTAGACCTGATCTGGGCTGGAAAGTACTCCAAGGAAAGGTATTACTGCCCCTAAGCTAACGATTTCCAATAGAGAAACTATAACCATTAGGGCTAACAATAATAAAAACTGTTTTTGACGACGGGAAGATAGATGACGCCAAAGTCTAATTAGTTGTGATTTTTTAATGTTAGATTGAATATTAGTCATTTTGATCTTACAATTTATACATTATGTACATAATATTTTTTCATTTGCAAATTCAGAAATCCCAGAGAATACAATTGCAAGAAACTTAAAGACTACATGAACCAATTTATAATTGTGAATTAAATAGATAGGTCTTTACCATGTCTTTTAACTTGATCTTCGATCCATGGATAAGTCTTTTCCATTCCTGATCTCAATGTTTCAGAAACTCGCCACCCAAGTTTTTCCTCATAAAGTGTATTATCAGAGTTCCTTCCTCTAACTCCCAAAGGCCCATCGATATGTTTTATAGCTAATTTTTTACCTGATATTTCCATAGCAATATTGGCTAACTGATCAATGGTAACCATCTCATCTGAACCAATATTGACTGGACCCATCCAATCTGATCTTGTTAGTCTAATTGTTGCTTCTATACATTCGTCCACATACAGAAAAGATCTTGTTTGTTTGCCGTCACCCCAAATCTCGATTTCACCCCCATCTTCTGCCATTGCTACCTTTCTACACATTGCTGCTGGAGCCTTTTCTCGCCCATCGTACCAAGACCCTTCGATTCCAAAAATATTATGATACCTTGCAACTCTGACTTCTATATTCTTGTTTCTAGCAGCAGCTAAATACAATCTTTCACTAAATAACTTTTCCCACCCATAGTCACTGTCTGGCTGCGCCGGATAAGCAGAGTCTTCTTTTAAATTTGGGTTATTTGGATCTAATTGATTGTATTCTGGGTACATGCATGCAGAAGATGAATAAAACACTCTTTTTATGTTTCTCTTTCTACACGCCTCCAGAATATTTAAATTAATTAATGCTGAATTATGCATAATATCATAGTCATTATCACCAACAAATACAAAGCCTGCGCCGCCCATATCAGCAGCAAACTGATATACCTCGTCAAACCTTGTATCAATTACTTGTCTACATATTAATGGATCTCTCAAATCACCTACTAAAAAATCATCGGCCTCTGTTTCAGCATATGGTGGGAATTTTAGATCCACCCCTCTTACCCAAAATCCTTCCTTTTTTAACCTTTTGACCATATGAGCCCCAATAAATCCTCCAGCTCCTAACACTAATGCTTTCTTCATACTAAACCCATTATAAATTTCATTCAAAAATTATACCTCTAAAAGATAATGTTGATATTGAAGAGCTATTCTATCAACTAAAAAATCTTTAGACCTTTCAACTAATTCATCTTTACTGATTGGACTATTTATTGACTTCAACATTGCTACCGATAAAGCCTCAACATTATTTACTGGGACAAGTTGTCCGTATTTGCCATCACATAGTATTTCAGAAGGTCCAAAAGGACAATCCGTAGAAACAACTGGCACGCCTAGAGCTAGACTCTCAGCTATTACATTTCCAAACCCCTCCCACAATGATGATAAAACAAAAGCATCAGATCTTTTCATATAGGAAGAAAGATCATCAACAAATCCAATAAAGCTAATGTCATTCTGCAAACCTAGTTCATTTGCTTGATTTACAAGTTTAGCCCTTAAAGACCCCTCGCCTAGAATAATTAGTTGTGCATCTAGTGATTGCTTAACAATAAAAAATGCATTGATTAATAATGAGAAATTCTTTTGCTCTTCAAGTCGACCAGCTGCTACAAATGTTATTTTTTCATATGGCGCCCTATTTGAAGAGTACTCTATCATTGAATCAGTTACCACTGGATTATAGATACATATTGAACGATTCTGAAGTGATGATTTATATGAGAATGCTTCTGTCATTGCAGCCTTGGACGAAAATATTATCCCATCAGCAAGGCTGTATAGAAAAGTTATTAATTTTAGCTGCGCTATATGTATTAATTTAACTTGGCCATTTTTAACTATTGGAGCTGTCAAAGAATTAACAGAACATATTACAATCCTAGTCTTGATTTTTTTAAATAAAAGTAACTTCGCTAAAATAGTAACCAGGTTAATATGAATGACATGGGACAATAAGGCATCTGGATTGACTTCTAGTAAGTACATTCTTAAAGCAAATATTGAATAAATACTTCTAGTTTTATTTAAACCAATAATACGAACATTCTTATGCAAATCTCTTAAGTATGGTCCAGTTTCCTGAACTAATACAATATCAACATTAAACCCATTTTCAATGAAATAATTAGCCAAATTAACAACATTTTTTTCTGCACCACCACCCCTTAAAGAAGCCAGAAAAAATGCTATTCTTTGTTTCATCTAATTAAATATTGAACGAACCTAAAAGCTGAACTTGTTTATCGATATATGATCTTTGATTATATTGATTTAATACTCTTTCTCTCGCCCTTCTAGTGACAACTTGCTTAATATCTTCAGGCATAGAAAATACTTCTTCTAGTTTTTTACTCAACTCTTTTACATTTCCCTTAGTATACAAAAAACCATTATTCCCGTCCTCAATGATTTCTTTTGCGCCTCTTATTTTAGTTGCAATTACAACCCTTTCCATTGACATAGCCTCAAGAACTGAACGAGGAACACCTTCTCTATATGAAGGATGCACATAAATATCCGAAAGAGATAAATAATCTTCAACATTATCTACCAAGCCAGTTACATAGATTTTATCTTTAATATTTAATTTATCGGCATAATCCATGAAATCATCAAGCAAATAGTCATGCTCTTTATGCAACACACCTCCAATAATCAATAATGTAGTATTTTGATTTTGACTTGCAAATATAGAAAAGGCCTCTAATAAATCCATAAGGCCTTTTTCTTTTGCAATTCTTCCAATGGTGCATATCACGAAACCCGATAATTCAATATTCGGTGAATCGACATTTTCTTTTAAAAAACGTTTAGTATTAATACCATTATGTATCACATTCAATTTAGAAGAGGCAACTAATGGGTTTTTCCTCATTCTGTCACAATCTTCTTGACTTTGTGACATAACCATATCAGTAAAAAAAAGTAAAAAAACCTCAATCCAGTATGTGATTAAGCCAGGAATTAATCTCTGAGAATCATGAAAATACATACCTCTTGCTGTGTAAACATTTTTGACTTTGTTAAATGGCATTGTCATTAAAGCAAAGCGTGTTAAAAAACTTGTATTTCTATTATTGCTATTTACAATATCATATTGATATTCTTTTATGATTTTTTTAATTTCTATAATTGCAGAAATAAAACCAAAAATTGAAATATTTCTAGGAACTTCAATATGATGAAAATCTATAATTCCGCCTGTAATTTCCTCATAGTTAATTTTATTTCCATCACAAATAACACCAACATTATGGCCAGACTCCATGAGCTTATTAGCTAATGGAATCATATACTTGTTAAAAGTAAAATCATAATTACAGACAATTAGTATTTTGGACATCTTTATTTATAAATTGCCATCAAAGACTTAAAAGTTACAAATTCATAGTCATTAGCTTTGAGTAATTCAATTAATTTTATTAGTTTATCAGGTGTTCTGCTTTGGCCATATTTAAACCTAAAGTTTTTTAAAAATCCTGCATCATTAACTGATAAAGGTGACTTATCTGATAACTCAAAAGGATGGATATATAGAAAGAAGGTTTGATGGGTTGCTAGATAGTTTGAAATTAATTTTTTCATCACTTGCCATGGAAAAATCCTTAAATACCCTCCACCAGAAATAGGAATATCTCGATTAAAAAGATTGGTCGTTGGTAGCTCAAACTCTGTAAGTACTCCATTCTGATATACATTATCAGCTCTCTTGATAAAGCTGCTTGAGTCAATACCACCATACAAAGGGTGAGATGAAAAATTAATCATACTTGAATCATATTTATAACCTGTATTTTTTAACTCCTCAAGTAACTCATTATTCATACTGAAACAAGGTGCCCTGTAGCCTAAAACCTCTTGAGATAAAGTATCTTCAATAGTTTTCTTACTATAAATAATATCTTCAATAAATTTATCTTTAGAGATTGTCAAAGGTCTTTTATGGGACGTACCATGAGAAGAAATTTCGTGACCAGCGTTAATAGCAGACATTAAGTCAGTCTTAACTATGGAAGCTACATCACTCAATGTAAAAAGTGTTGATTTAATATTATAGCTGTCTACTATTTCTAGAAAATTGTTAAGGCCATCCAGCATTGAATAGCTACTTTTAATGTTCATTGAGGAAAAATAGTCAAGATGATTCCAGTCTTCAACATCTAAAGAAAGTACAGCATATTTTTTCATTTTTTTTACTTTAAATTAGCTATTAAGAAATACTCACGATCATTATCTTGTATTTCATAATTTGTGATACCAGATAAACTCATTAGTTTTTCAAGAGATTCTTTAGAATAATAGAATAGTTGACAATTTCTCATATTGTATCTTACCTTTCTCTGCCAACCTAAAATGCCACCTGGCTTTGGAAAGCTAGCAAGAATATATTTACTAGTATCTTTCTTCAACTTTAAAAATAACTCTTCAGGATTACTTATATAGTCAAATAATCCCATTAAAATTGCGGCATCATGTTTTTCTTCAATTTTTATATCCAGATAACTTCCCTGTATGAATGTATTTTTAAAATCTAGTTTCTGACTATTTAATTCAGCAATATCTAGCATTTCTTGCGCAAGGTCAACCCCAGTTATCATCATTCCATTTTTTGAAAGATCTATTGCATATCTACCAGAACCACATCCAACATCAAGGACGGTTTTGACTTCATGAGAATTTAAAAAACTTATTGTTCGCTTATATCTCTCATACATAGCCGCTCTAAATAATTTATCCATTATTCTATTAAATATATTACGAGGCTTACCATCACCATATATTGAGTCAAAATCTTCCGCATAAACAGAAAAAAATTCTTTTACACCTTTTTCATCTTTCACAATATTTACCTCCAAATAAAATTAAAAAATAAAAACTAACCAGAAGCCATTTTTTTAGAAACTGCTTCATTATACTAGGACTTATTAAGACGTCTTCATGATTAAAGGTTTCTGTTTTCTTGATATTTATAAATGGAGAAACTTTATATATTTATGGTTTCATTTTGAGAACTTTGACATCTCATTTTTTTAGGAATATTGTCCCTATGTAGAATATTCTTACAAATGAGTGCTGCAGTTCCTTGAGAGTCCTCCAAAAAATAGAAAAAAATATTATTTTTATTTAATTTTTCTATTTTTTGTATAGTAATTATTGAATGATAAAACGGCTTTAGAAGGCTAAGAAATGCTTTGAATTTATAAAAATTTCTATAATCTGACTTTAAAATACTCAAAACACCAGTAGTTTTATCAATATATATTAGATATTATTTGTAATTGAAATATTTCAAAAAAAAGGCATAATCCGAAACAATACACCAGGCTTTAGCAAATATTATTTGATTCTATCTTTATACATTTGAACTATCCATATCTCTTACAGATTTTTGCCTTTTATAAACTAAATCAAAAGTTCCCTGATCAACAATTACTCCATTGTTTAAATAAATAACACTGTCACAATTTTTAATTGTATTCAATCTATGTGCAATAATAATAATTAACTTAGCATTAATTTTATCAATTGTTTCCATCACATTCTTCTCGGTTAGACCATCTAAAGAACTTGTGGCTTCATCAAAAATGATTATGTCAGGATTATTATAAAGTGCTCTAGCAATTGCAATTCTTTGTCTTTGCCCACCTGAGATTTGAACCCCTTTCTCACCAACTATAGTATCCAGCCCATTTGGCAATTCACTTACAAAATTTGAAAGATTAGATTGCTCAAGAACAAAATTTATTTGTTCAATATTAATATCGTTTTTGTTTACTCCAAAAGCGATATTTTCAGAAATACTTTGATCAGTCAAATATACGTCCTGTGAAACATAGCCAATATTTCTTTGCCACGAAATAATATTTTTCGAGTTTATTTGAATATCATCAATTTTTATTTCTCCAGTTGTTGGAAAAATAAGACCTGTAATTAAATTTACTAAAGTTGATTTTCCAGAACCTGAAGTACCAAGAATTCCAATCTTTGAATTAATTTTTAGCTCAAAACTAATCCCATTAATAATATTTTTAGATTCATCTCCATATTTATAGTAAAGATTTTTGACATGTAATGTTTCATTTAAGGAAATAGTTGTTAAATCTTCAGATTTAACAAACTCAACTGAGTCTTCATCAATATTAATATCTTTTTTGACATCTTCCCATGCATCAATATTGCCCTTAATTTGAGTTAGGCCATTATATATTTGTTGAAAAGCAGGCAAAAATTTGATACCAACCAATCCATAAACTGCAATAGTAGGCAAAAGATGTGTTAAATTAAAATCACCTTTGAGGATTAACAATATAATTATTAATGTAAAGCCTCCAAAAATTAAAAACTCCATAAAGAATTTTGGAATCATAGTTAAGGCAACATTCGTACCATGAGCCTTATAATAAGGGACCCCCCTAGCTCTAAACCGCTCATAAAAATTATATCTCTTATTAAGAATAATAACATCCAAAATCCCATTTAAGCCCTCAGAAAGAGTTTTGAATCGGTTAGAATTTTCTACAGTAGTAATAATGCTATTTTTATGAAGTTCTTGCGCAACTGACTTATATAAAATAATATAAGAAATAGCAAAAACAACAAAACCAAAGAATGTCACTATAGGATTAAATATTAATAAGGCAACAGTAATAATAATTATTAATACAATTCGAGCGTTCATCAAAAGTAGTTGTGTAATTAGCTTATCAGTAACACGAACAACTTCAATTGAAATTTTTTTAGTAAGCAGTGCACTATTACTTTTTGTGTGATATGACCATGTTTGATTTATATAGTTTTTATAAAGTCTGTCGCCTAACTCAGTTCCCCAACGACTAGAGAAAATTGAGCCTTTCCAAATCGTAAATACTGATAATAATGCACTTACCAAAAGAATCAAAATTAGGGAAAAACCTAAATATATAATAAATTTTGATTCAGAAGCATTAGTCCAAATAAAAATTGAATTAATAATATTATTAGTATATATAAAGTTTATATCTGACAATATTTTGACGAAAAGACCTAAAGAGGCAATTGCAATTACCTCTATAACTGACATTAAGATAATTAAAAATTGTAATCTATAAAAAACTCTTAGTTGAGCTGGATTACTATAATTATATAAGTCTAAAATTAGTTTTTTAAACATAACTACTCAATCGCTATCTTTAGACATAATAGCCTCAATTACCAATAAATCTGAAGGTTCATCAATCTCAAAATCACGAGGTGATTCTATCTTACATAAGCCAATATTACCAAACAATCTAGCTTTGTATTTCATAAAATCATCAGCTCTAAAAGCCCAGGCATTTCCAACTTCACGCCTCCTTGGAGTTCTTTCTTGTCTTGGCTTTCTAGGTTTTTTCATAAGATCAACATCAGACTCAAAATCAAAAAAAGTGCAAAAATCATCTACATAAAAAACAGAGCTATCAAAATATGATAAATTATCTAATAAATTTGATAAATCTAAACTAGATGTTAGTGGGGAGGTAGCTTGAACAAATACTATCTTATCAATTGATTCATAATCTTTCTGAAGTAAAGGTATGGCATGCAAAAGGGCTTCTTCAGATGTTGCAGTATCATTTGATAAAAAATCAGGTCTTTGAATAATAACAGTATCTGGGTATTTGTTCAAAACAACTGACTTAATTAAATCAGAGTCTGTTGTCACAACAGTAACATCAATCTCTTTAGCATTCATGCAGGCCTCAAGCGAATAGTAAATAAGTGGCTTGCCAGAAACTGATATAATATTTTTATCTTTAATACCTTTTGATCCTCCTCTTGCAGGAATTATTGCTATTACTTTACTTTTTTTCATTTTGTCCATAATCTAAAAATCAATTAAACTAATTGGCAATAACATGTGACCCATTGAAATCAAATGAGAAATTAACAAGGCTATAGTTATGATCAGCAATTTTTTGAATAAATTCTTTTTTATTCTCATCTACAACCATCAAGAAGAAACCTCCACCGCCAGCACCAATAACTTTTCCACCTAACGCTCCAAAAGATTTTAATTCTAAATACATATTATCTATAACTGAATTAGATATAGATTTGGTCATTCTTTGTTTAACTTTCCAGTGATTATCCATCGCATGTCCTAACTTTTGGATATCACCACTTTCAAGATAATCAACTGAAGATTTACCAATTTCTTTAATTTGATCATAAGCATCGAATGCATCTAATTCTTTTTGAATCCCCTCAATAATCTTTTCAGAATTTCTTTGAATTCCAGTATGAACCAGAAAAAGAGAATTCTGTAATTTATTAATAATCTTTTTTTCTAGATTTAGCGGCTTTGTATTGACTTGCAAATTCTTATCAATTTCTAAAATTTGTATTCCACCTAATGCAGCAATATATTGATCTTGAAATCCACCTGCTAAACCTAAAATTTCTCTTTCAAATTTAAAGGCCTCCTCAGCTAGCTTAATTCTACTTATAGGAATGTTATTCAATTTATGAATTGCGTTTATTAGGCCAACTATTAAAGTACTAGAAGCACCTAATCCAGTTTGAGTAGGCATAGTTGAAAAAGTAGCGACCTGAAAAGCCTCTGTAATTTTATAGTACCTTAATAACTCTTTTAAAATGCTATGATTTATTTGATCAATCGCATCAACCATTTCAGTATTTGAATATTGAAGAAATATTTTTTTATCAAGAGTTCTTTTAGCTACTAAAACAGTTAAATACTCATCAATTGCAGCTGTTATTAAGAAGCCCTCTCTTTGGGAAGCATAGAATGGAAGGTCTGTCCCTCCACCACCTAAGGATATCCTGTAAGGTGTACTAACTATTAAATGTTTTCTCATAGTCATAATAAGTTTATCTCCTTTAAGACATCATAAATCAATTTAAGACTTTTGTAAGGGGTACAAATACTTTTTGGTGATTACAGTTATTATTTACCCAAGTCCATCCATTAAAAGATATTAACTTCCTATATTCATAGTCATTTTCTAATTTAGTTAGTATGGCCTCCCAATCATTATTATTTTCTACTAATAAATAATGATATCCATTTTTTAAACCATAACTACTCAAATCTTTATTAGTAACAACTGGGAGGCTGTTAGCCATCATATCAAATATTTTAACATTCCTTCCAGTGCCTTCAAAGATTGGAGCAATACCAATTTTTGAATTTAAATAATCTCTTTTACTAAGTGAAGTAGAATAAATAAAATTATTATTTGATTGATTTTCAATCTTAGGACCAACAAT
>Ga0075447_10000126_pt1 | contig 35721 bp, 30 predicted proteins | sample CoawatmetaG10DNA_FD_72352 | JGI IMG/M metagenome (GOLD analysis project Ga0075447, IMG submission 72352) | Marine microbial communities from the West Antarctic Peninsula - Coastal water metaG104-DNA | ecosystem: Environmental > Aquatic > Marine > Coastal | place: Atlantic Ocean: West Antarctic...
ACCCTCTTTCAAAACTTTTTTGGAAATATTCTGACACATTGGCTGTCTTAAAATATTGCCAGTAAAAACAACTCTAGTTTGAATATTCCTCTTTTCCAAGAAAATTTGGAATTCTTTACGAGTAAACGGCGCACTGTCTTTAATTAGAATAGGAAAGGCCAACCAAGCTGTATTAGACCCATGTGTCTCTTGAGGATTTAAAAAATAGTCAGGGTAGTTATCAAAAAACTTACACTGCCTCTCAAAGTTGACTTGTCGTGAAGAAATATTTTGATCTAACTTCTTAAGCTGTTCCATTCCAAAAGACGCACCTAGCTCGTTACCCTCAAGGTTGTAGCCAACAGTCTCAAAAACAAACTTAGCATCATAATCAATACCATCGAGATCAACATTAAACCTATTTTCAATAGCTTCACTTTTTTCATCAAACAATGAAGAGCTTCGCCCCCAAGATCTCAATAACTTTGCTTTTTGCATCACTTTTTCATTATTGATCGCTAAAGCACCTCCATTACCAGCACAGTTAATTATATGGGTACCATAAAAACTGGTTATTGACATATCAGAATAAAAGCCTGACCCCTTTCCATTTATAGTTGCACCAAGGGTGTCAGCAGAGTCTTCAATGACTATTAAATTGAATCTATCTGCTATTTCTCTTATTGCAGCCCAATCACAAAGATTTCCCATCAAATTTGGGGCTAAGATAGCCACAGTTTTTTCAGTAATTTGTGCTTCGATTTGACTAACATCGATGCAGTAGGTTAATGGCTCAACATCGACGAAAACAGGGATTAAATCATTTTTAACCAAACATCCAATGGATGTAGAAAAAGTTAAAGCAGGAGTTATTACTTCACCGCCTGCAGGAAAGCTAAACGCCTCTACTCCAATAAAGAGCGCAGAAGATCCAGAGTTAACATATAGACAATGTTTCTTGCTAAATAGATCGGCAATCTTTTGTTCAAACTGCCTAGAGTAATTACCAAACTGAGTTGTTTCAGACAAACACTTAACTACAGCATCAATTTCTTCCTGCCCATAAACAGTTTTCGCATAGGAAATTTGTTCTAAATCACTTGTATCATTCTTCATTTATTCATATCCTTAGTAAAATTATCAATTTCAGTAATGCATACTTTTCGCATGTCAGCATCACTTAACCAGAGCTTATGCCATCGTATTATACTTCCCAGCGTCATTTTTAAATCCCAAGTTGGTGTCCAACCCAGGAGCTCTGAAGCTTTAGATATATTTAATTTTAAAAAGCTAGCCTCATGAGGATTTACATTGCCGTCCAAACTCCAACTTGCATTTGGCCAAAATGAAATCATTTTATCTAAAATCCAGTTAACTGGCCTTATATCTTTTTCATTAGGACCAAAATTCCAACCTTCTGAATATATCTTATGATCATCGTATAGCTTCTGTGCGAGCAAAAGATAACCTGATAACGGCTCAAGAACATGCTGCCATGGGCGTGTAGCATTTGGACTTCGAACTATAACTGCCCTATTTAATTCAAAAGACCTTAAAATATCAGGGATTAATCGATCATTAGCCCAATCACCGCCACCAATTACATTTCCAGCCCGAGCTGAAGCAACCCCAATGCCTAAATCATTTAAAAAAGAACTTCTGTATGATGCCGTAACTAATTCAGCACAGCCTTTACTAGAGCTATAAGGATCAAATCCCCCCATAGGATCTGTCTCTTGATAACTTTTATCAAACCCTACATTTTCATAGCACTTATCAGTTGTAATATTAATAATAGCTTTCAAATTAGAGCAATTTCTTGCAGCCTCTAGTACTTTAGCAGTTCCAATAACATTTACTTCATAAGTTTCAATTGGTTCATCATAAGAGCGCCTAACAAGTGGCTGAGCTGCCATATGGATTAAAATATCAGGATTAAAACTCACCATACTCTTATGTAACAACTTCTGATCTCTAATATCTCCAATTTTTGAATCAATTAATTTGCTAATTTTTGCAGCATCAAATAAAGAAGGTGATGTTGGAGGATCAAGTGCATAACCCTTAACAGAAGAACCTAAGTGATGTAGCCACAAACAAAGCCAACTTCCTTTAAAACCAGTATGGCCTGTTACAAAAACACGTTTTCCAGCCCAAAATTCTTTATCAATCATTATTAACTACCAAGCTTTCCAAGGAGCTTCATTTCTATCCCATAACTCTTGTAAATACAACATTTCTCTCATTGTATCCATTGGCTGCCAAAAGCCATCATGTGTATAGGCCATGAGATTTCCATCCCTTGCTAAACCCTTTAATGGCTCATTTTCCCAGGTGCAATCATCACCTGTAATCCTATCCAAAACTTTTGGGGAAAGCACAAAAAAACCGCCATTAATTAATGCGCCATCACCTTTAGGTTTTTCTGTAAATTGCAATATTTTACTATCTTCTATATCAAGCACTCCAAATCTCCCTGGAGCATATACAGCAGTCAAAGTTGCATCTTTTCCATGTTCATTATGAAACTTTACTACTTCTGAAATATTAATATCTGAAACACCATCACCATACGTAAAACAAAAGGCTTCATCATTTTTAACATAGTCTGAGACTCTAAGCAGCCTACCTCCAGTCATAGAGTTATCTCCAGTATCAACCAAGGTAACGGTCCATGGCTCTGCACGTTTTTGATGAACCTCCATACTATTATTATGAATACTAAAAGTTACATCCGATTGATGAAGAGAGTAATTAGCAAAATACTCTTTAATCATATAGCCTTTATATCCACAACAAATTACAAAATCATTAATACCATGAGAAGAATACATTTTCATAATATGCCACAGAATAGGCATACCACCAATTTCAACCATGGGTTTTGGCTTGTGGCTTGTTTCTTCACTAAGACGTGTTCCAAGACCACCTGCAAGAATTACTGCCTTCATATATCTACCTAAGTTATTTTATATTAGAGGTTGCATTATAAAACCTCTCAGCAAGACTTTTTGGTTGAATTCGATTATTATTATCAATTTTTAGTGAATTCAAATAGTCAGGTATACTTGAATAATCTGATGATTTAAAGGATTTGTCGGTATCAAAAGACCTTTCAAGATTAAAAAGATTCATATCTAATCCTATTGTATGGGACCCAAGAGTTCTAGCTTCATAAAGAACACTGGATACAAAACCTATAACAATAGAGCCTTTATTTATTTCTTCAAATAAATCAGTTGCAATGTCGTCGCCAAAAAAAGTTTTGGCATAACTAGCTTTATCATCAGGATGAGGCTTAAATTTAACTGAAAAATTATTTTCTATTAAAATTTTATAAATAAATCCAAAGTGTGCATAAGATAAGACATACTCGGAGAAATTTGTTTCTGGACTACTATGGCCAATAAATAGAACATTTCCCTTATCCACTTTCTCAATCAAACTATATTGATAGGGCAAACCAAGAGTTATGACACTTGTTTGTTGCATGTTAAAAAACTCACTTTGAGAAGGGTCCCAGACAAAATTAAAATCACAGTTATTCCCCTCACAATAACCATCTTGATGCTTTAACCTATTGATCTTTGAAAAGTACCCATGTGCAATACAGATCGTTGTAATATTTTCAGATTTTTTAAATGCCGTTGAGAGAATAAGACCTAGGGGTTGAGTATCCTCATATAAAAATAAAAATACTTTACTATTTCCATCATTCCATAAGTCCAATCTATTTATTACCTTATCTAAATATTTGTAATTGCCTAAATGAAATGCTAATTCAAAAGCCCCAACTATTCCACCACCACTCCAGATAAAATGCTGTTTATTTTTTAAAGACTGAAAAATATTAGATATTCCAATAATTACTGAGTAATCATCTTTTTCAAATAGTTTCATTAAACCCTTAAAACGAAAGCCTTGAAAAATGTTTTTAGGTAATTGTGCACTAGATTTTGGAGCAAAAAATAAAAATAAATACACCTTAATTTTATGAATAATTTTTCCATAGAAAGATGAAGTAAACTTCAATCTTTCATCAGTATTAAAACCTTGAATTTCTCGAAAAGAATCTTCATACTGTTTATATTTTAATATTATTTCTTTTGAACTGATAGTCATTAATTTTCCTAACTACGTTGAAACCGAGATCTAGTATTGTTAATTATATCTTTAATAATTATTCTAGAAAATCCCAAATAAAAAAGCATTATTCCCAAGATTGGTTGAGAATACCTTGTCTCAATATTGTAAAAAGGCATGTAAATAGCTACTAAATAAATAACAAATATTAAAGATAGAAACGCAGCCCTATCCCTCCTTAAAATACCAATGAATAGTTGAGTAAAAAATAAAATAGAAATAATTATATTCATAGCAAAGAATGATAGTTTTGATAAATACCAATAGAATGAGCCAGTATCAAATCTCATCTTAAAAAGATCAGTTCTAGTTCCAATCCACATTTTTGGAATTCTATAAGTCCAATTACTTAATATTTTTAAGGGCATATTTTTAAAATTACTTAAAGCTTCTTCACGCCAAAAATCTAGGTTCTGTATTTTATATTTCCATTTTTCTTCAAACATTTGAATCTGATCTTTTTGGATAAAGCCCTGGCTTTGTGCAGAGGATTGCTGCACGTCATCTTGAAGCCATTGGCCTACCCATAAATTAGGCCAAAAAATACCTTGGCTAATCCCAACAAAACTATCTGTTGGCAATGTTGCATTTCTAATAATCCAAGGAGAAATGACAGTGCAATAAGTTAGAATAAATAAAACAATATATTTTAATTGACTTTTTTTAAAGAGCATAAATGCTGCAATAAAAAAAGGGAGAAAAAGAAATATGTCTTTAGTCAAAGTCAAAAAACCAAGAAGAATTGCAGGAAAAATAAATCCATAAAATGCTCTTTTATGGAAAAATAATATTAGAACAAATGATAATAAAATGAAGCATGATAGGAGCGTTTCAGAGATGACTTTTCCATTGTATACTGCATCAAAAGGCACTATACATAATAATAAAAAAATTACTCCTGAGCTTTTAGGCTTGATATTTTTTACCAAAAAAAAGACAGTAATATATGAAATAAATAGAATTAAGCTCTGGATTATATAAATATTTAGCGCATTAATTGGCACATCACAGTATAGAAGCAGTGTAAGAAAAAAAGAATATCCAGGAGCTCTATAACTATACAGTGAATCTATTGGATCAAGATGCTGGCCATACTTTAGTATATTTTCAGCAACTGATAAATAGTATGTAGCATCCCCACTTAAAGTATCAGAGAAATCAAATTGCAACCAAACAATCACTCTAATAAAAGTAAATATAAGAATTCCTAAAATTAAAGGATAATAGGATGGTCCTTTATAATTTGTCGAGAGAATTTTTTTGACATAATTCATAAATTGGAATCTATTGCTAATTATCATTAGCTAAAAAGTTCTTTAGATTAATTAAAGCATAATATCTATACATTACTTTCAACAGCTGAGAGTGCATCATGAAGCCTTTTTTTAAGAGGTATAGAAGTCATGCTATTACTAGAGAGGGATAAAGAGGCTAAATAACTAGGGATATCTCTATATTCTTCAGATTTAAATGATTTATCAGGCATAAAACTTCTATCAAAAGCCAAAAGATCAGTGTCTAAACCAATCGTATGGAGTCCATGTTTCTGAGCTTCATAAAGAGAACTCGAGAAAAAACCAACAAATATTGATCCTTCTGAAAATTGCCTGTAAAGATCGGTTGCAATATCATCCCCAAAAAAATTTTTGGGAAAGGCGGTCTTATCTTGAGGATGAGGTTTGAATTTAACTGAAAAATTATTTTCTTTCAAAAGTTTATAAATAAATTTCATATGTGAATAAGTTAAGAAGTAATCATGGATGTTTTCTTCGGGACCACTGTGTCCGAGTAAAATAATATTATTTATATCAACTTCTTTAACTATTTTGAACTGATATGGCAAACCAAGCAGTATTACACTTGTTTTTTCAGTATTAAAAAATTTCTTTTGGTTAAGGCTCCAAACAAAATTAAAATTACAGCGTCTTCCATTCCAAAAATCATTTATTTCCTTTTTTCTTGGGTTTAATAAATAGAACCCATGTGCAATACAAATTGTTGATATATTTTTAGATCCATAAAATATTTTGGAAAGTACAAGGCCTAAGGGTTGTGTATCTTCATATAAAAATAAAAAAACTCTACTAGATCCATTGCTCCATAAATTTAGCCTATTAATTATCTTATCTAGGTATCTATATTTGTCCAAATATAGGGCTAATTCGAATGCACCAATTATTCCTCCTCCCCAAATAAAATGCTGTCTTTTTTTAGTAGCTTGAAATATATTAGATAATCCAACAATTACTGAATAATCCTTTTTCTCAAATAAATCAATAATATCTTTATAACGATAGCCTTCAAAGATATATTTTTTTAATGAACTTGCAGATTTTGGAGCAAAAAATAAAAAAATATACACCTTAATTATATGAATACTTCTACCAATTAAAGATGAAGTAAAAGCTTTTCTTTTATCGACTCCACGATCTTCAACGCCCTTGTATGCATCCAGATACCTTTTATATTCAAGTATTATTTCTTTTGAAGTGATAGCCATATTATTTCTATATAAGTATCATTATCTATAAAAAATGCTTCTTTGTTTATGAATAAGGCTCTCTGATTTTCAGATTGTTTAATCTTCAAAGACAATTCCTTATTTGCACATTCATCTCTGAACTGTGGCTATAAAAAACCTGAGTCTGATTCTTGTGGATTTCTTTCAATCCTTGTAATCAAGTCCTTCTCTAGCATGCTATCGAAAAAATTACGTACGAAATAAAAATCCAGTTTTAATTTGTGAGCAATATCAAAACATGATAATTTACCATCAGCTAAAGCTTGGATTTTTTCAGAATTTATATACCCATCATAATCTTCATGTTTGTTTATAAACAACCCATATCTACTTAAATATAAGGGGCCCAAGTAAGACAATACTGGAATATAATCACTCTCCATAACTTCAATAATTCGCATTAGAATCCAAACAGTCTCTTCCATATTGTAAAGACTCATATTTTCTAAGTTATCAGTATTATAGTGATACTCTCTATGCATCCCTCGACCCATTCCTAGAGTAGGAATTTTAAAACCAGCACCATTATAAAATGTTTCATCATTACCCCATAAGCCTCTAAACTCCTTATGAATAAAAACTTCTTTATGTGATTCAAAAACATTTAAAAAAACCTTATCAAATAAACTGTTCCCTTGCATACTTTCTTGATAACCAAGAGGCTCATGCGTACTTACCATATCAAGAAAAACACCATACTTCATATTACTTACATCTTTGGTTGGAGCATGCTCAAGCCATGTGGCCCCTCCCCAATACTCAGGGCCGTAAATAAACCTGTATGAGTATTTTAAATTATTTTTCTCTTTAAGCCAAAAAAATAGTTCATTAGCTACAGCAATACAGGCCATACCATCACCAACCTGTCCTGGATGACAGGTATGTGCCATTATGAAAATTGTATCCTCATTTTTCCCTGGTATATGGGCATCAACAAGCTTCAATGTGTTGTCGTTATCTAGATCTGTATCAATCTCAACAACATACTCATCTTCATTAAGACTTTTGACTGTATTGTACGGTAAGCTAAAACCCCATTCTTTTTTTCCTTCTTGATAACCATGCATGTAGTGATATAAAAATTCATCAGGCCTTCTAGGATTAGTAAGAATATGTTTTTCTATTAACTCTTGTTTAGAGATAACACCACTAAAAGAAACGCTATGCGTCCATAAATACATTGGATGATCGTCAAAATCAGCTATGATTTTCCCGCTCTTAGTTTTTAACTGACCTTTCCTAACATTCCAGTTATCAGGTATTGTCCACTTTAAACACATACTGCCTGATTGCGACTCTAAAACTCGACCTTGTAGAGCTTCAGCTAGACGCCTAGTTAATATGTCAGTATCTGGATTAACTGCAGATCTATTCAACATGAAGTTGTCTTTTACCAAATCAAGCATCCTTTTTCTATCAATGCTAGAGTTTATTGGAAATGGATATTTTGTTGTTGATTTTGAACTCACAATTACCTCACTTAAATTTTAATAATACAAACCCATTGTAGGTTTTTGATTTTATATCTCAATATTTTTTAACATTTTCTATGAAACTTAGCTACAAAATAAAAATGCATTAAAGATATATTCTTAATGCGTTTAAAGTTCGTGCAATTATATCTTTAAAAGTGATAATTTTTTTAAATTTTTATAAAATCAAATGTATGTTGATACAAAAAAAGTAAGATTAATTTAAGGTATTAATATTAAAGATAAAAAATCTGACTATTAATCTTTTGTGAAATAAGGACTTTTGATTATTATATATATGAAGATTAATCTTTAATACTAATATCGAATTGCAAATTTAAAATCTTTTGCATTATCTAAGTACAAAATATAATTATCTATATTTTGCTCATAGTTATTTTCTTCACAAAATAAATAAAAAGACTTCATTCTTATATAGTCTTCTAATGTGTCAATTGTAGCACTCAAATCTGGTCTATTATATGGCGAATGAATATTGATATTACTCACATTACAATTTTTTCTAATGTAAGGAGTGACATGCTCTTTATCGAAGTTATTATCCGTATTATTAAATGCTTTTTTGAGGGCACTAAAAGAAAAAACCTCTGCACTAAGACCATAGACTCCATTTTTGAACATGCTGTAATCTACCCCTGGACCTGAAGCTTTGTAGTGGGCAATCAAACTATCAATTACCTCCGCATCCATTAGAGGATTATCTGCAGTAATTCTAACTATATTTTTAGCATTGTATAGTTTTGATGCATCATAGAATCTTTTCAAGACATTATTCAAGTTACCCCTGAAGCAGGTAACATCAATTTTTTTTGAATGTTGAGCAATTATATTATCACCATCTTGGTCAGATGTCGCAATAACTATCCTATCAATATTTCTAGATTTTGAGACAGTCTCATAGACCCTTTTTAATAGCGTCTCCCCTCCTAAATTCATCATAACCTTTGCAGGCAACCTTGAAGAGTCTAGTCTAGCCTGGATAATACACAAAAAATCAACCATTCTATATTAGTTAATTCTTATTATGATTATTTAAATAGTCTTTTTCCTTTATAATCAATTCATTACTTCTATCTTGAATTTTAACTGCTGGTATTCCTGCATAAATACTCCATGAATTAGTTGACTTTGTTACAAGGGACATTGCGCCTACTGAAGTCCCAACTTCCAATTCTACACCAGGAAGAATAGTCGATCCTGCACCAACAATACTATGCCTTTTTAATAATACTTTGAGTTTCTTTTCATTCTTGTATTTTTTTGGAATCGTGGAGTTTGTTAAACTATAACCATGATAATCATCTGATTGAGTGAAAATATTAACTCCATAAGCAATAGTCACAAAATCCTCTAAAACAACCCCTTTTTCTCCACCAGCAATAATACACATAGGAGTTATATGAACATTACTCCCTATTTTGACATTTCCAGAAATAACACAAAAATCATCGATTCTTGAATTACTCCCTATTTCTATATTTTTACAATCATAAATAGCAGCCTTATCGCTAATTTTCACATTCTTACCAAGCGATTTGAATCCTAATTTTAATAATTGTTCTTGTGTGAGGTATGACATTTTTTAATTTAACTTGGCCTTCTAAAAACTGCAGTATCTTTTTCCACCCTTCTAACTCCAAAACTTTCACTTCCAAAGATCCCCTCCAAACCTCTAATTTCTTCAACTAACTTACTCATCTGAGATTCAGTAATAGAGACTGATGAGTCAATACACTCAAAACTTTCACTAATTTTAAAATGCTTTTCAATTATCTGTGCACCTGCAGCTACAGCATATATTGGAACTTTGATTCCATTAGTATGGTCTGATTGCCCAATAATACAATCAAATTTCTCTTGGAGCTTATAAATATTAGATAAGTTTGAATCTATCTCATTAGTTGGGTAGGATGAGATACAATGAAGAATTGCAATATTTTTAGTACCCTCTTTCAATATGCTGTAAGCCTTTTCAATTTCCTCTAAATTAGACATACCAACTGACATAATAACTGGTTTACCGGTACTTGCAATCTCACTTAATAACTTGTAGTTAACAACATCAAAAGATGCTATCTTATACATATCTATTTCAATACTTTCTAGGTATTCAATACTTTCTTTATCAAAAGGGGTTGAAAAAAAATCTAAGTGGTATTGTTCAGCATATTTTTTCAATTCTTTAAATGCTTCAAAAGGAAGCTCTAAATCTTTTAAAATTTTAAAAAAATCCTTATTACCTTTTGGCGCTCTTTTTTCAGTTAAATAGGTTTGAAATTTAACTGCATCAACTCCTGCTTTAGCAGCTGAATCAATCAATTGCTTAGCAACTTTAACGCTACCTCTGTGGTTTAAACCAATTTCTGCAATAACATATGTACTATTATCTGTATTAAAACCAAAATCTCTTAACTTTTTCTTCAACACAATAATTTTTTAACTTCATGCAGAGAAGTTTCTAAATTTTCAATATCTTTATAATATTCAACTGTCAAATATTTAATATCTGGATATTTTGATATAACTTTTTTAACCTCTAATAATTCTTCATCATTAGGGTAGCTATGGGCATCATAGGCTAGATCTAGTTCCATATTTATACTGTAGGTGCAAATATGGACCTGCACTGCCCTTTCCATGGGCAAATGTGATTTATATTTTTCAAAGTTTATATTTTTATTAAAACAAGTAACTTTTGCATGAGCTATATCAAATAGAAACTTAATATTATTATCATTAACAATTTCAGAAATAAATTTTGCATCTGTTACATCTCTATAAGCCTCAGTTGGATAATAATTATTATTTTCAATTGCTATATCAACTCTACTACCAAATATTTTTTTTATTTTTTTAAAATTATTTTTTGCATAAAACCTCATTTCATCACGAGTATATTCTCTTCCACCCAACTCAAACATATTGCCACTAATTTCAGGCTTATCGCAACAAGATGCCATATGAAGAGTAAGTAATCTTAAATCTGGCTTTGTATCTTTAATTTTTTGAATAAAATCCCATTCCATATTACTCCATTCATGGATAGGTTGTAATTCGCAATGAAACAACTCTTGCCTTTCCAAGTGTTTTCCATAGTCGATACTTCTATCTCTACACTCAAGAAGATCAGAGTTTTTTAAAATAACACTTTCATAGCTTACATTTTCAAACAGATGCGAGACTGGGGTTGCTAATTTAATCATTAAAAAACTCCTTTACTTTATTACAAACATATTTTACATCTAAAATGTCTAAATTAGTATGTAATGGAAGCCTTAATAACCTTTCGCTATCTATAGTTGTGTACTTATCTTCCCCATAAAAATAATTGTACATTGAGCATTTTTTAGATTCATGCAAGGGGATATAATGAAATGCAGATTCGATTTTATTAGCTTTAAGATGCTCAATCATTGCCTGCCTTTCGTCTATATCTTTTAATTTAATAAAAAAGGTGTGGGCATTATGCTCTAGATTATCAGGAATAATTTGCACATTTATCTTCTCAAAACTAGATAATCGATCATTATATTCATGCCATAAAGATAGCCTTTTATCATTAACCTCTTTAGCACTCTCAAGTTGAGCAAATAAAAATGCAGCGTTTAGCTCACTCGGTAAATAACTACTTCCAATATCAATCCATCTATATAACTCTACTTTGCCTTTGATAAATTCACCACGATTTGTGCCTTTTTCTCTAATATATTCGGCTCTTTGTAAAAAAGATTCATCATTTAATAAAATTGCACCGCCTTCACCACATTGATAATTTTTAGTAGAATGAAAACTAATGCATCCCACATGACCTATAGATCCTAAAGGTTTTCCTTTATATTTAGACATTAAACCCTGAGCCGCATCCTCAATGACAAATAAATTGTGTTTAATTGCTATATTCATTATTGAATCCATTTCACAAGCTACTCCACCATAGTGAACAGGCACTATAGCTTTTGTTTTTTCTGTAATAGCACTCTCAATCTTTGTCTCATCAATATTCATTGTATCTGGGCGAATATCTACAAATACAATCTTTGCCCCTCTTAAAATAAAAGGATTTGCTGAAGAGACAAATGTATAGCTAGCCATAATAATCTCATCGCCAGGCTTTGTATCTATAAGAATTGCCGCCATCTCCATTGCATGAGTACAGGATGTTGTCAATAGAGCCTTTTTTACTTGGCAACAATCTTCTAACCAAGAGTGGCATTTTTTTGTATATTCCCCATCACCTGAAAGCTTTGAGCTAGCAATAGCATGGCTCAAGTTATCGAGTTCATTGCCAGTAATTAACGGAACATTAAATTGAATCATTTACTATTAGAAAATATTGCAAGATTGGGAGTTTAAAGTAATAATCCATTATTTTATATATTGATACAACAAGTAATTGAAGAGTAAAAATACACCCTAAAAAAAAATTTATTTTTTTTATTGATTAAACTTATTATTAACCAACTTAGTAACTTGATGAATTTTGATAAATGCTTAATAGCTTTAAACCAAAAAGATCTCTATTGTAATTAACCTCAATAAAGTTTGATGTTTTTTCAAAAAAATCTTCAAGCCATTCACTGTCTTTATTTTCTAAATTATTAATTAAATCATATGGATATTCACCTTCATTAAAAACTAAAAATTCAGCATTAAGATTTCTAGCCAATTCAGAATAATAATAAGTATTGCTAACTATTGGAATAATTTGATTATAAATTGCCATAACCATCTTATTTTCATTTTTCTTACTAGAATTTATATTAGTCTTATCATTGTGATTTAAAAGCATGAAATATCTATTAGAGAAATCTATATCGTCAATCCAATTTATACTCCATTGCTTTATTTTATAATTTGGATGATTAAGCTCAACAATAGTTGGAGTACTAATATCAGTTATTACAATAATCTCATAATCAAAGAACCTTTCATCCAACTCTATTAAACTTTTAAACGAAATAAAGTTTTCTACATTACCAACCCATAAGATGACAGATTTTGTTTTTTTAATGAATTGATTTCCTGTAAATCTTGATATTTTTTTTGTACTAATATTTTGTTCTTCAACATCCATTGGCTCAGGAATTACTGTAATATTTTTTTTGTTATATTTTTTTATAAAATATTTTTGCTTTAACTCACTGTCACAGGCCACAATATTTGATATCTTAAACATAATAAAGATAGCGATCCGATGAGATAGCTTAGTATTTTCATCATCTAAATCAAAAATAATAAATTTACCCATAAGGCGCGCATATATTGCCAATAAGATATATCTAGGCGCATACATTTTTTGAATATGCAGCCAATCAAAGCTATTAATTGAATATATATTAGGATTAAAAACTACCTCATGATCCTTCCATGCATTAGACTTAAAAATATAGAAACTTCTGAGTCTTGAACTAGCCATAGTTATATCTCCAGAAGTAAATGCAGCTAATTTCATAATTGACAATTATTTAATTGAGTATTCGTACCATGACTTTTCAAACTCGGATATTTTGTAGAATATTCCAATACAACCTATATTTACGCATTGCCTTCTTTTAAACATATAGGTACCAATAAAACTTTATTTTGCATAGTAATCTAGTCAGCCTAAATAATTTATTTCTTTATGCCCGAAGCACACCAAAAAGGCTCTTTATCAGAAAACTTAACATCAACAAAGCCATTATTAGAAAATAATTTCTCTATATCAGAACGATTATACCTATTTTCAAGTGTCGTAGCAAAACGGTCTAAAGAATCATTTCGAATAATATAAAAACTTTTATCAATATAATAATATAAAGGCCAATTTTTAGGCAATATACTCATTTTTTTAAGAGCTCTACCAAGTAAAACAATTGGAAAATATATTATTAAAGCGATAACTTGAGATGAAATAAATCGAATTGAATAAGGAAATTTTATAATAAATTTCCGTACATAATCTGAAACCTTCCAAATCGCAACAAACCATATTGGCTTATTCTCCATCGAATAATAAAGATAAATTAGAAAAGGAGCTCCTTTTTTTAATTTTTTACTTATATCTAAAAAAGCAGTATTAATATCGGGTACATGATGGAGAACTCCTAGTGAATATGCAAAATCTAACGAATTATCTTCAAATGGTAGTGAATCGACACCCACTTCATGAAACTCAATATTATTAAACTTTTGAAGTTTTTTTCTTGCTATTCCAATAGCTGCAATACTTGGATCTACTAAATGTAACTTTTTGACATTAGGCAAAACAAACTCTGCCCATCTTCCAGTTCCACAACCAATATCTGCGCCAATACTTTGATTTTTTGACACTTTATCCCATGGAAAAACTGAAAAATAGTCATTCCAAATCTTATTTAATTCTTCCTTAGATAAACTTGACTGGTCAAACTTAGTCCACTCAGTACCAAAGTCACTTACTAGTTTAGCATTTATATTTTTATTACTATCAACTCTTCTATTCTGAATTAAGTTCTTTAAGCTATCAATTAAATATGGAGCAGAGGATAAAATACTATACTTTTTTTCAACTAAAGAAAAGCCAATCTTGCCCATTTCATCACCTGAAGAATATATGGAATCTAATGCGTCTATCCATTCAGCTGTTGAATTTGCAAGGTACCCATTTTTTCCATTTAAAATTAAGTCTGAATTTATCCCGACAGGTGAGGCTATAACTGGAAGCTTACTTGCCATATACTGAATTAATTTAAATCCACATTTTCCTTTTTCCCAGCCTTTATCATATAATGGCATGATTCCTACATGACAACTTTTAAGAATTTCAATTTCAGTTTCAGAAGACCATTCTAAATACTCAATATCCATGCCCTCAATCTCATACATTCCACCTATCATAATAAATCTTGCAGAATATTTCTTACATATAAATTTTAATGGTTCTTCAACAATTGAAATATAAGATGCAGTTGATGGCGATCCAATCCATACAATAGTAAATTGACTATTTTTTTTAATAGTCTTAGCTTTGTATAAATCAATATTAACGTTAGTGTTAACAATAATTGTATCTAAAGCCTTGGATTTAACAGCGTAGTCGTCTAGATACTTATTTCCAGAGACAACAAGTCTTGAACGTTTAATTAATTTAGAAATTTTATTTCTAAGAAACCATCTTACAAGCCAATTTTCACTATCATCGTAAGTATGGAAAATTGCATCATCATAATCAAGAGCATAATTAATATTGAATAAAATAAAAAATTCAAACCAATATGGCAAATATGGGAATACTTCTTTTTCTATAAATACTAGATCATAACGTCGAAGTTTATAAATTATTAAAAACCTTTTAAAATAGCACATTAATAAAGTAAATCTCCAGCTAAAGTCGTTACCATACCTCTGTTTCAGATAGTTATCATCTAGTAATGGATTTACATCACAAATATAACCTTTTTCTTCAAAGAATGGCTTATAGTCATAAAAACGATACCGACTACTGGCGCCTTTCTTTCCATATCGTGTTAACATTAAAATTTTATTATTTTCGATCATCAACTACCTTTTACATCTTCTGGAATATTTCATATTTTTTGATTCATTTTCTTAGTACTTTATTAAAATTTACTCTTATTTTTAATAAAAAAAATGTTAAATTTTTTTTCTTTCCCACTCTAAAGCACTTTTACATATTGACTCTAAATTGTCGTACTTAGGCTTCCAATTAGTTTCTTTTAAAATTTTACTATTATCTGCAACTAATACTGCTGGATCACCAGCCCTTCTACCTATTATTTCTACTTTAAAATTAATACCACTTATTTTTTTTACTAATTTAATAATCTCAATTACACTAAAGCCATATCCATAACCACAATTGAAAATATTAGACTTATTATTTTTTAAGTACTCCAATGAAGATATATGAGATGAAGCCAAATCTTCTACATGCACATAATCTCTAATGCAAGTTCCATCAATAGTGTCATAATCATCTCCATAAACCATCACCTTGTCTCTTTTTCCAAGTGCAGTTTGAACCACTAAAGGAACTAAATGTGTTTCTGGCTCGTGATTTTCACCGATCCTTAAAGCATCTTCAGCGCCAGCAACATTAAAATATCTCATTATTACATATTTAAAATTTTTATTTGCTTTTCCGTTGTCTTGTATCGCCTGTTCTATAAAAACTTTTGAATGTCCATAAGGATTTATGGGCTGTTTTATTTCAGACTCACTTATTGGAATCTTATTAAAATCTGGCTGACCGTAGACAGCAGCACTAGAGCTAAAAATAAAATTATTAATTTTATATTGATTGCATAAATCAATGAGGTTTATTGTATTAGATGTATTATTCAAGTAATATTTGATAGGATTAGAGACTGATTCACTCACCAATAAACTAGCTGCCAGATGAATAATTGCATCAAAATTATTATTTTTAAATATCTCTTCTAACCCATTCCTATCACTTAAATCTTGATTAATAAATTTGAAACTTCCAAAAAATTTAAGGGTATCTATTGTTCTTTCAAAGCCTGTCGCAAAGTTATCTATAACGGTAATATTATTTTTCTTGCTTACTAAAAGTTGTTTAACAATATGACTACCTATATATCCAGCACCCCCAGTCACTAATATATTCATTTTAAAATATCCTTATATAACTCAATATATTTTTTAGAAACGGTTTTGCTTTCAAACTCTCTGATTACCTTATCTCTAGAATTTTGACAAAGTTGATTATAGTTTTTAGATTTTAGCACCCATTCAATTCCTAACCTCAAGCTATCTGATTCATATGGCTTGGCTAAATAGCCATTTTTCTTATGCTCTATCATATCCGAATTACCACCAACATCAAAACCAACTACAGGGGTCGCACAAGCCAGGCTCTCCATTATTAAATTTGATAAATTTTCTTGCAAACTTGGAACTATCGTTACGTCAACTGCACTGTACAAATTCACTAAATTTATATCACTATGAATTTTTCCAACAAAATGAGTTTTAAAAGAAAAAGGCTGATTTTTTTCTAATTTCTCCCCTCCGAATATAACAAACTCACAATCAATTTTATCCAATTTTTTTAAAGCTATAGAGAGCTCTCTATAACCTTTTCTTGGATCTGAAGTCGCGCCCATAGCACCAAATAGAATAAGTTGTTTATCCAAAGGAAGTCCCCATTGCTTCCTCGCCTGAATTGAATCACGAGGTTTAAAGAAATTTATATTTATAGGATTAGGCAAATTAATGATTTTATTAGGTTTAAACAATTGACTCTCTTTTGAGCTTTTCTCTAACCACTTACTAAGGCCAACAAGAGTTAAATTATCTATTGTTGGAAAAATTTGCTCCTTTCTTTTAAATATTTTTTTACTTAAATCATTCTCTTTTGTACTACCCAAAACTTTGCAATTACCACAAGCCGTTTTGTATCCCTCACATCCATCATCGTAATGGCAGCCTCCAGTAAATAGCCACATATCATGCATTGACCAAACAATTGGGGCTTTAATTTTTGCAATATCCTTTAAATTGAGCATCCCAGAACCAATCCAATGGATATGAACAATATCTGGATTGAGTAGATTGATTTTTTTTGCAACTGAAGAAAATGGAAGCCACAGTATTGAGAACATACTCCCACTTCTTTTTCTATATAGCTTAAGAGGAACATTATCTAAGTGAGGACGAAGAATCCCTATTAACTTTTGTAATAAATTGTTTGGCCCATAAATACTTTGATCTTTAGTTTTTTTTCTTTGAACCAACATAATACTATTAATGCTTGACTCTAACAAAGATTGATGCAATCTATAAGCTGCCCTTCCAGCACCACCCTCAATATCTGTTGCGCTAACAATTAAAACTTTCATCATTTTTGCCTCTAAACGTTTATGTTCAACATAAAAACATAAATATTAATTAAGATTAAGTATTTTAAAAATTGAAGTTCGAAGTCTTTTGATGAAATAATACCCACCATATTTTTTTAAAAAATAGCCTATTTTTGTAATCAACTTTAAGTCATGATATTTTTTGAAACATTTAGTAATATTTTCATCAATCTCACCCTTAGTAAAAATAACTGTATTACTATCTAAAAAAACCATCCATTTATTGTCAATAATTTTCGAGCTTTCGTTATTCGTATGAGTGCCTTTATTATCATAAAAACCTATATTTACAATCTTAGATTTAACAGGATAAATTGTATACTTATTTTGAGAGAATTGAGAAAAGCACCATCTTATAGCCCACGAATCAATTTTTCCTAGCATTTGAAGTTCCAGCATTCTGTACATATCATTTCCACCTAAATTAAACATCTTTCTTTTTTTATGATCTTTTTGCAACTTATCAAAATCTTTTACTAGCCAATCAACACTTGACCATCTATCTTTCCACACTGCCCATCCCCATGATGATGCTCTAAGAGATAAGTAAAAATCCTTTCTATATTGATTCAAACAAGGTAGTTTTGGACCATACCCAGAAATTGACCAAATTGCAGGATCTTTGTCATAATAATTTAATGCTTCATTCATATACTGTAAAAAATCTTTTGACACAATTAAATCATCTTCAAGCACAATAACTCTTCCATACTCATTTATTGTTTTCGTTACACCATCAATTATTGAATTTGCAAGTCCCTTATTTTTATCTGAGTTAATTAAAGTAACAGACTTAAAGCCATAAATCTCTTTTATAGAATCTCGAACTATAATTACATCATCTAAATCTTTATCATTTTTAGCGCCATCAGAATATATAAATAAATCAGTTTGATTAGCCAAGTTATTTTTAAGTAGGCTATCAATTGTTTTTTTAACATCCCTCCTATAAACAAACAATATTACTGGTGCTAATTTCATTTAATAAGCCCTCTTTATAACTGATTTTTCCCAAATATGAGGAGTTAGCATTTTCCATGCTATCTCTCCATGAGCAAACATATTATTAGTTTTATTTGCTATTTTTATTATTTCCAGCTGTAATTGTCTTGGATTATCAACTAACTCAGACTCTAAAAACGATTGCTCATGAACTGTATCTAGAAACCACTCCTTTAAATCTCCCTGAATCCAATCAATTATTGGAGAATTAAATCCAATCTTGGACTTTCTCCAGGTAATATTCTCAGGCATATAAGGACTCATCGCATCTCTCATTAATTTTTTAGTATAGCCACCACCAAATTTGCTAGAATAAGGAAGAGAGTGGACATATGATACGATTCTATGATCCATAAAAGGCATTCTATTTTCTACACTATTCATCATTGAATATCTATCATAATTTCTTAACAAAGTAGGCAATGTTGATTCATGGAATAGTACATATAAGTGCTTTGAAAAATTATCTAGCTTTCTATAATTTTCATGACAATGATCAACAGACTTTAAGCCCCTTCCTATGAGCTTTTTTGCAGCTTTTTTCATCAAAAATGTTGCAACCATCTCAAGTTTTTTGACTTTGTTATTTTCAAAGCCCTCAATAGTTCCAAAATATATATCCACAATTTCTTTTACTTTTTTAATATTCATACCACAATCCAATATGGCTTCAAGAATGTGACCATAGCCACTAAACATTTCATCTGCACCATGCCCATCAAGCGTCACTTTTACCCCACTGTTTTTAGCAGCACTGTAGGTCATAGTCATTGGGACTGGACTAGTAATATACAATTCCTCAAACATATAAAAATAATCTTCAATCTTATCCCAGCATTCCAATGGATTTATATTTATATATTTTGCATCTAGATTATTTCTATCAATAATTTCTTTTGCATAATCTGACTCATCTAATGACTTTCCAGGAAAAGATGCTACAAATGCATGCTGCCAATCCTTTAGACCATAGTCCAAGTTATTATTTGAGATTTTGGCCATTGCACTTACAATTGAACTACTATCCAAACCACCGCTAAGGGTAACTCCTATTGGCACGTCTGTTCTCATTCTTATTTTACAAGCATCGAAAAATAATTCTCTAAATTTTTCAACTTGCTCCACATAACTTGAGGGAATTATTTCAAGGTGGTCTAATGTATTCCAGTAACGATTTAATGATAATTTGCCATTTTTAAAAACTCCATTATGAGCATGTGGAAATCTTTTTATACCCTCAATTAAGCATTTTTCAGTTCCTTCGTAATTAAATAAATTATTTTTCATCCAATGAAAGTCTTCTGAAGGTGCTATTTTTTTTAAAAAGGGGTAGATGGCTTTCATCTCTGATGCAAATATGAATTTATTTTCAATCAAAGCATAAAATAATGGCTTTTTCCCAAACCGATCTCTTGATAAAAATAATTCTTTTTTTGTGCTGTCCCAAATTGCAAAAGACCACATTCCATTAAATCTTAAAACACATTGAGTGCCCCATTCAATATATGCATTTAAAAGAACCTCAGTATCAGATGATGAACGAAAGGCATAGCCTTTCTTTACAAGTTCATTTTTAATTTCAATAAAATTATAAATTTCACCATTAAAAACAACACTATATCTTTTAGAAATATCAAACATCGGCTGATGCCCATTTTCAGATAGATCAACTATTGTTAATCTTCTATGCCCTAGAGTTATATCATTATCAATACACTCAACTCCAAAATCATCTGGTCCTCTATGGAATAAGGTATCAAGAGATTTTTTAAAAAAATTAACCTCTGTAGATGGGATAGTACCTAATATTCCACACATATATTTATTGGGTAGTATTTAGAATCGAAATTGCACGGTTATGCTTAAAACCATAAGGGTAAGAGCCACAACTGTAATTAAATGCAAGTCCATTTTGGGGTTGAATTAATAAACCTGGTGTGAATAATGATGCAGTCCAGCTAAAGGATGAATTGGATTGAATTGAGTTATGACACATTGAAATAGCAGTCCAGTCCTCATAAGAGTTACCATTATGAACAATATAATTATGGCCCTTAAAGTATGCTTCAAGAGTTTGAATTTCATCAGAAAAAAGATGAAAAATTGGATTTTTAATTTTTTTATAAACTTCTTTAATCGCCAATTGATAGTAGTTTTCTGACAAAATTATTCCCTCTTTATAAATATGAAGTCCATCAATTGGAAGACGATAATCTCCCCCACGAAAATGCACTGCAACAGAATTTTTTTTATTAATTAAATCATACTTACTGAGAATTTTTCTTTTAATAGTATCATTAATATCTAGGTATTTAGATACTTTTTTCAATGAAGGCATTAATTCATAATGCCAAAAATGGCCACGAATATATTTTTGGTTATGGTCAAAATTTGAATCATTTAGGAAACGTTGGGAAGCTAAAAATGAATCATGATCTCCAGAATGAAGATCTAATAAACTCTGATTGATAAGGAACTTACCGGTCAACTTAGTAAGTATTCGGCGTAATATTGATGGTTTTTTTATAGGATCTATTTCATCAAAAGCACACTCAAACTTAAAACTATCTCCATCTTCTTGTAAAACTGAATCTTTAAAAAAAAATAAATTACTTATATTTACCCCTGATTTTATTACTGGTGTCATACCATGTTTTTCAGCATAATTAATTACAAAATAAACATGGAGCACCATATTACCAAGTGAGGTATGCTTAGCATTTAAATTTGTTGAAAGCCTTTCAAAATCGCAGAATATTTGAGTCATTATTTAAGTATATACTTAATTTAATAGATCATCATAGAGTACTATTTTTACTCCATTTTTAGAATTAACTTGGAAAATTTGATCACATTTTTTGAGGGTTGAAGTGCGGTGAGCAATAATCATAATTGTTATATCATCATCAATAGAATCAATAGCATTCATTATATCCTTTTCAGTAGAATTATCCAAAGCACTAGTTGCTTCATCAAGAATCAGAACATTAGCATTTTTATATAAGGCTCTTGCAATTCCAATACGTTGACGCTGCCCTCCAGATAACTTCACTCCATTTTCACCAATTATAGTATTTAATTTTAATGGCCAGCTATCTATAAGGTCAGTTAACTGCGCTTGAGATATTGACCTTTGTAATTTTTCTCTATCAACTATTTTATCAGTTGCACTGAGTACGATATTTTCCTCAATAGTTCCATCAGATAAATATATAAACTGAGGAACATGTGCGATATGTCTCTGCCATCCACGGTAGTCAAGTCCATTTTCAAGTTTATTGCCATCAATTAATAATGAGCCATCGATAGGAGTAAGAAGGCCCATTAAAATATCTAGCATAGTGCTTTTACCACAACCTGTCTGCCCCACAAATCCAACTCTAGAACCTTTTTCAATGACAAGATTTACATTCTTAATAACCCATGGTGTATCTTTTGAATATCTGAAATCAATATTTTTCATAGTAATATTTCTATTAAATATAATATGACTTGGCATTGGCTCATCAATATAGTCAGGAAGCTCCTGATCTAAAAGTTCAAGAACATCTTCAAATGATGAGTGGGCTCCAGCAATCGTTGTAACTGCAGTATAGGCTTGTTGTGCAACAGGCAAAAGCCTTTGAGCACCCAAAGCTAAAGCACCCAAAAGAGGTATTGCCCCAATAATGCCTGTAGATCTTTGACTTACAAAATAAGCCAAAATTACAATAAGTATCATTCCTAAAGCTTCAATAACATATCTAGGAGATATACCAATAAAACGATTGATTCCTTGAGCTACTCGGAATTGAATATCTGCCTTTGCATATATCTTACAATATGCATTCTGTGTTCCATCAATCAATACATCTCTAATTCCTCCAAGACCTTCTTGAAGAGCTTTAATCATATTAGTTGACTCCTGGGCAATCCTGATACTATTTTTATTTAATGTATTTTTGGTGTACTTAATAATTAATAAATAGATTAAAGAAAAACTAATGATAGAAAAAATTGCAGCTGAAGTGTCTACTAAAAATATAGCAAATAAAATTCCAAAAATTAAAATTACAGAACTAATCAAAACTAATATTGCATTTATTACATCATAAATTACTGTATTAATTTTTTGTACAATTGCATTAATTATTTCACTGCTATTTCGTGACACATGGACAGTATATTTCTGAAATAAAGTTCGCCTGTATATTTCAACACTTAAATCACTTCCAGTAGTAAATGACAATCTTGTAATCGCATAAAGCATTATTAATCGAGTGAGTGCAGCAATTATTGTAATAACAATAAAAAAAATTGTTACTGGAAGTATTAATTGATCTGGTGAATTGATATCAAATAGCTCAATAATTGGCTGAATATGTGAATTTTCAAATATAATTTCAGGAGTTGTCAAAACTCCAAGAAATGGCAAAACAGCTCCTATACTAAGTATTTCAGCAAATGATGCAAAAATCATAAGAACCAGAACTAAACTAAATTGAGATCGCCTTCTTATTGAAAGGTAAAGCCAAAGTTTATTTAGATTGTTATAGTTCGTTTTTATTGTAGGGGCATTTAACATATTATTTCCTTAAAATAAGCCTCAAAATAAAAGCTATAGCTGGCAAGATATTGAACCTTGAATGATTAGATGCAATTTTATATGCCTCATATCTCCCAATTTTCTTATTCTTTGATGCAAACCCACCTGGACTCATTGACACAATAATTTTATCATCCCTTAAAAAATTATAGCCCAGTGAAAATGCACGATATATAAATTCATAATCTGCTGATACAATATATGAAGTATTATAAAACCCAATTTTATCGTAAAGTTTTTTTGCTATAAATGTAGCTGGATGGTTATAAGGGTTTAAAAAAGGAAATAACTGTTGTAATCTATTTTTGATTATTGTTGAGTTGTTAGTATACTGAATATTCCCAGATACAATTAAACACTCACTATTATCATTAAAATGGGCTACTACATTAGACATGAGATTATTTGAGGAATAAAAATCATCTGCATTTAATATAGCAACAACGTCACTTTTAATTGCTTCAATACCAAGATTCCAAGCCACTGGTATTCCTGCTCTTGATGTTTTATTCTCTTCTATTAAAATAAATTCAACGTCTAGCCGCTCGATAAAATCCTTGTAAGACAATATTACATTATAGGACTCATCTTCAGAGCAGCCCAAAACAAAAATGTATTGTTTTGGAAGAAGCTCTTGAGACATAACAGAATCTATAGTTCTTGAAATTGTGTTAGAACAGTTTAAACAGATTGTAATAACTGAATATGAAGTCAAATTAGAATATCCTTAAAAATTAATTAGCAATAAAAGCTTGGTATTCTATCTAATAATTTGGTACTGTTAGATTATTTATATACCAGTCAATAGCCTCATCCATACCTCTACCAATTTTGAATTTTGGATCGTACCCTAATAATTCTCTAGCTTTTTGAATATTTGCTTGAGAATGCAATACATCACCTGAACGGAAGTCTCGATAAATTGGATTTTTCTTTTCTAATCCATTTATTCTTTTATCGAGCCTATCTTCTATCATTTGGTAAAGTTGATTTAAACTTGTTCGATCATTAAGTGCAACATTGTAAACTTGGTTAGTTGAGGCTTCATCATCTGAAGTTGCTGCTAGTAAGTTCATTTGGATTGCATTATCAACATAGCAAAAATCTCTACTTGTACTTCCATCACCATTAATAAATATATCTTCATTATTTATTAATGCTGCAACCCATTTAGGTATAACTGCAGCATAGGCTCCATCAGGATCTTGTCTTTTCCCAAATATATTAAAATATCGAAGCCCTATTGTTTTAAATCCATAAGCTCTAGAGAATACATCTGCATAAAGCTCATTAACAAGCTTAGTAACTGCATATGGACTTAGGGGACTACCTATTTTATCTTCAACTTTTGGTAAATCTGGATGATCACCATATGTTGAACTTGAAGCTGCATATACAAATCTTTCCACACTAGCATCTTTACTTGCTACTAACATATTAAGAAAGCCTCCAATATTTGAACTATTGGTATTGATTGGGTTCTCAATTGATCTTGGAACTGAGCCTAATGCGGCCTGATGTAATACATAGTCAACTCCATAACAAGCTTTTGAGCAATCTTTTAGTTTCCTGATATCACCATTTATAAAAGAAAAGTTAGATTTTAATGAGCTATCTGTAGCATTTTCTGCATCACTAATTGCTTGATCAATGTTATGCTGAAAACCAGTATCAAAATTATCTAATCCAACAACTTTTTGATTAAGCATTAATAGTTTTTCTAAAAGATTAGAGCCAATAAAGCCTGCAACACCAGTTATGAGCCATATCTTTTGATTCTTTAATAAGTATTCTTGTAATTCTTCATATTTACTCATTTATAGCCTTCCATCTGATTCATTTTCTTTCAATAAATACTTAATATCATAAATAACAAATTTATTCTTACCATATGACTTAATTTCATTTAAAGATAAGGCTTTAAACTCATCATGAGCAACAGCTAAAACTATTGCATCATATTTTTTTTGGGTTGGACTATGGACTGGATTAATTCCATAATCATTCTTAGCCTCTTCATTATTAACCCATGGATCATAAACATCAACAACACAATGCAATTTTTCAAATTCTTTTACTAAGTCAAGCACACGTGTATTCCTCAAATCTGGGCAATTCTCTTTAAAAGCTAAGCCCATAATTAGCACACTTGAATCAATAATATTTATATGTTTTTTTGTCATTAATCTAGTAACTTGTTCAACGACATGAAATCCCATATTGTCATTAAGTTTTCGTCCTGCAAGAATCATTTCAGGGTTATATCCAACTTCAATTGCTTTGTATGTAAGGTAATATGGATCAACACCAATACAATGCCCACCTACTAATCCAGGCTTAAATGGAAGAAAATTCCATTTTGTCGCAGCTGCCTCTAATACTGATTCAGTGTCAATATCCAATCTATTAAATATTAATGCAAGTTCGTTAATTAGTGCAATATTTACATCACGTTGAGTATTTTCAATTACTTTTGCAGCCTCTGCAACCTTAATACTACTGGCCTTATGAGTTCCAGCAACAATTATACTTTTATATAAATCATCAACTATAGTGGCAGTTTCTGGGGTGGACCCCGAAGTAACTTTTATAATATTTGTTAATCTATGCTCTTTATCACCTGGATTAATTCGTTCAGGGGAATAGCCACAATAAAAGTTTTGATTAAACTTTAATTTAGAAAATTCTTCTAAAATTGGAACGCAGACCTCTTCTGTTGCTCCTGGATAAACTGTTGACTCATAGATTACAAGATCATCCACTTTTAAAATTCTCCCTACCATTTCACTAGATTTTATTAAAGGCAAAAAATCTGGTTTTTTATCTTTATCAATTGGTGTGGGAACTGAAATGATGTAAATGCTACATTGAGAGATATCATCTAAACTAGAAGTGAAAGTTAGATATTTTGCACTTTTAAGTTCACTTGAATTAGTTTCTAGAGTGAAATCATTTCCATCATTCAACTCACTTATTCTTTTCTCATTAATATCGAAACCAATAACATCTCGAATTTTTCCAAATTCAACTGCTAAAGGAAGGCCTACATAGCCTAAGCCAATAATACAAATTTTTCTATTTTTGTTCATAGTAAGAGGTATTTAAATTTTTAAACATAAAATATTAAAAAAATAGTTAGCAGATCTAACTAGAAATCATTTTCCAATATCTTTCCCATGAACCTCAACTTGATTCAATATCCATGGGTACGTAGTTTGTAGACCATCTATGAGTTTTTGAGACACTCTCCAACCAAGCTTTTCTTCAAACAGTCGGTTATCAGAATTACGTCCACGCACCCCAAGTGGGCCAGGTATATGTTTTAGAATAACAGTTTTTTTTGCTATACCCATAATCATGTTGGCTAATTGATTAATAGATACCATCTCATCAGAACCAATGTTAACAGGGCCAGTCCATTCAGAACGAGTCAATCGAATAGTTGCTTCTATACACTCATCTACATATAAAAAAGACCTAGTCTGTTCCCCATCCCCCCATATCTCAATCTGATCACCATCATTAGCAATGGCAATTTTACGACAAATTGCAGCTGGAGCTTTTTCTCTGCCATCAAACCATGAGCCCTCTTCACCAAATATATTATGATATCTGGCAACACGAACTTCAAGCCCTTTATTTCTGGCAGCTGCAAGATAGAGTCTTTCACTGAAAAGCTTTTCCCAACCATAATCACTATCTGGTTGAGCCGGATAAGCAGAATTTTCAGAGAGATTTGGATTATCTGGATCCAACTGGTTAAATTCTGGATACATACAAGCAGATGAGGAATAAAAAATTCTCTTGGAACCACTCAAACGGCAAGCCTCCAGTACATTTAAATTTATAGCAGCCGAGTTGTGCATAATGTCATAATCATTATCACCAACAAAAACAAATCCTGCACCACCCATATCTGCTGCAAACTGGTAAACCTCATCAAACTTCAGTGATAATAACTCTTTACAAATATATGGATCTCTCAAGTCCCCTATAACAAAATCATCTGCTTCAGTTTTAGCATATGGTGGATTTTTTAAATCAACACCCCTAACCCAATATCCTTCTTTTTTGAGTCTTTTAACCATATGGGACCCAATAAAGCCACCTGCACCACAAACTAATGCTTTTTTCATAATTTATATCGGTAATGATTTAATAAAATAGATTATATCCTTAGTTCCTTCCATATTCATCATCAAAACGTAGAATATCGTCTTCGCCTAAATACTCTCCATTCTGAACTTCAATAACTTCTAACATTTCATCAGTTTGATTATGTAATGAATGAATTACTCCAATATCAACATAAGTTGACTGTCCTTCTTTTAATAGAAATTCTCTATCACCAAGAGTTACAGTTGCCAGTCCAGAAACAATAACCCAATGTTCTGCCCTTTTATAATGTTTTTGCAAGGAAAGTTTGGCTCCTGGGTGAACATGAAGTCTTTTAACTTGAAAATTTCTGCCAACCTCAATTGAATCAAACCATCCCCATGGCCTATGAACCTTTCTATTAGAGTTAGCTTCATCACGCCCTTGAATCTGCAGCTCTTTAACAATAGACTTAACCTCATGAGATTTGTTTTTAGTTGATATAAAAATTACATCTGGAGTATCTACTATAACTAGATTATCAATTCCAATGGTTGCAATAGTATGGGTAGATGCGTTAATATAAGAATTAGTAGTCTCTTGAGTTATAACATCCCCTTTAATAACATTTTTATTGCTATCTTTATCGCCAATTGCATAAAGGGAGGACCAAGAACCTACATCACTCCACTGCGCATCTAAAGGAACAATAACTACATTATTACTTAATTCCATTACAGCATAATCAATTGAAACATCCATACATGATGCAAAAGCTTTTTCTTCAAGTCGAATAAAATCAAAGTCAATTAAAGCATTCTCTACCGAGTCTTTGATTTTAATAACTATATCATTAGCATATAAAGAAAGCTCATCCATCAAGTTGCTAGCTTTACACATAAACATCCCACTATTCCAATACCAGTTTATTGGTAAATTTTGACTGCTTAATTTATTATTTTCATTTAAATATGCATTAGCTAATTTCATATTTGGTTTTTCCTTAAAACTTTTAGCATTCATCACTGCATCATTTTCGCCAGTCACATCTGCAAGTATATAGCCATACTCAATATTTGCATGAGTTGGTAAAATACCAAAGGTTGCTAGCTTTCCAATTTCTACTTGATCTTTAGCAACATTAATTGCTTTATGAAAAGACTTAATATCTTGAATTATATGATCGGCCGAAAGAATCAACAAGATTGAATCAATATTTTGCTTATCTTGCATTACATAAAATGAAGCAGCAGCAATAGCAGGAGCAGTATTTCTTCCAATTGGCTCTAGAATAATAGTAGGTTGAAAAATGTTGATTTGATGTAATTGTTCAGCAACAATAAAACGATGATCTGAATTGCAAATAATAATTGGATCAGAAAGATTTTCAATTCCATCTAATCGCAATATGGTTTCTTGCAACATAGAATAGCTTCCAACTAATGATTGATACTGTTTTGGAAATTGGCCTCTAGAAAGAGGCCAAAGTCTCTTTCCTGAGCCTCCAGATAATATTACTGGGATAATATTCATATATCGAATTTATTTTTATTCAATTTGGATTCAAAAAGTCTTTCTATAGAATTATTCACACTAAAATCACTTACATCGTAGTCATTTTTTATTTTGCCTGTATGCATGGCACTATAATTTGGCCTTTTGACTTTAGATGTAAATTCGTTAGAATCACATGGATTAATTTTTATTTTTATTTTTGCATGCTTAAAGATAGTCTGAGCAAATTCAAACCAGGACAAAGCTTCATTAGCACAAAAGTGGTAAATTTGTGTTTTTTGATTTTGAATATAAAACTTTTTGCTATTTATAATAGTGACTATTACTTCTGCAAGATCAGGCGCATAAGTTGGTGAAACTATTTGATCATTGACTACTTCTATTTCAGCATTAGTCTTACTTATATCAATTATTTTAGAAACAAAATTTTCACCAAAATTTGAGTAAAGACCACTAGTTCTAATAATTATTGAATCATGAGTCAATATTCTTTGAATTGCCCTCTCACCATCTAGCTTAGTTTGGCCATATGAATTTAAAGGATTTGGCTTATCACCCTCTTTATAGGCCTTAGTAGACTTCCCATCAAAAACATAATCTGTTGAAATATGTATTATTTTAAATCCTTGTTTTTTAGCAATATCTGCTAATTTAGAAACTGCTAAATGATTAATTTGATTTGCAAGTTTTGACTCATCTTCAGCACTGTCAACTTTAGTATAAGCAGCGCAATTGATAACAACATCAAAGTGCCTTCCATTAAAAAAACTGTTAATTGATTTATTTTGATTCAAATCTAATTCCTCTCTACCAACAAATACAAAATTATGTTTTTGAAGTGAGCTTAAAACCAATTCATGAATAGATTTTCCTAACTGACCTGTTTTTCCTAATACTAATATATTCATAGAAAATTATTCCAAGAGGTCGACTGAATCATATAGATTTGGATGCAATTTATCCTTTTTTGAAAGCTGTAATTTTTCAAGTGGAAATGGCCAATCAATATTAAGTTTAGGGTCATTAAATGCAATACCCCTGTCATATTCAGGCATATAGTAATTATCTACTTTATAATTAATTTTTGCTCTTTCACTTAGGACTAGAAAGCCATGGGCAAATCCGCACGGAATGAAGAGTTGCTTCATATTCTCAGATGAAAGTTCAAGAGCAACATGCTTACCAAAGGTAGGACTACTTCTTCTAATATCAACAACTAAATCCAGGATTTTACCCTCGACTACTCTCAGAAGCTTAGATTGACTAAAGGGTGGGAGCTGATAATGTAACCCTCTAAGAACGCCTTTAGTTGACATTGATTCATTATCTTGAATAAATTTAACTTCGCTTCCAATACATTCTGATAATAAGTCTTCTCTGTATATTTCAGAAAAATATCCTCGATCATCTCCATAAAAATTAGGCTCAATTATTATTAAATCAGGAATTATTTGAGGAACAAAATTCATGATAATTCCTCAGCGCGTTTAAGTAGATACTGTCCATATTGATTTTTTAATAAGGGTTTGGCAAGATTAAGTAACTGTTTTTTCGAAATATAGCCCATTTGAAATGCTATTTCCTCAATACAGGCAACCTTTAACCCCTGTCTTTTTTCAATAGTTTCAATAAAAATTGATGCATCTAATAAACTCTCATGAGTTCCAGTATCTAGCCAAGCATAGCCTCTACCTAGAATCTCAACATTTAGACGATTCTCACAGAGAAAAATTTGATTAATTGAGGTTATTTCAAGCTCACCTCTTTCAGAAGGAACAATTTCAGTAACTTTATTTACAACATCATTTGGGTAAAAATATAAACCAGTTACAGCGAAATTACTTTTTGGATTAATAGGTTTTTCCTCAATGGATAAGGCCTTATTATTGCTATCAAAATCGACCACGCCATAATGTTGAGGATTATCAACACGGTACCCAAAAACAGTGGCCCTAAAATTGTCAGATGCATTTAATACTGCAGACTTAAGCATTTTAATTAGTCCACCACCATAATAAATATTATCACCAAGAATTAAACAAACATCATCATCATCGATAAAATCTTTACCTAAAGTAAACGCCTGAGCAAGGCCATCAGGCGAAGGCTGAATAACATATTCTAACTTAATACCAATATCACTTCCATCTCCAAGTAGTTTTTTAAATCGAGGTAGATCTTCATGAGTAGAAATAATTAGTATTTCCGTGATACCAGATAACATTAAAACCGACAAAGGATAATAAATCATGGGTTTATCAAATATTGGCATCAATTGTTTTGATACAACCTTGGTAAGAGGATATAGTCTAGTTCCCGAGCCTCCAGCTAAAATTATTCCTTTCAATTTTTAATTACTCCTAATCGTTCACCTTGATAGCTTAAATCTTTAATTCTACTAATCCATAAGTTATTATCCAAATACCACTGGACTGTTTTTTTAATTCCTGTTTCAAAAGTTTCAATAGGCATCCAATTTAATTTATCAGAAATTTTACTTGCATCAATAGCGTACCTCACATCGTGTCCTGACCTATCATCAACATATTGAATTAGTTGATGATACTGACTAATACCATTAAATCTACATGGCACTAACTCATCTAATATACAACAAATATTTTTAACTACTTCAATATTTTGCATTTCATTGTGCCCACCGATATTATATGTTTCACCTACCTCTCCATTAATTGCAACATGCAAGAGGGCTCTCACATGATCATCAACATAAAGCCAATCACGAATTTGCTTACCATCTCCATAAATAGGCAAAGCTTTGCCTTCTAATGCATTATTAATAATAAGTGGAATTAATTTTTCAGGGAATTGGTAAGGCCCATAATTATTAGAGCAATTAGTAATTAATATAGGTAATCCAAAAGTACGATACCATGAACGAACTAAATGATCTGAACTTGCTTTTGAAGCAGAATATGGCGAACTTGGTGAATAACTTGTTTCTTCAGTAAAGAGTGCCTCTGTTCCTTCTAAATCACCGTAAACTTCATCAGTAGAAACATGATGAAATCTAAAATTGTCTCTTTTAATGCCTTTTAAGCCCCTCAAATAAATTCTAGCCTGCTGAAGCAAGACATAAGTACCAAATATATTAGTTTTAATAAATTCACTAGGATCATCAATAGACCTATCAACATGAGACTCTGCAGCAAGATGCATAACAATATCTGGCATAAAGTTATTAAAAACATTATTAACTTCATCAGCATCACAAATATCAATTTTTTTAAATAGATATCTTTTATTTTGACTGACCGAAGCAATTGAATCTAAATTCCCTGCATAGGTTAACTTATCAATATTAATGACACTATGATTAGTATTATTAATTATATGACGTATAAGGGAGGAGCCTATAAAACCAGCACCCCCAGTAATTAAAATCTTTTTTAATTCTGAACTCATATTAAACTTAAAGTAGATCTAATAAAAAAATAGGGAAAAAAATAAAAAAGTGCTATATTTAGCTACGCCTATAGAGCTAATTCGCCCCATATGTCTCCAATAACTAAGGAAAACATTATACTTAAACTTTACCAATTAAGTTTATCACTCAACTATGCTTTTATATTAAAATTAAAGTTGGTATTACGTTATCCTTAGAAAAATGACTTACAGCAACATTGACTTTAATAATAAAACAATTTTAATTACAGGTGGGGCAGGCTTTATTGGAAGTAATTTAGCATTTTACTTTCAAGATCATTATCCAGATTCAAATATAGTGGTCTTTGATTGCTTTAGAAATGGTAATACCTTTTCAAATAATAATTTGAAAAGCTTTGGTCATTATAAAAACTTAATTGGTTTTAATGGTAATATCATTTGTGGAAATATAATCAATAAATCAGATTTAGCAATGTTAGATGATTATAAATTTGACTACATTTTTCATCAAGCCGCTATCTCTGACACTCGTGTTTATGATCAAGAAATAATTCTTAAAACTAACGTTAATTCATTCTTTGAATTACTTAAAAAGGCTCAAAATGATAATGCTGTAATGGTTTATGCAAGCTCCGCAGCAACATATGGAAGCTTAGCCTCACCTCAAACAGTCGGCAATGAAAATCCAGAAAATCCCTACGGCTTTAGTAAGCTTTTAATGGATCAGATTGCTTTTAGATTTATTAATAAAAATCCAGATTCAACATTAGTTGGATTAAGATTTTTTAATGTATATGGACCTAGAGAGTATTACAAAAACTCAACTTCATCTATGGTAATTCAGTTAGGCCATCAAATACTAGATGGAGAAGCCCCGCGCTTATTTCAGGGATCTGATAGAATTAAAAGAGACTTTATCTATATAGAAGATGTTATCCAAGCAAATGTGAAAGCTTGTGAGCCTAAATCAAATGGGGTATATAATGTAGGCACTGGAAAGCCCAGAAGCTTCCAAGAAATCGCTGATATTTTACAAAAAGAACTTGGTACTAATAAGCCTACTGAGTACTTCAAAAATCCTTTTTCTGGATATCAAGAACATACTCAAGCTAATATTATTTCAACTCAGGAAAACTTAGATTTTTTTCCAAACTTTACACTTGAAAAAGGGATTAAAGATTATATTACTGAAATTAAACGCCTTCATAGTGAAAAGCTACTGTGATTGATCTTAGAAATAAGACACCTAAACTTCTTGTTATTGGTGATTTAATAATTGATAAATATCTTTGGGGAGATTGCGACCGAATATCTCCTGAGGCACCAGTTCAGGTAGTAAATATTACCAATGAAAACACAGTTCTAGGTGGTGCAGGCAATGTAGTTAACAACCTAAAATCCCTTGGAGCAGATGTTGATGTTATTAGTGTTATTGGAAATTGTAAAACATCTATTCTCCTAAAAGACCTATTAAATGATATTGGAGTTAATACAAAATATTTAATTACACAAGAAAATCGGATTACACCTAAAAAAAGCCGAATTATTGCTTCACAACAACATGTGGTTCGATATGATAATGAAAGTACAGAAGAAATCAGTATTAGATCTCAAAATCTTATTATTGATATTTTCAACAATATCATTAGTAACTATGATTTAGTTTTATTATCTGATTATGGTAAAGGAATTCTTCCTAAGAACTTAACACAATTAATAATTAAATCAGCCAAAAAATATAATAAAAAAGTACTAGTTGATCCCAAAGGTTTAAATTACGCAAAATATAAGGGTGCTTTTTTACTTACTCCAAATAAAAAAGAAGCTAGTGAAGCTACTAGGATTGATATTAATGATGACAAAAGTCTCATTCAGGCCATGATTAAAATAAAAGATGAATGTAGCCTTGATGTATCAATAATTACGCTGAGCGAAAATGGTATAGCGATTTATGATAATAACTTAAGGGTTCACCCAACAGTTGCAAGAGAAGTTTATGATGTTACTGGTGCCGGTGACACCATTCTTGCATCATTAGGATTTGCATTATCATGCAATTATGAGATAGATAATGCGGTAGAATTTTCAAATTTAGCTGCGGGTGTTGTAGTTGGTAAAATTGGAAGCTCCACAACCACAATTAATGAAATTATTGAATATGAATCAAGTCTTAATAAATCTTCAAGCGAAGAACATATTAAAGATTTAAATGAGATTGAATCTTTAAGCAAAGAGCTAAGAAGTAGAGGAAAAAAAATTGTATTTACTAATGGATGCTTTGACTTACTTCACGCTGGACATGTTAGATACCTTGAGACTGCCAAAAGTTTTGGTGATGTTTTGATAGTTGGACTTAATTCTGACCAGTCAGTAAAAATACTTAAAGGCAAAAATCGTCCTATAAATCTCCAAATGGATCGTGCGTACATTCTTGCGGCACTTGAAGTAGTAGACTATGTTGTAATTTTTAATAAAGATACTCCTTATGATTTAATTAAAACTATTAATCCAGCAATCTTAGTCAAAGGTGGTGATTATAAAGGCAAAAATATAGTCGGTCAGGAGTTAGTTGAAGAAACCAAACTAGTGGAGTTTGTTAATGGGAAAAGTACCACTCAAACTATCAAAAAAATTCAACACTTATAATGTCTATGCTCTCAATTATTAAAAATGAATTTAATGAACATATTAAAACTTCTAAGAAAACCATGGACTCTCTCAGTGAGTCAATTGAAATAGCAGCAAACCTTTGTATTGATAGTCTTAAAAATGGTAACAAAATTCTCCTATTTGGTAATGGGGGAAGCGCAGCTGATGCTCAACATATTGCAGCTGAAATTGTTGGTAGATATAAAACAGTACGAAAAGGCTTGCCTGCAATTGCGCTAACTACTGATTCCTCAGTAATAACTTCTATTAGTAATGATTTTGGATACCTCCATGTTTTTGAAAGACAGCTAGAAGCCTTAGCTAATGAAGGTGATCTTCTAATAGCTATTAGCACTGGAGGAAGTAGTACTAATATAGTGAACGCTCTAAAAATAGCAGAAAGTCTTGGCTGTAAATCAATTGGCTTGAGTGGGAAAAGTGGTGGAGACTTTAATAAGCTATGTA
>Ga0075447_10000135_pt1 | contig 34391 bp, 36 predicted proteins | sample CoawatmetaG10DNA_FD_72352 | JGI IMG/M metagenome (GOLD analysis project Ga0075447, IMG submission 72352) | Marine microbial communities from the West Antarctic Peninsula - Coastal water metaG104-DNA | ecosystem: Environmental > Aquatic > Marine > Coastal | place: Atlantic Ocean: West Antarctic...
GGGGTGGGCATCCTGCTAGGGGATGCCCACGCCTTTTTGTGTTGGCCTGCCAGGTCGGGCGGGCGTCACGGCATGACCTCGTGACCCGAGGCCAGGAAATCGACCACGGCGCCGCGATGCGTGGTGGTCGACCCGACGGCCGGCGCCGGGGGACTCAAGTCGACGCTGCCGTCACTGGGTTGCGTTGGCCCCCGTTGGCGCTGCATCGAGCTTGTCCTGCCATTCGCCGGCCGCGAAGCGGTCGGCCCATTCGCGCGCATTCCTGGCGCTGGTCAGTCGGTACACGTAATAGGAACGACCGGATTTTTCCGTGTACTCGTGTGAACTGGTGATGCGTCTTTCGTTGTAGGTATCACGATAGATGTAGATATCACGAAATCCGGCCGACCTCAGGGCGGCATTGACTGACTGGACGGTGCAGCGTGTTGGCGGTGTGAATATTTTCATTGGGTTAAATCTGTTTTGTACGTCTGTTTGTCGGTCGCACTACGCATTAATCAATGCGCACGTGCATAATTGGTTGGCGCCAAGAGCTCCCCGCTAATGGAGCTGTGGCGTTGAAAAAATGTCGGACCACCGGCCTGCGAAGAATTGCTCCAGCCACTCCTGAGCGTCTACGCAATCTGTAAATCTCGTGAAGGTATGCGTTTCTCCAAAGATGTCGAGCATCTCGAAAATCATGACGATGTTGTCTCCCCAAGGGGCGTCATGAATTTCAATAAAGCCGTAGCCAATCGATGCGAATTCTTCATTGACTGATTCGGCGCTGTAATATCTGTGCGTGGTAGGTTGCATGTTGGGTTGAATTAAGTGATTTCTTTTGCGCGAAAAATGTTGTTCTTGCTCGGCTCGTTGAATTCTATTCGTGATTTTTTCTTTTGTTAAGGTGCTTTTTTAGATTCAAATAAATACAAATTTAATCAAATGAAAATCCGGTTGAATCAATTTTTTGGATTGAGGGCGTTTGTCTTCAACTGGGGCCATCAGTTGTTCTCCAACGCTCGGAAGCAACTGCCTTGCAGGGCCCCCGGTACGGCCAAGTTTGTGGCCGTGGCGCACACGACATAACGCCATTGCGCTGCGTGACGTGGCCAGGCCGACGGCAGGTTTGGTCGCTGCAAGGCGCTGGCTCAGCGCTCTGGTGAGAAGCGGCCCCGGTCGGGGCCGCTGAATGACGCTATCGAGAAGATTTGCCCTTGGACCCACGCGTCTGCGTCAGTCCGAGTGCGCGCAGGGCGCGCACGATAGTCGTGAAACTGCCGTGCCCCAATTCCAACCGGACATTGACCGGCCCAATAGGCCGCCCCTGCTGTCGCAGCGCCTCGCAAGCGTGTTTCACGTCGTCGACCGTAATGCCGGGGCGTCCGCCCACATTCTTTTTCCCCATTGATGACCTCGTGGTTTCGACCCATGTCGAACTCACTGGCGTATAGGCACCGAGGTCCTGTGGTGCGTCGGTACGGAGCTGGCGCGGCGTCATCACCCCACGCGCGGCTTCGCAGCAGCGGCGGGGGCGGGAGGTTTCGTAATCAAAAGGCGTTGCCTGCCTGCGCGCATGGGAGGACCATGCTTCTTATTGGCAACAACGAGAAACGGCGATATCGAGCGAATAGATGAATTACGTACCCGCGATAACGCGCGGTGCTCACGTGATTTGTGGAAGAGATTTCGGTGCGGTTGGCGGCAGCGATTCGCCGAATGTCTGGCGTGCTCGACGCAATCGCGTTGCCCCAATTCCTCGAAGCGCGAAGCGGGTCATCGTGCCACTGACCTCGCTCCCGCCTTCAATCGACTAGCGTGCAGTCGATGTCGGAAGAGTACGTTTTTCCTTTTATATAGGCTCGGCAAGCCGTACGTTCGCTATGAAAATCTTGTTTTTGGACTACGACGGCTGTCTCCACGCGGACGACGTCTATCTCGTCGATGGGGTACCGGTGATGCGTAGGGACGGCGCACAAATTTTCGAGCACGCAAACTTGCTCGCAGAAATGTTGTCGCCATATCCGGACGTCCAGATTGTGCTCAGTACAAATTGGGTTGCCAAACTGGGATTTGTTCGGGCCAAACTGTATTTGCCTGCAGTGCTACAGCAACGCGTTGTGGGTACCACTCACGAGTTCCGTAGCGACGGGGGCGACCGGCTTGACCTCGCGGGGTGGCTCGAGCTCGCCCGATTTGACCAAATCATGAGATATGTGCGCGGTAAAGGGCTTGAAGCCTGGTTGGCGCTCGATGACGACAACAACTGCTGGCCCGAATCGTTCGAACATCATCTTGTTTGCCCGATGCCCCGCCTCGGACTCGGGGATGCGCGCGTTCAGACTGAACTGGCGGACAAGCTCGCGCAAATGTGCCGCAGCGGTGGGCACTGAAGCCAGGTGACTGCCTTTTTCCCAGCCGACAGACCGTGAAATGAGAGGGCGTGACCCATGTTAAAGGTGACCGTTGAATTGTGGCCGGGCGGTAGGGAAGACGGTCGCCGAGTGTTGGCAACCGCAGACATCGCGCGAATAAGGAGCGGTGCGCACGCGGACTACGACGTGATGCTGAACGAGGAAGTTTTAGGGGAAGTGGACAGCGGCACTTTGCATGAGTACCCACGCTACGCCGCGAGCGTCTGGGACCTTGTTGCGCGCGGCGTCGCTGCCGCGCTCTCCGGTCGGGAAGAATTGCCGACCCGCCCACAATCGCCGCGCGTTCCCGTGCATTGGAGTGGTGATGTCCCTTATGTACGCATGCGAGAGATTCCAGAGCCGGCTCAGGCGCTATTTCGGCGGAACATGCATTCATCGACTCTGCCGGTCATTGAGGGGGAGTCGGAGCCGATGGGTTGCGCGTACGCGTGGGACCTTGAGGCCTTTTTGGCGGGGCATCGCTAGTGTTGGCTGAAGCCTAGCTGGGGGAACTCATGTCTGTATGGGCGGCACGTCCCGTTGCTGAAGTGCCAGAAATCGTGTTGCAAGCTTGGCGAATCTTGGAAACACCGGCGGGCGATAGGCACCTTGTCGGCTTTCGCCCGGACCGTGGAACCGGGCGTGTGAGCTCGGCAATCGTTAGCCTCGATATGCACGCACGTGTTGGCATAACGCGCTCCGGCCGCAGATACCTCCTCGAGGGTCCGCCGGGCGCCGCAGTTGAGCACGGCGACTACGTGTGGTCGACCTGGTGCCGGGTCAACCGGGTTAGTTGCTATTGCGACGTCACCAACGACCTCCTCCTGAACTCTTAGTGGTAACGAAACCTCATGGCGGCGGAATTATTTGCGAGGGGCTACAAAGCTTGGTGCTCGCAACGCCCCGACGTCTATGAGGCGGTCGGATATATCGACGGTTATGAAATTCATTTCACTTCAGACACGCCCGATGCTGGAGAGCGGCAGTTTCGTCATATCGCCCAGCACGGGAGCGTCAGCTAAAGAGTTCGGCGGACAGGTATCACGACGTTTCCTTTGGTTGGATGCTTTACTGGCGTTGTGGTCCGTGCCAGCAGCGATAAGTCGGCATCTCAGAGTCATGGCACGTCGTTGACGCTCGGGCGGGGCATTGCCGCAATGAAATGGCTATTACAGTTCGCAGCGTCTCAAGAAAACGTCGACCGCGTTGCGACGCGGCTTGCCATTGTCGTCGCAGTTCTCGGGGCACTGGTTGCCGTAGTGACAATCGTGGCCATCGTTGCGAAGTAGTCGCCACTGTCGCCGCTTGCGATGAGGTCACATCATGGGACGCTGGCGAATGAGAGGCGCTGAATCCTCCGAGGCCGGGGCCGTACTGGGCGACCTGCTGCCGACAATCGCAGAAGCAGCCACTCGGCTGTCGGCAGCTACGGTGTCTCGCTCGCTTCACTCTTGTTTGTCGGGCAGATGCCGCCAAGACTGCTCACGCCATTGCTGGCTTTCGTCGAGACCAATCATGCCGTGAGCCAAGAGCGCGTCGACATGCGCCTTGGACACTGTGTAGCCGTGTCGGAAGCGGAAGTGGGCGGAATCAAGGAGTGCAGTTCCGAGGTCGCCGTCGATAAATACGCTTTCCTCCTCCGCTGCAATTCGCAGATTCTCGACGGCCAGGCGGAGTGGCTCGTGATACCAGTGTTCCTCTAGTACGTGGTTGGTGAACAACCAGTCATCGACGTCCCAGACTTCTAGCAAATGGTGGTTCAGGCTGTGCAGTTGAGACCGAAGTTCTTCTTCGGCCTCTTGGGCATCGTCGTCGGCTCGGCCAATAAAATTTCCGCCATTTTGATTGATGGTGACACCCTGGTAGATGCGTTCTGCTAGTGCCAGAAATTCCGACGATTCCAGCAACTCGGCAAGCGCTTTACCGCTGACGTTCGCAGGGATGCTGTAACGGCGAGCTCGCTGGTATGCGACGGCTACCGGGACTGCATTGCCGATTTCGCTGTAATAACCGACGTCTATAGCACCGTTCCTGCAGTCGATTTCGATGTATGCGGTTTGGGGTTCGAGTTCGCTAGCATAGCGGCAGTACAGCGGTGCTGATTTACTACGAAGCTCGTCGATATCAAATTCAAAATCCAAGAATGTTTTGATTTCCATTGCCAATCCATTAGTGTTATTGGTGCTCCTGTGCGAGGAGTTAATTCAATTTAACGCTACGTGGATTGGGTGGCAATGGGTTGTGAGGGGAGTTTTTATTTTTAAAAGATAGACAAAGATAACCAAACATATCCAAATGCAATCGTTGTGCAAGCGCAACAACTGTATTTGCAAGGATTGTTCCGGAGTGTCTGTGCGCTTGATAGCGGGACGGACGCCACGCAACTGAGGGACCGGCCGTGCGTGGGGGGGCGGCAGAGTTGACGGCGCTTATGCGCGAAACGGATTGCCGAGTTCGTCGGGCTCTGGCTCACCGGCGTTGTCTGTCGCAAGGAAGGGGATGAGAGTTCTGCTAGAGCGCGCGCTCGCCGACGACACCTCTGAGCAGGGGGCTTGAACTGCTAGCAAGTCGTGCAGAAGTTCGTCGAGGAAGGCCCTCATCACCGTACCGGTGATTATCGCTTCCTGGCAAGTTTCTCGCACATCTCGGTGACCCAGCGACGAACAAAGTCACGTCCGTCCCCGTCCAGCTTTGCCAGCATCTTGGAGATGTCCACGGCCTCATCCGCAGGTCGGCCCGTCGTAGTTCGCAGCAGTGACTCCAACGGAACGTTGAACACGTCTGCCAGTTGAATCAGGCGCGGCAGTGGCGGCAGGGTCGAGCCCCGCTCGAAGCGGCTGATGGTCTCCTGTTCGACGCCGAGCAGCTCGGCCAACTGCTCTTGGGTCAGCTCGCGGGCCATCCGCTCCCGCGCGATGGCTTTGCCCAGCCGGTTTGCAACTGCCTGTATCCGATTCGCTGTCGCCATTGCCACATCTGTTGTCGTGTAACGACATGGAGTGTCTGGCTGGCGCGCAAACAAGTTAACGACATAAAATATGGCAAAACAACATTATGTGTATGTTGAGCGGGCCGCGATGCTCACTCAGTAGGGGGAGTCCAAATGACGCGGGCAAAGCCACTGGGCAATGCCTGAGCGTCGTTGCGACCCGGCCGATAACAGGACCATGAGGGGTCAAGACAAAAATGAAGCATCTACTGTTGGCTGTTCTGGTTGCAGCCATGGGCACAGGTTGTGTCGCGCCGAATAGCGCCAGGCGGCCCACCACCACGGTGGCTTCGCAGCCCCAGAAGCCGGCCTTTCTTCCTACACCTCAGCCTGTTGGTGTCAACAAGGACCACTGCTATCTGAATCATCCAGCACAACCGAGGGGCTTGCCGAGCTTCGAGGGACTGGTTCTGCACGGCGGCATCGTGAACGGAAGCCAGTTCTACGCGTGCGCTCCGGGAGCGGCTCTGCAAGTTCAATCCGCCGATGAAGAGTTGATTGGGGAACTCATCACGTATGTGTGCGACCCGAGCAAACCGGTGACGAAAACTGCTGGCTGGACGGAAGGTACTGCAGGCGCGTTTTGCGCCTATCGGGATAACGGTATTCCGTCGTACGTACGCAGACTCCGCATCCAGGTTGTTCGATGAGCAGCGAGGGAGAGCGATGCCGATTCTGAATCGCGGCGCACTCGCATGCGGCCTGCTTTGTTTGGCTTCGCACGCTTTCGGCGCGGCAGCCGTGGCTGGTGCCGACACGCCGGAAGGGATTGCCTACTATTTCGTCGGTAGCCAACCCACTGTGGCCAAGGCGCGAGAATTGGCCTTGCGCAACTGCCGCAATGACGGCGGAACAAAGAGAAAGTGTTCCATCGCTGGTGCTACCGAGGGACCGAGATACTGGGCCGTGTTCCATGCAAGCAATGGTGCAATCGGGCTGGCTTGGAACCGCGACCGGCAAAAGGCCATCGACGAAGCGCATGCCGAATGTGGCAAACGCGGAGAGTGCCCAAACGAGGCCGCGCACGTCTGGTACGACGAGGGTCAGACGGTCGTGCAGGCGCCAGTGTCCTCGGGCAACTGCCGGCCGCCCACCGGCAAGGTTTTGCGGTCCGAAACGTACTGCGAGAACGGCGATTGCACAAGGCGATTTGAGAATGGCTGCGTTGTCCGTTTTCAAGCCGCCTATTGCTACGACCCGCTCGAGCAGAAGTTCGTGTGGAAGCCGGACGGTTGTTGAGAAGACCGTCGACGCCGACTCGATACGTCTCACTCAAGAAGCGGAAGGGGGGCGGTGGATTTAGCGATGCGCCTGCGTTACCGACTTCATCTTGGTGACGCCGTTCGGCAGATAGTTGCCTGCGGGGTAACTTTTGACCGAGCTATCGAGGACGCCAGGATTCCTGCGGCCGATGTCGAGTGGTTCCGCCAGATGTTGAATACGGAACTCCAGTATCTGGCGACCTACAACTATGCGCGCTTCAGACTGTCGGGCGAGGAGGTGCAGGATTGGATAGACAGAGGCCGGCCTCGATAACGCACATGGTCATGGAGTGGCGCATGAAACTGGAGGAAGTCGTCGTCGACGCGATTGCACAAGCGTTGTTGAAGCGATTCGACAAACTCAGTCGACCGAGCGTCGTCGCGGTTATGTCGATGCCCGCTACGGCAGTGGGGCATGAGTTCAAAAAGGCGCTGCGAGATGAACTCAAAAAACGGCGACGAACTGCCAAGGGCAGGCGGCTGAAGAGTGCCTAGTGCTTGTGGTGAGGCGAAGAAGCTGTCGGTATCTCTGAAGTGTGACGAGCACTGAATCCCCCAACGCAGGGTCTGCATCCATGTACAAATTTCTGCTTGCTATTGTGGTTGGCCTGGCGCTGGAAGGCTGCTCAGTTACCCGCGATGGCGTCCGCCTGGGAGTCGGGCCATCGACATCCGATATCGATAACGCTCGAAGCCAGCTTCAGCGAAATGCGGAGTCTTCGGCGGCGAAAAAGGTTGTCGCCGGGGCGTTGAATTCTCAAGCCACGGCAGGGCTGATTCTGGTGGGCGCAGTGGGGCCGTTACGCAAGCTTGACGAAGCTGAGCGTAACAAGGCCTATGCCGAGTATGTGCAGATTGCAGAGAAGTGGCATCCCGGACAGCCGGCCATCGTCTCTCAAAAGGACTTCGTTGCCGAAGTCGGCGGTTGGACGTCGATTGAGACGTTTAGCGTGCCCGGACTCTTTAACCTGCGTGCGCCGGTGGTGGTGCGCAATGCCGACCTGGACACGATTGGCTTTGCCTCCACCGCAGGGTCGATGTTTCTCGGAACGACGGGAGACCTTGTTGCCGCCAAGTCGAATCTCGATGGTCTTGTGCTGGTTGACCGCGTGCTGTGTAAGGACTCGGCGGCGGACTACCGTGATTGTGCTGCTCAATATCAGAGAGGGCGTTTCGACTTGTCGTCGGGCGCCGAGCTCGACCGCAGCATGAAACCCAAAGAGGACGGTGTACATATCGACACAATCACCTTCAAGGTTCTGCCCGCTAAAAATTGATGGGTAAGGACGCGATAGACGAGCACTTGGTACGAGTTGTCGCAGCATCCTGCTGTCTTCGCAGCGATGCTTGCGCTAGATTGATTTCACAATAAGGACAGCACATGAGGGGTAGTCGTACTGCAGCATCCGTATCCGCAATTGCAATGGCCGCCGCGCTGGCTGCATGCGGCGGTGGCGACAACGGCACGTCGTCGAGCGCTGGGGGCACGACGAGCACGGGTACCACTGGCGGCACGAGCACCGTTGCGTCGCAATCCGCCGCGACGGTAGCGAGCTTGGGCGCGACCCCACTGTCCACCAGTTCCACCCAGGATATCTACGACCTGACGGCCGCTATCGGCGATAGCTGGCGACTGACCGTCGACACTACCAACCCCAATGCGCCGACCTTCACCATCACGGTTCAATCGACGCAGTATGGGCTGAGCAGCACGAGCGCGGCGGCCGTCACCAAGACAGTGAACGGCGATTTCGTCTCCTACACGGGCTCGGGGCTCAACGTCACCGTCGACACGCGCACGAAAACCATCACAGGCACCGCAACGGTGGGCGGCAAAGCATCCACGGTGACCGGCACCGGCTACAGTGCGACGGATGGCACCAAGCTGGCGGGAACCTACGCCTATGCCGGGCGTACAACGAACACCGACGGCACTTCTCCATACCTCGCCGCCGGCGAGTTCAACATCGCAAGCGATGGCGCGACCGTGACGGTTTGCGAGAACGGTACGTTCAACGGCACTGGCTGTACCGCAGTGGGCAACAACGTCCTCACCACTCGCAACCTGACCATGGCCTACAACGCAACGTTGCCAGGGTTCGAGCTGAAGTCCAGCGGCACCCGCGTCGGGGTCGTACGTGTCGCCGCCGGTGACCGTGGCCCTGTCGTGCTCATTGACTGGTTCAACACGACGAGCTCCCCAGTTCGCACGGGCATCCTCGGTGGCGTGAAGCTGGCGACGCTGGCCGGTAACGAGTTCGATGGTTCGTGGGTCTGCTCGGATGGGTTGACGCCGACCGTGAGCGGGACTGCTGTCACGGCCGGCGGCGTGCAGTACGCCCTCGATTACAACAAGCTGCCCGTCCAAGCGACCACTGGCTATTCGGCCCTGGGTTTCAACGGCGTCGCGGCCGTGATGTCGAGCGCCACCTATATCGGTCACTTCGTCTTGCCACTGTCTGCGAGCATTGCGCTCTATGGCAAGGTAGGTACCAACTTCCTGGCAATCTGCGCCAAACGGTGAGCGCGGCCGCGCCGTCCGAAGTGAGGTGAGCCCGGAACACCCCAGGGGTTCGGGGCTCGCACGCGGATGTCATTTCGGCCGCAGTACAGCAGGGAGGCTGGGTTGTTGACTGCTGATGCCGCACCGCGCGATACGCGGTCGGCTACCTGGCAATCATGGCCACGATGGTTGCGATGGCGACTGGCACGCCGAGCAAGGCAACTCCAATCGCGAACCGCATCGCGACTCGGTCGATGTTCTCTTGTGACGCAGCGAAGCGAAGTAGCTTGTCCGTGAGTTTCATACCAAGAGCTATCACCGAAGGGAGGATGTTTCTGGAGCCGTCATTACCGCACACTTACTGTTTTGCTTGCAGCGAAGAAAAGCGCGGAGGGGGTGGTGCGACGCACAACCATCGGAATCATCATGGCAGTAGCCGGACAGTTCATGAGCGGTGTCGCGGTCTTTGCAGAACTTGTCGTCGCGCCTGCGCAAGCTTGTGACCCTGCCACCGTGAATGTCTGGCTTGCCACGGCGGCCATGGGGCCTTTGGTTGTTCTGGTTGGCGTCGCGTTTTATGTGGATGGACGGAGGAAGCAGTCCGGCGAATGGGACGCATGGCTGGCTGCCGAGAAGGATGCGAGGCGCAGAGCCGGCGAGCAGTAGAGGCTATGTAGTACTTGGAGGCAGAAGACGCTCATGCGATACCAGTTCACGCTCCGGTTCACGCTGCCCCCGTCTGACGCTGGCCATGACGATATTGTGGAGCGGTTGGGCGCAATAGGTTGCACCGATGCACTGGTGGGTATTGGTGTTGCTGGATATGTCTGCCTCGAATTCTGTCGCGAAGCGACATCAGCCACCGAAGCAATTCGTGCGGCGACGACCGATGTGAAAGCCGCCGTTCCCGGTGCAATTCTCGTCGCGGCCGAGTCGGAGTCGACAACAGGAGCACGTATCGGCATCGCAAAGGAGACCGGCGTATGAAATCAGAGACGGTTCTTATCGATGCGATTGAACAAGCGTTGTTGACGCGACTCGATGTGCTGAATCGACGTCAACTTGTCACTGCGCTATCGATTCCTGCGAATGCTCTTGGGCGAGAGTACAAGAAGGGGCTGCGAGCAGAGCAGCGCAAACAGCGTCGGGCCACAAGACGGCGGCAGCATGGAGGAGACGCGTGCATCTGAGTGCAGAACAAATACGCGCGCGGGAAGATGAGTACATCCGACGCAAGCAGGCGGAGGGGCTTGCTTGGGACACGCTTGAATTCAGCTACCTACGACGAGAATTGCGAGCAGACGTTTGGGACGCTGGTGGCAGCCTGCTGCCGGAGGCGGACGATTGACTGCATGGTCCGGTTGCCCCATCCGCGACAAGCTTGTTGCGGCACCCTCGCAGACGCTGGTGAGCATTCGCGAAGCCCTCGGCGGCAGGTGAATCAATGTCTCGCCGCAAAAGACAAAGCCGCCAACTAGGCGGCTTTTGAGGTTTGTGTCGGAACGGCGCCCGCAGTATCCCTTAGAGGCTAACGAGACTAGCTTTTTCAGCAGTTGGGCACCTGGTAGCGGCTTCCGCGAGATGTGTCGCGACGGCATGCCCATTGTGTCGTTGGATAGCGATGTACGACACGATAGAATCATTACCGCAAAGGCTACGTACAAGCGGGTGCAAAAAACGTAGCGCCACCTGGCCATCCAGGTCCCGCCTGGAGTGGAAGTTCTGCGCAAGCGTAGATAGAGAACCCCGCCTACGACGGCTGCCTCTTGGCAGCCGTCGGTCTTTGGGGCGTGGATGAATCCATCATCCACCATAAAGCGCCGATAGCGCCCAGTTGAGACGCCGACGCAGGATGTTCCCGGTGGCACTCCGAGCGTCGGGAGGCGAATTTGTCCAAACATTGCCAGTGCTCAATCGAAGTCGATGCGCGACAGTGAGCTTGTCGTCGGGATGGTCCTGGCGGCTCACTTAGGAGATTGAAATGAACGCATCCAACCAACCCGTGTACCCCGCGAACAAGCCCAGCGAGACGGGTAAACCGTCCGGCGGCGGTCGTAGCAACAACGTGCCGAAGGGCAAGTAAGCCCCAAATCGGTCAATGTCGCTACTAGGCGGCATTGACCTGCGGTAGCGCTAAGGCTTTCACTTCTTCGCCGTGCTCGCGGTGGTAGGCGAGCCAATATGGATAGCGGTCGGCCACCCAGGCCTCGAAACTCTTATGGCCAAAGGGGTAGTCCGGCCACGGCCATATCTTGACGACTTCGGGGCTGTCGGCCGCTAGGTGGGCAGCATCGACCAAGCGCTGCGCATAGTGGCCCAGCATGTTCAAGTTCTTGGCACACCAAAATTGCGGGTAGAGGAGTTCGTCCGACCGCTTCAAGCCATAGGCGTCCAGTAGGACGTGAAGGGTTGCCAAATCCGGACTATGTGTGCCGGCGCTCCAGCGATTGAGCGTGCTTTGGTCCAGTCCGGTCCGACTGCCTTCAAAGCTCGATAACACCCGCCCGATACTGTCCTTGCCCAGTCGACGTTGCAGCTCGTCATAGAACAGGCTGGTCGGATTGCGGCCAGGACGCGTGCTGGATGGCATCATGCAACTGAATACGGAGTCGCCGCCGGCAGCCAACTGCACATCCCACGCAGCCAGATAGCCCAGGTGAGCGTCCACGCTCATGGCGAATATCAGCGCGCGCAAATCGTCGAGCTGACTTGCGCGCCTGAACGCTTCGTACGCCTCCGGCCACAGGAGGTGCTTGAGCAATGGGTGCGTGGCGATGTAATCAGCAGTGCTGGGAAGGTCTCCGGCCAGGCCCATGTGCAACGCCGTGATGCCGGCACGCTCGAGGGCTATGAGGTAGAAGTGATGTTCCCTCCAGTCTTCCGGGCCCGTATCGAATCCGCGAAAGAGCCATTCAAAGCGGCTCCGCTCCTCCACCTTGGCTTTGGCAGCAGCGTCCCCTGCCAGTGCACGGTTGAATTCCTCCCACTGCGGTTGGCCGCCAAGCTTGGCGGAGAATTCTTCGAGCACGCCTGCCATCAATCGCATGCCTTTCACCTCATCCTGGCGCTCCTTCCGGAGGAAGCGAGTCAGGCGCTTCCAGGCCGCCGCGAGACCCAGAGTCGTGATTTCCCGCTGGGTGCCTACGCTGTATAGCTTCAGGTGCACATCTGGCGAGAACGCGAAGAGGCCAACTCGAGAGGGGGGGGCCGGCTTACCCTCGAACGGGGTGTGGAAAACTGCGTTTGACCTTGCTTTCTTGGACATGGACTTCCCGAGCTGCTAGTCGCAAACCGACGTAGCGTTGACGGCGAACGTGTTCAGCAGCTTTCAGTATCTGGCGCGACGCCGACGCGTGCAACCCGCCCCACCTAGTCGCCAATCGCGCGCCCTTTGAGAGCAATTCGTCGTGCTAGGATTCTTCGACCCGAATGGAGGGCTTATGGCAGACCTGAACAGGCGACGCGTTGCAAAGAACCATGAGATTGCGGTCTCGCTCAGCGGCGACGGTGAGAGGGCATCTATCTTCGTGAAGACTCCCAGTGGCCGAGGTACCCACGAGGTTGTCGAGATAAGTGCCCTGCTGGATGGCGGCATGTCGGAAGGCGAAGCCCTGGACTTCATTGCCAAGGTGGTCGAGATTGGCGTGATGAGTAGCACCGAATTCGGCAATGGCTGATGCACTTACTGATGAAATGCCCAGCGCCCGAGAGTTCACGTTGAAAAAGCTTGTCGATGTCAGCGAGTCCGACCTTCGACAGAACGCCGTTTGGGCTTCGTACTACGAGCCAGACGACTTCGATACGCTGGCCGCTCTCGGGTATGACCCAAATGCGTGTAGGGAGAAGCTTGAGGCAATTGATTTCGCCGATTCGTACGTCTTTCCTTTGCCTAACTCGGCGCTCGCCGCATCCTTCAAATATCTGTACTGCGCGGTTGCAGCGGTAACAAGCCATGGTCGTACGTTACTGGGCTACCGGACCGGGCCCGCACTCTGCTTGTATTGTGGTGAGCATCGGTTTTGGTTCAACCCCAACGCGGCAGAACTTTCGCACGCGCAAGCGGACGGCTTGGCGAGCTTGCTTGGCGGCGAGGATATTTTCCCGGTTGCCCTTACAAATCTCGCATCAATGACTCGTGAAACGTTCGCGCTCAATCACAGTGCGTGAATGAGCCACAAATCCGGGCAAGCCTGTGAGGCTCCTGCCCGCCAAATGCGGCCGCTCATGGATTCTTTGGCTTCGCTTTACTAAGAATGCCGCTCGAAACAGTCCACTTCGATAGCATCTCCGGCGTAACTCCTTCATCGAAGAACCGTCGTCGGGTCACCCTCTTCAACTTCACCGCTGGCGCGCGCATAGAGTATTCCGTGCCCGCGCCTGGCACACCACGATTGTTGGCGGGCATGACAATCACGGCTTTCCTTGAGGAAGAGGGCAACTGGCAGACACTCGTGGGCTGGCGTGACCATGCGAACGGAGCGATTGTGTGCGATAGCGCAGCGGAGGAGACATTCCTATGTCTCGCCTTGCCTCCAATACTCCTGTTCCTCGCGAGCACCGCTTGGCGACAGCCGGCCAGCCTGTTGGCGGTCGTTATCTTGGCGGCCTACCTCGTTTGGGCAATCAAACGCGTTCGAATGGTGCGACACGCCCGCACTTTGCTGAAGGCATTGCCATTGCCAAAAGCCATCGTTTAACCGCCGTCCGCTCTCGGCCGCGAACGGTCGCTCCGGTATGCATAAAATGGCCGGGCATATTGACCAAGTTAGCCTCTGATGGAACTAACAACCGAGCAAGCAAAGGAAATTGCCCAACGTGCCATCACCGAGGCAGGTTGGGACAGCAACGAAGCGATTGTTGTCGACGAATACACCCAAGAGTTCGATGTCGGCTGGGTCTTCTGCTACCAGTCAGCCCGTTTTCTCAGAACGGGAGAATTTGGTTTCCAACTGGTCGGAAATGCCCCCTTCTTTGTTAGTCGCCTAGATGGGTATGCCGCTTTCATCAGTTACCTCAGACCCGTTGTCGAATCCATCGAAGCATTCCGCGCCTGCGGAGATGCGAATGCATATCAAGTCGCGCAGGTTCGCCTTACGGGATGGTTGCCGGGAGCACAGAAGGTGGAAGCGACACGGCTGATTCGCAAGTTCGCGCCGCTAGGTCTTGAGGAGGCCAAACGAGCCGTCGATTGTTGTCTGGCCTCGCAGAACACCGTCATCGAAACCTCTGACGTAGCGTCTGCGAACTGCCTAGTAGCCCGCCTTGCAGAAATTGGATTTCTCAGTGCCGTTGTGTATCGCACTGCGGTTGCATAAAACCATGTCCCTCGCACCATCAATCAGCTCATCAGATGGCGGCCAGTTGCCCGAATTCGCCGGGTTGTGGCAGTGTTGCAGTCATTCTAGATTGGCGGAACTTTGCTCTATGACTGGAAGCGACTTCTGCGCGCGCGCCGTTGCTTACTTGAAGCCCATGGTGCAAGACTCATCACCCGCAATTTCGCTATCGCGAGGGGATTCCCCCGTTTTTCAGCCTTTTACTGACGACCTGCGGCTTTCGTACCTCGTGGACGCGGACAGTCATTTCGAGTACGTCCAACATCGGCACCTGGACCAAGAAGGTGTATCAGTTGACCAGCTCCACTCGATGGCTGTTTCGAATCTTCAGGCCCTAGCTGAAGAAAAGCTGGTCGTCCGCGAGTACGGCGCCATCTATGTCGCACTCATGGGCGGCAACTTCGAAGCTAGTCTTCTTGCGCTTGATGTCATGTGGAATCACTGGTGCGCGCAACTTGTTCGGGAGCGTTTTGTTGCGGTTGCACCAGCACGTGACCTGCTCGCATTCTGCGACTCATCTTCGGCGCAAGGTCTAATGGAACTTCAGCAGGTCGTGGAGCGTTCTGAAAATTGCGACCACAAGCTGCACCCTTACTTGTATCAACGTGCAGGCGCTAGATGGCAGCAAGTCATCCAATGAAACTCGAAGTCGAAGGTAAAGCCGGCATTAGCAATCCGACTGCGGCGCAGGTCGCTAGAGCGATTCGGTCGCTCAAAAGCTATGGGCGGTCCTCCTATGCCTCTTTGACGAATGAGTCAGGCAACTACGTCCAGGTCGCCGGTGGTGGCATAAGTTGCATGGTTGAGCTATTCGACGTGCCGACAGAGGTTCGCTCCAGGGCATTCCATGACAAGCCGAACGCCGCCCGCCCTGGTGGAACCATCCTGGTCTTCGGAGCCGGCAACATTCCGATGCGCTCCGACGAGTGGTTCATGGCGAACCAGGTTGTCGAAATTTTTCTTGCGTTCCACGCCACTGCGCCATTTCCGAGCTACGTCAGTTGGCGTCCGGCGCCGGGGTTTTAGCCGCCGTCCGCTTTCGGCCACGAGCGGGTGGACCATGCGTTAGTACCCTCCAACGTTGGAAGTACATATGCCAAGATATTCTCAGGACTACCTTATGCAGTTGCTGGCGAGCTCGGAATTTGACGCGCTTGTCGAGCTTCAGGGCATCTTGTTGAGTTGGCCCGGCATTGACGCGCGCAAGCCCGACTACGGCGCTCCTCCCTCTGCTTTTGCGTTTATCGAAGCGCTCACCTGGTTCTCCCAGACGATACGTTCTGGGGCCTGGACATACTTCGAGGCGGTGCCGCTCGAAAAGCAGACGGCCATGCTGGGTGCGCTTCGAGTTTTGGCGCCACCAGAGGTTACTCAGATGTACAAGCTCGGAATGGAGCACTGGCGAGATGCCGACACAATGAAGAAGCTTGACTGTTGGGTGATGGACAATGAGTCCACGTGCAACGCTTGGCTCCGCGCTCTGGTACAGCTACATAAAAACGAGCTTATTCCTATGTGCGAGGCTTCATGACGAGCAGCATCTGTGCGGCGTGAGAACTGTTTGCAGTGCGCCTGGCTGAGGCGGGCCGCCGTCGCGGTGGCAGGCAGCAGTCGGCCAGGAGCGGTCGCTGACACTACGCCATGGACCATTGCCCCGACGCCCCTGGCTGGCTGCCCATTCAATGCGCTGAAGTTTCGCCTTAAGCCAGCATCCACTCCAACCGCTACTGACCTGTTCAATACCTATATGGTGAACCCGCCATGAGACAGAAAATATCTTCTGATTCGGAAGTCAACCGCCTATTCGAGCGCGCATGCACGAATATGCAATCACTATTTGGCTATTCTGAAGCTGCCGCGTGGTCGCTGTTGGCCGAATACCATCGATTATTTACCGATAAGTCGTACTGCGAAGAATTGGGGATTGGAGTTCAAGACGACGATTTCTTCTTTCACGAGGCCCCGATGGGAATGGCCTTACGAGTACACTATTTTGTGGGTCTCAAAGGTACGCCGAGCCAGAGCGATTTCCTAGACTGGCGGAGAGATACCGTGAAGCGCTTGAAGGAGTAGTAGCTTGGCAGTCTGCCGTCGTCCGCTTTCGGCCAAGAGCGGTCATCGACACCGATAGAGAGAGTGTGGAACTTATGAAGGTAAGGCAGCGGAAGGTCGAACGTGCGCTCGCAATGCTTAGCGGAATCCTATACATCGTTTGCTTAGCTACGCCCGCATATCATCCCGCAATGGGTTATGCCGAAGCCGGGGTTTATTACGGCTGGGCAGCTCTATTGCTTGGACCTATTGGACTCTTCGCCGGTCACTTTTCATGGTTGGCGAACCCAATACTATGGAGTTCGTGGATTGCACTTCAGAAGGGCCATTTTTATGCTGCTTTTACCACTGCTGTTGTTGCGATAGCAGTGGCTCTCACGTTTCTTGCCGGAAAGACAATCGCAGTGGGAGACTCGGGCGAATTCCCGTACGAAGTGCGCTTCGGCTACTACGTTTGGCTCGCCAGCATTGCGCTTGCAGGAGCCGTCGCAGCGATTCACATTGTCCGGAGAGACATCAAGAAAGCAGCGGCTGTAGCCACTCGGAGCTGAGACCTCAGAATATGCCGATGATGACCAGAGCTCCCTTGTTACTGACTGCTTCGGTCCTAGCATGCGGTGGCGTCGCTCATGCAAGTACCGATTGCGGCAATCCTGTTACCTCGGCCGATGTCGCGGAATGTGCTGACCGAGAGAATTTGGTAACTGGGCAAAAGTTGGGCGCTGTCTATTCGCAAGTTCTCATGGGCCTGAGGAAGGTCGACAAAGAATACGGTCACTCATACCCCAATCGCCCGCCGTTGCACGCAGCCGAAAGCTTCGCGGCAGCACAACGCGCATGGCTGAACTTTCGTCGCCAGTCGTGTCATGTCGAGGAGCTTGTTGTTCGCAATAGCAACCCGAGTAGGGGCGACCAATCAGCTATTGCAGTCGCCGCTTGCGAGAGCAGGTTGTCGTCCGCGCGAGTGGCCGAGCTGGAGAGCTTAGTCACCACGTATGACATTTCCGCCAGCAAGGACGACCGCCAGTAGCGGCGAAGAGGTAGCCACCGTCCGCCTTCGGTCAAGAGCAGACGCTGCAGCCCCTTGGAATACAGAAGCGCTACTTTCGTGTGCACCGGCAGTGTGTTCGACCTTTGACACAGAAAGTACCAGCGCACCGCTAGCGGTGCGCTGGGTAACTTCCACTTGCCCAATGGACCAATAGATGGACTTCATCGAATCGTTGAAGCGGTTATGGACACCTCCAGCGAACCCTGAAGATTTGAGCTCTTCCACGAGAGCATTGCTCGCACGGCTTGAGGCGGTAGACTGGTTTGCCAACGTTGGCATGCCGATGGATGTTGGACCAGACATACAGCAGCTCTCAGGGTGGTCAGAGGCGATTGAAGTTTGCTCTTCGCCTCAGTCAGAGGATGCGGCCTTGGAGGCGCAGAATGAGCTCACCATGAAATTGCACGCTCGTCACCTCCAGGCCTATCAAGCTTGGAACTCCAAAGTACTGAGACTCAAGCCAATTGTGGTCAAGCTCGTTGCCACTAAATTGGCAGCGCCTTCGACGCGAGCCAGCGTTCCGGATGACATAGAGCGGGCGTTTGGAGACTCGGTACGCTGGGACCTGCTCGGGCTATGCATGTCCTATGAGTACGAACATTTGGTGCCAGTCTCAAAGTACTACACACTGGTTGAAGAGCAGTACTTGGCTGGCCGCTTCCCGTGCGGCTGGGTTGGCCAAGTGCCGGACGATATGGCGGGGTCCTTCGAGCTAGGAAAGCTGGCCGTCCTATAGAAAGCTTTGCAGCGGGAATCGTGGGAGATGATTGATGGGTGTAGCACTTGCAGGAATTGCGTTTCGTTCAAAGGACGCGAGTCAGTCGGTTGAGGCGTTGGTATCGAATCTATTCGCGTCTCCATGCTACGAAATCGCGGCCCCTCGCGGGCGGGAGTTTGACATCCGCCGTCCTACGGACGTGATGGTCGAGTTCTTCGATGACGTATGTTTCGTCTACAGCGATGCGTTGATTTGGGACGTTCTGGACAACCCGGATGCGGATGTCGGACATATTGCAGCCAAGCTGGGCAACCCGGAAGTCCTTCTCGGATTCTGCCATTACGATTCGGGCGGCTCATATGGGTACGTGTTTGTCGAAAATGGGGTTCGGACTCGCTCCCGTCTGCAAACGACCGACTTACCCAATCACCCTCCAATCCAGGAGCATGGAGTTCCGAAGGCATTCGAGACACGCTGGCTATCAGCACCGTCTTATCTCGAAGAGGACGAATCCGCTCCACCCGAAGACCTCGTTCGAGTCTATTACTTGGAAGCGGAAAATCTCCACGTAGCGGACTTCGCGTTGACCAGTCACCTGCTATACGAGGCGCTCATCGAGAACTTCGGAGTTTGCCCGTGGGGTTCGGACGCACGCTCCAAGCCACGCTTCTTTAAGCTGGGAACGAAGGCGACCGAGTCAACCCCGTCGAACGAGGTGGTCGATAAGGCAAACGGAGAAAGAGATTCCGAACAATCGAAAGCCTTCGGCACGCCCGGCCAAATGTCACATGGAACGTCGAAGCGTTTCAGCCTAGCATCCGTGTTGAACCTGCTGCGCAGGCGTTGAAGTTAGCAGTCCGCACTCGGCCAACAGCGGACCTACGCGTATGGCGACAAACATGGGACGAGAAACGAAAGAGCTAGTAGAGGTGTTAGCTATCCGCTTAAGGGATGTGGTGTGAGTGCCGGCGCTCTATGCTTGGAGCACTTAGCGCCGGCCCGTCGGTCACATCCGATTCAGGGTTGCGCCGAGCAAATCCCCCATTCGCTTGACGCCATCCCCCGAGCGCATCCCGGAGTAATGCTTTTCGACCGTGGATTCCCTGTCATTCAAGACGAGAGCAGCCGTTTTGATGTCTCCGTCTTCGCTCTTAAGGATGGCCGTCGCTACGATGTGTCGGAACGAATGGGGACCAATGCCGTCGCTGCGCAGCAGGTACCTTTTCGTCAGCGCATGCACTCGGCGACTCAGGTACAGGGAGGGGAAGTGCTTGGGGTCGGGTGAACTGTCCGTTTGGTCGACGCTCCTTCCAGAATAGCCATTCCCTTTGGCTGCGACGAGGAAGACCAATTCCGTCGGATTGCGCATCAACGAATCACGATGGCGGAACAGATAGCGTTCCAGGTCACGCGTTGCGCTAGCATGGACCGGCGCGTCGTAGTCACGCACAGCCGGTCCTCGGCGGTTCTTGAGCAGATGCTTTGGGACGAAAATCCACCAACTGCCGTCGGTACGCTTGTATAACGCAGGACGGTTGTCAGCCTTGCGGCCATCGACGAATTGAGGTGAGTAGCACAGTGTCGCGACGTTCCGGATGCGAAGTGCATTGGTTGTCAGCAGTTTGATGAGCAGAATGTCGCGCGCCCAAATTGCTTCATCGACGGGATTCCCAATCGGGCGGTCGAGACGCATCCGTTGCATCATGTCGGCGACGGCCTCAAGCGGGTCATCGAGCTCGATGACAGGGGTCAACGGTTCGAAAGGGTTGCGGCTGGGTCGCACTTGAGAGCGCAGGGCTTTCTGCAGGCGCGAGCACACCTCATGCTGTTGGCGGCACATGTCCTGCCAGTTCAATGAGTGATAGCGAACTGGCAGGCTCATCTGAAGGTCGGGGCGCTGGAATAAATAGCCGTCCACGGGGCGAAGCATCCAGTTCATCATTCCAAAGAACTCGAGAATGGAGTTGTTGTACTTGCCGTTTCCGCGATTCTTTACCCATTCACAGTACTGTTTGACGTAGCCACCGGGCACTGCAAACCAAGCGAGCGTTTGGAGTTCTTCCTCCGGAATGCCCGCACCGCCCTGGTGGGCCGGCCGAGCCATCCAACCCAGATAGCCAGCCACTTTGGCCCATCCGGGTCTTGCTGACGGAACTTCAACGCCGTCATAGAACGACCACCAAGTTGCGGCTGTTTCCTTCATAACTGGGATGGGCGCGAATGACCACCGCCCTGCTTCCGAGCGCTCGAGCTCTGGGACCAAGTCAGTCTTGTAGGACATCAGGTCCATCCATTGTTGACGCAGCGGCGACGACTCAGATGGCTTGAGCCAATAGCGGTCCTGCGACCGCTTTCCGAGCGTTTCACGGTACTCGATGGAGGCGGCTTCACCAGCCTGGGTGTGTCGCCGAGAGACCTTACCAAGGCCTGCGAGCGAAACGAGGCTGTCGCGCTGAAGGCCGAAGAAGTGCTCAATGCGGTGAACATACTTGATGCTTACTGACTGCGGCTTTCGCCCTTTGAGCCAGCCGCGAAACATGTCGACCGGTACGCCGGTATGCCGGGCAACACGCTTGGCAGGGAGGTCCCCGACGAGCTTCAGCAATTCCGACTGGAATGGAGTAGGTTGGTCGCTGTTCACCGCGCAGATTTCGTCGTAAATAATCACGGCCCTCTTCCACGGCGACAGCGCGGCTCGGGTGTTCGAGATACTGCGGGCGCTGCGCCCCTGTGCTTGCTGTTCGTTGATGAGGCGCTCGATGGCGCTTGGAAAATGCGTGCGCATCTCAGAACCGACGACATCCACTTCAGCGATGTGGTTGGCTCTCAGGAATGCGCGCAACGCGGAGGCACGGTTGGCGGCGGTTTGGGGATTGATTTCCCCATGGTCAACTTGGCGGTTCTGCTCCTCGAGGAGCATCGAATAAGTCAGTGGTGCGTTCGGCATGGTTATCCTTCTCGCCCGAACCATCCGCCACGTCGCCTGCGAAGCAAGTAAAGCCGACGGGATGAAATACCTGCAATCTTCGTAAGTGCTTGTTTCTTTATGAGGTTTTCCCCTCTTCGCCTTCGCGCCTTTCTGATTCACGGGTGCTGCATGTGCAGGTATAAAAAAACATCCACGCTGATGGTATGGGCGAATTAATTCTTCGCCATCTGTATAGGGAGTCGGTTTAGATTCGAGTACGCGCGGTCGCGTAAGCGGCTTGTATCGGAGCTACCCAAAGGCGACCGGCGCGAGGCGGCATGGCAGGTTCGTGGTGTCTGAGCGTCTTGGCTCCGGCACGGCCGATGTCTGCCTGCGTGCGTGGGCAGTATCCTCACGTGCTGTGGGCATGCCTGCCTCTTATGGTTTCAAATCCCACCAGGGCGAATCTCATCCTTCCCCGTAGAGGCAACGATTTCCGTACAGAAATTTGCCGCAACTCAGGAAGAAACGGTGGCCGCCATCGCGCTTCAGCGAGGCAGGGTGGCTATGCGGGCGCAAGGCACGGTTGTAGCGCACTCAGATGCGGTTACCCTACGACACATCCTTTTCTGAGGGCAAAGGATTAGCATCGCAGCAACCTCCCTCGGCCGTTTAAAAACGGTGCCTACACATTCGTGAACCACTGGCATGAGCCACTGGCTCCGGACGGAGGAGGGGGGACAACCGCCGCGCCCGTTCCGAATGAACGCGTTCAGCGGAGTTGCCACGAACGCGGCCCTGGGTGTGAACAGCGAGAGGGGGGCAAGGCGTGGGACGAAATCCGCGAACAGTCTAGCTGTGTGCGAGCGCAACGTCGCAACTCGCATGCTCGAATGGTACCTCCGGCTCCGGCGCGGCATACTCAACGGCAAAGCACAAACCACTGGCAAATCGCCATGGCTAGGGGGTGCTTTGCCCGTCCTCCCCACCAGCGCAGCATTGTGGAGTGTTCTCGACTAAAGAAGTACTAAGAAGTGTTAGGTTATTAGGTATTTAAATAAAATAAGGTGTTTGTTGTTGATTGTTTTTGTTTGATTGAGGTTGTTTGAATTTGAGGGGGTTACGGGGCCCGTTTCATTGGGATAGTCTCGCGTTTGTGACCTCCCGCTTTGGAGGGTTCTGTGGAAATAAATTAATCAACCATGCTGCAATTCAGTCAATATAATTCTGAGGGCTTCGGTACTTTCGGAACGATTGATGCTATCGATGCCGAGTTCATGATTGCCCGGCGGGAGCTTGTCGAGCGTTACAGTCCGGATTTCGCTGGTTGGGTCGCGGCGCTGCGTGAGCACCATCAAGCCATGGTCGGGCAAGGTGCGATGGTCGGCGGGGTTATGCCGCGCAATGTCCTGGGCTGCCTAAGCACGTTCGTTCCGTCGGAACAGGTTCTGGTGCTAGCGCTTTCCGAGGCGTTTGAGCCGGCGCTGCCGACGCTCATGCTGCAGTCTCCGGAAGTCTTTAATTTGGATAGTCCGGACGGCCTGTCGTGTGACACCGCTCTCGCATGGACGGCAGCACTTGATGATGGCGCGGTGCATAGTCTCTGCGTCCCGGTGCATTCGCTGCATAGCGTTCTCAACAGCGGCACCTGGAACGATAACGCGAGACTATTCGTGCGCGTCCTCTTCGTTGCGGGTGGCAGTGTTGCGTTCGGCGGATTCGCCCTAGACGAGTCCGACCTGGAGCACATCCAGTGTGCAACGATTTGCGCCCAATCCCGGCAGCATTTCCAACTACCAGAGGCTGCGCAAGAACAACCGGTCGTCACTGGCGCACCAAGGGAAGCAACATCACGGCAATCTCCACTAGAAAGGGTCCTGACGCCCGTCGACGTGTATATCACTGGCGCGTAGGCTTGGAACGTGAGCGGGGCTGATGGCAATCTCATCAGTCCCAATCCCGGGGTTGGTTGGGGCGGCTTGACGACATCAAGAAGACGCCCAGGGCTGCCACTGATAAGCTGCGCGCGAACATGGACCTATCTGCCTGCTCGGGCTCGCATGGAGGCATCCCCGGCATTATGTGAACGGCATCGATTTGACAAGTCTGCGAGCTCTGCCAATTTCCGCGCGTGCGGCACTTAATGGTGCCGTGCGCGCGAACAAATGACCGAGGTGGTCGGAACGTGCCGGCGTGCACTGATTCTCCCTACTGCCAGCCCCGGGTTCCCGGTAAAATCTGCCCCAGGTGGGAAAGGGCTGGGCCAAATGCATCTTGAGGCGCCCGCGCAGCCAATACCCTGCTGACAACTCAAGGGGAACGGTCAAATGGATGTCTTTGAGTTCCGGGGGAAACTCGTCTCCGACTACGCGACGTTTACGCGTAGCTTCACCCGTATTCGAGCAACGGATATCAAGTCATTCGTCGATGCGGCCTACGACTCCGAGCGCTATTGGCCCGCACCGCTCATCCAAGTCAATCCCAATTTCAAGGTGGGGTCGAATGTCGAGACCCTAGTTAAGGATGGCGGGCTGCACGCGGAGTGCGCTCGCATTTTCCGCGCTGGCAAGTCGGCCTCCAATGCAGGCGTGCCGCTGACGCTCTTCAAGCATCAGGAAGAGGCCATCAGCTTTGCGCAGAGTGGTGAGAGCTATGTCCTGACGACCGGTACTGGTTCGGGCAAGTCCCTGGCGTATTTCATCCCGGTTATCGATGCCATCTTGAAAGCCAAGGCGTCCGACAACACGCCGCGCACGCGGGCCATTGTCATCTATCCGATGAACGCGCTGGCCAACAGCCAGTTAGAAGAGCTTGGCAAGTTCTTGGCGGACTATGGAGACCATGCGCCGGTGACCTATGGGCGCTATACCGGGCAGGAGGACGACGAGGAGCGCCAGCGGCTCGCGTCGAATCCCCCGGATATTCTCTTGACCAACTTCATGATGCTCGAGCTCCTGATGACCCGTCAGGACGATACGGACAAAGCCGTTATTCGCAACGCCAAGGGGTTGCGATTTCTGGTTCTGGACGAGCTGCACACCTATCGCGGTCGGCAGGGGGCTGATGTGGCCTTGCTCGTGCGCCGTGTTCGCGAGGCGCTCGCTGACGAGCTGCAGTGCATTGGGACTTCGGCAACCATGGCCACCGAAGGCACCGAGCAGAAGAAGAACGAAAAGGTTGCCGAGGTTGCGGGCCGTTTGTTCGGCACGAGCATCACCGCCGCCAATGTCATCACTGAGACGCTACAGCGAGTGACACCCGAGCACGTGCTCGTTGAGCACATCAGGTCAAGTCTCAAAGAGGCGATTCAGGCAGGGCTGCCTTCGGCACCATCATTCGCGGAATTGGCCGAGCACCCTCTGGCCATCTGGGTGGAGTTAAATCTTGGACTGGTGCGCAATGAGGGGAAGTGGCGACGGGCACGCCCTGTCACGCTAGCTGATGCGGGCAAGCACCTGGCTGTCGACGCAGGCATCGACGAGGGATTGGCACGAACCACACTCACCGATTTTCTGCTTCTCGCATACACGACCACCGATAAGCCCCTCGTTGAGGGCGGCCGCAGCCTATTTGCCTTCAAACTGCATCAGTTCATTTCCGGGGGCAGCAATGTCTATGGCACGCTGGAACCAGAAGACCGACGATTCCTGACTCTAGAAGGTAGTCAATATGTTCCGGGCGAGCGTGAGCGCAGGCTCTTCGCGTTGCATTTCTGTCGCGAATGCGGACAGGAGTACGCCCCCGTCTGGGACGAGAGTGTCGCTGGCGGCCGCATCTTCAATCCGAGAAGCATTGAAGAACGTACGCACGAAGATGAGGATATCAAGAGCGGCTACTTCATGCCGGATACCACGGGCATCTGGGACGACACCCTAGACCGCTACCCTGAGACTTGGCTGGAACAGAAGAAAGATGGCGACCTAAAGCTCAAGTCGAACTATCGGAAGCGTCAGCCTCAACCTGTGCGCGTCGATGCGACGGGGCAGCATGTGGCAGACGGCACACCAGGTTGGTACATTCCCGGAAGCTTTGGGTTTTGCCTTAACTGCGGCGTCGTGCATCAGACGGCTGGCAAGGAGTCGCTGCGTCTCACCGGTTTGTCTGGTGAAGGACGTAGCTCGGCCACAACGATGCTCACCCTCTCGGCTCTGCGTTACCTCTATGAAGAGGACGCGCAGCTCAAGGATGAGGCCAAGAAGGTTCTCGGCTTCACAGACAATCGACAGGACGCTGCTCTTCAGGTCGGGCATTTCAATGATTTTCTGCAGGTCCTTCTACAGCGTGCTGCACTCCTCGCTGCGGTCGAGCAGTCGGGTGGGCGGCTCAACGAAGGTGAAATTTCCCATGCTGTGTTTAGTGCGCTCGGTTTCGACAGGGATGAGCCTGGCGTGCGCGCCGAGTACATGCAGGAGCCGGAGGTCAAGGGCAACGCGCGTCGGCAGGTCCAAGACGTCATGCGGGCCATTTTCGGCTATCGGGTCTATTTCGACCTGCGGCGAGGTTGGCGTTTCAATAACCCCAACCTAGAGCAACTCGGTCTTGTCCATATTGAGTACCAGGACATTGATAAACTGGCTGCAGACGTCAGCGAGTGGGCCGATGCGCCATTGATATTGCAAGCGGCGTCTGCCGCCGTGCGCAAACGCCTGCTCACGCTGCTCTTTGATGCGATGCGGCAGGGCTTATGCCTTGCTTCGCGATTTTTGGACCGCACCGAGCTGGACAAACTCAAGACTGCCAGCTTCGCGAATCTTCGCGAGCCGTGGGGATTTACCGAGGATGAGGCGCCCGTTGCGGCGAATTGGTTCATCACGACTGGGCGGCCAAGGGACGAGGACCGGCGGAATATTGAATATCTCGTGTCGGGTAGCGCCCGTTCCAAGCTGGGTAAGGACATCAAGCGAGCCAGCACTTGGCAGGAGGTGGACCAGGATGGCACCAAGCGAGACAATCCACACGCCGTCAAAATCAAGGATGACGACTACCGGGAAATCGTCGCCGCGCTGCTCAAAGCTGCGAAGTCGTACGGATTGGTCGTCTCCGAGGAGACCGAGTTTGGCATGACGGGCTACCAGCTCAACGGAACCGGCCTAGTTTGGGTTTTGGGGGGCGGCAAGAGCAAACGGGCTGCGGACGATAATGCGTTTTTTCGCAGCCTATACGGAAACATTGCAGGGATGCTCGCCAATCCGGTGCATCGCCTCTTTGATTTCGAGGCGAGAGAGCACACGGCACAGGTCGAGCAGGAAGACCGCTTGGAGCGGGAAGCACGTTTCCGATTTACGCAGAAAGACCGCAACGACTGGCTCAACGCAAAGGGCAAGCAGCTGGAGTGGCTACCGGTATTGTTTTGTTCGCCAACGATGGAGTTGGGCGTCGACATCTCGTCGCTCAATACGGTTTATCTGCGTAACGTTCCTCCGACGCCTGCGAATTATGCGCAACGTAGTGGACGTGCTGGTCGCGCTGGTCAACCGGCTTTGGTCATTACGTACTGTGCTGCCCAGTCGCCGCACGACCAATACTTCTTCCGCGACCCAGTCCGGATGGTCCACGGTCAGGTGAATCCGCCCACGCTCGATTTGGCGAATCGCGAGCTTATCCAGAGCCACCTCCACGCCATTTGGCTGGCTGAGACGGGCAAGAAGCTGGACAAGAGCGTACGTGGCTTGTTGGATATGAGCGAGCCCGCTGCGCCGCTGACGGAGGAGTACCGGCAGGCAATGGATGCCGATGCTCCGCAGAAACGCGCGCATGTGCGCGGGTTGCGAGTACTTGGCATGTTGTCCTCGGAATTCACCTCCGACAAGGCGCCTTGGTACGACGAGGCCTTTGCGGAGCAGGTTTATCGTCGCGCGTTTCAATCCTTCGACCATGCGCTTGACCGTTGGCGCGACCTATTTTCCGCAACTAAGCGGCAAATGGAAATCAACCAGCAGGTGATGAATAATCCGGCCGCAAGTGAGCGCGAACGCCGGGATGCCAAGCAGCGACATGACGAAGCCTTTCGTCAGCAATCGCTGTTGCTGCAGGAGTCGGGTTCGGCAAATTCTGACTTCTACACCTACCGGTATCTTGCTAGCCAAGGGTTTTTGCCAGGCTACAACTTCCCTCGCCTACCCCTGATGGCCTATATCCCGGCACGCAAGGGAAAAATCGGACGAGAGAACTTCCTGTCGCGCCCGCGCTTTTTGGCCCTCTCGGAGTTCGGTCCCTACAGCCTCATTTATCACGAGGGCAGTCAATATCGCGTCACTCGAGCCATGTTGTCAGTTGGCGCCGACGACCAAGTCTCCGTCGGAGCCAGGCTCTCAACCGAGGTCGCGCGTATTTGTCCAGTTTGCGGTTACGGGCACTTTCGCGGCCAACGTGATGCCGACCGCTGTGTGTCCTGTAACGCTCCGCTCGCGGACGCAGTTGCGGTCCAGAATCTCTATCGCATTGAGAATGTCTCGACGCGGCGTGCCGAACGCATTACCGCCAATGAGGAAGAGCGGGTGCGGCAGGGGTATGAGATGCAGACAACCATTCAGTTCGGCGAGCAGGACGGTAACTTGCAGGTCTTGCATGCGGAACTGAAAGACGCGACGGGGCCCGTGCTCGCGCTGCAATACGGTTCGGCCGCCACAGTCTGGCGCATGAACCTTGGGTGGCGACGTCGGAAGGAAAAAAGCCTCCTTGGCTTCATGATTAATCCGGTCACCGGCCATTGGATGGGGGGCGCCGACGAGTCGGGTGAGCCAGATGGCGAAGCACCGCCGGACAAGACGCCGCCGCAACGTATTGTCCCGTACGTCGAAGACCGACGGAATGTCCTCATCGTGCGCCCTGTGGAGGAACTCGGCCTGAAAACCATGGCGACCCTGCAGTACGCGCTCAAGCGGGGCATTGAGGCAGTCTTTCAGTTGGAAGAAAGTGAGCTGATGGCGGAGCCGCTGCCAAAAGCAGACTTGCGCCATTCGATTCTGTTCTACGAATCGGCGGAAGGAGGGGCCGGGGTGCTCACGCGGATTGCGACCGAGTCCGGAGCGTTGGCCAGGGTAGCGGCCGAGGCCCTAAGAATCATGCATTTCATTTCTTCAGCGGATGGCAAGTGGGATGCGGATGAATTGGACCAAGAGAAAGATGCTGCTGGCAGACCAATCTGCGAAGCGGGGTGTTACAAGTGCTTGCTCTCGTACTACAACCAGCCGGACCACTCCAACATTGACCGACAGGACGTGGAGAACGAGGGCAAGGTGCTGGATGTGCTCTGTCGACTGACCCGTGCTGAGGGCGCAGTGGGGACTTTTGGCCGGACGCCTGAGGTCCAGCAGGGTGAGCTGGAACGGATTTCGGGGAGCTCGTTGGAACAAGCCTGGCTTGAGTACGTCAAGGCGCACGGTTATCGCATGCCGGACCGTGGTCAGGAAAGCATTGCGCGTTGTAACACTAAGGCGGATTTCTTTTACGAGGACTGGAAGGCCGCTGTCTTTATTGATGGTCCCCACCACGATTCCCCGCGTCAGGCGGAAGCAGACGCTGACATTACGCGATGTCTGGAGGGCGCTGGTTATTACGTAGTGCGCTTCCCGAAGGACGTTAGCAGCTGGGCAGAGGTCTTCGCCGCCCATGCAGCACTCTTTGGAACTGGAAAGTAACAATCATGTCGGGTCAAGCATCATTTCAGCCGGGTAGTCTTGTTTCCGCCCGTGGTCGTGAATGGATTGTTCTTCCGCAGTCATCCACCGATACGCTGTATCTTCGACCTCTTGGCGCAGCTGAAGACGACGCAACGCTCATCTACCTGCCAATCGAGCTCCATCCGGTCGGCCCTGCGACATTCCCGTGGCCTCGGATAGAGCAAGCGTCGAATTTCGCAGCGGGTCAATTGCTGCGCGATGCGCTTCAGCTAAAGCTCCGCACGGGTGCAGGCCCATTTCGCAGTTTCGGCAACATCGCGGTTGAACCCCGCGCCTACCAACTCGTGCCGCTGCTGATGGCTCTTAAGCAAGACGTGGTTCGGCTGTTGGTTGCCGATGACGTTGGTATCGGGAAAACCATTGAGGCCGCGCTCATCGTCCGCGAGCTCCTTGACCGTGGTGAAATTTCCCGCCTCGCCGTGCTATGCCCGCCGCATCTGTGTGAGCAGTGGCAGCGCGAATTGAAGGAGCGCTTCCACATCAATGCAGTCGTAGTTCGAAATACCACCGCCAGCCGACTGGAACGCGGCCTCCCGGCGAACCAGTCCGTCTTCGAGGCCTATCCCTTTACGGTGGTCAGCCTGGACTACATCAAGTCCGACCGCCGTCGTGATGAGTTCCAGCGGGCGTGTCCAGAGTGCGTCATCGTCGATGAGGCGCACACCTGCACTTTCAGCGGTCAAGGCCGTCAACAGCGCTATACGCTATTGAAAGGGCTTGCCGAAAATCCTGAACGGCACATGGTCTTGCTCACCGCGACGCCGCACTCCGGTGACGAAGACGCGTTCTACAACTTGCTTGGCCTCTTAAAGCCAGAGTTTTGTGAACTGAAGGACCTCCCGCCCGATAGTCGCAAGCCGTTGCGCGAACAGCTTGCGAACCACTTCGTCCAGCGTCGTCGACCGGATATTGAAGAGTGGCAGGACCGGCAGGTGTTTCCCGAACGTCTGACCACCGAAATCACCTACAAGCTGACCGGTGAGTGGGGCAACCTGTTTGATGACGTGCTCGCCTACGCTCGCGAACTCGTTATGCGCACTGAAGACCAGGGCCTGGTGCAGCAGCGCATGAGCTGGTGGGCAGCGTTGGCACTGTTGCGCTGCATCTCGTCGTCTCCACAGGCCGCCGTGAATGCGCTGCGAACTCGTCTTCGGGGGCAAACGCCGGCAGGGCTGGATGAGGCTGCGGAAGCCGTCACGCTTGAAGAAGCAGATGAGCAGGGCAGGGAGCGTGTGCTGGACGGCACCGAGGACGACCTGACGACCCAGGATATAGAGCCGGCGGCCAACACGGAAGATAGCGCGCTCCTGTTGGCGCTCGTTGCACGTGCTGAAAGCTTGGCGGGCACGGGAAAAGACCCCAAACTCAAGCGCCTCATCGACCATCTTAAGGAGCTCACAAGCGACCGCTTCCAGCCGGTTGTGTTCTGCCGCTATATCGCCACCGCTCACTACGTCGCCGAACAATTGCGCCTCGTTTTTCCAGACCACCAGGTCACTGCTGTCACCGGCGAGTTTGCACCGACCGAACGGGAAGCTGCCGTCGATGCGATGGGGGAGGCGGAGCAGCGCATTCTGGTTGCGACCGACTGTCTCTCGGAGGGTATCAACCTCCAGAACCTTTTCACGGCGGTGGTCCACTATGACCTTTCGTGGAATCCTACTCGGCACGAACAGCGCGAGGGTCGCGTCGACCGCTTTGGGCAAAAGGCCCGTGAGGTACGAACTACCTTGCTCTACGGTCAGGATAATCCGGTCGACGGCGCAGTGTTGCAGGTCATCTTGCGTAAAGCGGAAAGCATTCGCAAGGAACTCGGCGTGCTTGTGCCGATGCCGGACGACCAAGGAAAGCTGACGCAGGCGCTAGTCGGCGCCGTTTTGTTGAGGAAAGGCACCTCCACCGCGAAGATGCCACAACTCGGTCTGGACTTTGGCGCTCCCGAGGAAGCCATTGATACAGCGTGGCAGTCGGCGCGGGACAGGGCCGCAAGAAATCGAACCCTCTTTGCTCAGCGCCGCCTCAAGCCGGAGGATGTGCTGCCTGAATGGCAAAAGACAATGGCTGTGCTGGGTGGGGAAGCGGACGTTGAGCGCTTCGTGAAACGAGCATCTGTCCAACTCGGGGCTCCATTGGAGCCCAGCACCAAAGGTGGTGCCAACCACTGGAAGCTCCACGCGGGAAGCCTGCCAATGGCGGTGCGTGAGCGCCTGGAGGGGGAGGGGCTTGTGGGTACGCTACATATCGATTTTCACCAGCCTCCTGCTCCGACCGCACAGTTCATTCACCGTACCCATCCACTTGTGTCTGTATTGGCTGACTACCTGCTTGAAGTCGCCTTGGATGAGGGGCGGGAGATGGACGGAGTCGGCGCGGATGCAGTGGCGCGTGCTGGGGCCATTTTCACCGATGCCGTTGCAATTCGCACCACAGTGCTGTTGGTTCGCCTGCGCCACCAACTGACGGTGACGCTTCGTGGCAACTCGCGTCTGCTGCTCTGCGAAGAAACGCTGGCTGTGGGCGTGGCCGCCGGCGAGGAGTCCGAGCCGCTTGGTGACGGCGCTGCGCGCGCCCTGATGGCAGCAGAGCCAAGCCGAAACATGCCGCCACCACTGCGCGACCAGCATATCCAGCGGGCGCTCGACCAGCTACCCAACTGGCAGCCAGTACTGGAGGACTTAGCTCGCACACGCGCTCAGCTGCTGCTCGAAGACCATCGTCGCGTTCGCGTGGCTTCAGACGCACGAGGGGAATACCGGGTCGCGCCCAGCCTTCCCGTCGATGTCATGGGGGTCTTTGTCCTCATCCCGGCCTGACGCCAGCTCTCGAATAGGATTTCAAAAGAACATGGCTCGCCGCTCAACACGTGAACTGGCCTTTTCTGCCCTAGCCATTGAAGGCGGGTTGCTCGCGCCGGATTTTCTCAATAAGGTTGCTCACCTGGAGGCAGCGGAGCAGTCCGAGGCCGCCTACGATATCCCGCGCGGCCTGAAGCTGCGTGATGAAATCGGTCGCTATTGGAAAATCGCCCAAAATTTGTGGCAGGACTTCGATGCCAAGCGCAAGCGTTCAGACGTAGATACGCATGCCATCACGGTGCGGGAATTCCTGGAGCCGTTCTGCCGACAGGTTCTCGGATTTGCGGACCTGCGGTCGGTTGGCCAGCTTGTGCTCGATGAACGCGTTTTCCCGATTGGCTTCAGTGCCGGTGATGGTCGGGTTCCACTGGTTTTTGCTGCCTTTGACCAGGGGCTGGATAAGCCGGGTAAGCGTTTCGGTGATGGGCTTCGCAGCCGCTCCCCATTTCTCCTCGCACAAGAGTGTTTGAATGCGAGCGAGCAAATGCTGTGGGGCATCGTTAGCAATGGGTTGAAATTGCGCATTCTCCGCGAGAACGCCAGCCTGACTCGCCCGGCCTACATTGAATCTGACCTTGAGGCCATCTTTGCTGAAGGTCTGTATCCAGACTTCACGGCGCTGTGGTTGCTGGCTCACGGTACCCGCTTCGGTAAGGTGGGGGCGGAACTGGCGGACAGCCCACTGGAGCGCTGGCGCAATACTGCACAAGAAGATGGTATCCGCGCTCGCGACCGCTTGCGGGTGGGGGTCACCGAGGCACTTCGAGCGCTCGGTACGGGTTTTGTCGCCCATCCAGAGAATGGCCGGTTGCGTGAGCGCATACAGGCTGGGCAACTCTCGACTCAGGCTTACTTCGAGCAACTGCTGCGTTTGGTTTATCGTTTCATCTTCCTCGCCACTATCGAGGACCGCGAACTCGTGTTCGCGCCGGATGCAACGTCCGAGGCAAAGGCTCGCTACCAAGCGGGCTATAGCCTCCAGCGCCTGCGCCAACTTGCTGCCCGTCGTCGCAGCTATGACCGACATGCCGACCTTTGGCAGACGCTGACCATCACGGTTGCCGGCCTGAGCCAGGGTCAGGGCGCACTCGGTCTACCCGCACTGGGCGGACTTTTCGAGGCCGCCCAATGTCCTGACCTCGACGGCGCTGCACTGGAAAACCAAGCCCTGCTTTCTGCGTTGTTCAGCTTGTGTTTTTTTCGCGAGGGGGCAGCGCTTTCGCGGGTGAACTACCGTGACATGGATTCTGAAGAGCTCGGCAGCGTTTACGAGAGCTTGCTGGAGTTGGTGCCAGTGGTCACGTTGGGCGGCGGAGCGCGGATATTCGGGTTCGTCGGTGATGACGAAGAGGGAAGCACGAAGGGTAACGCCCGCAAGCTTACCGGTTCCTATTACACCCCAGACAGTCTGGTACAAGAACTCATCAAAAGTGCGCTCGAGCCCGTTATCGCACAAACGCTGAAGGCGAATCCGCAGGAGCCCGTAAAGGCGCTCCTCGGTCTGTCGGTCTGTGACCCCGCTTGCGGCTCGGGTCATTTCCTCCTAGCCGCCGCGCGTCGCATTGCCGAGGAGGTCGCGCAGCTAAATGCCGCCGACGGAAATCCCCTCCCCGACGACTACCGCCATGCCTTGCGTGATGTGGTAGCCCATTGCATTTACGGTGTCGACAAGAATCCTATGGCGGTCGAATTGGCGCGGACGGCGCTGTGGCTGGAGGCCTACACGCCTGACCGCCCGCTGACTTTCCTCGACCATCACCTGCGTTGTGGCGATGCGTTGCTCGGCATCCTTGACTCGGCGATTCTGGAGAATGGCATTCCGGACAAGGCGTTCAACGCGCTTTCCGGCGACGACAAGGAGGTGGTCAAGGCCATCAAGAAAGCCAATCGCGAAGCGCTTAAGGCCATTGAAAAGGCGCGCCACAAGTCGCATCACATGTTGAGCCTTGGCCTAGAGGATGAAGGTGACATCGTCGCGCTTGAGGCGTTGCCTGACGACACTCTGTCCGCGCTGGAGGCTAAGCGCTCGGCCTATCGTGATGCCGAGGCACGCGTGGCTAGTTCTCGGGCGCGCCTGGCTGCTGACCTTTTTGTTGCAGCTTTTGTCCTGCCCAAGACCAAGGAGCACGAACCTATCGTGCCGACCAGTCAGGACCTGTGGCTGGTGATGAACGGTAGTGACCCGCGACCTGGCGTGGGTGCGGTAGCCACGGATGCGGCGCGGGTAGCACAAGCCTTCCACTGGTGGCAGGCCTTTCCGCAGGTCAAGGCAAAGGGTGGATTCGACGTGTTGCTCGGCAATCCGCCGTGGGAACGCATCAAGTTGCAGGAAGAGGAATACTTTGCCACCCGCAGCCCTCTCGTGGCAGAAGCCCCACACAAAGCGGAGCGGGGACGACGAATTGGCCTGCTCGCAGAAGGGATGTTGCTACATACCCTCTACCCGGAAGCGGAGGCTGCGCAGGGCTTAGTGCCGCCGAATCGAGCCGAGCAGCAGCTCTACGCAGAGTTCCTCGCAGCGCGGCGTGGCGCCGAAGCCGTTAGCCTGTTCGCCCATGACGCCGGGCGCTATCCGCTGACAGGCGTGGGAGACGTGAACACCTATGCGCTCTTTGCCGAAACGTTTTCTCAGCTAATGGGGC